>Ga0209006_10004409_pt1 | contig 12769 bp, 8 predicted proteins | sample JacPin_JW_Ref_O2_FD_188567 | JGI IMG/M metagenome (GOLD analysis project Ga0209006, IMG submission 188567) | Forest soil microbial communities from Algoma, Ontario, Canada - Jack Pine, Ontario site 1_JW_Ref_O2 (SPAdes) (version 2) | ecosystem: Environmental > Terrestrial > Soil > Boreal...
ACCCAGAGGCTACGGCAGCCTTCCGCAAGAAATCGCAGTTTGTCTTCGAGAGACCATTTTCGCCCCAATCGATCCAAAAAACCCTGAAGCCAGCATACGGGCTCATCCTCAGAGAACGGAGGCGTTATTTCCGTTACTCGGTCTCCATTCCAATTGTTGTCCAGAGGGAAAGCAGCGACGAAGTTCATTGTACGAGTGAAAATATCAGTGGAGGAGGAATGGCTGTGAGCACTGAGGTTCTGCTCCTACCCGGAGAGAATGTCCAGGTTCAATTCACTTTGCCGGAACATGAAGCGCCGTTTTTGGCGCAATCAACCATCTGTTGGTCCAAAGCCGGGTATTTTGGCCTTCGCTTTTTATCCGTGTCGGACGAAAACAAGTCCCAACTGCAGACCTGGCTATCAGAGAAGCTGGAAGAGACCCTCCCCGAATTCGTTGCCAAACAATTCCGGAAGGCAGACCTCTGCCCCAACTAACAATACAGGCAGCGACCGTCCGATAGGATCTCACATCCGGTGCAAGGACGAGGACGCAGATAGATGCCGTCTCCGCGGATCGGATGGCCACATTTATTCACCTTCTCAATGCTCCGATAGGTGTGCGTCTAAGGTCGCGCCGGCAGCTGATACGAAATGTTGATCTTGACCCGCCGAGTGTCAAATAGAATGATCGGCTTTTCCGAGCACTGAGGGTTCGTGGGCGTCCTTGAGCTTTGAAAGGGGGCCAAACATGAAACCTGTGGCAGCGGCCAATCGTCGCCCCAAATTCGACCCACAAGCATTGCTTGGCACCATCGACCGCGGTCGAACCATCGTAACTCTTGCCAAAAAGCAAGCCGTGTTCGTTCAGGGCGACCCTTCCGATGCTGTCTTCTATATCCAGAAAGGGGGGATAAAGCTCAGCGTCGTGGCAGCAAGCGGCAAGGAAGCCACAATCAGCCTTCTGAACCAAGGTGACTTCCTTGGAGAGGGTTGCCTCGCGGGACAAGCTCTCCGGATGTGCTCAGCGACGGCAATCGCCGATTGCTCGGTGATGCGCATCGAGAAGAAGTCGATGATGGCAGTGCTTCACCGCGAACATGCGTTCTCCGATATGTTTGTGGCCTATTTGCTTGCGCGTAACATAAGATACGAAGCGGACTTGGTCGACCATCTCTTCAACTCCAGTGAGAAACGTCTGGCTCGTATTCTTATTCTGCTGGCTCACTTTGGCAAGGATGGCAAGCCCGAAGTTGCGATTCCCAGGATCAGTCAGGAGATGCTGGCAGAGATGGTGGGCACAACTCGTTCGCGAATCAACGTTTTCATGAACAGGTTCCGCAAGTTAGGGTTCGTTCGCTACAACGGTGAGCTTGAGGTCCACAGTTCCCTTCTCAACATTGTGCTCCACGATTAGGTGCTAGTTCGTGGTGGATGGTTGACTCGCGTCACGGATAGCAGGCCACATCAGAGACTGGCTCATGGCAAGATCGCGGCACCCACGACGAAGGTGTTCGTGTTCGGAGTCAAAGTCGACGAACTCAAATCCATATCGGAAAGCATTCCTGTGGCGAACCATGGCGCGAATCGTCATCGGGCCGTCTGAAAGCATGAACTCCACGACCTCACCCAACGGAGCCTCAATGGTTAGCATGGCAGCGATCCCGGATTCACTAATATCTACGCTACGGCCGGTCAGCATGCCGCAAGTCCGGGAGTTGATTGCGACATCGACCTCAAGTTTGAACCGAGGGTGGCGACGGGAATCCGCAACTGTCCAATGGGGATGCACCGCAGGCGGATTCTCGGTTTTCACATTCCCCGACTTTCTCCGATTGACGATCCCCGGTGCGCCAACGCGACTGCCGGAAGAACGCATTCCGCCTGGTATCTTTCCAGAGCAACCGGCGTTTCATGGGCTCATCCGCATAAAACTGATTTGGCTGTGAGTTTTAGGATGGATGTGTCTTGCTGATGGGTCACGGAGTGTATGCGCGAGCCCGCGCCATCCCTGCCGGATTCGATCTTACATCCCGCTTTCCTGGGTTCAGGCATCGCTGTCCACCTCTTGATCAAGGAACGGCCACAAACAATTTGGCGGCCACTGGAACGTAGCTTTTGGTTTTGTGACGAAAGGCTCGGGAGGCGCGGGTTTATCAGCCTGTATCTTTGTATCAGGCGATCGATCCGCGAAGGGTATTCTGTCAATCATGCAATGCCTAACACTGTGTCAAAACAGTGGCGTAGCGGTTCTTTTCGCTGCGCCACCGGGAGGAACAGAGGATGATCGGGGAGGGCCACATCAGTTCCTCCGCCCCTTGTGCAATTCTTAGCAAGATACAATCGTCCCCACATAATGTCTGTTCGCAATTGCACAGTTTCGGTATAACTCGTCGAACACTCTCAAACTGCATTTTGACTCTTCCTACTGACAACCACCTGCTGATATCTACGAGAATAGCCTCGGAGATTACCGTTATCATCCGCGGTCTACCTCCGACAAGCATCTGTAACACTCGGACATGCCGCTTACGCCTGTTGCGTAGAAGGTAAGGTAACAACATCCCGGCCGCGCGCTTTAGATTCATAAAGGCATTGGTCTGCCAGTTTAAGCAATTCTTCAGAGGTCGAACCATGTTCCGGAAACGCGGCTACGCCTACCGAAAGCGTGAGCTGTCCCAAAGACTGATTCTTATACTGCAACCGCAGGTTCTTTACTTCCGAGCGCAAGGCGTCCGCCCGGATCGCGGCGTCCCGTGAAGTCGATTCAGGCAGGATTATGGCGAATTCTTCACCGCCGTAGCGACAGCATATGTCAGTGGCGCGAAAAAAATCGCGGAACAGATCAGCAAGAGATTGAAGAACTAAGTCTCCCGCGTCATGGCCGAAGGTGTCATTGAACCTCTTGAAGTGATCGAGGTCGAGAAATAGAACGGCGATGGATTGCTCTTTACGACCCGCCAATTGCAGCTCTCTTTCGAGCGATTCCTCGAGAAATCGCCGGTTGAACAAACGAGTCAGTGGATCACGGATCGACTGTTCACGAAGAGTGTCGCGCAACTGCAGGCTAGCCAGCGAAAGAGCGACCTGTGAGGCCGCACTGATGGCCAGTCGCTGATGCGCGTCTCGAAGACTTTCGTTGCCGAATTCGTAGTGGAGGTTCGTCGAGCTCTCGAATTCTAGAAGCAAGACGCCAATCGTGTTTCCCTGGGCCACCATTGGCACGCATAGAGTCTCTGTCGTTATATTTCTGGTCAAATGTTGGCAGGCGATATCGTTTCCCAGAGGACCACTCCAGTGAGGAAGACCACGGCGGAGAGACCAGCAGGAATCGGGAGGAATTGTCGGGGCTAGTACGTCTTTTCTTCCCCACCGAACGGCTGCCTCGAGGATGTCCCGTGACGATCGGAACAAGTAGAGTGCTCCGGAAGGAGCAGCGGGAAAAAGTCTCTGGGCCGAATTGGCGACAACCGCGCTGGCCTCAGCGACCGTGGCACTACACGCAAGCAGCGATCCCATTTCATTCAACAAGGTCGTCTGCTTTGTTCTGAGTTCCAACTCCTTCACCACACGGTCCAAGGATTCCGCATGTTGCTGTTGCGCTTCGCTCGCTCTGATCTGGCCCGAAATGTCATCGTAGATCAGGTAGGCGCCACCTACGTCACCTCTCACTAATAGCGGAACGCCATGCAGTGCGAGGTCGAGAACCTCGCCGTCCCTCCTTCGCTGTCGAATGACTTTGCGTAGAGCCTTCCCGGCAAAAACCTGACGAATTACTTCCGAGGAATCGGAAACCTCATCATCGGGTGCCCCCATGCGTTTGATGTCAATCGAGGCAAGCTCGTGCCGGTCATACTGAAACAGTTTCTCGAAAGCTAAATTCGCCAGTTCGACTGCGCCCTGGCGATCAAGAACAACGATTCCCAACGGGCTGTTCTGTATGAGCGAATCCAAATATGTAGTTTGTTTATTCAAATCGATCGCGAGGCGGTGGCGCTCGCTGACCTCGGATCCCACGATGAGCCCGACCGTGGATAGCACCATCATCAGCAAAGCGACTCTGTTGAATACGACTGTGGTGGGTGGGAACAAATGCATCGCGACTACGATTCCAAAATTCAGCGCGAGCAGACCGGTGACAACGCGCCGGATTCCCTGGCGCATCGCAATCCAGGTGATGGGAACGAAACTCAGATAAAAATGATCATAACGTCCGTCCTTGAATCCGAACATCGCCAGTAGAACGGCGAATATCGTTAAAGCCTGGACAGATGCTTCCGCGATCGCGCCAAAAGCGAATTTCGTCTGCCTGGAACTTGCCCTGGCGGGGCGGTGCTGGATGGGCGCGGGCGCCAGCCAATTTCGAACGCGTGGAAACACGTGTACAAGAAGAAACGGAGCGATGCCTACCAATCCGATCGCGTCACCCAAAAACCAACCTACCGCGGAAGCCTTGTATTCACCCCGTGCGATGCTGTGATCGGCGATCAGCGATGCGACACCGAAAACCGTAGCTCCTGCCGCCGCGGTTGCACTCAGGAGGACATAGCGAACGACATCCCGGCGGCGACGCAGTCCCAGGTCGATTTGGGCGGCCCCGCGCAATAGGTAAGCCGCCGCGCCATAGCAAAGAGCGCTCCCCGCGGCGCCGAAGGTGCTGCTGAACGTTGTGAGCGGTTGTCCGTAAATAACCCTGCCAGCGAGAGCATCCGCGAAACAGACCACTAGCGCATACCACGGACTTACACCCAACAAGATCGCCATTACCAAGCCTATGGCGGGATACCAGGTAACGAATCCAAGACGAGAGAGAAGGATCACTTCAGGTCGGTTCAGGAGCAGATATAGCAGCACGAACGAAATGGAAAGAAGTGCGTGGCGGAGGATCAGGCGTCGCGAATACATGAATAGCGTCTCAGTAAAATAAGTGCAGTCGACTTGGAACCCTTCGTAATTTTCTTTGCCCTGATATGGTGGAAGTATCGCCACCCTAAATTGTGCGGAAAAGGATATCTGCTTGCTGTTCAATCGTGTTCAGAAAGCCGCTGCCAGGGCGGGTGACGATACCGTGGCACGGGCCGAGAGGGTTGCAACAAAGAGCCGGAGCGCGCAGACTTCCGGGCGGCTTCATTGTCATGCCGACAGTTCGATTATCGGATATCGGTTTCCGGAGCGAACCTGTTCCACTGATGTGCCTTCGGCAGGTGGGCCTTGGGCGTTCTATGACAGAGGGCGTGCACTTGAAGCACCAGTTTCGAGTTCGATGCTAATTCGATGCTAAGTAGTTGACCAAGAGTGATCTGCTGGAGATTAACCGAATTACGGAGAATCGATGACTGTCGTATTCCCGGACCCTTTCCGGCATTCAGACCACTTAGAACGTGCGATCCTTCTTCCTTGATGATGCCCTGACCTGGAGAGATTCATAGCTATATCCCTGCGGAGATCGACAGCGGGGGCAATGAAAAGAGTAGGAATCTCAATCGATGCAGACATCTGATCTATGCCGTATTAGGAGTGGGAATCCTAACTTGCACTCCCGAGCTTCGCATCGGCCAACATCTGGTAGATGGTGGCGCGCGATATTCCCAGAATTTCGGCGGCCTGCGACTTGTTTCCACCGACATGTTCCAAAACACGCATCACGTGGCGTTTTTGCAATTCTTGTACGGACAACAGAATTTCATCAGGTCCATTTACCTCTCCTGATTGACCTCGCACCGGCTCCGGCAGGTCTCCGATGTCAATGACTGTTCCATCCACCATCATGCAAGCGTTGCCAATGACATTCTCAAGTTCTCGGACGTTACCAGGCCATGGGTAGATCGCCATCCGGGTTTGTGCTCGGCGAGTTATGCCGGCCACCGGTTTCTTGTATTCAGCTGCAAATTTGTCCAGGAAATGCCTTTCCAGAAGGAGCAAGTCCTCTCGTCTATCCATCAGGCGAGGGAGGGGAATCTCAACCATCGCCAGGCGGTAATACAGGTCTTCCCGAAACGTTCCCTCTCTCACCATCGCTCGGAGATCCCGGTTGGTGGCTGCGATCACGCGGATGTCAATCGATCGCGGGACAGGAGAGCCGACGCGCTGGATTTCCTGACTTTGCAAAACGCGGAGCAACTTACCCTGTGCAGTTAAGGAGAACTCCCCAACCTCATCCAGAAAAACGGTTCCGTGATTTCCGTACTCAAAAACGCCAATCTTATCCTGCATAGCCCCAGTGAACGCACCTCGCACGTAGCCGAACAACTCGCTTTCGACCAGCGTGTCGACAATGGCCGAACAGTCGCAAACTGCGAATGGACCTGAAGCCACTGGGCTGAGATGGTGCAAGGCATGAGCCACCAGTTCTTTCCCGGTCCCGGTAGGCCCGGTTACGAGCACAGTCCGGAAATGAGGAGCGACCCTCCGAAGCTTCGAAAACACGTCCAGCATGAGCGGGCTACGCCCAACAATCCCCGCAAATCGACATGCATCCAGCAGTTCATGCTCAAGCTCCTGGGTTCTATGCCGGTTCTCGGCCTCGGATAATAGTTCCCCGATTCGACGCCGGAGTCTTTCCACATTGAGTGGCTTGTTGATGTAATCAGACGCCCCTTTTTGAATGGCCTCGACCGCTGATTCTGTGGAGTAGTGCGCAGTCATGAGTATTACTTCAGCCCCAGGATCTGCGGTCAAAATCCGGTCCAGCATTTCAAGCCCATGAATGCCAGGCATCATAAGATCAAGGAGGACTATTTGGGGACGAATCCGTTTGAACATCTCGAGGCCGATTTTGGGATCGCCTGCGGTAAGAACTTCCACAGCAGAATTCGACAGCGTGTCCGTGATTAGTTCTAGGCTCTGTGGCTCGTCGTCAATCGCCAGGACTTTTGGGGTTTTGTGGTCGGGCATATACGGAACCCTGACACGTTCGATTGTTCAGTCTGTTCGTACCGTATCAGACTCGAATCGGTCTGTCACTTGCTCCGAGGCACCTCCCAGAGGACGCAGGAAGTGTTTGCGAGTCCGGAGCACTCTTTCCTTCACTTTAGAGGATGCCCTGCAGAGTGAGCCTGCACGTATGGGAAGGCTGATCGTTGTCAGAGCTTCCTAGGCAGTTATCGGAGCGGAAACGAGCGAATGGCGAATAGCGTGGACCGATAGTGCGATGCGGTTCTTGACACCCACTTTGCGCATCAGTCTTGCCACATGCGCCTTCACCGTTCGTACTTCGATTCCGAGAGGGTTCCCAATTTCCTTGTTGGACCGACCTTCTACCAACATTTCCAGGACCTCCTTTTCACGGGAGGTGAATCTGAGACCCCCGACTTGAAGTTTATCGCTACTCAGGTCTACCGAACGCTCGATGAACATCGACATGATGCGGCGCGGAATCCATATTGAGCCGTGATGAACGGAATAGATCGCTTGCACAAGTTCACTGGGCGGCGCAGCCTCGTCAACATAGCCCTTCGCTCCAGCGGCGATAGCCTTCAGAACGGTTTCATCGTCCGAGCCGATTCCGGTCACGACAATGCTCAAGTCCGGTCGCGCATCTCTCAATGTTGCGATGTGTTCGATAAGGTTAGGTTCCGAGCTCCGCAGTATTACGACACCCACGCTCCGGTCCGATGCGATGCCGGAGATGGACGTAGCAATCAAATGAAGACGAGATATTACGTCCAGAATAGACCGCAAGCCTACTAGCCGGATGGGATCATTCTCAATTACGGCGATGCCGATACTCGGCTGTGTGATCGTGTGAACCTTCATTTATTTCCTTTTCAAATTGCTTGCTCGCGTGTCCGTTTTGTTACTGGCAAGAAAAGCCTGTCGAGTCGAGCATGGATTGTCAGAGAGAGTCGGTTTACAGGGAGTGATGCATGTCGATGGCCAAAGGTGGCTATCTCTCAGGATGTTAGTGTGCCGCGGTCTGCGAACATGCGGAATGATTTCTCGCGGGCTAGCGGGTCGTAGAAGACCATGGCTGACTGTCTGGAGTCTCACACTGACCTCCGATGAAGCGCGTCGCTGCTGAATACGAGGAACACAACCCGCGGAGGTGTTCGGTAGGCGGGCAGCATTCAAGTTTATGTACAACCAGAGCCGAGAACGCCGCCGTTCAACTCTCGAATACCGGGGCAAATCATTGTTTTAGGCAGAGGCCGATTGGTGCGTTAAATGCTTTACTTCAGTGTCGGCCTCCCCCGGCCTGGCAACGAAGGCGAAGCTTCTGTAAGCCACAGCTTTCTTTGAGCGATTCCTTATCACTCTCACGATATAGGTACATTTTCGAACTGGCGGCGAAACAGTGTTGAAGCGAAGAGTGCAACTCGCGTTCGGTTCGGCGATTGTGATCTTACTCGTCGTTGGTGCGGTCTCCTATCGCAGCATATTCCTCTCCAGCGAAAGCAACCGATGGGTGCGGCACACCCACGAAGTTCTTGAAAACCTCCAGAATTTAGTCACCGATATGGAGAGGATCGAATCGAGCGATCGTGGATTCGCTTTGACGGGAGAAGAATCCTATATCGAGTCGTACCGCGCCAGCGTATTAAGCGCAGGACAGGATGAGGCAACCCTTCGCACCGTGACCAAGAATAACCCGAATCAACAGCTTCAGCTTCCGGCTCTCGAAGAGTTGATGGCTCAAAAGATACGGCTCGGAAGTGTTGCCATTCTCCTCCGCCAAACCAAGGGTATAGAGGCCGCAGCGGATGCCATCGGAAGCGGGCGAGGCCAGCGAATCATGACTGGTTGGTTAGGCATAGTGAGCAAGATGCAGGACGAAGAACTGCAATTGTTGCTGGTACGCAATGCGGAGTCAAATATTCCCGTGATCGTCGTCTCGGCTCGGGACGGTCTGGGAAACCAGAAGCGTGCCCTGGACGGAGGAGCAAAGGCCTTTCTCCAGAAACCGGTAGACGATGCCGAGCTCTTAGCCGTCATCCGGCAAGCTCTGGGGGAAAGCGTTCGCAGGGAGGAACCTACGTTTTATGACTTAGGCGGGGTATGACGAAGAGAATTCAGATTATAAGTGCCAACCTGCAACGGATCAGGAGAGACAGTCAATGTCCTCCATGACAAGTCCGCGGTGAGTTAGTGATATAGAAAGCACTAGTGGCGTTTCTCTTGACACGAAAACGCTTGCATCCCCGGGCGGCCTGACTATAATCCACTTAGACGCGTAGGTGGCTTTTGGGTACACCGCACGCAAAGAGTTTCAACATCGCCTTGTCGAACAGCAGTTCCCACCGAGGGGGCAGGAAGTGCGACATTTCCTCAGGCGAGCCCTAGGTCCCAAAAACAGATAGGTTAAGCCGGAGATTTGTCTCGGGCCGAATGACGGACGGTCACTGAAAGCGCAACGTTTGGCGCACCGAGGATGCCATGATCCGTGCCAAGAGGGCTCGCTCCGAGACCGAGAAACGCAGGCACGAGTTGCTTTGCGTTGTTGCGCCCTCAGACGGTGCCGCCCTCGGCACCGACCTCGCAGGCATTGTCGTGTCCTGGAGCCAGGGTGCGCAGGATCTCTACGGTTATGCGGCCGAGGAAATGATCGGCGCGCCAGTTACCCGGATCATTCCCGAATATTTGCACGAGGAGAGCCTACAGTTTCTGCGGGATATTGCCGCGGGCCAGCCGCTGGCTTGTTGCGAGACAATTCGCAAACGCCAAGACGGAAGCCTGGTGCATGTCTCGGTGGTCGTCGCCCCGATAAAGAACTCCGCGGGGGAGATCATCGGATACTCCGCTATTGCTCACGACCTCACTCAGCGTAAGCGTGGGGAAGAGTGCGAACGGCTGGCCGCTGTGGTCGAGTCATCGGATGACGCCATTATTGGCCAGAGTCTGGACGGAACGATCTTCGCCTGGAACTCCGGCGCCGCGAAGCTGTTCGGCTACTCATCATCGGAGGCTGTAGGTGAAGTGATACAGATGCTGGTGCCGCCGGAACGAGCGAACGAGGAATCTGAGATTCTAGCCCGGATCGTGAACGGGGTGCACGTCAAGCATTTTGAAACTGTCCGGCTCCGAAAGGACGGCACAAGGGTAGACGTTTCTGTGACGATTTCGCCGATTAGAGACAAACGCGGCGCGATCGTTGGCGCTTCAAAGATCGCGCGCGACATTACCGAACGCAGGCGGGGAGAAGAAGTGCGGGAACGTCTGGCCGCAGTAGTGGAGTCATCCGACGACGCCATTATTGGCAAGAATCCGGACGGAACGATCTTCGCCTGGAATCCTGGTGCGGAGAGGCTATTCGGCTACTCGGTATCCGAAGCTCTGGGCAAACCGATACAGATGCTGGTGCCGCCGGAACGGGCGAATGAGGAATCTGACATTTTGGCACGCATCCGGAACGGCGAATGCGTTGACCATTTCGAAACCGTCCGGCTCCGAAAGGGTGGGAAAGAAGTTCACGTTTCGGTGACGATTTCGCCGATCAGGGACAAAAGTGGCGCGATCATTGGTGCTTCAAAGGTTGCGCGCGACATCACCGAGCGCAAACGGAGGGAAAAGGAATTTGCTCGATCACAGCGGAACCTGGAAGACAAGACCCTGATGCTCCAATCGGTGCTGGATAGTATGTCTGAGGGTTTAGTAGCGACCGATGCGCACGGGAAATTCGTCCTCTGGAACCCGGCTGCGGAGGCGATTGTCTGCCTCGGTCCGCTCGAGGCGCCCAGAAAGGGATGGCCCGAGCAGTACGGGTTGTTCCTGCCCGACAAGGTAACGCCGCTCCCCCTTCAGCAGAACCCGCTGGCCCGCGCCATTCAGGGTGAGGCCAGCTCCGCTGTGATGTTTCTACGCTATCCAGCGCTCGCCGACGGTGGTTTCGTGGAGGCAAGCGCCAGCCCTCTGAGGGACAAGCACGGCGTCGTGCGTGGCGGAGTGACGGCTTTTCGTGACATCACCGAGCGCATGCGGTCTGAGGAAAGGTTGCGGGAATACGAAAGAGTCGTGGAAGGCCTGGCGGATATGATCGTGGTCGTAGACCGGGATCACCGCTACGTCATTGCCAATCGGGCGTTCTTGAATTACCGCAATGTTGAAAGGGAACAGGTCATCGGGCATCGCGTGGACGAAATCCTGGAGAAGGAAACCTACGACTCTATTGTCAAAGAAAAGATGGACGAGTGCTTCGGCGGAAAGGTCATTCATTACGAACTGAAATACACTTATCCCCGGCTGGGCACGAGAGCCTTATTCGCCTCGTACTTTCCGATCGCCGGTCCCACCGGGATCGAGCGGATCGCATGTGTGTTGCGGGACATCACCGAACGCAAGCGGGCCGAGGAAGAGCTACGCAAGTCGGAAGAGAGGTTCAGCAAAGCCTTTCGCCAAAGCCCGCTGGCAATCACAATCTCGACGGAAGCCGAAGGGCGGTACCTGGACGCGAACGAATCATTTCTCAAAATGGCCGGCTATACCCGCGCGGATGTCGTAGGTCAGACCGCGTTGGACCTGACATTCTGGGTCGTTCCGTCGCTGCGCACCGACCTGCTGCAGCAGTTACGCGAGGGCGTGAGGGTGACGGACCGCCGTGTGCAATACAAGACGGCGCTGGGAGAGACTCGAGATGCAGAACTGTCCTGGGAACAGATCGAGGTCGAAGGACAACGATGTCTCCTGGCTTTCATGCGCGACATCACCGAGGCCGAACGCCTGGAAGCGCAGTTCCTCCAGGCCCAGAAAATGGAAGCCGTGGGACGTCTGGCCGGAGGGGTGGCACATGATTTCAATAATATGCTGAGCGTGATTATCGGCTACAGCGACCTCGCGGTCGATCTGCTCGCAGTAGAAAGTCCGGCGAAACGGTACGTGGTGCAAATCAAGAAAGCGGCGGAGAGGGCGGCCTTGCTCACCCGGCAACTCCTGGCTTTTAGCCGGCAGCAGATCGTTTTTCCCAGAATCCTGGACCTCAACGACGTAGTAAGTAATCTAGCCACCATGTTGCTGCGAATGGTCGGCGAGAGCGTCTCAGTCTCGTTCCGGCCGACTACACAGCTTGGCTGCATCAAAGCGGATCCAGGTCAAATAGAACAAATTCTGATGAATCTGGTGGTGAATGCGCGAGACGCAATGCCGCACGGTGGCGAGATTGTCATCACGACTGGGCATGCTGATCTTGACGAGCAACACGTCTCTGAAAATGCTGGTTCTCATGTCGGACCACATGTCTATTTAGCGATCTGCGACACTGGTTGCGGCATCGAGGAAGGCATCCGACCGAAGATCTTTGAGCCTTTCTTCACCACGAAAGGTATAGGGCAAGGGACAGGCCTTGGACTCTCCACGGTGTACGGAATCGTAACCCAGAGCAAGGGCAGCATCTGCGTCGAGAGCGCGGTGGGAAGGGGAACGACGTTCACGATCTATTTTCCAAGAATAGCTGAGAAGGCAGAGGAACTGGTGCACACCCACGAAGTGGATGACGTTATATCCGGCTCCGAAACGATTTTGCTGGTGGAAGATGACGACTCCGTCCGGAAGCTGACGGCCAGCTTACTAAGCGGTGCCGGCTACACAATCATCGAAGCAAGCGACGCGGAGAAGGCTCTCGAGATCATGACAGCGTCTGGACCAGGAATCGATCTACTGCTCACGGACCTCATCATGTTCGGGCAAAGTGGGTTTGACCTCTTCGAAAAAGCGAAGGCGATCCTCCCGGATCTGCGCTCGCTATTTATGTCGGGATACACCGGAGATCTGTTTGCTTTGCGGGGGGCCGTGATATCGGAGCGTGCGTTCTTGCCGAAGCCATTCACCAGAATCTCGCTGCTCAAGAAAGTCTACTCTGCCCT
>Ga0209006_10004410_pt1 | contig 12768 bp, 10 predicted proteins | sample JacPin_JW_Ref_O2_FD_188567 | JGI IMG/M metagenome (GOLD analysis project Ga0209006, IMG submission 188567) | Forest soil microbial communities from Algoma, Ontario, Canada - Jack Pine, Ontario site 1_JW_Ref_O2 (SPAdes) (version 2) | ecosystem: Environmental > Terrestrial > Soil > Boreal...
GGCTTGGCCGGTGACTCATTTGACGCCAAAATGATTCGTCACATCGTTTCGCCCGCTCTTGGGGCCGGATCCGAAATGCGATCCATGAATAAGATCCTCCCGGTTCCGAATTGGGTTTATTTCAAGCTGGAGCGCTGGCATCACTTGTCCTTCCTTCGCACCAAGGAAGTGATGAACATGCTGAACAGCGTCAAAACGCAAGCATTCCATCCGGAGCGAATCAGCGCGCTCATTGATCTTGTCCAGGAAGATCTGGGCTACCAATTGCACAAAGCGATTCAGCAGACGAAATGCGATCTGTCGAACCAGGAGACTGCTCAATTCGAGTTCACCGAGGGAGGCATCGCTCTGAACGCCGTCGTTCAACGGCATGATTTCGAATCGTGGATCGCAGAGGAGCTGGTTCAAATCGAGACCTGTGTGGATTCCCTGCTCAGATCGTGCGGCGTTGACGCGCGCAACGTCGACATGGTTTTCCTCACCGGTGGTTCATCCTTCGTGCCCGCAGTCCGGCGAATCTTTGACGTCCGGTTCGGCAGGGAACGAATCCGAACCGGCAACGAATTCACCTCCGTGGCCATGGGTCTCGCCCTCAGAGCCGCGCAGGTGAGTAAGCGGTTGTTAGAATAATAGTTTAATGACCGGCTTGCTAACCGACCTCTACCAGCTGACCATGGCGGCCGGTTATTTCGAAGCCGGCAAAACTGCCGAAAGCGCCACCTTCGAGCTGTTTTTCCGCCGTCTACCGCGCTATCGCAACTACGTCGTATCGGCAGGTCTGGCGCAGGCCGTCGACTATCTCCTCAATTTGAAGTTCACCGACGAAGAGATCGATTACCTCCGCGGACTGCGCCAGTTCCAGCGCGTCTCGGACGGTTTCTTCGACGCATTGCGCCAACTCCGCTTCACCGGCGACGTCTTCGCCATGCGCGAAGGCACGCCCATCTTCGCCAACGAACCCTTCCTGACGGTGCGCGCGCCGCTGATGGAAGCGCAGATCGCCGAAACATACTTGCTTGCCACCATCGGCTTTCAATCGCTGGTGGCCACCAAAGCTTCGCGGATCGTGGAGGTGGCCGGCGGCCGTGCGGTAGTGGATTTTGGCGCCCGCCGCGCGCATTCGCCGGAAGCGGGCGTTCTCGCCGGACGTGCATCCTACATCGGCGGCTGCATCGGCACCAGCAACACGGAGACCGGATTCCGCTATGGCATTCCCGTGTTTGGGACGGCCGCGCATTCGTGGGTGCAGTCCTTTGCTACGGAGACCGAGGCGTTCGAGCGGCTTCAGAATTTGCTTGGTGACGCAACGGCGTATTTGATCGACACCTATGACACTCTGGAAGGCGCACGCTCCGCCGCCGCGCTGGGCCAGCCGATGTGGGGCGTGCGGCTGGACAGCGGCAATCTTGTCGAGCTCTCGCGCCAGGTTCGCAAAATCCTGGACGACGCTGGTTTGAAGAGCGCAAAAATAATGGCCACCAGCGACCTGAACGAATACAAGATTCTGGAGTTCGCCGCCGCCGGTGCGCCTATCGACGCATTCGGAGTGGGAACCGATCTGGCCACATCCGCGGATTCGCCCCATCTGGGCGTAGTCTACAAGCTGGTGGAATTGAACGGACGCTTCACTGCGAAATTCAGCGAAGACAAGCACACGCTCCCGGGAGCCAAGCAGGTTTTTCGATTCGCCGCTCATGACGTGATCGCGTGCTCCTGGGAATGCCTGGGCTGCGGCCCCGGCGAGCCGGAGGCGAAAGCTTTGCTTCGTCCGGTGATACTGGGCGGCAAATTAATTGAACCGCTTCCCACCGCCGGCGCCGCGCGTGAGTATGCCGCCGAGTGCATCAAGCGATTGCCCACCGCCGTCCGCAGCCTCTTCGATATCGGACAGGAATATCGCGTCGACCAGAGCAATGAGCTCCTGACCCTGTACGAAAAGGTCCAGAATGAAAACGGTCTTCTTCGACATCGACACGCAGATTGATTTCGTTTATCCTGCCGGCGCCCTGTACGTGCCGGGCGCCGAGCATATCCTTCCAGTAATTGGCGAGTTGAACCGGCGCGCGCCCGCGCTAGTCTCCACCATGGATGCGCACTCGGAAGACGATCCGGAGTTTCAGATTTTTCCTCACCATTGCGTGGTCGGCACTACCGGCCAACACAAGCCTGCCGTCACGCTGCTCGAGCAGCGCGCCACGGTTCCCAACGCACCGGCCGGCGTCCGCCAGTGGATACTTGAAAAGCAAAAGTTGGATTGCTTCACCAGTCCGCATCTGGCGCCGCTGCTCGCACAGCTCCAGGCCGATCGCTACGTCGTCTATGGCGTGGTCACCGAAATCTGTGTCCGCCACGCTGCCTTCGGCTTGCTCCAGACCGGCAAACCCGTGGAAATCGTGACGGATGCGGTGAAAGCCCTCAACGAACAGAAAGCTCTCGAAATGTTTTCCGAATTCAAAGCCCTCGGCGGGCGCCTCACCACCTCGGTCGAGGTTTTAGGCAGTCTTTAACGGTTACATCAGCGCGTGGCCGGTAACGTGCTAGCTTAACTTCTACGATGAAGAACGCCCGGATTGTTTGCTACCTTCTACTTTCCGCTGTCTGCGTCTCCGCGCAAATTCTACCGTCCGCCAAACCAGCCGGCCCGCCCGTTAATAAAGACCCTTTGGATCGTGATGCGCCCCAAAGCACAGTCGTAGAGTTTCTCGAGGCGGCGCATGCCAAAGACTTCAACAAGGCGCTGCGATATCTTGACCTCCGCAGCATGCCGGAGGACCGGCGCCTCGCGGATGGCACTGAATTGGCTCGTCAGCTTGAAACCATCCTGGACCGCGATACTCAATTCGACGTCGGAAATTTGAGCCGCGATCCGGAAGGCGACATCGCGGATAATCTTGCGCCGAACCGCGACCGCGTCGACACGTTTCACGTGAATGGCCAGACGCTCGAGTTGGACCTTGAGCGAGTGACTCTGCACTCGGGACTTTCCGTCTGGCTGTTTTCTTCCGACAGCATCGCGAGAATCCCCCTCATCGCGCAGATGACCAACAACTCGGTCATCGAACGGCACCTGCCGCTTCCTCTAGTCAACTTGCAGCTGATCGGCACTCCGTTGTGGCGCTGGATCGGCCTGGTTGTATTAGCATTCGCGCTAGCAGCTTTTTCCAAATTGCTGTCGCGCTTAGCGCTCTGGTTGACACAACACTTCATCAAGCGGCTGGCGCCCAGTTGGGACCTCGGCCTCTTGCAGACCTTCCTGGGGCCTCTCCGGCTGCTGCTCTCGGTTTCGCTATTTCGCGGCGGCATGGAATGGTTCGCACCCTCGGCGCTACTGCGCCTCTACCTGGGTCGCGTTCTCGCGCTGCTTTTCTTTTGGGGAGTATTCTGGCTTTGTGCTGTAATTATCGATGTAATCGTCCGCCATCTTCGCGGGCGCCTGGAAGCCAGACATCGGGCCTTCTCGTATTCGGTTTTGCCGCTCAGCGGACGAATAGCGAAGATTCTGGTATTCGCGCTGATCATCGCAGCCGTTCTCACCGCCTGGGGATACAATACTACGACGCTTCTAGCGGGACTTGGTATTGGCGGCGTAGCCCTGGCTCTGGCCTCTCAGAAGACCATCGAAAATCTGTTCGGCAGCGTAGCCGTGATCAGCGACCGTCCCGTTTCCGTGGGCGATTTCTGCAAATTTGGCAACCAGGTGGGAACCGTTGAAGACATCGGCTTGCGCTCCACCCGTATTCGCACGCTGGACCGTACGCTGGTAACGGTGCCCAACGGTTCGTTTTCCACCATGGCGCTGGAAAACTTCGACCGCCGCGATAAAACGCTGTTCCACGTTACGTTGAACCTCCGCCGAAACACCACGCCCGATCAAATGCGCACGGTGCTTCAGTCCATCACTAATCTGCTGAAGGACAATTCCAAGTTCGAAACCGGACCGATGCCAGTTCATTTTTCCGGAATTGGCGCTTATTCGCTGGATATTGAGATCTTCATGTACGTTCTTACGCTGGATGGCGACGAATTCAACAAAACCCAGCAGGATCTTTTTCTCTCCATCCTGGACGCGGTGGAATCCGCGGGAACCGCGCTGGCCGTGCCTACTCAAGCCAACATCAACTACGTCGCGCAGCCCCCAACCACATCTGGCTCCAACGGATCCAATGCGCCGCAAGCAGCTACTACACGGTGATGATGTCGATGGCTTGTTTCAAGCTCTGAATTGGATCGCGGCCTGGCGTCGGACGGAATTCGTGCGCGATGTAGCCGGTGTAACCTAAATCCGCAATGGTCTTCGCAATAAATCGGTAATTGAGCTCTTGCGTGTCGTCGAGTTCATGCCGGCCCGGCACGCCGCCGGTGTGGAAATGTGCGATCCACTGAAAATTCTGTTGAATGGTGCGGCAGATATCGCCGTCCATGATCTGCGCATGATAGATGTCGTAAAGGATCTTTACGCGCGGCGAATTCACTCGCGAGACCACCTCCACGCCCCACGCCATGTGATCGCACATCTGATCCTTTCGGCCGAGACCCGGATCTTCCAGCTTGCTGTTCATTACTTCCATGCAGATGGTGACGCCTTTGTCTTCGGCGCGAGACTTAATCCGGTTTAGAAAGGCGACAGCATTGTCGACGCCCTCCGCGTTCGACATCCCTTTGCGCTGCCCGCCGACGGTAATAATGTTGGGCGCACCGGCGGCTGCGCATTCATCGATGGCCGCTCCCAGTGACACAAGAAATTGTTCATGAGTCTCTTTGTGTATCAGGCCGTTCTCCATGCTGACGCCGCCCGTGGGAGCCATGGTGGGAATGAGGCCGTATTTCTTGAGCGTCGGCCAGTCTTTGGGACCAACCAGATCGTACCCCACGCAGCCCAGCCGCGCCGCCTCGCGGCAGCGATCTTCTAAGGACATTTTTGGATCGAATGGGAACCCCGTGACGCATTGTTTGAGGCGTCCCTTACTGAGCGCCGGCGGGGCGCCGGTCTGCGAACTGGCAACGGTTGCGGCGCCGACCAGGGCAGCCGCGGAAACGAATTCTCTGCGTCGCATGGCTGGTATTGTACTAATTGTCTGCGCGGAGCGCAGTGGCCAGATCAACGCTGGCGGCGCGGCGCGCCGGTATCAGCGCGGAAATCAGCGTCAGCGCAATAAGAAATCCCGCGGCGCTCGCGAGCGATAAAGGATCGAGCGGCGAGAGTTGATACACGAAGCTTTTCATCACGCTCGAAAACGCCAGCGCAAGTATTAAGCCGATTGCCAAACCTGGGGCTATGAGCAACGCAGCTTCGCGCAGGATCAGCGTCACCAGGTCCCCGCGTGAAGCGCCAATCGCAGCCCGTACTCCAAACTCGCGGACGCGCGCGTTTACCGAATAGGCGAGCAAACCGTAGATGCCAACCGCCGTGAGCAGTGCCGCCATCGCTCCGAAGATGCCCAGTAACGTGAGTGCGAAGCGACGCCGAGCCAACGAATCCGCAACGCTTCCAGAGAGCGGCTGGATCTTCGAAATCGGAAGCTCCGGGTAGATGGCTTCAATCGCTTTGCGAACCGCGGGCGCAAACTGAACTGGGTCGGCTTCGGTCTTGACCAGAAGTGTCATCACCGGCCCCGTGGTGATGCCGTACAGTGTCGGCTCCACTTCTTGATCCAGTCCCATATCGCGGACGTCGCCCACCACTCCAGCTATTTCGATGGAGCTTTGTTTGGGATCCATCACGCCCAAGAGCAGATGTTGTCCAACCGGGTCCCGATCTCCGAAGAAGCGCTGGGCCAGCGTTTCATTGATCAGCATGCGATCCTGATCGGCTTCAGAATCGGTCAGCCAGCGGCCGCGCCGCAACGGAATTTGCAGCACTCGAAAATAGTCGGGTGTGATCCAACGGTACTGCGCCACCGGGAAACTGCCCGATTCGAACGTTCTACCCTGGATGCCGAAGCGCGTGGCGAAGCGCGTATGCTCAGTGGCACGCAGGCTCATGGGAGAGGAGTTTGCCGCAGCCACATCTTGGACCCCTGGAATTCGCCGCAACGCGGGAAGTAGCGTTTTGTCCCAATCGCCCTGCAACGGAAGATTCGGAATTTCGAGCACACGCTCGGCTTGAAAACCGGGAGGTTCGTTGAGTAACGCGGCGAAGTTCCGTGCCAGCAGCGCGGCGCCGGCCAGAACCAGGAACGCCATTGCCACCTCACCAGCCAAGAGCAAAAATCCGAGGCGAGACCTGCCGCGTACAACGGACCTTGTGGAGGCCGTGAGACGACGGCGCTCGCGCAAAACCTGCCAGCACGCGGGCAGGCCGAAGAGCACACCGGCCGCAATGGATATGGCGATGGCGAAGAGCCAGACGGGAGCTTGCCACGTTGTCGATTCCGCGGGGAAGAGTTGGCTGCCGCAAACCGCTAAGACGATACCGACGGCTCCGCCCGCGACGGCGAGCACCAGGCTCTCCGATAACACCTGGCGGATCAGGTGTCCCGATCGGGCGCCCAAGGCCTCACGTATCGCCATCTCTTCGCGCCGCTCCAACATTCGCGCTAAAAAAAGATGCGCGAGATTGGCGCAGGCCATCAGTAGCACCAGGCCAACCGCGGCCCAGGCCAATAACAATGAGGGGCGAACATCGCGAGTCATCTCCGTGGTTAACGGAACGACGTAAGCGCCGATGATTGCGTTGGTGTCCGGATACGAGTGCGCTAAGTTGCGAGCTATCGATTGAATTTCCTTCTGCGCCTGCTCCACCGTCACGCCGGGCTTCAAGCGCGCCACCACTTCGAGCGGATGGTATTTGCGGCTGTTTGGATAATCGGGCTGGATCAAAGAGAGCGGCATCCAAAAATCGGCCCACTCGGGAAAAGCTTGTCGTCGCGACACAACGCCGACCACGGTGAAGGATTGCTTGTCGAGCCGGATCTGCTTGCCGGCGATCGCTGGATCGGCCGCGAACTTCCGCCGCCAAAGGCTTTCGCTGAGCACAGCCACCTGCCGCTCTGCGCTGTCTTCGGCAGCGCTGAAATTCCGCCCCACGATGGTCTGAATGCCCATGGTGGAAAAAAGATCGTTGCTTGCCATGGCGCCATGTACGATCTCCGGCTGGCCTTGTCCCAGCAGCGTAACTGTATTCATAGTCGCGGCGGTGTGCGCCGCCATCGCGTCGAAGCTGCGAGCTTGACTGCGCCAGTCGCGATAATCGGGCGCCGTTACCTGCAACTGCGGCAGCGCCGGATGGGTCTCCCAGATCCGGACCAGTTGGCCGGGATCGCGAAACGGGAGCGGTTGAATCAGAACCGCATAAATGACTCCGAAAAGCCCGGTGTTGGCTCCGACGCCCAGGGCCAGGGTAAGAATCGCAGCCAGCGCGAACGCCGGCCGGCGGCGGAGGGAGCGCACGGCGGATCGCATTTCTCTAGCTTACCGCTGCTTGCGATGATCACCGGAGTAAATAATTTCCAAGAAGTTATGGGAATAACAAGAAGGTTAGGGCTGCACCAATTCGGCCCAGATAGCTTTCGCGGTTGACACATTCCGATATAGGAATATAATGTCTTTGTGCCCCGCGCCGCTACCACGTCCGACGCTTTTAACGCCGTTGCCGAACCCCGGCGGCGGAAAATCTTGAGCTATCTGGCGCTCAAGGAAAGGCCGGTGGGGGATATTGTGAAGAGCTTGAGGCTGGAACAGCCATCGGTCTCAAAGCATCTGCGCGTCCTCAGAGACGTGGGCCTGGTGCACGTGCGGCGCGACGGACGCCGCGCGTTGTATCGAACCAACGCCGAGGCCATCCGGCCGCTGCATGAGTGGACCGGCACATTTGAACGCTACTGGGCTAATCAATTGAACCGCATCAAGGAACGAGCTGAGAAAGGCAGGGAGGAATCATGAACGCAACCGCGCAAGCCATCGATAATTTGAGCTTGAACGTCACGCAAGAAATTCATGTCCGCGCATCGCTGGACGCAACATTCGCAGCGCTGCTGGAAGAGATTGGACCGCACAATATGGCCGGCGGCAAGCCCATGCCGATGAAGATTGAGCCCTGGCCGGGAGGCCGCTGGTACCGCGATCTGAGCGATAACAACGGCCATCTTTGGGGACACGTGCAAGCTATCAAGCGGCCGACGCTGCTGGAAATCTACGGCCCGTTATTCATGTCGTATCCAGCCGTTTCGAATCTGCAGTACCGCCTGAGTGAGGCGGATGGAGGAACGCTGATCAAGTTTCGGCACACAGCGCTAGGGCTTTTTCCGGACGAGTTGAGGAAAAACGTGTCGATGGGCTGGAGCAGCATGAACGAGCGCATTCGCACACAAGCTGAGGGGAAATGAATCATGACCCAGACTGAAATAGAAAATCCGAAAGTGGTGTCGGAAGCCGAATGGCTGGCCGCGCGCACGAATCTGCTGGCCAAAGAAAAGGAATTCACGCGCCAGCGGGACGCGCTCAGCGCGGAGCGCCGTAAGCTGCCGTGGGTGAGGGTGGACAAAGAATACGTGTTCGACAGCCCCGGTGGAAAGAAGACGCTGGCCGATCTCTTTGGCGGCAGAAGCCAGCTAATTGTCTACCATTTCATGTTTGGTCCGAATTGGGAGGAGGGTTGCGCAAGCTGCTCGTACCTGGGCGATCATTTCGATGGCAGCCTGATACACCTGGCGCACCGCGACGTGAGTTTCACGGCGATATCGCGAGCGCCCTTGCCCCAGATTGAAGCGTTCAAGAAGCGCATGGGCTGGCGCTTCCCGTGGGTCTCGTCCTATGGAACAGACTTCAATTACGACTACCATGTTTCGTTTTCCAAAGACGAAATGGCAAGCGGCAAAGTTTTCTACAACTATGAGGAGACTGAGTTTCCGAGCGAGGAGGGGCCGGGCGCCAGCGTGTTCTACAAGGATAAGACCGGCGGCGTTTTCCACACTTACTCCACTTACGCGCGCGGGCTGGATATTTTGCTGGGCACCTACAATTTCTTGGACTTGGCGCCCAAGGGCCGTGACGAAGACGGCTTGAAGTTTACCATGGCGTGGGTTCGTCACCACGACAAATACGTCGACGGCGAGTTAGTCGACCTGGCCAAGACTTACTCGCAACCGAAGAGTATCGCTACCACGAAAGGAGACATGAAATGATTAAAATGCTGGAACCGATGAGCGGCGAGATCGCGCAGGAGGCGGCCACCACACGACGAGTGCTGGAACGCGTTCCCGGCGATAAACTGGCTTGGAAACCGCATCTGAAATCGATGTCGCTCGGGCAACTGGCTTTGCACGTGGCGACCATTCCGGGCGGGGTCTCGCGAGTTGCGCAGGTGGATGAGTTCGACACAGCGGCGGCGAGTTTTAATCCGCCTGCGGCCGGCAGCGTGGAAGAGATTCTGTCAGCTCTCGACGCGAGCGTGAAAACCGCCCAGGATTATTTGGGCGGTGTAACTGAATCCAGCGCGATAGGAACGTGGCGCGCGAACGCGAATGGGAAGGAAGTGATGAGCATGCCGCGAGTCGTGATGCTCCGCTCCATCATGCTGAACCACTGGTATCATCATCGCGGCCAATTGTCCGTGTACCTGCGACTGCTGGAAATTCCCGTTCCGACGATCTACGGCCCCAGCGCGGACGAAAATCCATTCGGGTAACTGCCTCGTTCGGACGCGCGCGAACATAAACGACGGAGGGCTGTCCCTTGTAAGTGGTGCGTTGAAATTCGCGGTATCCACATTTTTCGGCGACGCGAATGGAGCGAAGATTTTCGGGATTAATAATGCAAGTGGTCTGGTCAGCCCGAAAATATCGATCGCCCCATGCGATGGCGGCGCGAACGGCCTCCGTCGCATACCCCTTACCATGCGATTCGGAGGCGAGCACCCAGCCGATCTCGGGCAAGTGCTTCAAGGAGCTTTCGATATCGCGTTTATAATCGGCGAACCCGATCTCGCCTATGAAATTACCCGTCGCCTTTTCTTCGACCGCCCAATAGCCGAAGCCGAGCAGCGACCAATGACCCGCGTAACGCAGGAATCTGGTCCAAGCCTCCTCTTCGGTAAGAGACTTACCGCCGAAGTAGCGAGTTACAACCGGATCGGCCCACATGGCGGCGCAGGCCGCAAAATCATCCAGGCGATGCCCCCGCAGTTTTAGACGCTCTGTCTCCAGAACTTCGGCTCCCGGCATAGGTTCATCCTATCCGATGTGCGCGCCACAAAAAGGGAACGGCCGCGACTCAGGATGGAGCCGCGGCCGTTTGGAGTGATCGAAAACTAAAACAGGTACTTCACACCGAACTGGAGAATTCTGGGGTTTACGCTGGTGGACGTAATCTCTCCGAAGGTCGGTCCCAATTGAACCTCGCCCGGCGCGGGCGTAGCAATTGGATTATTGAACTGAGCGTGATTGAAGGCGTTGAAGAACTCGGCGCGGAAGATAAGCCTCTGGCGCTCGGTAAGCGTGGTGGTCTTTACAATCGAGATATCCCAATTGAACTGACCGGGTCCCAGGACAACGCCGACGCCGCTGTTGCCGAAGCCTGTTCCATTGCCGAAGATTCCTCCGGTGGGAGCGGAGCAGAATGCCGAGCTATTGAAGTAGCCCGGGCCACCGCTATTGCCGCCCAGACGCTGCGTCAGACTTCCGCTGGATAGCGTGGACCCGTAGGTGTTGCCGGGACAAATCTGCGCCGTGGCAGCCGCGGTGGACGTCCCGTAGATGGTTCCCGCATTGGGATCCACGATGGTCATCGGTCCACCGTCCTGGACAGTGGTGACGCCGGAAACGTTCCAGCCTTCCAGCGCCTTGCCGACGAAGCCCTGGTGCTTGCCGAAGGGCAGATCGTAGCTGTAATTGACCACGAAGCGCTGAGGCCGGCTGAAGTAGGCCGGTCCGTATTGTTGCGCCATGTTACTCGCATTGTTGACGTTCGCGCCCACAGCGCCGCCGCTGTAGTAGTTGATGTCCGTCAGGTCTTTGCTGTAAGTGTACGACGCCTGCATCGTGAGCCCATGCGAGAACTGCTTTCTGAGCGTGACTTGCAGGCTGTTGTAATTGGAGCTGCCGTCGAACCCAGTGCCCTGGACGCCCACCGGTTGGTAGCCCAGATAGGGAACGCGCAACGCCACGTTTTGAAGACTGTTGCTGGTCTGCCCATTGATCGGATTGCTGGGCGTTGCCAGCTGTGCCGTATTGTAGTTGTGATAAGCATCCAACAGGTTGATTCCGCTGGATCCCACATAGCCCGTCTCAAGCACCCAATTCTTGGCAAATTCATACTGCAGGTTGAAATTGTACTGGCGCACCAGGGGCGTGTGCATGTCCTGGTATACGAAAGGCGCGCTCAAGTAGGAGTTGTAAGTGGGCGAGTTGCAGGGGATGGGTGACACCGCGGTGGGCGCCGCTCCCAAGCAAGCTGGATTGAAATAGCGCTGCGGAAACACTCCGATGGGGGTCACCGGAAACGGATTGGCCAGGGTTTGCTCGTTGCCTGCGCCCACGTCAGCGGTGCCGGAGTAGGGAGGGCCCTGTTCCAAGCCGTGCACCAGAGCGCTCACATCCACGCGGTCATAGAACAAACCAATGCCACCGCGAGCGACCAGCTTACTGGTTATCTGGTCGGCGAATCCAAAGCGCGGAGCGAAGTTGCTCAAAGGAGGATGATCCTGAATGGGCAGGCTGCCTGAATTTTGCAGCACACCGGCGGGAACGGCCCCGAAAGTAGCCGTGCTGTAGTTATTGGGCACCACCCAGCCGACCAGGTTATTCGCGCCCATATTGGGACCGGTAGGCGGAACGGGCACCGAGTTCAATTGGCTAGTCCAGAGGTTGGTCAGGTTGCCATACTTGTCGCTGAGCGTTCCATCATATTCCCAGCGGACACCTAGATTAAAGGTCAGCTTCGAACTGACTTTATAGTCGTCCTGAACGAACGAGTTCATGTCAGGCAAACGGTAGCCGTGAACCACGCCCTGCTCGGGGCCGGCCACGCAGAAAATGCAGCTGTAGATATTGCCGGGGCCGCCCACCAGGAAGTCATTAAAGGTACCCATCAAAAGCCAGCCGCGCTCGAAACCCTGGTACACGATATTCCACTGGTTCTCTTCATACTCGAAACCGGCGCGAATGGTGTGCTTGCCGTGCGACCACGAGATCTGGTCGGAAATCTGAATACCCGTAGTCGGGCTGAACGCGGGGTTAAAGGTATCGAACATCGTGTATCCCCCGGTGAGGATGTCGATGCCCGGGGGCAACGGAAGACCAGGCACCAACGGAGTGATACCCAGTTGCTGAGGTGTGCTGCCCGGAATGGGAGTATCGGTCAGGCGCGCCAGGTTGCGCTGCATCGATCCGCGGAGTTCGTTCACCAGGCTGTTGGTAACGATGGTGGTGAGCTTGATGGAGGCGTCGGTGTTGGAATAATAGTCGGTCTGCGGCTCGCCCGGGAGAAAGCCGTTCAACGGAATGGTCTGTGGATCGCGCGTGTAGAAGTAGCGCATCGCGAGAGTGTTCTTGCTGTTGATCAGATAGTCGCCGTTGAGAACCATTTGGTCGGCGTTATACAGCGCGGGAATGCTGTACGCGACGTTGGTGGGAACGCTGGAACCCGAGCTAGGGAAGTAATACTGGCCGTTCGGAAGCTTCAGGTTCAGGATGTTCAGCGCAACCGGGCTGAGATTGGAGCCGTTGCAGGCCAGGTTCGGCCCGAAGCTGATTCCTCCGCAATTCAGAGCGGCCAACTGCTGGGCCCATGCGGACGTGGGCGATGTGCTCCGGGTACCGGCGGGGACGGGAG
>Ga0209006_10004411_pt1 | contig 12767 bp, 14 predicted proteins | sample JacPin_JW_Ref_O2_FD_188567 | JGI IMG/M metagenome (GOLD analysis project Ga0209006, IMG submission 188567) | Forest soil microbial communities from Algoma, Ontario, Canada - Jack Pine, Ontario site 1_JW_Ref_O2 (SPAdes) (version 2) | ecosystem: Environmental > Terrestrial > Soil > Boreal...
GGAAGACTTCCATTTCCAAGGCAGGCTTTCCCTTGGAAAAAAAAAAAGTCAATCATGATCGCTGACGCGGCCCATTACAGAGCAATGGGAAGTTGTGCTATCCTCTGTGGTTTACACTGGCCTTTTCGCCGTGAACGTCACTATTATATCTATCCTGGCAAAATCCAAGTGGTGGAAGCATCGCCACGTCGGCGTCAAGCAGCTTGGACGCCTTGACGCAATCTGTAGCCTCACTTTGATAGGGAAGCGACGTCCACGGAATGACGTGGTGTCTTGGAGCTCAGTCTACCTCGACCTCCTCCGGTTTACTGGAAGTGGTATTTTGCAGACATTCACTAGGAGAGTCAAGTAAGTCGCAGATTCCCATGTCATAGTTATCAACTAAACCCTTCTTTGCTTGTTTTATTGAAGTGCCGTGCAGGACACGACCCATGTCATTGGCAGAAATGCTTTTGCTTTCATCGTGACCGTCGTCGTTCTCGCTCGAGCCATTCAACTTGTGGTCCAACTTTTCACCACCGGCCTTTCCTTAACAACATCTCTAGGGCAATCAAATACATCACCTTTCGATTTCTCCGCAGTATCGCTGTTATTCTTAGCATGTCAATTCTATTTTCAGCCTGCCGTATCATGCCTGACTATTCTGGAATAGAACAGTACATTGAACTCGTCGGCCTACAATATTTCACGGCTCTACAACGAACAATCGGGTGAGTCATATATAGTAGTCGTGTGTAGAAGAACTAATCATTGAGACGTTCTATTGACGGTACATAGGACAACAGTGTAGCGATACTCTCTCATGTGCCCCCTTCAGTCTTCAATATTTCGCACAATCAATGGATTATACACTCTGTTTTCCTACGAATCAATCAACATGTCAGTCCCTCTTACCTTGATTTTTATTTATTTATTTCGTCTCATCCAGGCTCCGACGAACCCACAAGCTTGCATATTCAGTTATCTGCCAATGCAAACCTGACAACATCCGATTTGGGTCAATTTTGGTTGTTAAACCGACCGGAAGGTTTAACGTTCAACGAATCTTGGTCATTCTCGCAAGAAACTTTAGACGCCGGTGTTGTTCTTCAATCAATCCCCGGGTCACAATTGCTTCCGGGCCAACAGCTCATCGGACGTATCGGTTTCTCCCAGCGCAGAGTGCTCGAGCGCACATTTTATACTATACTGGGTCTTAGTTCCGTGAGTTTATGGAAACTGGCATGCACTGTGATTCAAACTTGACACGTACATACTTGCAGCCTTATACGAACCATCCATTATTTCCTATCAGTGAGGTTGCGTCGTTGTTACCTCGGGCGTTGTGTACAACTCAAATTGCCACCCAGCATGGTTGCCTAGTAGTACTGTCTTGCAAAACTCCAGTGTCGCAAGCGCGACACTGAGTTTAGAGCGGATGCAGTATGCATACCAACTATATCCATTCAACGATGGAAGCACTACCCTCAACGGGTACACTTACCAAGTCATAGCAGACATTCACTCCCAAGATCTTTTCAGTGTCTTGGCCTCAGTTGGTGGCTTGATAGCCGCACTGCAAACGTTACACACGTTGATATTTGGGATGCCGTTGTTTTTTGGCTTATTCGGTGAGTCTCTTGTTTGTGATGTATCTCTTTGGTAAAAATCTTTACGAGCTGGGTTGCGTAGGATCGAAGCCACTGAATCCGTTCGGATTTGCCGGAAAGTTCATGACGGATCAATCGAAAACTCGGTTGCGTGAACGTTATGGTCAATTGCCAGAACCATCATGGTCATCTCAATCGAGCAGTGGTGCCGAGAAGCTTGCGTTGTTTATGTGTGAATTCGTGCTTCAAACTGGCCCCCTGGCCGAAAAGGAACCTCCAGTGGTCTTGGCTGGAGGTTTGACGGGACTGTCCCCTACGGGGGTACAAAACAATATCCCACTCACAGAACGAGACCCAGCGAGGATGAATACCGTTCGACTTGAAGAAGGTGATGTTGATGATTTTGATCATCAACGGGAACCGTCAACCATTAGTCTCCTGCACAATCATCGTACCATGGAGTCTGATGATTTTTGTGAGTATTTCATTGCGTTAGGTTCATATTACAATAACATTCATCTCAGTAGCGGATATGATAACACCGGAATCAGAGCGTGAACATGGACCTTCAGCTCCGTCCAACGTTGGACAGCCATAACGGCAAGGATTCATATATTATAATGCGATCTGGCAATCTAGATATATTTCAGTAGGTGGTCGATCATCCTTATATCATGCAATATCCTGTTGTGTGTGGGAATGCTGAAGAATGCCGGTTCCGTCGAAGTCTGCCTCTCTGTGCATCGGCACTCCTGATAGAGAAGGCATTTCTACAATACCGGATGCGACTGAATGGCTTCCTTGTGTGCTCGCTGTCACTGCGTCACTTGCAGATCCCGTGATTGAACCAATCATATTACTTTACTGCATTTCAGAGGTTTGGCCAGGTGCTGAGAAACGACTTCGTCATATCTTTCCTCCTTGGACTGCGTACTCTTCGCACAGCCTGTATGTACGAGGAACTCCAGTCCATTTGGATACGTAATTGAGTCACTTTCAGCATGGGTGTTCATGAATCGACCAGTCATGGCTCTTCAACTGACGTCGAGACTACACTAATCCACACTGAAGATTACTATGAACTTCTGGAGGTAGAGGAGTCTGCCACTGGTACTCATTTTCTGCCAACCTTGTCCAGAAATCTGCAATGTGGACTGATCTTTCGTTATTAGGAAGTGAGATCAGGGTAGACCCTATAGTTCCCACTCACGCCAAGTTCTGATCTGACTACTCCATGCATGCTAGCAAGCATTTCGCAGATTAGCCCTCATACATCATCCAGACAAAAACCAAGATGACATCCAAGGGTCCACCAAACGTTTTGCAATGATACAGCAAGCATACGAGGTGAGGAACCAGACTAAATGTCATTTCGGCGTCTTCTCATATCTTGATTTGTCTCGCTTTAGGTACTAAGTGACGAGCAAGTGAGTATAGGGTGTATAGTATATTCTTCGTATTGATTCACGGTTATCTGAACAGGAACGTGCTTGGTATGACTCACACAAAGCTTCGTTATCACCAGAGATCGATGCGAATGTTGTCCTTGACGATATTCGTGGTGGTGCAGCGCCTAAACGTGGTGACTATCGCCTCACAGCACAGCATCTAAACGCCTTCTTCGATCCCTCTATTTGGTCTAGTTTCGATGACAAAAACAATGTACGGAGTCGCACTCTGCTTTTCTTTTTATGTTTTATTCAGAGTTCTTACCTTTGGCAGAGCTTCTTTGCCATCTATCGTAATCTCTTTACTCGCCTAGCTTACGAGGAGTCGCAACTTTGTGATGGCACGTCATATCCTTCCTTTGGTTATTCGACTTGGCCGTGGGAGCCCGGGAACGAAACCACAGAAAGCGGGAAAACCATTAAGCCATTTTATAAAGCCTGGTTGAATTTTTCGACAGCGAAGGACTTTTCATGGATCACACAGCGGGTGCCTACCGAAGCAGATCGTCGAATACGAAGGTGTGTATTTCAATAAAACTTGAGCCTGCTATTCAATTCAGCTACAGGCTGATGGAGAAAGACAATAAGAAGGCTCGCGAGGAGGCACGCAACGAATACAACGATGCGGTCCGAGTGCGTAAACGATGCTCTGGAACATGAGTGCCTGCATATTCACGTTTACACAGTCTCTCGCAAAATTCATACGACGACGTGATCCCCGTTACAAGTCATACCTTGCTCGCCAGGATCAAGTTGAGACCAAACTCTCCCGCCCTGATCAACCCTCGCGAAAACCTCGCACGATAGATGTGTACATAGAGCAAGACTGGCAAAGAGTTGACTCCGCAAAACTTGACGATGACTTGGAGTGGGCGACTACTGAGAACAACGATCTGGAGGAATGGGAGTGTGTAGTGTGTTCAAAGACATTCAAAACTGAAGCAGCTTGGAACAGTCACGAGCGAAGCAAGAAACACATAAAACAGGTCGAGAGCCTAAGGAGAGATATGCAGGAGGATGAACTGCTGGCGGTTCAAGGGAGCGATCTCAATATTTAGGCCCAGTGAAAATCCACCCGAATTCTAATGATTAGTATAGTGTGATTGATAGACGCAAGGACGCACACGCTCTCGAATTGGTCATCGCAGCTTCTCGGTCCTTCAGAACGGAAGGACTACAGATAGCATCAATTACCGCGGGCAGACTTGCAGCCAGAAGGTTATATAACCTCCCACCAATTCTTTAGGGTCAGGTAATCTCGATCAGCCGCAATGATGCTCATATTCATCCTTTGAGACATTTTGTATCCGCGTAGATTAGATATTACAAGACTTGATGTACAGTATATACTAAAGGCAATCTATACTATGGAATCTATTTTGTTCGTTCATTTCATCTCCGAATCGATGACCTCCTTGTGCTCCATGCCCCATTGCTGTCAAACGGACATGGTCAGATGCGCTCACTGACTGTACAAGTCAACCACACTTACTTCGTCAGTTACCGACTCCAATGGCAGAGCCTTCATGAATAATGCGACAAGGAGACCAATCCCGCCCTTTGGAAATATCCGGTCAGGGCAATATTGCTGTTGGAATAAACGAATCACTCACGAAAGGAATTAAGACTAGCCATACAACTCGGAGCGATTCGGCAAAGGCATCTCGTATCTCTGTTCGCAATGGATCCGCCCTAGACATACACCAGCAACCATGAAGGTCAAATACCAGACACAGGAGATAAATGCTCTCACAAATCTTTGATCAGCGGGATCGCGCTGTACGCAGCTGAAACACCCCCAGGTATATGCGCCAAAAAGTCCCCAGGCAACTTCTTACCGAGTTCGTTCGTGAGGACCACGGAGCCTATAGACATGTTTTAGTATCCCGTGATCTGCAGTGATCTGACTGAACAGAAGTACTCACCTACTGTGATACCCAGTATGTTACCGAAATTGCGAACGAATACCATAAAGGCTAAGGCTTGGCCGGCAAGGGATGGAGGGAGCGGTGCGAGCACGGGGAACACCGTCGCCGTGTAAAGAAGCCCAATACCTATTGACAGCGGGACTGGCCTGTGTAACAATATAAGCGTCTACGAAAAAGAAGAAAGCCAGCAAGGACATACAGAGGGACCCAAAGCTTCACGGGTGAATTCTCATGTACGAGGCTGATCAATCCGGGCCCAACGGTCATAAGAACTGATTGAACAATAAGATGCACTGTAACGATATCCAGATGAGAATACATACCCCACGCCAAGACATTTTGTGGTCTGTATACTTGCAACGCAGCAATGGTAGCTCCCGCAACCATAGCAAAGGGTGCAACGACAAATGTGACTGAGAAGAAATCAACAGCCGATCTGCTCGGAGTTCAATTCCTTGTATCTCAGGAGGCGAGAATGACAATAACTCACTTCAAGGGTGAAGCGCCTTTGACCGCCTGAGTGTATACGGGCCTGAGTAGAGCTATTAGCACTTTGTTCTCAACCAACGAACCGAGGGACCCACCAGTAATAGAACAGACACATGGAAATGATTCCATGGACCAATGTCGTGAAATACCCAACGAGAGTCGTTCGATTCGTCAATAGCTTGAATGGCACCGTGGGGTGTTGGACGTAGCGCCTCTCAACGATATACCACACGATGAGGCCGACACCGCCAATAATCAATGGTGCCAGGACGTGTGCAGATGTCCACGGAAATGATTGGCCTCCCCAAACGAGACCGATGATGAGAAGGCTGAATGGGCTGAGTTCAGTATGTACGTACACCGTATTATAAAGAGACGCACGTTATGGAAGGAATAAAAATGGCATTGCCAGTCCTAACGAACAACGAAGCCGTCAACATCGGGTACTAAAAAGATAGTATTACAAACATACCAATCCATTCGTCCCAGTTTCTCGCGGATCGTGCCCGCCGGAACCTTAAGATTCATGAACAGTGCAACGACGGCGAACACAATCCCAGTGAGAGGCAGGTTCAGATAGAATAACCAACGATAATTTTTGGAAGCCAGACCACCGCCGATGGGGGGACCTATCGTCATTCTTGATTTAGTATATTCAGAAGAAACACTTTGTTAGGAAGTGTCTGACCAGCTGCCGAGGCCAGTGCCCATACTGCACCGAATGCTCCTTGATATGCTCCCCTGCCAGGATTAAGCGCTATCAGTCACAACACCAGTCCGAGCAAAGGAAGAATCACGTACCGTTCTGAGAGGGGGACCAGATCTGCCAAGACAATCTCCACCAGACTTAAGATCACGCCAGATCCAACGCCCTGAAAAGCACGTCCCGCCAACATGGTACTGCGGAGAGACGCGCGTTAGACACGTCATTTTTGTAATGTAAGACACAGTGGAACTTACTTCATGTTCAACGCAGCGCCACACATGGCTGAGCCCATGGCAAAAGAAATGAGACCACCCAAGAGAATGGGTCTCCTTCCGAAAACATGAGCAAGACCACCAGACCTGCGAAAAAGTAATCTTTGAGCTTATGTATGTATATGGAGGTACACGCCAAAATTCACCATGGAATAACGGCGGTGGCCGTGATACTGTAAGCGTTACCGATCCACGCGAAATCCCTGGAATTGAGAGCTTGAGCGATAGTAGGGAGTGCTGTACTGATTGCTAAAAGGAATGGATTTAAGCCCAACTTCGGATTGAAAGGAAATTCGTTGTACCGGTCAAGTCTAATGCAGACAAGAAAGTTGCAATCAACAAGGCGAAGATGATGAGCCAGAAGCGTATATCTTTGGGCGCAGAGGCCTTAGAACTTGAGCTTGATCGCTCGTCGCTGTCTTTCTTCTGGGTGACACTGGGCTCGGACGGAGGCGTTGCTATGATTGAGGAGGACATGGTAGTCGCGGTGAAAGGTCGTGAGGATAGTGACACGCAGTAAGGGTCGACGTATTTATTTCCGAACACAGGTGCCGCCTAGCCGCAGTTGCGTCAGCCAAGATAGATCTTTTCCGTTCATCCGTTTGTGTTGTCTACCAGTTGGCGAACTGAATCCATCTGTCAGCCTGCAGGCCAGTGATGTGGCCTGTAAAGTCAGACTGCGCATTGGCAGTGTGTAATGGATGACAGAGCCTATCACTAAGGCTTAAGGGAGTGAGGCACAAAGATGCTATATTTGGTTCATCTTTGCTTCCCTGCAGTTCAACGTGTCCACTGTGAAGAGGGCGGTGATTTCTGCTTGTCTGATACAACGCGGATAGCATCTTTAGCGAAGACGTAGGAAAGGCCACTCCAGATCGTAGTCGTTGCAACGATCCATCTGGGGAATAGAAAATCTCACTAGGTTGATGGGTCTCAATTTGATGCTCATCGTATCGAGAGATAAAGACGTATGCCAAGGTTTTTATTGTGATTGATACCCTAGACGAATGCCGCGAGGATTAATATTGCTGCTACATGCTTACCTGAGAACATCAACCTGATGTTCACTTCACGGGATCCTCCCTAGATCGCACGAGACCTCGAAGGAACGAAACGTCTACATATTCGCGCAAAGGATGACGAGAGAAGGATATATGTCAAAGGTCGGATCGCCTTGGGACCGCGACACCTGAAAAATTGCAAGAAACTATCGATTCTTAGGCATGTATATGGGCAAGAAGATGCGATCAAATGCTTGGCGCTGGATTTTCTTCAAGACACATCGAAGGTTGCCTGCGCCGGTGATATCTTGGTGTCACGGTCGTCGATGTAAACTCGAAGGACGAAGATGGCTGGGCGCCGTTGTTGTGGGCAGCCAACAATAGTCACGAGGTACTGGTAAAGCTGCTGCTTGCTCGAGGAACGAAGATGACCACACGTCGTTGGGGTGGGCAGCCGAATATGGGCACGAAGGAGTGGTAAAGTGGCTGTTTGCGCAGGATGACCTTGATGTAAACTCGAAGAACAGGCATGGCTGGACACCGTTGTCGTGGGCAGCCAAATGGGCACGAGGGAGCGGTAAAGCTGCTCCATTGCGGGCTGCCCACGACAACGGCGTACGGCCACACTGTTGGTGCTTCAAGTTTACATCGACGTCATCCCGCGCAAGGAAGGGAGGTAGTGGTAGAGCTACTACTTGCGCGGGATGACGTCGATGTAAATTTGAAGGACAACTATGACTGGACGCCGTTGTCGTGGGCGGGCGGAAATGGGCACGAGGGAGTGGTAAAACTGCTACTTACGCGGGACGACATCGATTTGAACTCGATGGACAAATGTGGCCTGATGCCGTGATTGTGGGCGGAGGAGAGTGGTAAAGCTGCGGGATGACGTCGATGTAAGCTTATGACGTGGATGGAAATGGTCACGAGGGAGTGGTAAAACTGCTACTTGCGCGGGATGATGTCGATGTCAATTCGAGGGATATTGCTAGACGCCGTTGTCGTGGGCAGCCGAATATGGGCACGAGGGAGTGGTAAAACTTCCACTCGCGCGGGGTGATGTCGATGTAAACTCGAGGGATGAATATTTCCATACGCCATTGTCGTGGGTAGCCGAATATAGGTGAACCTGCTGATGACATCGATGTAACGTGGAGGACAACTCTGGCCGGACGGCGCTGTCGTGTGCAGCCAACCATGGGTACAAGGCAGTAGTAAAGCTGCTCCTTGCGCGGGATGACGTCGATTGGGGTTGAGCTGCTCGCACAGGTGACAGAATGACATCGCCGTGCACTCAACAAGCTTGTAGTCGTATGCCATGATTGTTTACACCCAGATTTGAAGCCGTGCTTGAGAGGACGTTCATGACCACTTCTCAGATCTCAGGAGAGATATCCTTCGCACCATCGGTTATTTAAACCCTTTCTGGAGCCAAATCAGTGTAAGCTTTAAATAAGCTCTGACGTTGAAACACCAACCAAACATGCCTACCCTCTTGCTCACCACTAACGTTAAGGTAACTGGCTACCCCGTTTGTTGATGGCCTCCCTGATTGAATAACCGCCCGTACTAGCCCACAGACGTAAAGACGTTTGTGACCGAATTATCCAAAGTATGCTCGTCGTACCATCTGTGTCACAGTCACTCAGGGGCTCACGTGTGTCTCACACAGTTTAGCGCAGAGACGCTCAACAAGTCTGAGAAATACATCAGTGTCAGCTATGCATACAGTGAGACGCTCACCTTCGGCGGGACTTTCGATCCTACATTCTTGCTCGACATCGCAAGTCTAGAAATTAATATTGTTATGGTTGGCCCTGCTCACATACTACTTACGTGGGCTTATAGATGAGCCTTGGAAACATAAACGACGAGGCGAACGACAGGTACAGCAAGGAGTTTTTCAAGTTTTTCAAGGACAAGCTCAGGATCGAAGGAGATCGCGGATACATGTGCGGTTTTTTTTTTGCATCCTTTCTCTTGTGCGCCTAGTGAACTCATGCTTTCTTCGTTTGTAGATACTTCAATGACCCGGGTAATACCAACATAGGGTAAGTCTTACGCAGGATATTGACTAGATGCATACTTGATTCCCTTGTATTAGGTATAAGGGGGCGACTTTCAAGTCGTAGACGAAAGCTTTGAAAGTAAGAAAGTGCTTAGCGAAAAGCGAGCGTGGACTAAGTTCACGAGTGTATACATATTGAATATAGTCGGCTATATGTAAGACGTATCTAGGGGTTTTCCTTGACGCCTACGTACTTGACAAAACCAGGCGTATGAGTTCCAGAAATGTCTTTGTCGTCTATTTCTCGTTGAGCAAGTGGATGATGCTCGGGCATCCGACGTGAAGCTGGAATGATAAGATGATCAGTCTTCAAAAGAACCGTTACGACAAACGATCAAACGGCTCAAATGCATACATGGCTGTACAGTGGTGCAAACGCACGCTCTGTCGCATCAGACTTCCTACACGGTCAGAACTCTTGCTCGTAACAAACCACTCGTGGCTAAATCTGTGACAAAAACACCCATCCAGACATCGTCCTGAGTAGCTGGAGAGTAAGGCGGGAACGTCCGAAACGCTGGAGAGGATTCTTGACTCCAACTTTTTACATACACACACGATCACGCAACCAATCCGATTGGGTAACCATAGGGCGGGATACATGTAGACGAAGACCGACGAAACTTGCTTATTCCGACATCTAGCCTTGCGGTTGCCGCGACCAACGAGGTTCACTCGGCTTGCACATACGTCGGGACGTCTATTACGGTAACCAAAACCATTTTTCCCGCGGAGAATTGCCGTGGTTGCAAAAATGTGTGGACCACGTATTAGGCCATCCTAGAAACCTAGAAATGAATGAATGGTAGAGGGCACGATCGTCGGTCACGTGCATCGCCACTAACTTAACTTCAAACGCCTCATGGACATTGCTCATGGTGGGAGAGTCAAGCAATTCTTCTCGTCCTCACTGCACATGAAGAGATTAAAGTCGAAGCCGATTCGAATCCAAAGCAAGATTCTTTGGTGTATCATGGCCTTCGTTTTTAGCATATTTCGCGCATAGTGAATCAATGCATCGCATTCGAGAATCTTCGTGCCTCACAGACGACCTAGAACACTGCTCTATGCCAGAATCAATACACCTTGGGGGTCGCTCGCGGATTTTTCGCACGTTAAATCCTAGCAGCCGTTACAATCCTCAAACATGATAGACACGATTATTTAAAGATATCCAAGGAGGACATTCTCTGGAGGACCTGTATATCGTTCTTTTCGACTCGATCACGGATACATCTCCTCCGAACCCGAAATACCTTCAATCGATCCATATTCTGACTCTCGCACTCAGTTTCAAGCTTCTTCTCCAGATTGGAACTTCATTCGGGTCATCATTTATGCTTCCTCAAAATACCAGGATACGAAGCGAGACTCGCAAAGGCATGGCATTCGTCGATCTGGATCTCGTTCGCGCCGCTGACGCAATTGCAAAGGAACTGGGAGGGACCTGCCCTGGGGGCACATATGGGTTGGACGTTTCCGATCGAATTTGCGTTCGCGCGAACGCCAGATGAAACTCGTCCCGTGAAATCGTCTATTACATAATTGTGCGGATTCCTCCACTGCTACTCCACTGCCATCTCTTCCTGAGATCATTTCGACATTTCGAATAACTTGTCTTGTTGTCATCCGAAACATCGTCGGCACAGCTGGGACCCCCACAGACGCCACATTTCATCTACGGACTGAACAGGCCGCACATTTCCTTATCTGATTTTCCAAATATGAGAACCGATGGTGATGTACCGTCCCAACTACTTGTTGGTATGAAGTGATGATAGTGGGTAAGGTATAGGTGCTGAAGGCCATACGTTCAGTCAGTACGAGGGGGTACATATGATGGATGTGTAATTGTTGAGGTGATTGAAATCATTGAAATCAAATCTAATTTCGGGTGTGACCATCAATCAACTCCTTGACAATGCAGTGCATAACCGAATTTGCTACTTATATCTCGTCGCTATGGCCCCACTGGTGGAGCTGATAACACCACTCCCTCGTGTGCAACGGGCTCCAACGCAAATATAAAAGTCGTTGCTGACCTCTTTGAATTTCATCGTTACTTTCCCACTTTCTATCCCTAATCATGGCCACGCCAAGAACTCCTGGTCCGTCCCCCTTATTATTTCTTTCATTTAGTCTGACCAGGCCCTTCAGCTTCAGCTGTTGAAGGCATGGACCAATGGTTCGACTCATTCCAGCAATTCGAGGTTATCCTTGTATGTCCCTTTATCAACTTTTCACCGACAAATTTTTTTGACAGAACATATAGGAGGGAATGGCTAGAGCCTCAATGGATGTAAAGTTCAAGGAAGAATTGGGTGCCATCGAGCAATGTACACACCCATACTCACTCATTCACCTTTCTCACTAATTCAATCTTTCTCTACAAGGGTTCAAGGTGCTATCAGAATCCGAACGCACGGCTTCTTTATACAGTCTTTTGCAACATGCCACCCAACCCCAAATCAAATTCTTTATAGCCGTTCTTCAGCAGATGGCAAAGGCTGACCCGATGACAGCTGGACTCACACCCGCCACAGGCCGTAAGCTATACTTTTAACTTGATGCTTCCCTACAGCCATATTGATTCCTCATCTCAGTTCCACCTACGCAAAAATCCAAACTATCCGCACTCTCCCCACTCGCTAGGTCATTCTCCCCTATCAGCGCCCCCGCAAACGCCAGCAGAAACCGCCAATTCCTATCAATTGACTCCCCAATAGACGCACCCTCACCCATTTCTGGCAATGTCGCTGATTCTGCCGCAACGTTAGCTCTCCAGCGTGCTCGTCTCCGCGCCATGCAAGGCCTTGGTAATCTTCCCGTACCCGCATCAGCTCCCATCCTAGATGAAGAACGCAACGCCTGGGGGCCAGGCTCCCACCCGCTGGTGAAGAAAATATCTGAAGCAACTATCGAGGAGGAGGTTCCCTCGAGCGCAGACACCGCTGAGAGCCCAGCCCTTACTACACCTAGTACGGGCGATCATACCCACGTTGAAACGCCTGAGAGCTGGTCCAGCATGGTCCCGACTCCGCTGTTCTCGATGTTCCCTTCCAAAGACAAGCTGCAGGTGTCCACTGATCCCATGCAGCCTTGGTCAGCAGAAGGAGTAGTGCCGCAGATCGGGGACGCTGCGATCTATAGGAAATCAGCGAAAGGCAATAAGAAGAAATCGGACAAACTTGGCGCTATGAAGCAAAATATGACTCGTTTGTACGAATTCAGCGAGTCGGCACCGATGCCAACGCCTGTGGGCATTA
>Ga0209006_10004412_pt1 | contig 12766 bp, 12 predicted proteins | sample JacPin_JW_Ref_O2_FD_188567 | JGI IMG/M metagenome (GOLD analysis project Ga0209006, IMG submission 188567) | Forest soil microbial communities from Algoma, Ontario, Canada - Jack Pine, Ontario site 1_JW_Ref_O2 (SPAdes) (version 2) | ecosystem: Environmental > Terrestrial > Soil > Boreal...
AGCCCGACGCCGAGTTGCTGCGCAACTGGGAGCTGGCCGGCGCCGCGCACGCCGACACGTACCTCATGGTCGCCAGCGGGCAGGACGACGGCGCGCTGCCCGCTCAGCGACTGGCCGAGCTCACCCGGCCGACCACCACGATCGTGCTCGGCACGACCGAGATCCCGATCAACAGCGGGATGCAGCATCACTACGTCGCGTGCGCGGCGCTGGAGCACCTGGACGACTGGGCCGGCGGCGGAGCCACTCCCCCGGCCGCGCCGCGGCTGGACGTCAACGACGACGGCAAGGACCTGCACCGGGACGAGCTCGGCATCGCCACCGGCGGTATCCGGACGCCGTGGACGGACGTGCCGGCGGCGGTGCTGTCCGGGGTGGGCCAGCGCGGCGCGAACCTGTTCGCCTTCCTGTTCGGCGTCACCCGGCCCCTCCCGCCCGGCCAGCTCGCGCGGCTCTACCCGGGCGGCCAGGCTGACTACCTGAGCCGGTTCGAGCACGCGCTCGACGCGGCGATCGGCGCGGGATTCCTGCTCCCGGATGACCGCGCCGAGGCCCTGGCCGGCGCCGCCGCCAGCGACTGGCCTCCCGTGCGGTGACGGATACTCGCGGGCAGCGGGGTCAGCGGGCTGTCTTAGGGTCTACCCCATGCGCCGCGAGTCCTCCACCGTCGTCGTCCTCACCGGGCCTGCGGGCAGCGAGCTGCTGGCCGGCCTGTCCCGCTCACCCAACCTCTCAGTCGTCCGCCGCGCGGGCGACCCGCAGGCGGGGAGGCCGGCTGACGCGACGGCGGACCAGCTGAGCTGGGAGCCCGGTGCCCGGGCCATGCGCGAAGCGGCCAAGCGGAAGTCGACTTACGTCCTGGTGGCCGACGACCCGCTGGCCGGCGTCGCCGCGGCGTGGCAGGCGATGTGGGAGCCTGCGGCCGGGGCGGAGGCCGCGGCGGACTTCGACGTCGAGTCCGGGCAGGCGCTCGCCGCGTGGCGCGGCAAGCAGTTCGAGTTGCCCGACTATTACCTGGTCCTGGCCCCGCCGCCGGGCAGCGCGGCCGGCCCGGGCTTGCACCTCGGGCCGCTGCGGGCCGTCCGGCCGCGGCGGGTAGCCGTCGCCACCATCGCCGGCAGCGGGCAGGAGGCCGTGACCCTGCTCGACTCGCTCCGGTCGCTGGAGCACGGGCCCTGGTGGCCCCCGCTCGACCGGCTGCTGGACTCCGCCCGCGACTTCTATGCCGGGAGTCTCGCGGAAATCCCGTTCCCTTCTGGCTAGCCGGGCCTTGGCGAGCGGTCCGCTGCCGGCGGTTACACCGGCAGGGCCGCGCCGTTGACGAGCCCTGACTCCGGCTGCGTCAGGTAGAGGAACGCCTTGGCGATGTCGTCCACCTTCGGCCAGGCGTCATGGTCGGCGTTGGGCATCGCCGCCCGGTTCGCTGGCGTGTCGATGATGCTCGGCACCACGCAGTTAACCGTCACGCCGGTGCCCCGCACCTCATCGGCGGCCATCGCCACCAGGTGCAGGACCGCGGCCTTGCTGACCGAGTAGGCGAACCCGGAGCCCGAGGTCACCTGACCCGCGCGGCTGGCCGTGTGGACGACCCGGCCCGCCCCGGCCGGCTGCATGACCCGCAGCGCGTGCTTGGTGATCAGCGCCGCGGTCACGAGATTCAGCTCCAGCTGGCTCGCCAGCTCGCCGGGGTCCAGTTCTGCCAGCGGGCGGGCCGGCGCGAACCCCCCGATCGTGTTCAGCACCGCCCACGGCGTCGCGGTCGCGTCGATGAGCGCGCCTACGGCCGCGTCGTCCAGCACGTCCACGGCTTCGTACCGGACCCCGTCGGTCCTCCTGCTCGGCGGCGGCGCCACCTTGTCGGCCCCGACGACGGTCGCGCCGGCGCCCGCCAGCGCGGCGGCGACGCCGGCCCCGAGTGCGCCGCCCGCCCCGAATACGAGCACGGACCTGCCTGCGATGCCCTGCGCCATACAGCACGCTCCCCTGTCCGCACGCGCCGTCGGGCGCGCGGTCGCCGCCCTGAGCGGCGACGCACGGCAGTTTACGGCGATGGCCTAGTGCGGCCAGGTGTGCACGGGCTCATTCGTGTGCATGTGCTCGGTGTAGCGCAGCGTCATCTGCCGCAGCGCCTCATCCCGGTCCGCTCCGCGCTCCTGCAGCGCCGCCGTGGTGGCGACCTGCCAGCTCGCGCCGTTCTGGCCGGTCAGGCACCGCTGCTCGATGATCCCCAGCAGCCGGTCCGCGTGCACGGGATCCACGCCCCAGCGGCTCAGGCCGTCGCGGGCCATCGGCAGCAGGCGGCGCAGCACGAGCTCGGCCACCGGCGCGTCGCCGAGGCCTGGCCAGTACTGGTGCGCTGACAGCCCGTGCCTGGCCGCCTCGTGCAGGTTGTCCGCGGCGGTCGCGAACGACATCTGCGTCCACACCGGCCGCTCCGACTCCGCCAGCACCCGGACCAGCCCGTAGAAGAACGCCGCGTTCGCCATCACGTCCGCGACCGACGGGCCGGCCGGGAGCACCCTGTTCTCGACCCGGACGTGCGGCTTGCCGCCGGAGAACCCGTAGACGGGCCGGTTCCAGCGGTACACCGTCCCGTTGTGCAGGCTCATCTCGGCCAGCTGCGGGCAGCCGCCGTCCTCCAGCACCGCGAGCGGATCCTCGTCCTCGCAGATCGGCAGCAGCGCGGGAAAGAACTGGATGTTCTCCTCGAACAGGTCGAAGACCGAGGTAATCCACCGCTCCCCGAACCACACCCGCGGCCGCACCCCCTGCCGCTTCAGCTCATCCGGCCGCGTGTCGGTGGCCTGCTCGAACAGCGTGATCCGGGTCTCTTGCCAGAGCTGGCGGCCGAAGAGGAACGGGGAGTTCGCCGCCAGCGCGACCTGTACCCCGGCGATCGACTGGGCGGCGTTCCAGTACCCGGCGAATGCCTCGGGGCTCACCTGCACGTGCAGCTGCACGCTCGTGCACGCGGCCTCGGGCGTAATGCTGTCGGAATGCGTCAGCAACTGCTCAGCACCATCGATCTCGATCTGCATATCCTCGCCGCGGGCCGCGAATATCTGCTCGTTCAGGACCCGGAACCGCTCGTTCTCCGACATCGTCCCGGCGTGGACGTCCGACTTGCGCAGCGTGGGCAGGATCCCGATCATGACCAGCCTGGTGCCGACACTGCGGGCGCGCTCGTCACCGTGATTCAGACTGCCGCGGATTTCCGCTTCCAGGCCGACGACCGCGTCGCGGGCCAGCTCGCGGGGCGGCACGTTGATCTCGAGGTTGAACTGGCCCACCTCGGTCGCCCAGGCGGGATCGGCGATGGCCGCGAGTACCTCGGCGTTGCGCATGGAGGCCCGGCCGTCCTCGTCGGTCAGGTTCAGCTCGATCTCCTGGCCGACCAGGCAGGGGTCCGACTCGAACATCTTCTCCCGCAGCATCCGGGCGAAGACGTCCAGTGACCGGGCCAGCTTCGCGCGGTAGTTGCGCCGGTCCTCACCGCTGATCTTGATTGCGTCAATGTCGCGGCCCATATCGGCCTCCCTCAGGCTGCAGTGACCCTGGCACTCTCGTCGGTGACCCACAGGCTGAGCAGGCCGCGCAGATGCGCCACGAATTTGTCCTGCTCGTGGGCCGGGTAGACCGACCGCACCGTGTCGATGAGCAGCTGGTCGAACTCCGGTCCCGCCACCCAGTCCAGGACGATCTCGTCCAGCCGGGCCAGGCTGTCCGCGCAGAAGTCGTGATACTGCTCGGTCTCGAAGTAGCTATCCGCCAGCTCGCGGTAGGCCGACAGTTTCTGCGCGTAGGTCGCGCTGGCATCGTCGGCGATCTCGAAGTACTGCCGGGTGTCGAGGTCGAGCCGCGGCCGGCGACCGGTGACGAGCGCGAAGACCGACCACTTCACCAGCGCCTTGATGGCCCAGGGGAAGTAGTAGTGCAGGCTGGTCACCGCCACGTCCGGGCAGGCGTTGGCGTAGTCGATCGGATAGACCTCGGTCCCCTTCACCAGGGTTTCGCAGGAGTTGAACTCCCACCGGAAGAAGGCGTTGACCAGCTTCCCGATCGTCACGACCTCGGCGCCCGCCTGCTCGGTCAGGAAGTTGTGGTCCACGGCGTACCGCTGGTGCATGGGCTGGTCGGGCTGGAACCGCATCACCATGGTCTCGGCCCCGATCGATAGCGACCGCGCGAACACGTCGTAGTCGTCGATCGCCTTCTGCAGGTGCATGAGCATCTCGCCGCTCTGGTCATAGGCCTCGTGCAGCTGGCGCGCGTTGGCGATCCTGGACACCCCGCGCCAGGCGCCGCCGTCATACGGCTTCATGAACAGCGGGTAGCCGATCTCGTCGGCAATCGCGTCCAGGTCGAACGGCTGGTTGTACTTGGCCGCCGTGTACGCGTAGCGGGCGTTGTCGACCGGGTTCTTGAACGGCACCAGCACGGTCTCGGGCACCTTCAGGCCCAGGCGCATCATCGCGCAGTACGCGGCGTGCTTCTCCATGGACTGGAACGTGAACGGGCTGTTGAGCAGGTACACGCGGTCCATCAGAGCGACCTTCTTGAGCCACTCGCGCGGCACGTAGTACCAGTAGGCCAGCCGGTCGATGACCAGGTCGTACCGCGGCCGGTAGCTCAGCCGGAACGGCTCGATGGTGATCCGCTCGCAGTCGAAGGAGTGCTTCGTGCCGCCCGCGCCGTGCACCGGGCCGAGACGGCGCACGATCTCCTCGAATGCGCGCGGCCAGTCTTCCTCCGTGCCGAGCAGCAGTCCGATCAGGTGGCGTTCGTCGCTCATCAGGCGCTCCCGTTCGTCAGCAGAATCTCGGCAGGTGGTAGGCCACCTGGGCGCGCCAGGACGGCCAGTCGTGCGGCACGTCGTGACCCCACAGGTCAAGCTCATGCTGAATGCCCTTCGCCGCCAGCAGTGCGGCAAACTGGCGGGTGCTGTCCAGCGCGCCGGTGGTGTCTTCCCATTGCCCCTGCCCGCATACCAGCACGACACTCACGTGATCACGCAGCCAGGCGAGGTGGTCGCCGTTCATGTGGCCGACGTAGTCGGCCGGGTTGTTGAAATACGCGGCGCTCCCGCTCTCGCCCCAGCCGTGCCAGGCCGACGGGTCGTAGCTGCCGGAGAAGCACAGGGCGAGCGGGAACAGGTCGGCCCGCCGGAGCGCGAAGTTGGCGGCGTGGAATGCGCCGAGGCTGCAGCCGAGCGTCGCGATTTCGAGCTTGCCGCCGCAGTCGGCGTAGATCCACGGCAGCACCTGGCCGAAGATCCACGACTCATAGCTGCCGTGCCTGATCGCCCGTTCCTCCAGCGGGATATCCCGGTTCGACCAGCTGGCCGCGTCGTAGCTGTCGACGCAGTACAGCTTCAGCCGGCCAGCTTCGAGCAGCCCGCCGACGGCGTCGATCATGCCGTTGGACTCAAAGTCGCCGGCCCGGCCTTGCTCGGACGGGAAGACGAGTACCGGCCGGCCCCAGTGGCCGTAGCGGATGAGAGTCCCGGCCGCCCCGATGGCGTCCGACCACAGCTCGACCGACTGCCGGCTCATACGGTATCCCCGGCGCGCAGGCGCGGTGCTTGCTGCAGCAGCCTGGTCAGGTGCGGGTCGAACGCGTCCCGCCAGGCCGTGTAGTTGTGCATGTCCGCGACCTCGTGCAGGGCCACGGAGTAGTCATGCGCCCGCAGGGTCTGCGCCATGAACTCGTTGTTGGCCGCGTTTTCCTCCGTCGCCCCGCAGGTCATCACCACCGGGACGGGCCGGGCCGGCAGCCCGCCGCCGTGCACGTCGGCGGTAAACCCGATGATCCGCCGGTAGTGCGGGAACCGGCGTTCCTGGCTGTCCAGGGCCGGGGTGAAGAAGCTGCCGGACTGCAGGAACAGCGCGTCGAACGAGTCGGGATACCGGCAGTAGGCATGCAGCATCGCCAGGCCGCCGAGGCTGGTGCCCATGCCGATCCGGCAGCTGACGCCGATCCGGCTGGCCAGCGCCGTCACGACGGTCTGGCGCAGCGCGCGGGCATACCGCGCGTTGGCCGAGTACCAGGCGTTGCGCGGCCCGGGACTGAGCAGGGCAGCCCGCAGGAGCGGCAGCCACCGGCCGCGAAGGCCCGCGCCGAGATAGCGGGTCAGGCTCGCCAGCGAGTCGTATTCGGGCCCGTCGTGCACGAGCAGCAGCGGCAGCGGCTCCGCGTCCGGCACGCCGGCCGGAGACCACAACCGCACGGACATCACATCGTCGAGGACCGGCAGCTCGAAGGTCAGGCTGGCGCCCCGGCCGGCGGGCGCAGACAGCCAGGGGGGCGGCCCGTAGCCGGGGAACTCCAGCACGCTCTTGGGCCCGAACGCGCCCGGCACCTGCCGCGGGTTGGCCGGATCGGTACTGATCTTCGTGCCGCCGTCGGGATACCGCAGCTCCAGCAGGTACTCCATCCGGGCCACCGGGGGGCGGCCGATCGTGAGCTCCCAGCCCGCGGCCGTGCGGCCGAAATCGAGCTGGTCGGCCGGGATCCGGGCGTCCTGGACGAGGCGCACGCCCGTGAGCACACGGTCCGCGTCGGACACGCGGAAGGTCACCGTGCGGTCGCCGGTCCAGGGTCCGGTAACCGGCGAAGCTGGCACACTCGTCCTCCGCGGGTTGATTCGCCCATTACCCGATCATGCTGCCCGTTTCGCGCCGTCATGACAATGGGCGGTCAGCGGCTCAGCCGCGGGCCAGCCGCTCGGTGGCGGGGTCCGGCCGCCCGCTGTAGTACTGGTCCAGCACCTGGCCGAACACCGGCTGCTGCGGGTCCGCCACCCCGAAGAGGGTCATCGACGAACGCAGCTTCAGCGCGTCGATGCCCCCGAAGATCTGCTCCGCGCTGCGGCCGGTGAGCCCGGCGACGATCCCGGCGCACTCGGTCAGGCGCGGGCCGAGCACCGGGTGCGCGAGGTACGCGCGAGCTTCGGCGATCGAGGAGATCGCGTAGCGTCTCGCGGTCGCGCTGTGGCCGAGGCCGGCGAGCTGCGGGAACACGAACCACATCCAGTGACTGGTCTTCGCGCCCCGGCGCAGCTCGGCGACGGCGCGGGCATAGACGCCGCCGGAATCCTGCGCGGCCACGAACCGGCTCAGGTCGAACGCGTCAGCTACTGGCATGCGGCCATTGTCGCCGACTGGTGCTAGCTGACCGGTGCTAGCCGACCGGTGCTAGCTGACCGGTGCTAGCCTGTCCGGCCGGGCCCGCCCGCGTTCGCCTGCAGCCACCTCCCATACGCCGCTAATGTGACGCGAGTGCCCAGCCATCGCGCCCGTCAGCACAACCGCGTGCCGCGCCGCACCTACTTCCTGCTCGCCGTGACGGTACTGATCCTGGCGGCCGCCGTCACCGGAGTTCGGCTGGCTACCGACGGCACCAGGCCGGCCCGGACGGCCGCGGCAACCGGTCCGGTGGGCAGCACCTGCGCGACCGGCGCCGGCTGCGCGAGTGCGCCGGGTCAGCCGCGGCCGACGAGCCCGGCGCTCGAGTCCCGCCCGGCCTCAGCCCGGCCGACGCCATCCCGGCCGGCGCCGACGAGATCACGGCCGGCGCCGAAGCCCGCGAGCACGCCGTCATCGGCGCTGCCGTCGCCGGCCCGGTCGTCCTCATCTCCGCCGCCTGCGCCGTCGCTGCCGGCCAACGCGAGCGCGGCCAGCCAGGTGCTCGCGCTGATCAACCAGGCCCGGGCCCAGGCCGGGCTGCCGGCCTACACGGTGACGAGCGGCCTCGACGTGAGCTCGTCGAGGCACAACCAGCTGATGGCCGGCGGCTGCGGCCTCTCACACCAGTGCCCCGGCGAGGCGTCGCTCGGCGACCGCGAGACCGCCGCGGGCGTGCACTGGACCGCCGCCGGGGAGAATATCGGCGAGGGCGGGCCGGAGGCCGATACGACCAGCGCGATCGCGCAGATGGCGGTGGCGCTCACCCAGGACATGCTGAACGAGAAGCCGCCGGATGACGGTCACCGGCTGAACATCCTGAGCTCGACATTCACCCACATCGGCATTACCGTGCAGCGGTCGGCGAACGGCACCGTCTGGATGACGCAGGACTTCTCGAACTAGCCCGCGGTCAGCGCAGCTCGGCCAGCGCGTTGGCTAGTGGCTCCAGCACCGCCGGGGTGTGCGGCGGCCGCAGGTTGACGATCCCGAGCTGCACGCCGGCCTCGCCGAGGGCGGCCGCGTTGGCCGCCGTCTCGGCCGGGTCCCCGGTGAACATCACGTGGCTGGACAGCAAGATCTCCGCCGGGTCCCGGCCGATGTCGGCGCAGTGCTGGTGCAGCACGTCCCGCGTCTCGCGGAACTGGTCGGGCGTGCCGCCGACGAAATTCCAGTGCTGCGCGTACCGGGCGGTCGTGCGCAGCGTGCGCAGCCGGCCGCTGCCGCCGATGCAGATCGGCGGGTGCGGCTGCTGCACCGGCTTCGGCTCGCACCGCGCGTCCGTGAGCTGGTAATAGCTGCCCTTGAACGTGGTCGTCTCCTGTGAGAGCAGGCCAGTCAGCACGGCGCAGGCCTCCTCGAACCGGTCGCTGCGCTCGCGCGGCGTGCCCAGCTCGATGCCGTAGGCGCCGGACTCCTCCTCGTTCCAGCCGGCGCCGATGCCGAGTTCCAGCCGGCCACCGGACATGACGTCCAGCGTCGCGGCCATGTTCGCGAGGACGGCCGGATGCCGGTAGTGGATGCCGGTCACCAGCGTGCCGAGTCGCAGCCGCCGGGTGGCCTGGGCCAGGCCGGCCAGCGTCATCCACCCTTCGAGACACGGGCCGGTCGAGTCGGAGAAGATCGGGTAGAAGTGGTCGAACGTCCAGCCGGACTCGTACACCTCGATGTCGTCGGCGGCCCGCCATACCTCGAGCATGGCGTCCCAGGTCGTGTTCTGCGGTGCGGTCTTGAAAGCGAAGCGCATGCGGCCAAGGTTAGCTCGCCGGCCGCGCCGGTCTCAGCCCGGCTGCGGCGGAACCACCACGGTGCCGGCGGCGGTCACGGCCACGATCGGCTCGGCCAGCACCGCGGCCGCGGACGGGCCGCGCTCGGGCTCGGCCCGGCACACCACTCTGGCCGCGAAGGACACGTCCCGGCTCCGGGTGCCGACCCTGGTCACGGTGCAGGTCACTTCGAGCAGGTCACCGGCGATGACCGGGGCCAGGAACTGCACGTCGGAATACGAGGCGAACAGGCCCTCGTCGCCGTCGGTGCGGATGCAGGCCTCGGTCGCCACGTCGCCGAACAGGCCCAGCATGTACGCGCCATCGACCAGGTTGCCGCCGTAGTGCGCGTGGCTGTAGGGCACGTACCGGCGGTGCGTGACCGTGAGGCCGAGCCGGGGGTCGTCGGTCATGCCCGGTCTCCCGCGCCATCCTCGCTGTCCGGGGCGAGCGCGTAGGCGAGATAGCTGGCGACCTCGCCCGGCGTGGTCCCCTTGCCGAAGATCTTGTCGACGCCGAGCTCGTCCGTCATCGACGGGTCGAACCGCGGGCCGCCGACGACCAGCAGCGGCCGGCCGGGCGCGTCCGGCTCGGCGGCCGCCGCGTCGAACGCCGCCGACATCTCCTGCGCGTTGGAGATGTGCGCGTCCCGCTGCGTGACGACCTGGCTGACCAGGACCGCGTCCGCGCCCTCATCCCCCGCCTTCGAGACTAGGTCAGGTACTGAGACCTGGGAGCCGAGGTTCACCACCTTGATCTCCCGGTAGTACTCCAGGCCCTTCTCCCCGGAGTGGCCCTTGACGTTGAGGATCGCGTCGATGCCGACCGTGTGCGCGTCGGTGCCGATGCACGCGCCGACCACGACCAGCTTGCGGCCGAGGTTGCTGCGGATGCGCAGGTTCACCTCGGCCGAGGACAGCAGCGGGAACTCCCGCTCGCTCACCTGTACCTCGTCCAGGTCGACCAGGTGCGAGACCCGGCCGTAGACGATGAAGAACGTGTAGTCCGGGCCCATGCCCTTGGCGTGCACGACCATGGCCGGGTCCAGGCCCATCTTGCCGGCCAGCTGCATCGCGGCGCCCTCGGCCCGGGCCTGCTCGGTCGGGGTGCCGAACGGCACCGGCAGGGTGAAGGACACCTGGATCCGGCCGTCGCCGGTGGTGTCGCCGTACGGCCTGACGATGTTGCCAGCAGTCACTGCGCTGCCTCCTCGCGCTCCAGGAACTCCGCCGCCGGGTTGAAGTAATCGTCGGCCCGGCCGATCACGCCGTCCAGACCGCGGCCGCCGTCGGCCGGCCGCCTGGTGATGCCGAAGGTGCCGTCCGCGATGGCGTTGAGCAGGCCGTCGTCGTTGATCCGGCGCAGCAGCCCGACGGACTCCAGCAGCACCTGCTTGGCCCGCTGCTCGATGAAGCCGCCGGGCGCGGGCACGAAGCTCTCCCCGAGCCGCCCGGCGGCCTCCCGCACGTACCGGACGTTCTCGATGGCAAGGTCGCGGTCGGACAGGAACGGGGTGTGGATTCCCTCGGTCATCATGCCGATCAGCAGGATCGACTGGTCGGTCATGAGCCCGCACAGGTTGAAGAAGGCGTCCAGCAGGTACCCGGCGAAGACGTTGCCGGTCATGTACTTGGTCGGCGGCATGTACTTCAGCGGCGCGTCCGGGAACAGCTCCCGGATGAGCTGCGCGTGCGCCAGCTCGAGCAGGAAGGAGTCGGGCACGGCCGGATTGATCTCGAAGGCGTGCCCGAGGCCGAGCTGCCCGTCGGGCAGCCCCGCCTCCTTCCCGAAGAACTCGTTCATCAGCTGGCTGACCACGACGGTGTGCGCGGCGTCGACGGCGTCCGCCGTGGTCAGGTAGTTGTCCTCGCCGGTGTTGATGATGATGCCGGCCCGGGCGTGGACCTGCCGCGAGAACCGCTGGTCGATGAACGTCCGGCGCGGGTTGATGTCGCGGAAGATGATGCCGTACATGCAGTCGTTGAGCATCATGTCCAGTCGCTCGAGACCGGCCAGGGCGGCGATCTCCGGCATGCACAGGCCCGAGGCGTAGTTCGTCAGCCGCACGTACCGGCCTAGTTCCCTGGACGTCTCATCCAGGGCGGCGCGCATCAGCCGGAAATTCTCCTGCGTCGCGTACGTGCCGGCGAAGCCCTCGCGGGTGGCGCCCTCGGGCACGTAGTCGAGCAGGGACTGGCCCGTGGAGCGGATCACCGCGATGACGTCGGCGCCTTCGCGGGCGGCGGCCTGCGCCTGCGGGATGTCCTCGTAGATGTCGCCGGTGGCGACGATCAGGTAGATCCAGGGCCGGCGCGGCTCCGAGGTCTCCGCGATCAGCTGCTGGCGCCGGGCCCGGTTGGCGTCGATCTTCGCGAAGCCTCTGGTCAGCGCCGCGGAAGCGGCCGCGCGGGCCTGCTTCGCCGCGTCACCGGCCGGAATGCGGAACTGGACCTTGCCCTGGGCCGCGGCTTCGGCCAGCGCCGCCAGGTCGTCGTACCCGCCGCTGCGCAGCGCGTCCCAGGCCGGCAGGGCCACGCCCTGCTCGAGCCCGGTGGCTTCCCGCACGGCGTCAACCAGGCGGTTAACCCACGGCATGCCGTCGGGGTCGGCGCCCTGCAGCCCGGCCAGGCGGAGCACGGCCCGCTCCACGGACACGGTGGTGTGCGTCCTGGCCATCTCCACGATGGGCTGGCCGGCCCTGGCCGCCAGCTCGCGGGCCTCGCGGACGACGGCGGGGTCGAGATTGAGTCGAGTCTGCATTGACCTTTTACTCCCCGTGGTTAGCGGCGCCGTGCTCTTCGATGCGGCGCTGGAAGATGCCCCGGACGCCCGGCTGCGTCCGGATCAGGTCGATGGCCAGCTGCGCATGTCCTGGTACGTACCCGTTGCCGACCAGCATCGTGACATCGGCCGCCACTCCTTCGGCGCCGAGCGCGGCGGCGGTGAAGGAGGTGGCCATCGAGAAGAAGATGATGGTGCCGCCCGGCGCCGTGGCGAGGATCGCGCCGCCTTCGCAGCCCGGCACGTCCACGCAGACCACCGTGATGTCAGCCGGTCCGCCCGCGGCGGCGATCGCCTCGGCCAGTCCGACGGGGTTGCGGGCGTCGGCGATCACGACCTCGTCGACGAGTCCGTGCTCGCCGTCCGCCGCTCGCGCGGCGCGCAGGATTGCGGCCTCCTGGTCGTGCGGTACGACGCCGATGATCTTTCCGGCCCCGGCGGTCCTGGCGGCAGCCGCCGACAGGGACCCGCTCTTGCCGGCGGCGCCGATGATCGCGACGACCGGCTGCGGCCCGGGCGCACCGCTGACGACGCGGTGCGTCAGGGCGGGCGCACCGCACACATCCATGACCGAGAGCGCGAGCTCAGCGGGCATATCGTCGGGCAGCGCGGCGGCGATCGACCGGCCGAACAAGATCGCGTGCCCTTCGCACGGCACCTGCTCCGACTGGCCGTCCCACCTGGCCAGGCCGTCGGTGATGACCAGCGGCGTGAGGCTGAGCGACACGAGCGTCGCGATCTGGTCGCCGGGCTTGAGCCCGAGCGGCGACTCCGGGCCGGCCGCCTCGACGGTGCCAGTCAGCATCCCGCCGGAGCCGGTGACCGGGTTCTGCATCTTGCCCCGGCTGGCCACGATATCCAGCACTGCGTGCCGGATCTTGTCCGGATCCCCGTCGCAGGCCTGCAAGAGCTGGCGGAAGGAGGCAGCGTCCAGATTCAGCCGCTGCACCCGGACCCGGACCTCGTCCGGCCAGATCTCGGGGCGCGGGTCCAGCCGCCAGGCGGCCTGCGGCAGCACCCCGACCGGCTCCAGGACCC
>Ga0209006_10004413_pt1 | contig 12766 bp, 13 predicted proteins | sample JacPin_JW_Ref_O2_FD_188567 | JGI IMG/M metagenome (GOLD analysis project Ga0209006, IMG submission 188567) | Forest soil microbial communities from Algoma, Ontario, Canada - Jack Pine, Ontario site 1_JW_Ref_O2 (SPAdes) (version 2) | ecosystem: Environmental > Terrestrial > Soil > Boreal...
CCAACAGTTGGCCGGCGCAGCAGAAGATGGCAGTAACGATAACGGCCAGAACGATCGACGGTTTTTTCATGGGGTCTTTGGGCAGGTTTTGACTTTCTGTATCTCTAGAGTTTTCACCAACAAGTTTTCTGCAAACGAGTAAGCCGAGACTTGATAAATCACGTGGCTGCGATTTCACCAAAGCTTTCGGGCGGCAAAATGGCTAGCCTCCTGGGCCGTCGTTGGAAACGTATTGCTCCAGCGAATCGAGTTCGTGGCTCAAGTCTTCGACACGCCACTCCAGCAGGTTGCGAATCGAGAGGATGCCCAGCAGACGGCCGTCATCCGTGGCAACAGGTAAGTGGCGGAAGTGGCGTTCGAGCATGGTGGTCAGGGCTTCGCCGGGGCCGGTGCGGCGCGTGGCCATTTCCACCGGAGTCGTCATGAGTTCGCGAACCGGCGTGGTTTGCGGGTCGGTGCGGGTGAGGGCCATTTTTCGCAGCACGTCGCGTTCAGTGAAAATTCCGGCGACGCGATAGTCGCTGTCGACTATGGCGACGGCGCCCACGTGGTGGTCCAGCATTTTGTGAATAGCATCGGCTACGCTGGCTTCCAGCGGAACCGCAGCGACCTCTCGGTCGCAAAGATCCAGAACGCTCATGAGAACCCCCTCAACGGCGTCAAATCGTATCCGGTTGTTTCTAACAATAACGGGATTCAGGCATTATGCTCAAGGCGGAGCGGTTGTCAAGAAAATTGCGAGTTTCCACGGCTTATTGTTCCGATTCGGTTTGGCGGTGCAGTCAGGTTCAGGCTGGCTCGATAAACGCTTCCGCTTCGATCTCCACAAGTATCTCGGGAGAGATCAGCGCGCTCACTTGGACCATCGAGGTCGCGGGGCGGATGTTGCGGAAGAACTCGCCGTGCGCTTTGCCAACTTTTTCCCACTCGGCGATGTTGGTGACATACATGCGAGTTCGCACAACATCTTTCAGGCTTGCTCCCGCCTTTGCCAGAGCGGATTCGATATTCTTCAGCGTTTGCACCGTCTGCGCGTAAGCGTCGCCCACGCCGACGATCTTGCCATCGGGGCCGGTCGCGGTAGTACCAGAAACCTGAACGTGCGATCCGACCCTTACCGCACGCGAGTAACCCACGATCGGTTCCCACTGAGTACCGCTGGAAATATTTTGCTGTTGCATGCTTTGATGCTCCTCGTACTTTTTTTTAACCGAGTCATTCTACAGCCGGGAGCGTAAAACTGAGGTTTTGATACTGCATCAGATTTGGACGCGACAGAGCGATCTCGAACAATCGCAGCATCTTGCAACGTTGGCAGCGCGCTGAAGCGAGTGCCAACAAATTAGAAAGAGCAACTTGCAATTCCTGCTCACTCTCTAACTGATCGGTAAAACAAATTGCAGGCAGAAACAGAAGTCACTTGCTTTTGTTTCTAAGCTGCGATATCTAGTGATGACAAGCGGCTGAAACGCTTGCTGGACAAGGCAATTCAGGGGGTCCAAAAAATGATTCCGGAATCGCATCCGTTGCAGGAGCTTTTTCAAGATCTGGTCGGGCGCCACTATGCGGAAGAAATCGGGATCCGCGATCCCCAGGTTGTCGCCTATGTTTCGCATCTGCTGTCGGAGTTCTGCGAAGCGGAACAACTGTTTCAGATTCGCGACGCGGCGAACCGCCCGCTCTCCGATCTCGGCGCGATGCTGGTGGAATCCGACCCAATCTACGGTCCTGCGCCTTCGTTTGATCGCGAGCGCCAGGTGCGCAAGCACATCGGCGACTACGCTTTGTTTTTTGCCGGAATGTTTCCCGAGAGCATCAACCATTTCCGCCTGCGCCGTGATCGCACGGAGAATTTTATCGACTGGGTGAAAGCGGGGAAGGAAAGCTATTACGTCGTCTCCAAATTCGAGCACTTTGAATACGCCAAAGTCGCGCCGCTGTTCGCCAAACTTGCGCAAAATTTTGAGGGTTGCGTTTACGGCCTGAACATGGTGAAGAACGATTTGCAGGAGATGCAGCATCCCATCGTGCGGCGCACCGACGATCTGATCATGTAGCGATAATCATGTAGCTCCCCAGTCGCGTATGGGCTCCGGTTCCCAGATGTCGGCTGACGGGCTCATGCGGTAAAAGCTGAGCACCGCGTCACCCTGTTCCAATTTCCGGAAGCGGCGCAAAGCGCCGAACTCATCGCCGGGATCGAACTTCTTCTCGTGTTCGGCAATCACTACTGACATCGCCCATATCAGCGACGATTCGGCGAGAGCGCGCAACGTTTCGCCGTACGCTTCTGTAAGGGCGTAAGGGGGATCGAGGAATACAACATCCGCGGCAACGTGCGCGCGCTGCATACGCCAGAAGGCCCGCTGCATTTCTTCGTTGAAAATTGTGAAGCCGGCGTCGATACCTAGCGACTTGAGATTCTTGTGAATCAGTTCTGCGGCAGCGGAAAGCGTGTCGACGAAATAGACGTCTTTGGCTCCGCGGCTGAGGGCCTCGATCCCGACCGCTCCAGTTCCTGCGAATAGGTCGAGCCAAACCGTTCCCTCCAGCGCCGCCGGATTTCCCGCAGTAAGAACGTTGAAAAGCGTTTCGCGGAGACGATCGGAGGTGGGACGGATATCCAGTCCGCGCAGCGAGCGCAGCGGACGGCTCCGATATTTCCCGGCGATGATCCGCATGGCGGTGTGCTTCCGAGGACCAAATCAATATAGCGGCCCGTGTAGAATAACGACTAGTAGAGGTTTATGAGAAGCTGGTCGGTTTTGATTGGACGATTGTTCGGGGTTGAGGTTCGTGTTCACCTCACGTTTTTTCTCCTGCCCGTTTTTGTTTACTGGACAGAATATGGCGCGCACAACGGCTCGGCTAACGGGCCACGGGACCTCGCCCTGGTCGGAATCATTTTGGCTTGCGTAGCGGCGCACGAGACGGGGCACATGTTGCTGGCGGCGCGCGCCGGTATGATTCCGAAGGCCATGATCCTGTTGCCGCTCAGCGGCGTGACGGTGTTTGAAGAATTGCGCACTGACAAATCGACCGTCAAAGCCCCTCTGTGGAAGCGCGAAATACGCCTTGCTCTGGTCGGTCCTCTGGTGAATCTGGCGCTGGCCGCAGTGACGGGGTTGATTGTCGTGCAGTTGATTCCCGGCATTCAGTTGTGGAAGTGGCCGTTTCTGCAAGCGGCCAACCTGCCGCGCAGTCTGGTCTGGGCGAATCTCTATATTGCGGGACTCAATCTTCTACCCGCCTATCCGCTCGATGGCGGGCGGGTGTTGCGCGCGCTCTTAATGCGTACGAGCGACTCGGCGGCGGCGACTCGGCGCGCTGTATCCATCAGCAACGCGATGGCCATGGTATTCATCGTAGCCGGCCTGTTCAGCGACGCCTGGCTGACCATGATCGGCGTAATTATTTTTTCCGCAGCACAATTAGAAGAGCGGGCGGTAATTTTTCAGTCGGTGCTCGACAATGTGCGGCTGGAAGAAGTAATGCTGACCGACTTTGCCACTCTTTCCCCCGCCGACACGCTCGAGGATGCGCTGGAAAAAGCGGTGCACTCGTTGCAGGATAATTTCGTGGTCGTGCGGGGCAGCGATCTCGTCGGAGTGGTTTCCAGACAACGCATTCTGGACGCGCTGCGCACCGACGGAAATGGCTATGTGCAGGCGGTAATGAACAAGTTGTTCGAGGTCTCGGGGCGGTCGGAGTCGTTGGCCACGGCTTTTCGGAAGTTAACGGCCCGTAATTCCAGCATCATTCCAGTAGTCGAAGATGAGTGGCTGGTGGGCATCGTCACCTTGCAGAACTTGATGCATTCGATGTCGCTGCTGGCGGAGAGCCGGAAACTGCGTCGGAACGAGGAGAATTCTCGCGACTGAGGTTTCGACCAGCAATAATTCCGTTACAACCTTTGCCCACTCCTACGCCAGTTCCACTGCTTTGGCAATCTCTATCGCGGGTATTTTGCACAGTTCGCGCAGCACGGCGTCTGGCACGCGTGCGTCGACGTGAACCACCGCAATAGCCTCGCGGGGTTTGCCGGCGATTTCCAGATTGCGCCGTCCCAAGGAAAAATCGGCGATATTGATTTGATGATCTCCGAGAATCGTGCCTACTTTGCCGATAACTCCGGGCACGTCGCGGTTGCGTAAGTAGATCAGGTTCCGCTCCAGCGGGGCTTCTACGTCGATGCCGTCAACCTGAAGCAGGCGCGGGGCGCTGCCGCGCAGGACCGCACCTTTCACCAGATGTTCTTCGATGGAACTCTTCAACAAAATCGAAATCACGCTGCCCGCTCCGCCGGTTGATGCCTTGGCTTTGTGTGACTCGTTGATTCGCAGGCCGCGCGAATCGGCGATGGATGACGCGTTGACCAAGTTCGCCTTCTCATCCAGCGCCTGATTCAAAATGCCCTTGATCGCCGCGTTACGGATTAATTCGGTTTTCCACTCGGCGATGTGGCCGCTGTAACGGATGGAAACTTCCTCGATGGTGCCATCGGAAATCTGCGCCAGAAATCCGCCCATGCGCTCGGAGAGCACGATGTAAGGTTGCATGGCCGCGTATTCCTCGGCCGAAACCGACGGCACGTTCACCGCGTTCTGGATGACTCCGTGCTTTAGATACTCCTTCACCTGCTGTGCGATCTGCACGCCTACAGCTTCCTGAGCTTCGTGCGTCGATCCGCCGATGTGCGGCGTCAGGATCAGGTTCTCCGCGGTCAGCAGCGGAGAATTCTTCAGCGGTTCTTCCGCGAAGACATCGAGGGCCGCGGCGGCCACATGCTTCTCTTGCAGAGCCTGCGCCAGATCGGCTTCATTCACCAGCTCTCCCCGGGCGCAATTCACCAGCCGCACGCCTTTTTTCATCTTCGCAAGGGATTCTTGATTGATCATGCCCGTGGTTTGTGGAGTGAGTCCGACGTGCAGCGTGATGTAGTCGGAAGCGGCGTAGAGTCCATCCAGAGAAACCATACGGATTCCTCGCTCCTTGGCCACAGCAATCGAGACAAAAGGATCGTGCGCGACTAAATCCATCGCAAAACTCCGCGCCCGCTGGGCAACTTCCATGCCTACTCGCCCGAGTCCGACGATGCCTAGCGTCTTACCCCGTAGTTCGGTTCCTTGCAGAGATTTTTTCTCCCATTTGCCCGCGTGCATCAACGAGTCCGCCCGGCAAAGGTGGCGGGCCATGGCCAGCATCATGCCCAACGTTTGCTCGGCCACGGCGACGGCGTTCGCGCCCGGCGTGTTCATCACCGCAATGCCCTTGTGAGTCGCGGCATCCAGGTCGATGTTGTCGACTCCCACGCCGGCGCGGCCAATCACGCGCAACTGTTTCGCGTGCTGCAATAGCTTGGCGTCGGCTTGCACTGCGGAACGCACGATCAGCGCGTCGGCCGATTCCAGGTGCTCCGTGAGTTTGCCGTCCAGTTGCTCTGCCGTAAGCACGATCCAGCCCGGTTCGCGAAGCTGATCTACCGCTGCCGCCGAAATCTTTTCTGCAATGACGATTTTCACCGTTCTATTTTCCCCTCTGGATATCGATCAAGCGTTGACGATAAGTTGACAAAAAAGTTACGCCCCTTTGACACCGCTTATCGCTTCACTTTCTAGACTGCATCCATGGTCGGCATTTACGGGCCATCGATTAGAAGGAGACACCATGAAACCTCTACAGAGATTTCTTTTGCTGGGATTGATCGCGGCGTCGGTTGGTTGTGGTGGCTATAACTCCAATAACGCCACGACTACTCCTCCGACGGCTGGCGTAATGCCCGCCATCACTGCCCTCGCGCCTGACAATGCCACGTCCGGCAGCGCCGGGCTGACGCTTACGGTGAATGGCACCGACTTTTCGGCCAAGTCGGTCGTAAACTGGAACGGTGTCGCTCAGGCTACTACGTGGGTCAGCGCGAATCAGGTTACGGCTGCCATTGCCGCTACCGATCTCGCGACTCCCGCTACGGTTCCAATAACCGTAACCAATCCCGCCGTCGCTGGCACCGGACTGTACGGCGGCGGAGGCACGACCGCGGAAACCTCGAACAGCATGGACTTCACGGTCAACTGAGCGCAAAGCGGTGTTCACGCCCCGACCAGTTGGCTTTTGCCCGAAAAACTGCGGGCATAGATTTCCTGGGCAGCCCGAACGGCCGCGCCATACTCGACGCTCCGCTGCGTTGTGCGGGCGAGCACATGCTCCAGTGCGCCGAGAATGCCGATTGTGTCGAGATAGTCGTAGTAGCCGATGTGGGCGATGCGAAATAGTTTTCCTTTCATTTCGCCTTGCCCGTTGGCCACGACCGCATCGAACGATTCGCGGAATTCTTTCACAAGCGCGCTAGACTCCACGCCTTCGGGGGCGCGAATCGCCGTGAGCGCGGCGGCAGGCGCAGACGCGTAAAGCTTGAGCCCCAGAGCTTGGGCGCCGGCGCGCGTCATCTCGGCGCAAAGTTCGGCGTTGTTCACCAGTTCCTCTCGGCCTTTGGCCAGGTCTCCATTTCCCATGTTGCGCACGAACTCCAAAGCCGCGCCCAGGGCGGCAAAAAGGGAGGTAGCCGGGGTGTAAGCTGACTCGCCTTTTGCGGCCGATTTGCGCTCCTTGCGCAGATCGAAATAGTAGCGCGGGGAAGTCGTCGTATCCATTCGCTTCCAGGCGCGTTCGCTGACTGCGCAATAGCCGAGCCCCGGGGGCATCATCAGCGCCTTTTGCGATCCGCCGATGATTACATCCAAGCCCCAGCCGTCGACATCGAGATGCGTGGTGCCGAGGCCGGTAATGGCATCGACGATGAGCAGCGTGTCATCCTGGGCACGCAGTAAATTCGCAATGCCCTCGATATCGTGGCGCGCGCCGGTGGAACTCTCTGTCGCCTGCACGAAAACGGCCCGCATGTCAGGAGTTAATCGCGCACGAATTTCGTCGAGGTCGAAGGTTTCGCCGTAGGCCTTGCTTAGCACTTCGACGTTGCAACCGAACGCCTTGGCCAAGCCGGTCCAGCGCTCACCAAATTTGCCCGCGGTCAGCACCAGGACCTTGTCGCTGGGTGAGGTCAGATTCGAAACAGAGGCTTCCATGACGCCCGTGCCTGAACATGCCAGCACCAGCACGTCATTGCGTGTGCCGACAAACTCTTTCATGTCCGCGAGAACCTGCTGGAAGAGCGCGCGGAAGTCGGCGGTGCGGTGATGCGCCGTGAATGAAGCCATGGCCGTTTGCGCCGCCGGCAGCAGAGGCGTTGGACCGGGAGTAAAAAGACGGTTCTTACGCAGCATAGTCAGAGTCCTTAAAATAGGAGGAGATTTAAGTTTACCGGAACGAGGAGCGGACAGCACGCCTGCTCCTGAGATAAAGTAATTTTGAGTGGAAGATGCTGCCGTGACCGGCGTCACAGGCGGTTGGAAGTCTCCGGCTTGCGCCCGCAGCAGCTATAATCCCGGCATGAGCCTGATCGAAGAGATTCAAAAAGACATTACTACCGCCATGAAGGCGCGCGATGAGCAGCGTCTCTCCACGTTGCGCATGGTCAAGGCTGCGCTACAGAATCGCGCGATTGAGAAGATGACGCCGCTTGACGACAAAGAGTCGCAGGCCGTTCTGGCCACGCTGATCAAGCAGCGCAAAGATTCGGTCGAGCAGTTCAGCAAAGGCGGACGCCAGGAAATGGCCGACAAAGAAGCCTCCGAGATCGTGATGATCGAAGCTTATCTGCCCAAGGCGGCGGGTGAGGCTGAGGTGGTTGCGGGAGTGAAAGCCGTGATCGTCGAGATGGGATCACCGACCATGAAGGACATGGGAGCGGTGATGAAGAATGTCATGGCTCGGTTCGCCGGGGCGGGGATGCGGGTGGATGGGAAACAGGTGAGTGAGACGGTGAAGAAGGAGTTGGCGGGGAAGTAAATCTTGATCGAACCCGATCTTTACTTCGATCTTTGCCATTCCCGGTAAGCCTCGCTCTTCGAAATTCCTCGCTCTTTCGCTACTTTCTTCAGTGCGGACTTTTCGTCAACTTTGTCTTCCGACATGATCTGTTGCACTCGCTGCCGAAGCGAAGGACGGGCGAGCACGCCGGTCCCAACATGATCGGAGTCGACACCGGCTTCGACTTCCTCAGGCTTTCCGATCAGTAAAGTGATCTCACCCTTGACCGCGTCGCGCGCGTTTAATGTCTCTAAAACTTTGTCCGCGGGCCCGCGCAGAAACTCTTCGTGGATCTTGGTCACCTCACGCGCGATCACTACGTGCCGGGCCGCGCCTAGAACTTCGACAACATCCGTCAGCGAGTCGACTGTCCGGTGCGGAGCCTCGTAGAAAATCTGCGTGCGCGGGGACGACTTGATCGCTTCCAGCGCCGCCCGGCGCTCGCCGCGCTTGGCTGGAAGAAATCCGTTGAAGCGGAATGAATCGGTGGGCAGGCCGCTGGCTACCAGCGCTGTCAAGAACGCCGACGCTCCCGGAATCGGTACCACGGGTACGCCATTCTCAATCGCCAGCGAGATCAAACGGAAGCCGGGATCGGAAATTCCGGGCATGCCGGCATCGGTGACCAAGGCCACGCTTGCACCGCCTTCCAACTGCTTCAATAACTCGGCGGCGCGCGTGGTTTCATTGTGCTCGTAGTAGCTTATGGTGCGGGTCGTGATGGCGTAGTGATTTAGAAGTTTCTGCGTGTGGCGCGTGTCTTCGCAAGCGATGAGGTCGGCTTGCTTGAGAACCCGTAGCGCGCGCAGAGTAATGTCTTCCAGGTTGCCGATTGGAGTGGCCACCAGATAGAGGCTGGGCGCGATCTTTTCCGAGGAGGAATTTTCTGACGTTCCGGCGTTCGCCGCACGCTCGCCAGCAGCTTCGTTCATGGCGGGAAGTCTAACATCGTCGCTGTCACCGTGGAGCGTCCTACACATGGGCGTAACCCGTGCGCCTGCTCAACCGTTATGCTAACGTGACTTTCTGCCGGGGACATCACCCATGACCGCCAAGGATTTCCGCCGCATTGCGCTTGCGCTTCCTGAAGCCGAGGAGCGCGCTCACATGAATCATCCAGACTTTCGCGTTGGCAAGAAGGTTTTTGCCACACTGGGATATCCGGACAAAAGCTACGGAATGGTCAAGCTCACGCCGGAGCAGCAGCATTACTTCTCGAAAGACGAGCCCAAGGTTTTTGAGCCGGTGAACGGCGCGTGGGGACGACGCGGGGCAACCCGTGTCTATCTGAAATCCGCGAACAAGAACACGCTCACCAAGGCTATCGAAGCGGCGTGGCGCAACACCGCGCCCAAGCGCATCGCCGCTTTGCTCGCGAATTGACGGCACAAAACGGTCGCCTCTAAAATCATTTTCGAAGCCTGCACGGTATACTAATTAAACAACCCATGCCCCTTTACGAGTACGAGTGCAAAAAGTGTGGTCACCGCTTCGAGAAAATCCAAAAATTCTCCGACAGAATGGTGAAGAAGTGTCCCGATTGTGGCGGAGTTGTCGAGCAGATGATTTCCGCGCCCGCCGTGCAGTTCAAAGGCTCGGGCTGGTACGTAAACGACTACCCTAAGAAGTCGTCGGGCTCGTCCGCGTCTTCAGACGGCGGCGGCAAAGAATCGAAGAAAGACGATAAGTCGAAGTCGGAAAGTTCTTCCAAGGAATCCTCGAGCAAGGATAGCTCGAGCAAAGACGGCTCATCGAAGGAAAGCTCTTCCAAAGAAAGTTCGTCCAAGAAGTCCGAGAAGCAGAAATAGGCGCGAAATTCCTGCCGAGCTTCGCTCGGCCTGGACGGGCGAGGGCGCCCGTCCCCACACAAACTATCCCACACAAACCACTCCACACAAACTAACCCCACAGAACGTCTACTTCAACTCCCGTTCGAAATGATCTTCGATCATTTCGAATAGATGCACGCGCGAGTCTTTCCCCGAGATGCTGTGCGTCTTGTTAGGATAGATCATCAAGCGGAAAGGCTTGTTTGCTTTAATTAGCTCATTGATCATCTGAACGGTGTTCTGGAAGTGAACATTGTCGTCGCTGGTGCCGTGAACCAGCATCAACTCCCCGTGCAGCTTGTCGGCGGATTTGGTCACATCCGATTCCGCGTAGCCCTTGGGGTCGTCCTTGAGCAGGCCCATGTAGCGCTCGGTATAAATGCTGTCGTAGTTGACCTGATTGGTGACCGGCGCCACGGCCACGCCGGCGCGGAAACGGTCGGAGTGGGTCATGGCGTAGAGCGTCATCGACCCGCCATTGGACCATCCCCAAATCGCGACGCGATCTTTGTCGAGTTGCGGATATTGTGCCAGCAACTGGTCCAACGCCATGAGCTGATCTTTCAACTCGACGGTGCCGAATTCGTGGCGAATGGCGGTCTGGAATTTGCGGTCGCGTCCGGGAGTTCCGCGATTGTCGACCGCAAAAATAGCGAAGCCTTTGCGTGCCAGTATCTGATCGAATAAGGCGCTCGACCCTCCCCAGCCTTTCAGCACCATCTGCGCCGCGGGTCCACCGTAAATGTTTACGATGAGGGGAATTTTGCCGTTGGTCGGCGGACTCGGCGGAAGCAGCAACCGCCCGTAGAGCGTGGTTCCATCGTCGGCTTTGAAGTCCAGAAACTTGGTTGGCGTCAAATTGTAGTCGGTGACGCTCCGCGCCTGCCATAAGGAGTTGCAGGCCCCACCTACCGCGCAAACGGACATCTTCGGGGGCGTCAACGTGGCGGAGTAAGTCTCCAGGTAGTGCTTTCCGTCGTCGGCGAACTCGCTGAAGTGCATGCCCTCGTCGTGCGTCAGCGCCTGCGTTCCGGAGCCATCCAGCTTCGCGGAATAGATGTGTCTCTGCCGCGGATCGTCTTTATTGCAGGCGAAAAATACTGTCCCGTCTGTTTCGTCCACTCCGTCGAGTTGCTGAACTTCGAAGTCGCCCTGGGTAAGCTGGCGCTCCAGTTTGGCATCGGCGCCCATCGGATTTTGCTGGTCGAAGCTATACAGGTAGAGATGCATGTTTCCGTCGCGCCAACTCGGCCAAAGGAATCGGCCGCCGGACTTCAGGAAACGAGGCTCCACATGGTCGAAGTCAATCCACGCGCCGGGTGTAGTTTCCTTCAGAACAATGCGCGACTTGCCGGTTTTCGCGTCGATAAAATATAGGTCCGCCTCGTCCTCAGTGCGGTTGACCGCTTCGGCCCACAGCACGCCCTCGCGCAGCCAGCCAAAACGCGGAATATACGTCTCTTCGTCATCGGTCAGTTTGATCCAGTGAATCTTGCCGCCGTTGGCGTTTACTACGCCCAGTTTCACCAACGGATTTGGATCGCCAACCTTGGGATATTTTTCGTTGTCGACGGTTGGATGCGTGGGGATCCAGTCGGTGATCGGATAAACCGGGACCTTGCTCTCATCCATGTGGAGAAAAACAATTTCCTTGTTGTCGGGCGACCAGAAATAATTGCTGCGTACCGCCAACTCTTCGGCATAGACCCAATCGATATCGCCGTTGAAGAGACTGTCGCCGTTGTCCTTGGTGAGCTGTCTTTCACCCTTTCCGCTGGCCGGCTGGACGTAGAGATTGTGCTTGCGCACATAAGCGACGCGACTGCCGTCTGGAGAAAATTTTGGATCGCCATTGGGATCGGGTGCCGAAGTGAATTGCACCGCGGTATTGCTGGTCAGGTCGTAGAGCCAGAGTTGGCCCTGCGAATCGAAAATCAGATGCTTCGAATCCGGCGCCCACAGGTAGGCGGCGACGTGGTAGCGAATCAATCGCTCTTTCTCGCGTTCATTTTTCACCTTGGCGTAGTCGGGTGCAAGCGACGCTAATTTCGCGGCGGTGACCAGAACTTTCTTTTCGCCGGTCGCGACGTCCATATACCAGAGTTCGCCGCCCTCGCCGTTTTCCTCGCGCTGCACGTACGAAAGTTTTGTGCCGTCGGGGCTCCACTCGATAGTCTCCGGGCCGCGGCCGGTCATTTCGCCAGGGATAAAGATCTCTTCGATGGTCAGTGGCTTGGTGGGTGCGCTCGACTGTGCAGAGGCCAATTGTGTCAGTGAATTGCCGATAACATTGCCGATAACCACGAGAGCAAGGGCCAGACGAATGTTGCGAAGCTTCTGTGTTTTCACCGCTAGTCCTCACTGGAAATGAAACAATGAAATAAAGACGCGATCATGCAGGTGAACCAAAGAGTGTACACCGGACGATTCACGCGCGCATCCGCAAGCAAAATACCACCCGAAAGCCCGCTCCGGAGAATCCCGATCAGAAACTGTTAACTGAAGATTAGAGGCCGTTATCGCCAGAACTATGCCTGTCCGCGTGCTAAAATCAATCAATTGAATGCTCCCCGATATCGAAAACCTGCTGAAGTTGCAAGTTGCAGATAAGGAAATTCGCCGCCTGACGGAAGAAATCGCGGAACTGCCCAAGCGCGTAGCCGCGATTGAGCAGAAACTGGCAGGAACTAAGGCGCAACTGGAAAAGGCCCAAGCCAGCGTCAAGGCCGACGAAGCTTCCCGCCGAAAGTACGAAAGCACGATCTCGGATGTGCGCGGCAAGATTTCCAAGTACCGCGACCAGTCTCTCGACGTAAAGACCAACGATCAATACAAGGCGCTGCTGCACGAAATTCAATTCGCCGAAAAAGAGATTGCGGCGAACGAAGACAAAATTCTCGAATTGATGGTTAACGCCGAAACGCGCGAAAAAGAAGTGAAAGCCGCGCAAGCAGAGATGAAGGAAGAGACGGCTGAAATCGAACGAGAAAAAGAACAAGCCCGCCAGCGCA
>Ga0209006_10004414_pt1 | contig 12765 bp, 11 predicted proteins | sample JacPin_JW_Ref_O2_FD_188567 | JGI IMG/M metagenome (GOLD analysis project Ga0209006, IMG submission 188567) | Forest soil microbial communities from Algoma, Ontario, Canada - Jack Pine, Ontario site 1_JW_Ref_O2 (SPAdes) (version 2) | ecosystem: Environmental > Terrestrial > Soil > Boreal...
GCCGGCCGCGCTGTGGCGCTCCGCCGCCTTCGTCGCGGTGCTGCTCGGCGCGAGCCTGATCCAGGCGAGCCACTCCGTCTTCTACGGCTTCGCCACCCTGCAATGGGGCGCGCGCGGGATTTCCGGACCGGCGATCGGCGCCCTGTGGGCGCTCGGGGTCGTCGCCGAAGTCTTGCTGTTCGCATTTTCGGGGCGCCTCACCGGCGCGCTCGGCCCGACGCGCATGATCGTGCTCGGCGGCGTCGGCGGCGTCTTTCGCTGGGGCGCGATGGCGCTCGATCCGCCGACCGCGGCACTGTCGGTGCTGCAATGCCTGCATGCACTGACGTTCGCGGCGACCCATCTCGGCGCCATGCATTTCATGGCGCAGGCGGTACCGGCCGGCCGCGGCGCCACCGCCCAGGGCGATTTCGTCGCCGTGCAGGGCATCGTGTCGGCGGGCGCCATGAGCCTTGCCGGCGTGCTGGTCGCGGATTTCGGCAGCTTGGCCTATGCTGCCATGGCGGCGGCCGCGGGGCTCGGAACCCTGCTCGCCGCCGCCGCGTTCGCAGGGATGCGCAGCAGGCCGGGCAGCGGATGAATATTGCACCGGCGCGCGCGGGTTCAGTAGCGGGGGCCGCTGTTTCAAGGAGACATCCGATGCCGGTCGATCGACGCACGCTTCTGCGCATGGGCGGTCTTGCCGCGCTGGCGGGCGCCGTCCCGCGCTCGGCACGCGCGCAAACCGCCGCCGTGCCGCCGCCCGCCGACGAAAAGGCCGACTACACGCTGCGCATCGCCACCGGCCTCGTCGAGCTCGCGCCGACCCATATCGTGTCGACCACGCTCTACAACGCCCAGTTTCCCGGCCCGCTGCTGCGCATGACCGAGGGCAAGCGCGTCGTCGTCGACGTGCACAACGACACCGACTGGCCCGAGATCGTGCATTGGCACGGACAGATCATCCCGAGCGATGTCGACGGCGCCGCCGAGGAAGGCTCGCCCTATATCGCGCCGCATGGCATGCGCCGCATCAGCTTCGTGCCGAAGCCCACCGGCTTTCGTTTCTATCACACGCACGTGGTGCCGCACGGGGACCTCTCGCGCGGCACCTATGACGGGCAGTTCGGGCCGCTCTACATCGAGCCGAAGCACGATCCGGGCGCCTATGATCGCGAGGTTTTCCTGGTGATGAAGGAGTTCTTGCCGACGTTCAGCCAGGGCGGCGACATGGCCGCCGACATGCTGGTGGGCGAGCCGATCAAGGCGCTGCAGGAGATCGGCAAGAAGGCGGACGAGGAGACGAAGGGCACGCCCAAGGGCTACGAGGTCGGCTACGACCTGTTCAGCATCAACGGGCGCATGCTCGGCAACGGCGAGCCGATCCGCGTCAAGGCGGGCGAGCGCGTGCTCTTCCACGTGCTCAATGCGAGCGCGACGGAAATCCGCAGCCTGGCGCTGCCGGGTCACACGTTTCGCGTCGTCGCGCTCGACGGCAATCCGGTGCCGACCCCGGCCGAGGTGCCGCTCCTGTGGATCGGCACCGCCGAGCGCATCTCGGCGATCGTCGAGATGAAGCACCCCGGCGTCTGGATCATGGGCGACGTGGCCGACGACGATCGCGGGCACGGCATGGGCATCGCGGTGGAATATGCGGGGCGCAGCGGCAAGCCGCGCTGGGTCGGGCCCAAGTCGTACAAGTGGGACTACACGCTGTTCGGCAGGAACGCCGGCGCGGCGCCGCCGCCGGACGAGACGATCGAAATGCTCATCGTCAAGCACAACGCGGCCGACCACGGGTTCAACCGGTGGACGCTCAACGGCCATGCGTTCTCGATGGAGACCATGCAGCCGATGATCACGCTGCATCAGGGCAGGCGCTATCGCCTCAGGTTCCGCAACGCCAGCGACGACGTGCATCCGCTGCACCTGCACCGGCACAGTTTCGAGCTCACGCGGGTGGGCGGTAAGCCGACCGCAGGCGTGATCAAGGACGTGGTGATGCTGGGTGGCTTCCAGGAGGTGGAAATGGATTTCGTCGCCGACAATCCGGGCGACTCGCTGTTTCATTGCCACCAGCAGCTGCACATGGATTTCGGGTTCATGGCGCTGTTTCGCTACGCGTAGCGGCACGAATGGCAGGACTCGGCGCCGTCGGCAAGCCCGATTGCAGGACTTGCGGCAGGCCTTGTTTGCCGGCCTTGTTTGCAGGACTTGTTTGCAGGACTTGGCCTCGTCCCGCGAGCCGGTATAGTTTCGCTCGCGGTGAGGGAGGCGCATGCGAATGGCACGATGGCATGGGTGGGGCGGCGCCTGCATGGCGGCGCTGGTGCTGGGCGCGGCGCCGGCGGCGGGGCAGAGCTCGCAGAGCTGGACGTGGTGCGTCAACCGCAACCACATTTTTCCGATGGACACCGCGATCCGGGGCTGCACGGCCGTGATCCAATCGGGCCGCGAAGATCAGCGCAACCTCGCCATCGCGTTCAACAATCGCGGGCTCGCGCATTATGCCAAGGGCGACTACGACACTGCGATCGCCGACCTCACCCAGGCGGTGAAGCTCGACCCCGACTACGCCGATGCCTTCCAGAGCCGCGCCAGCGCCTACTCGGACAAGGGCGACCACGCGCATGCGATCGACGACTACGACCAATCGATCCGCCTCAACGGCCACAACCCGATCGCCTACAACAACCGCTGCGACGAGCAGCTCCTCGTCGGGCAGGTCAAGGCAGCGCTCGCCGACTGCGATGAGGCGCTGCGCCAGCGCCCCAATCACGCCAATACGCTGATGCATCGCGGCAATGCGCATCTCGCGGCGCACGAGTTCGCCGACGCGCTCGCCGACTACGACGCCGCGCTCAAGCTCAACAGCCGGGATGCCTGGTCGCTGTACGGCCGCGGCTATGCCAAGGTGCAGAAGGGCGACATCATCGGCGGCACCGCCGACATGGAGACGGCGAAGTCGATCCAGGCGAACATCGCCGCCGGGTTCGAAAGCCGCGGGATCAAGTAAGGGCGCGCGCTTCGCTCAGTGCGCGGATCGCGCCGACGCGGAATATTCGATGCGGGGCAGGGCATGCCCGCCGCGATGGTGCGCCCGCGCCGTTTCGGTCGGCGCCGTTGCGCCATCGCACATCGGAAACATGGCGGCGAGCTCGCGGCCGCGCAGGAGCTTCAGCTGCGGCGTCAGCCCGCCGCGCCGGGCGATCCAGCTGCGCACGCGCGACGGATAGGTGTCGAGGAGCGCATGCGTCGCCGAAGCGCTGGTGACGCGGCGGCCGGCCTCGTCGAAATTCCACGCGGCGTGGAAGCCGAGCACCGCGTTGGGCGTGACGCACACCTGATCGCGCGACAGCATGCCGAGCGCCATCGTGCAGGCCGAGTAGCACGGTCCGTCGATGACGACCTTTTCGCCGCTGCTGCGCATCGAGGCGAAACGCGAGGCGTATTCGGTCATCAGCCCGCCCATGTCGTCGGTGATTCGCATCGTGGCGTTGGCCGACGCAAACGTGAGAGCCGCGACAAGCGCACCGAGCAACACGATTCCTCGCCGCATTCTCCCATTTCCCTTCGGTCGCATGTGCCCACCCCTTGTTTATGTAAACTTAACACCGCTCGAATGGGGTGGCGACAATTTTCGTAACGGAACCGCGGAAATTTTGTCACAAGAGTAAAGTTCCGGTGCCATATCCGGCAGGAAATTACGTTGACGCGCGTCAACTGCGACGTTCAGCCCCACAGAGCCGCCGCGGCCGGGTGAACCTGCGCGGCGTCGTAGTGCAGGCCGTGCGGTCGGTCGCGCGCGAGCAGCAGCGCACCGTCGAGATCGACGACGCGCGCACGCTGGGCGACGAGGAGGGCAGGCGCGATCGCGAGCGAGGTCGAGATCATGCAACCGACCATCAGGACGAAGCCGATGCGGGCAGCCGCGTCGGCGAGCGCCAGCGCCTCGGTCAGCCCGCCCGTCTTGTCGAGCTTTAGGTTGACGGCCTGATATTTGCCCGCGAGGCGGGCGAGCGAGGCGCGGTCGTGCGCGCTTTCGTCGGCGCAGATCGCGACCGGGGATGCGAGGCCTGCGAGCGCCGCGTCGTCGGCGGCGGGGAGCGGCTGCTCGATCAGGGTGACGCCGACGTCGGCGCAGGCCGCGAGGTTCGCGGCCAGGTTGGCGGGCGTCCAGCCTTCGTTGGCGTCGACGATCAACTCGGCGCGCGGCGCCGCCGCGCGCACCGCGCGGATGCGTTCGGGATCGCGGTCGCGGCCGAGCTTGACCTTGAGGAGCGGGCGGGCCGCTGCCTTGGCGGCAGCCGCCGCCATGGCGTCGGGCGCGTCGAGCGAGATCGTGTAGGCGGTGACGAGCGGGCGCGGCGCCGGCAGGCCGGCCAGCTCGTGCACAGGGCGCTGCGCGCGCTTTGCCGCCAGATCCCACAAGGCGCAGTCGAGCGCATTGCGGGCGGCACCGGCCGGCAGGACGCGCTGCAGCTCGGCGCGGTCGAGCCCGCGCGCGATCTGCGGTGCCAGGGCGGAAATTGAGGCGAGGACGCCGTCAACGGTTTCTCCATACCTCCCATAGGGCACACATTCGCCGCGGCCGCGATATACGCCGTCGCTCAGTTCCACGACCACCACCTCGGCCTCGGTCTTGGAGCCGCGGCTGATCGTGAATGTGCCGGCGATCGGCCAGCGCTCGGACGCGACGCGCAGGGTCGGCAATACCTGCAATGAGTTGGCCTGCATCGTGGCCTTCATGGATGGTTAATGCGCGCTTAGGGATTGCGAAACCCGCACGGGCCTATGGTGGCGGACGATTATGGTGAACGGATGCTTCCGCCCGCAAGCGCATGCGCGGCGCCTGCGTCCGTTGAGCCGCATGGGAGCTGACGGGTGAACGGCGAGCCTGTGCTCGAAAGCGCCGGTCAAGGTGCAGGTCACGGCGGCCGGCTGGCGCTCAGCGCCGGCGGACTGTGGACGGCTGAGCGGGCGGGCGAGCTCGAGCGGCTGATCGAGCGCGTCATCGCGCGCCATCCCGGCGTCGACGGCGTCGATATCGATATGGCGCGCGTCGAGCGGCTCGACACCTTCGGCGCCTGGCTCCTGGAGCGGCTCATGCGCGGGCTGTCCGCGGCGGGCGGCGAGCCGCGAATCACCGGGCTCGCCGATCGCCATCGCGCGCTGGTGCTGCGGGCGCGCGAGGTCAACCGCGCGGTTCCGGCATCGCCGCGCCGCGTGATGCTCGCGGCCTCGCTCGAGGTCGTCGGCCGCACCGTCGTGCAGGTCGGGCACGACATCGCCGCCGTCGTGGCGATGCTCGGCGCGCTCGCGGTGGCGGTCGGGCGTGCCGTCGTGCATCCGCGCAGCTTCCGCCTGACCTCCCTGGTGCACCAGGTCGACCGCGTCGGCTGGCGCGCGGTGCCGATCATCCTGCTGATCACCTTCCTGATCGGCGCCATCCTCGCCCAGCAGGGCCTCTTTCACTTCCGCCAGTTCGGCGCCGACATCTACGTGGTCGACATGGTCGGCATCCTGGTGCTGCGCGAGGTCGGCGTGCTGATGGTCGCCGTCATGGTGGCGGGCCGCTCGGGCTCCTCCTACACGGCCGAGCTCGGCTCGATGAAGATGCGCGAGGAGATCGACGCGCTGCGAACCATGGGGTTCGATCCGATCGACGTGCTGGTGCTGCCGCGCGTGCTCGCGCTCGTCATCGCGCTGCCGTGCCTCGCCTTCCTCGGCTCGATGGCGGCGCTCTACGGCGGCGGCCTGATGTGCTGGGCCTATGGCGGCATGAGCCCCGACGTCTACATCACGCGCATGCGCGACGCGATCTCGCTCGGCGATTTCGCCATCGGCCTGATCAAGGCGCCGTTCATGGGCCTGATCATCGGCGTCATTGCCGGCGTGCAGGGGCTTAGCGTCGCGGGCAGCGCGGAATCGCTCGGCCGCAAGACCACGGACTCGGTCGTCAAGTCGATCTTCCTGGTGATCCTGGTCGACGGCGTGCTGGCGATGTTCTTCGCCGCGGTCGGCATGTAGGCCGCCATGGACACGAACGCGGACGATGATGCGGTGATCCGGGTGCGCGACCTCGTGGTCGACTTCGGCGGCGCGCCGGTGCTCGATCGCCTCTGCCTCGACGTGCGGCGCGGCGAGATCCTCGGCTTCGTCGGCGCCTCCGGCGCCGGCAAGTCGCTGCTCATGCGCACCATCATCGGTCTCGTGCCGAAACGGGCGGGAATGATCGAGGTCGACGGCGTCGATCTCGGCGCCGCCTCGGCGAGCGCGCGGCGCCGCGTCGAGCGGCGCTGGGGCATCCTGTTCCAGCAGGGCGCGCTGTTTTCCTCGCTCACGGCGCGGCAGAACGTGCAGTTCCCGATCCGCGAGTACCTGCGCGTCTCCAAGCGCCTGCTCGACGAGATCGCGCTCGCCAAGCTGGAAATGGTCGGGCTTTCGCCCGACGTCTGCGACAAGTACCCGGCGCAGCTCTCCGGCGGCATGACCAAGCGCGTCGCGCTCGCGCGCGCGCTCGCGCTCGACCCGGACATCGTCTTCCTCGACGAGCCGACCTCCGGGCTCGACCCGATCGGCGCCGGCGAGTTCGACGACCTCATCCGCACGCTGCAGCAGACCCTCGGGCTCACGGTGTTCATGGTGACGCACGATCTCGACAGCCTGCACACGGTCTGCGACCGCATCGCGGTCCTGGCCGAGGGGCGGGTGATCACCGCAGGCCCGATTGGGACGATGCTCGCCTCCGAGCATCCCTGGGTGCAATCGTATTTTCATGGCAAGCGCTCGCGCGTCGACGGCGCGCGGGCGGCATGAGCATGATCCCGAAAAGTGGTGACCGGTTTTCGGACGAGATCATGCGCGAACTGATGAGCATGGTCCCGAAAAGTGGAAACCGGTTTTCGGACAAGATCATGCGCAAACAATGAGCCAAACAAGCACGGGAGAGTTCTCATGGAAACGCGCGCCAATTACGTGCTGATCGGCCTGTTCACGCTGGCCGTGATCGTCGGCGGCTTCGGCTTCGTGTTCTGGTTCAGCACGGTCGGCGGCGCCGGCGCGCGCGCGACCTATCGCATCGTGTTCGACGGCTCGGTCTCCGGCCTCAACACGGGCGCCTCGGTGCTGTTCAACGGCATCCGCGTCGGCGAGGTCACCCGGCTCACCCTCGATCCGGCGGCGCCGCGTTCGGTGGTCGCCATGGTCTCGGTCGAGAAGTCGATCATGGTGCGCGCCGACACGGCCGTCAGCCTCGAATACCAGGGCGTGACCGGCACCGCCTCGATCGCGCTGCGCGGCGGATCGACCGATGCGCCGGCGCTTTCCGGCAATCCGCCGACGCTTACGGTCGACGCCGCCGGCGCGCAGGACGTGACCCAGGCGGCGCGCGAGGCGATGCGCCGGATCGACTCGCTCGTCGCCGACAACGAGACCGTTCTCAAGACCTCGCTCAAGAACATCGAGGTCTTCTCACAGACCCTCGCCACCAACTCGAAGCGCATCGACCAGATTCTGGCGGGCGCCGAGGGCCTGCTCGGCACCGAGACGCAGCCGGGCGATATCGCCCAGGCGGCGCGCGCCATCAAGGCGGCGGCCGAGCATCTCGACGCGCGCACCGCCGAGATCTCGACCGGGCTCGCGCGCTTCTCCAACAGCGGCCTGCGCCAATGGGAGGCGCTCGCGGTCGACGGCCGGCGCACGCTCGCCGAGGTCGACAAGATGGTGCGCAACATCGACCGCAACCCGAGCCGGCTGCTCTTCGGCGGCGGCACGGCGGCGGACGACGATAAGACCAAGCGATAGCGCGTGATCCCGAAAAAGCCTGCCCCGGACCTGATCCTGGGTGGGCGGGCGCCGAATCAGCTCGCCGGTTCAAGCGGGCGCGGATAAGCGAAGCGATCGAAGTCGCATTCATAGGCGCGATAGAGCCGAGCCGCGAGGTCGGGCGTATAGTAGCTCGTCCAGGGGCCGTGATCGGATTCATTGACGGCGGCCGCCGCTTCGCCCCGCACCGCGGGGCTCGCGCGCAGGTGACCGAGCACCGGCGCGAAGTCCTGCGCGAAGGTCTCCACCTTGCCGATCAAATCGAGCGTGATGCCGGGCATGCACAGGATGTCGTCCTGCACCTGGAAGTGGATGTCGCAGCGCTGTCGCGCGACGGCGGCGAGGAAGACGATGAAATCGGCAAACGACAATGTCCGGTCGGCGCCGGCCGGGAGCGTGCCATCGATCACTTGCCGGCGCGCAAGGTAGATGTCGACGAACGGGTCGCCCGGCACCAGCGGCTTGCCGCGGAACTTGTCCGCCCAGCATGACACCGCCCGCGTGTAGGGATTGCGCACGAAGGAAAAACGCAGCGTGCCGGCGCCGGTCGCCAGCCGGTGAAACGAGCTGATCGTCATGCTGCGCGGTCCAGCCGGCCCGCTGAAGCGGAACCACCGGCTCGGCTTTAGGGAGCGCACGTAGCGTCCGTCCGCCTGCGCAAGCGTGCGCCGGATGCGCGTCGAGGCGGCCTTCGGTATGGCGACGTAGAGGAGCTTGTGCGCCGGCAGGACGTTGATCAGCAGGTCGGGCTCGTAGCCGCCGCTCACGAGCCGATCGTAGAACTCCGCTGCCGCCGGATCGAAGTAATCCGACAATGGCTCGGTGGCGATCCAGGCGAGCTGCTTCGCCTTGATCTCGAGCGGTCGCAACACGCGCATCGCGCCGTTTCCCAGCCCGGCAGCGCGCCCCACAAGCATTCAGGTACGCCACCACTCGATCAGCGTCAATTCAGCGCCCGACATTGCGAGGGTCGGCAGAAATTACTTTTTGTTAATCTTGGGCTCTACTTTTCGTTAACCCCTGGGCTCGTAGATACCACGGCAGGGGCGCTGCAACGCTGACCCGCGCGCGGGTGAGCAACATTGCGCGGAAAACTTCCGTGGCGAGCAGCCCCTTTGCGCGGCCGGGCCGGCGCCCGGCGACAGTCCTCCCCATCGTGCGCGACCGCAAGACACCGGCGCGATTCGCCAAGGCGGTCGCCTTCCATCAGGCTGGCCGTCCGGACCAGGCGGTCACGATTTACCGGCGGATCATCGAGCGCGAGCCGGACCTGCCGGAGGTTCACGGCAACCTCGGCAGCGCCCTCGTGGCGCTGGGCAGGCTGAGCGAGGCGGTGGCGTCCTGCCAGCGCGCCATCGAGCTCGATCCCGACAAACCGAAAGTGTGGTGCCAATGGGGCGCGGCGCTTGCGGGCCTCGGGCGGCTCGCCGAAGCCGAGGAGAAGCTTCGTCGCGCCATCCTGCTCGATCGCGATTTCGCCGCAGCGCACTGCCAGCTCGGCAACACATTGCGGCAATCGGGCCGCCTCGACGCCGCCGAGGACATGTTGCGTCGCGCCGTTGCGCTCGATCCGAACAGCGCGGAAGCGCATGCGGGTCTCGGCGACGTGCTGCTCGACCGCGGCCAGTCGCTCAAGGCCGCCGCGGCTTTCGGGCGGGCGGTTGCGCTCAAGCCCGATTTTGCCGGCGCCTACAACAATCTGAGCCTCGCGTTGAAGGAGGCCGGCCGGCTGGTCGAGGCCGGCCATGCCGCCGAAGCGGCGATCCGGCTCGCGCCCAAGCGCGCGGCCTATTATGCCAACCTGGCCGAGGTCAGGACGTTCACGCACGACGATCCGCATGTCGCAGCGCTCGAGGCCCTGACGAAAGAATCCTTGACGCAAGAAGCCTCGGCGCAAGATGCATCGCTCGTCGCCGAGGAACGGGCTCACCTGCATTTCGCCCTGGCCAAGGCCTACGAGGACATCGACCGGCCCGACGACGCATTTGCGCAACTGCTCGCCGGCAACGCCCTCAAGCGCCGCGCGATCGTCTATGACGAGGCCGCAACGCTCGCCCGCATGGAGCGCACGCGCAGGCTGTTCACACCGGAGCTGATCGCGGCGCGGCGCGGCTGCGGCGTGGCCACGCGCCTGCCGGTGTTCATCCTCGGCATGCCGCGCTCGGGCACGACGCTGGTCGAGCAGATCCTGGCGAGCCATCCGCGCGTGTGCGGCGCCGGCGAGGTCAAGCTGTTCGACCAGGCGCTCGGCGCCGTGCGCGATCTCGCGCCTGGCGCGGCCGCGGGCGGCGCGACCTACCCGGACATGATCGCCGACATGCAGCCGGAGCACTTCCGCCTGCTCGGTGCGATCTACGCCGAGCAGCTCGCGCAGCTCGAGCCCGGCGCGCTGCGCATCATCGACAAGATGCCGCAGAACTTCATCTATGCCGGCCTCATTCATCTCGCGCTGCCGCACGCGGCGATCATCCACGTGGTGCGCGACCCGATCGATACCTGCGTCTCCTGCTTCGCCAAGCTGTTCGTCGAGGGCCAAGCCTATTCCTACGATCTCACCGAGCTCGGCCGCTATTACGCCCGCTATCGCGATTTGATGGCGCATTGGCGCCGCGTGCTGCCTCCGGCGCGCATGCTCGACGTGCGCTACGAGGACGTGGTCGCCGATCTCGAGGGCGCTGCCCGGCGCATCGTCGCCCATTGCGGCCTCGCCTGGGATGCGCGCTGCCTCGACTTTCACCGCACCGAGCGCACGGTGCGGACCGCGAGCGCCGCGCAGGTGCGGCGGCCGATCTACGCCCATTCGGTCGCGCGCTGGCGCAAATACGAACGCTTCCTCGCGCCGCTGCCCGCCGAGCTTGATGCCGAGACGGTAGCGGCGCGCGGGCACGCGACGCCATAGGTAGAGCATGATCTCGAAAAGTGGATACCGGTTTTCGGAAAAGATCATGCTCAAATAACGAGCTAAAGCGTGATGACGATTCGAAGAAAAGTCATCACGCTTAAGCTGCGGGCAGATGCACCGCGATGGCCCGGCCCGCGGCGGGCGAGGGGTTAGATCCCCCGGTTCCAGAAGTCGTAGTAGCGCTCGATGTTCATCGGCAGGAACGGGCCGTAATTCGGCCAGCTCTCGTATTTGGGGAGCTTGATCTCCTTCTCGGCCTCGGCGTAGCTCCTGCCGTCCTCGACCGCCTTCTTCACCGCGGCGGACAGATCCTGCAGATAGGCGAGCTGGTTGCGGGCATCGTCCTTGGTGCCGGTCTGGACGCCGCCTGGTCCCGGATGGCCCGGGATGAGCGTCTCCCAATCCATCGCGATCACCTTCTTGAGGCCGTCCTCGATGTCCGGCACATAAGTGTCCGCCATGCCGCGGAACTGGATGCCCTTGATCGGGATCCAGTCGACCGTGAAGATGATCTTCTCCTTCGGCAGCCGCATCACCAGCATGCTGTCGGAATGGTTCAGGCCGACATAGTCGAGCTCGAGGGTGGTGCCGCCGAGCGAGATGACCTTCTTGGTGTCGACCACCTGGTCGGGCACGACGACGTCGGCGGGCTTGAGCTCGAGGATGCGCTTCTTGGCGTTGCGCTGGGCGATGAAGGTCGCGCCGAGGTCCTTGAACGGCTTGCCGCCGGCGATGTGATCGAAGTGGCTGTGGCTGTAGATCACGTACTTGATCGGCGCCTGCGTGATCTTGCGGATTTCCTCGATATAGGCCTTGGCGGCCGGCCGCCGCTCGCTGATCGGATCAGTGACGATGATCCCCGCCGGCGTGACGACGAACATCGACTGATGGTTGTCGTAGCGGAAGATGTAGACGTTGTCGGTGACCTTCGTCGTGGCATAGAGCGGGCGCGCCGGCTGCGCGGCCGGCGCCGGTTGGGGTTGCGCCGGCGCTTGTGCCTGCGCGCCCGCGGCAAGCGCGGCTACGACAAGCGCAGCGGCGAAGCCGGCGGCGATCATTCGGGACATGGGCGTTTCCTCCAGTTCTGGTCAGGCAGGATTTTTGTCGATGGGCCCCTTCGCAGCCGTGCGCGCCTGGGCATGGGCGCAACAAGTGTCTTCCGCCTCAACCCCGCGCGCAACGGCTTATTCCACGGCTTATTCCAGGGTAAAGCGCGCGCCAACAAAAAGGGCGCGCCGGCCAGGCGCGCCCTCGGTGGCGGAGATCGGAGCGAACAGGGGCGCTCAGTCGAACCGCCCCGCCGCATGCGCCAGCATGGTGTAGACCTTGCCGGTCTCCGACGTGAGATAGGTGCGCGCCACCACTTGGCCGCGGTCGTCGCGCGAGACCTCCTCGAGCAGGCGCTCGAACTCGCCGATATAGCGGTCGACCGTCTGCTTGAACTCGCGGTCGTTGCGATAGCGCTTGCTGATCTCGTCGAACGCCTTTTGGCCCTGCATGGTGTAGAGCCGCTTGGTGAAGACGTTGCGCTCGCCGCGATTGTAGCGGTCCCACAGCTCGGTCGCGGCGTTGTGGTCGATCATGCGGGCGATGTCGACCGAGAGCGAGTCGAGCGACTCGATGGTGTGGCGGGCGGCGCGGTCGTCCGGCCGCATCATCGGGGGCATCGGCTGCATCGGCGGCCGATCATCACCCCGCGGTCGGTCGTCATTGCGCGGCCGGTCGCTGCCGCGCGGGCGCTCGTCGCTGCGCGGGCGCTCGTCGCCGCGCGGACGGTCGTCACCACGCGGGCGGTCGTCACCACGCGGGCGCTCGTCGCCGCGCGGCATGTCCGGCTCGCGCGAGGCGCGGCTCAACAGGTCGCTGAGCCAGCCGCTGCCGTTGCCGCCGGCGCCCGGACCCTGCGACGGGCTGAGCGAGGGCGATTCGGCGCGGCGTGGCGCAAACGGCGTCGGCGGCGGGCCCTGCAGCGGCGGGGCCTGCAGCGGCGGGGCCTGCATTGGCGGCGCCTGCATTGGCGGCGCCTGCATCGGGGTCGGTCCGCCCGTGATGTCGCC
>Ga0209006_10004415_pt1 | contig 12762 bp, 13 predicted proteins | sample JacPin_JW_Ref_O2_FD_188567 | JGI IMG/M metagenome (GOLD analysis project Ga0209006, IMG submission 188567) | Forest soil microbial communities from Algoma, Ontario, Canada - Jack Pine, Ontario site 1_JW_Ref_O2 (SPAdes) (version 2) | ecosystem: Environmental > Terrestrial > Soil > Boreal...
TGGCCGCATTCGTGGTGGCCGAGCTGCGGTCCGCGCACCCGCTGCTGCCCCTGCGGGTGATCCTCGACCGGACGCGGGGCGGCTCCTATGCCGTGCTCGGCCTGACCGGGATCGCGCTCTTCGGCGTCTTCTTGTTCCTGGCCTACTACTTGCAGGAGGTCAAGGAATACAGCCCGGTCACCTCCGGGCTGCTGTTCCTGCCGTTCGTCGGCGGCATCCTGGTTAGCTCGACGGTGTCCAGCATCGTGGCGCTGCCCCGAGTCGGGCCAAGGGTCTTGGTTGCCTCTGGCATGCTGCTCGGCGCTGGCTCCATGGCCTACCTGACCCAGCTGACCGTGGCATCAAGTTACGCGACCATCGTCCTGCCCGCCCTGATCGTCATGGGCCTGGGTTTCGGGATCATCTTCGCGGTGACTATCAACACCGCCACCGCCGGCGTCAACCGCCAGGACGCGGGCGTCGCCGCGGCGCTGGTCAACACGATGCAGCAGGTCGGCGGGTCGATCGGGCTGTCAGCGCTGAGCACGGTCGCGCTCACGGCCACGGCCAGCTACCTTGCCGTCCATCACGCCGGCCCGCTGGCGCCGGCGATCGCGGCCACCCACGGCTACACCACGGCGTTCACCGTCGCCGCCGCGATACTGGGCCTCGGAGTGATCGTCGCCCTCGTCGTGCTGCCCTCCCGGCGTCGGCCCGCGGAGCTGGGGACCTCGGCCGCCGAACCCACCCCGGCCTCCGAGCCGAAGGCTGCGCCCCAGCCCGAGCCGCAGCTCCAGCCGCCGCCGCAGCCTCAGCCGGCGCCGCAGGCTATTCCGGGCGCCCTCTGCGGCTGTTCGCCGGTGATAGATCCGGCCGCGGCCGCAGCGACCACAGCGGGGCGTGGCCACGGAATATAACCGGGGTATAGTCCGCTTACGATCGCAGCTGAGCAGAATCCCAGAGCAGGAGGAACCTTCATGACCCGGATCGGCATCATCCTCGGCAGCACCCGCCCCAACCGCAACGGCGAGCAGGTCGCCAAGTGGGTCTATGACATCGCAGCGCAGCGCAGCGACGCTGAGTTCGAGCTCGTTGACCTGCGCGACTATCCGCTGCCGCACCTGGACGAGCCGCTGCCGCCGTCGATGGGCCAGTACCAGAACGAGCACACCCGGCAGTGGGCAAAGAAGATCGCCTCCTTCGACGGATTCGTCTTCGTGACGCCCGAGTACAACCACTCCACCTCGGGCGTGCTGAAGAACGCCATCGACTTTCTCTACGCCGAGTGGAACAACAAGGCCGTCGGGTTCGTGTCCTATGGCGCGGTCGGCGGCGCCAGGGCGGCCGAGCACCTGCGCCTGGTGGCCGGCGAGTTGCAGATGGCAGACGTGCGGCAGCAGGTCGCGCTGTCTTTGCTGACCGAGTTCGAGAACTTCAGCGTCTTCAAGCCGGGCGACTATAACCGCGCGGCGCTCGACACTCTCCTCGACCAGGTCATCGCCTGGAGCACCGCCCTGGCGCATCTGCGCGAGCCGGCCGAGACCGCAGTCGTCTGACCGTCCGGGTGCCGCCGGAAGGCAACTACCTGCGGCACAACCGGCGAATCAGGTCTTCCCAGGCGCGGCCGAGGCGATCGGTGACAGCCTCGGCGCTGGCGGCGAGGGCATCGGACGACAAATAGAGCAACGGCGGACCGTCGAGCGCTCCGGTCAGCTGGATGGCCAGGACGTCCAGGTCAGGCGCCTGCGGGTCAATCTCCCGCAGCAGCAGCCGGATGTGTTCCACGGACATGGGCGTCTGCCATCCGGCCGGCGCCTTTCCCCTCCCATCCAGCGCCGCCCGGGCGATCTCGCGGTTTCGGACCAGGAACTCGGTCCGGGCCCGCCCGTAGGCCACCAGGCGGGTCAGGGGCGGAGCGCCTGGGCCGAGAGGCGGCGGCCCGCCCAGCACCTGATGCTGGAATTCACGTTCCTCGGCATCCAGAAGCGCGTGGAAGATGCCAGCGCGGGTTCCGAACCGGCGGAACACGGTCCCCTTGCCCACTCCCGCTCGCTCGGCGAGCGCGTCCATGGTCAGCCGGTCCGGTCCCTGTTCTGCGAGCATCGCGCGGGCGGTCGCCAGCAGGACCCGCCGGTTCCGGGCGGCGTCGGCACGCTCGGTCGGCGGTCCCCAGCTGACAGGCTGACTCATGCAGCCACTGTACGGACGTCGCTCGCAAGTGCCCGTGAGCACCGGGCAGCGAGGAAAACCTGTTCGTGGAATGACCGGCGGCGATGGAGAATCGCCCGTTGTGGAGCAGATCAGCAAGCGCCTGATGAACTGGGCATCAATCCTGGAGCCGACCACCCGTGAGCAGGCTCAGCGAGCATCACAGATGCCGTTCATCTTCCCGCACCTGGCCCTGATGCCCGACGCCCACCTGGGGAAGGGCGCGACCGTCGGATCGGTGATCCCGACTCTCGGGGCGATCATGCCCGCCGCCGTGGGCGTAGACATCGGCTGCGGCATGCACGCGGTCAGGTTGGCGGCGACCGCCAGTGACATACGACGCCGTGGTGAGCTGCCCAAGCTCCGGGAACTGATCGAGCACCGGATACCGCTGTCCGCGGGCAAGTACAACTCGACCATCTTCAGCACCGAGACTCAGAAGCGGGTCCAGGAGCTCGAAGATCACGACGGGGCGCCGAGCGCGGAGGCGATAGCCCCGAACTGGCGGCTCCAGCTCGGTTCGCTCGGCTCCGGCAACCACTTCATAGAGGTCAGCCTCGATGAGGCCGACCAGGTCTGGCTGTTCCTGCACTCCGGGTCGCGGGGAGTCGGCAACAAGCTCGCCACCCGGCACATCAAGATCGCGCAGCAGCAGTGCGCCAGGCGCTGGATCAGCCTGCCCGACCCCGACCTGGCCTACCTCGTCGAAGGCGACATCGAGTTCTGGGACTACATTCGCGACCTGCGCTGGGCACAGCACTTCGCGCTGCTGAACCGCCAGGAGATGATGCACCGCGTCGTGGAGTCCCTGCTGGACTGGTACGGCGACGACGTCGAAAACCTCGACGAAGTCCAGTGCCACCACAACTACACGATGCAGGAGACGCACTTCGGCAAGCGCGTCTGGCTGTCCCGCAAGGGTGCGATCGATGCCACCGCAGGCACGCCTGGCCTGATCCCCGGCTCGATGGGCACCCGCTCTTACGTGGTGGAGGGCAAGGGGAACCGGCTCGCGCTCAACTCGTCGCCGCACGGTGCGGGCCGCGAATACTCAAGGTCGGCCGCCCGCAAGACGTTCACGCGCGCTCAGCTCGATGCCGCGATGGAGGGTATCGAGTGGCGGCACTCCGATGCCTTCCTGGACGAAATCCCAGGCGCCTACAAGGACATCGACGTCGTCATGCGCGATGCCGCCGACCTGGTCGAGGTCAAGCACACGCTGCGCCAGATCGTCAACGTCAAGGGCAACTAGAGGTGACCCCGGCCCGGGTATCAGGCCGCGTCGTGCAGGACAAGGCCCAGAGCGAATCTTTGGCCTGACCGGACCACCGAGACGCCGTGCCGCACGGGTGCGGCCGACCAGCCTCGGCTGGACCGGACCGGCCGGTCCCGGGTGGTAAACACCAGCCCGTGGCCAGCGGGAATCAGAGTCGCCGTGGCCCGGGACTGAGCCCGCGGCCGCTGCTCGTAGAGCACGAACTCTCCGCCGGTGTGGTCCACGCCCGGATCGCTGAGGTTGACGACGACCTGTAGCGGGAAGACCAGGTCGCCGTAGAGGTCACGGTGCAGCGCGTTCCAGTCGCCCGGACCGTACTTCAGGAGGATCGCCGTGGACTTTGCCTGTCCGGCGGCGTGGCACATGTCGAGCCACTCCGCCAGGCTGTCAGGCCATGGTGTCGGCCGGCCGAGCCGGGTCCACCAGTCCCTGGCGATCGGGAGCAGCCGCGGATACAGCGCCTGCTTCAGTTCACTCACCGCATCGGGAAGCGGCCGGGCGAAATAGCGGTACTCACCGGCCCCGAAGCGGTACCTGGCCATGTCGATGGTGGAGCGGAACCGGGCGGCGTCGGGGTAGAGGGCCGCCATCGCGGCTGCCTCGGCGCGGCTCAGCAGCGGACCGATCAGGGCGGAGCCGTAGGCGTCGAGGTCGGCGCCGATCGCGGTCCAGTCGGCGGCGTCGACCCGGGCGTCCCTCATCGTGCTGCCTCCAGACTGAGCAGGGTGCGCTTGGCGTCGACGCCGCCGAGGTAGAAGCCCACGCCGCCCGCGGACGGAATCACCCGGTGGCAGGGCACGACGACCGGCAGCGGGTTGGTGGCACAGGCGGTGCCGACGGCACGGAACGCCTTCGGGCGGCCGGCCAGCTTGGCGACTGCGGCGTAGCTAGCCGTCTGCCCGTAGCCGATCTCCGGCAGGCGATGGAGCACGGAGCCGCGGAATCCCGCGGTCAGCCGCCAGTCCAGGGGCACGTCGAAACGGCGCCGGCGGCCGGCGAAGTACTCCTCCAGCTCTCGGGCGGTGGTGTCCAGCCGGGCTGGCGCCCGCAGGATCCGCGGGCTAATCCGGTCGGCCAGGGTCTGCAGAACCTTGTCGTGGTCCTCGCCGGCATAGGCCACCCGGACCAGGCCGACGTCGGTAGCGGCCAGCAGCAGCGGACCTACCGGAGTGTCGACGGTGCGATAGGCCACGTCGAGGACGCCCTCGGCCTGCGCCGCGGCGGCGAGCCTGTCCCGCAGCGCGCGCGCGTGACCGGGATCGCCGTCGAGCGCCCGGACCAGTTCGCTGGTCAGGTTGTTGGAACTCATCGATGCCCTGCTCTCCTGGCGGCGGCGCCCGGGTACGAGCGCCGCAAGGTGGCGATGCCATCGGCCGCGGCGCGGCGGGCGGCTTCGGTACTGCCGCCGAGGATGACGGCTATGTCGGTGTAGGGCAGCCCGGCCAGGTAGTGATAGGCAATGGCCTGCCGCTGCTTGGCCGGAAGGCTGGCGACGGCGCTGACAAGGTCGAGGTCGCGACTATCCGCGGCCGGCGCGGTCGCGGTGTCAGGCGTGTCCGCGACGGGGACGGCGCGGCGCGCGGCCGCCCGGAGGACGTCGATTGCCTTGCGATGCGAGATGGTGACGAGCCACGCCTCGACGTTGGCGTCGGCGGGCAGGTCGGGATAGGCCTTCATGGCCGAGAGGAAGGTCTCGGACCACGCGTCGTCGGCGTCGGCCGGCCCGAGGACGGCGCGGCAGACGCGCAGTACCGTCGGGCCGTAGGTCTCGACGACGATGTCGAACGGCTGCTTGCCTTCCATACCCTGATGACGTCCCGTCCGTGGATTCCGTGAGATCAATGCTCGCCGATTCTCACGTCGGCGGCCTGGCCCGCGTCTACCACCGGAATCGAAATTCTGGAGGGACGGCAATGACAAGCTTGCTCACGGCGGTTCGACGGCACACGGTGACCGCTACTGATCTTGGTGACATCACGCTGGTGGCCCGCGGTGACACCATCGAGGGCCTGTACTTCCCGCGCCACTGGTACAAGCCGGACCCGGCGACGTTCGGGCCTCGCGTCGATGCGGGATTCGACGACGTCATCGGCGAACTGCGGGAGTACCTGGGCGGCTGCCGCCGCCGGTTCTCGGTGCCGGTCCGAGCGAATGGTGACGCGCTGCAGCGTCGGGTGTGGGAGCTGATCGGCGAGATCCCGTACGGCGCCACTACCACCTACGGAGCGCTGGCCGCCCAACTCGACGCGAGCGTGGATGCCCGGCAGGTCGGGGCCATGGTCGGCCGCAATCCGCTGGCCATCTTGATTCCGTGCCATCGCGTCGTCGGGAGCACCGGCAGCCTCACCGGCTATGCCGGCGGCCTGGGCCGGAAGCGGTTCTTGCTGGACCTGGAGCGCGCTCGGCCCTGAAAGCGCGTGAAAGGCTTCCTCCGGCGTAAAAGTGATGTTCCGGCGCTAGCGTGTACCGGTGACCGTCAGCAAGGCCGGGCACGCGGATGAGTCCGCGCTGCTGAACCGGGCCAGGAACGGCGATGAGCGCGCGTTCGGCGAGCTCGCGGGCGGCTACCAGCCGGAGCTGCGGGCGCACTGTTACCGGATGCTCGGCTCACTGCACGACGCCGAAGACGCCGTGCAGGAGGCCATGCTCCGCTCGTGGCGCAGCATCGCCGGGTTCGAGGGCCGCGGGTCGGTCCGGTCCTGGCTCTACGCCATCGCGACGAACGCCGCCCTGGACGCGGCCAGGCACCGCTCGCGAAGGGAACTGCCGGTCGACTTCGGCCCGTCCGCCGGGCGCGGATCCGAGCTGGATGGGCCGCTGGCTGAGGTGCACTGGATCGAGCCGTTCCCCGATCAGTGGCTGGCGCCGGTCGCCGGGCAGTCCCCCGAAGCGCGGTACGAGCTGCGCGAGAGCGTGGAGCTCGCATTCGTCGTCGCGCTCCAGCACCTGCCGCCGCTGCAGCGCGCGGTGCTCCTGCTGCGCGAGGTCGCCGGATTCTCCATTGACGAGATCGCGGGTCAGCTGGGCACGTCGGCCGCCTCGGCGAACAGCGCGCTGCAACGCGCCCGGGCGGCGGCCCGCAAGCGGCTGCCGGAAAGAAGCCAGCAGATCGCGCTCCGGCGCCTCGGCGACGATCGCATCCGGGCGCTGGTCACCCGCTACGCCGACGCGCTGGAAGGCGGTGACGCCGACACGCTCATCGGCATGCTCACCGAGGACGCCACGTGGTCGATGCCGCCGATTCCGACCTGGTTCCGCGGGCGGCCTGCCATCAGGGAGTTCCTGGTCCGCTACCCGCTGCAGGAGCGCTGGCTGCACGTGCCCGCGCGGGCGAACGGGCAGATCGCGGTTGGCTGCTATCTCCCCGATCCGGCCGGCGGCTCCTTTGTCCCCGCGGTGATCGACGTGCTCACCATGGACGGCGACAAGATCAGCTCGGTGACCGGGTTCCTGACCGGCTCGAAGGTGTTCGACCGGTTCGGGCTGGCGGCCGAGCTACCAGGGACTCCGGCTTAGCTAGGATCCTTGGCTTCGCCCGGCGCGGTCGCGGGCGCGGCGGTGTCATCGAGGTCAAGGACGCGGACGTGCAGCACGGACCGCTGCTGGAGCGCGGCCCGCAACGCCCGGTGCAGGCCGTCTTCCAGGTAGAGCTCACCGTGCCAGCGGACCACGTGCGGGAACAGGTCGCCGTAGAAGGTGGAATCGGTCGCCAGCACGCTGTGCAGATCGAGCACGTTCTTGGTGGTGATGAGCTGGTCAAGCCGGACTGGTCGCGGCGGTATCTCCGCCCACTCGCGCCCGGTCCGTGCGTGGTCGGGGTATGGCCGCCCCTCCCCGACCTGCTTGAAGACCACAGCCTGAGTTTAGATGAGTCACGGCAGCGCCGCCTGGCCTGCTGCCGGGACGTCGTCCGTGGCAGCATCAAGGTATGCCCAATCGCCGCGCCCCGGCCGGTAAGGCACCCGAGCGCGCCCGTGCCGATCCGGCGGCCAAACTGTCTCGGTACCAGGCGATGCGCGACTTTGGCCGCACCCCGGAACCCTCCGGAGTAACGGAAACCGAGTCCGGGGGCGCCCCCGTTCCCGGCTCGAGACGTTTTGTTGTGCAACGCCATCGCGCCCGGCGGCGGCACTACGACCTCAGGTTCGAGATTGACGGCGTACTGGCCAGCTGGGCCGTGCCGAACGGGCCGACGCTCGATCCGAAGGCGCGGCGGCTGGCCGTGCATGTCGAGGATCACCCGATTGAGTACCTGGAGTTCGAGGGCGTGATCCCCGCGGGTGAGTACGGCGGCGGCGACGTGATCGTCTGGGACATCGGCACGTGGGAACCGCACGAGACCGATGACCCGGCGGCCGCGGTCGCGGCCGGCGAGCTGCACGTGGACGTCACCGGGCACAAACTGCGCGGCCGGCTGATCCTGGTCCGCAGCGGGCGCGAGGACAAGCAGTGGCTGCTGCTGCACAAGGATGACGACGACGCGGTGCCCGGCTGGGACGCCGAGGATCATCCGCGGTCAGTGCTCAGCGGCCGGACCAATGACGAGGTGAAGGCCGATCCGGACCGGATGTGGCGATCCGACCTGCCGCCAGCGCAGGCGTCTGTCTCGCTGCGCCCGCAGCAAGCCGGGCCGTCGCCGGTCGGGCCGTCGCCGGTCGGGCCGTCGCCGGTCGGGCCGCCCGCGGTCGACGCGCCCGATGAAGCCGCGCTCGCGGCGCTCGACGCGCTCGGCAAAAACGGAAGCTGGCAGGTGTTCGGGCAGCAGCTGAAGCTGACCAACCTCGACAAGGAGATGTTCCCCGGCCGGGACGGCCAGCCGCCGGTGACCAAGCGCGAGCTGATCCGCTACGCCGCGGTCATCGCGCCGGTCATCTTGCCGTACCTGGCCGGCCGGCCGCTGAACATGCACCGGTTCCCCGGCGGCGCGGGCGGCTCGGGATTCTGGCACAAGCAGTTGCCCGAGCACGCGCCCGACTGGGTGCCGCGCTGGCTCAACCGGGACGCCGGCCCGGACAAGACCGACACCTACCTGATGATCGACACGCCCGCGGCCCTGGTCTGGGCGGCGAACTTCGGCGCGCTGGAATGGCACGCCTGGACGGCTCTGGCCAATGCGCCCAAGAGCCCGACCTACGCCCTCATCGACATCGACCCCGGATCCGCGACGTCCTGGGCGGACATCCTGGTGCTGGCCCGCCTGCACCGGACCGCGCTGGCGCACCTGGGCGTGCGGGCGCAGCCAAAGGTCACCGGGCGGCGCGGCATCCAGATCTGGATCCCGGTGTCGCCGGGCCTGTCCTACGAAGACACGCGCGTCTGGGTGGAGCGCCTGTCCAAGGCGATCGGCGCCGTCGTGCCCGAGCTGGTGAGCTGGAAGTGGGACGTCAGCGAGCGCGGCGGCCTGGCCCGGCTCGACTACACCCAGAACGTCAGCAACAAGACCCTGGTGGCGCCCTACAGCCCGCGCGCCGCGCCCGGAGCGCCGGTCTCCGCGCCGATCACCTGGGCCGAGCTGGATGACCCCGAACTGCGCCCGGACGGATTCACCATCAGGTCTATGCCGGAACGGGTGGCCCGCCTCGGAGACGTGTTCCGGCCGGTCCTCGGTGGTGGCCAGGACCTGCCGCCGGTGACGTAGCCGCGGCTGGTGACGTAGCCGCGGCCGCGGTCAGCCGCCGCCTCCGGGCGCAGTCAGATCCGGCTCGGCCAGGTCCGGCTCGGTCAGATCCGGCTCGGTCAGGTCCAGGACGAAGATGGTCGCGTCCGGGATCGGCAGCTTGGTCAGGCCCAGACGCTGGTAGAAGCTGACCGCACGGTCGTTGGTGCGGCTGACGAACAGGTGCACGCCCCGGGATCCGCGCGCGCGCAGTGCCCCGATGAGTACGTCCATCATCCGGCGCCCGAGCCCGCGGCCTTGCAGCCGCGGCAGCAGGTCGATGTGCAGATGCGACGGGAAGCGCCGCGCGAGTTCTTCGGCTGCGCGCCAGGGCTGCTGGATGTTCTGGCGTATGAGCTGCTCTGACTGAGACAGGCCCGCGGCCTCGTCCGGCCTTAACTCCGGGTGGCGCAGCCGCACCTGCGGCCACCAGTCCCGGTCCAGGCAGTCCTCGAAGGCCGCGGTGTCCAGCGCGCCGAGAACGTAGCCGCCGACGCCATCGGCGTCCTCCGCGACGAAGGCGAGATCCGGCTCGAAGATGCCGTACGGCGCCGCGTAGATCTCGCCCGGCAGTCTCGGATCGCTGAACAGCGGCGTCGCGTCCCGGCCCGAGTCGGCCGTCTGCACGCAGATCCGGTACAGGTCGTCCAGATCGCCTGGTTCGTAGCCGCGAATCCGCACTGAGCCGGTGTCCACCTGCTCTTTTTACTCCCGGCCATCGCCGCGCCGATGGCCGGGACTCAACAAGGGGAAGAGTTTTGGGCCTGACCGAGCCCCAAAACTCTTCCCCTTGTTGCCTCAGCTGCACGCGCGTGCGGGCCACGGGCTACTCCCAGCGGAAGAAACGCCGGGCCAGGTAGCTGAACAGCACCGCGTACCCCGCCAGCACCAGGAGCGGCGCGACGGGCGGGAATCCCTGCAGCATCGACGCCTGGATCGCCTGGACCGCGGCACCGAGCGGGGTGAAGTTGCTGATGTCGAGCAGCGCCGGCGGCATCAGGGCTCGCGGCAGCCACAGCCCGGCGAAGAACATCAGCGGGAAGAACGCGACCCGGCCGAGGACATTCGCCCCGCCCGCGGTCCGCGCCGCCGCGGCGATGACCAGGCCGATAGGGAAGAGCCCGGCGATGGCTAGCACGATCGAGGCCGCGAGGCCGGTCGGGCTCACCGGGGCGCGCTCGCCGAACGCGGCGATGCTCGCGGTCAGAACGATGGCGATCGTCGCCAGGGCCACGCACAGCTGCACGATGCCCTGCGCGGCCAGGACCCAGGACGGCGGTACCGGCGTGGTCGAGAGCCGGCGCAGAACTCCCAGCTCGCGGTACGACGCGAGCGGCATCGGCAGCCCCATCAGCGCGAGCATGGCGAGCGAGAACACCATGAGGACCGGGACGTACGCGTCGAAGAGCGTGAGCCCGCCGGCGCCTGGCACGGCCTGGTGGAATGTCCCCAGTTTGCCGAACAGGACGACCAGCACCAGCGGGATGGCGATGCTCCCGAGCTGACGGGCTGGCCGCCGCAGGGCCAGCCGGGCCTCGTTCTGAACGATCTTGCCGAATGCGGCGCGCTTGGGGGCCGTCGGCAGCGAGAGCGAAAGCGTGGTCATGTCAGTTCTCCTTGCTTGCTGAGCTGTCTTCGCCGGTGAACCGCAGGAAGGCGTCATCGAGGTTCGATGAGCCGAGCTGCACCTCACGGGCCTCCACGCTGACCCCGGCCAGTGCGAACAGAACGGCGTTGACGAGCTCGCCGGACCCGGTGACGACGACATGCTGACCCCGGCGCTCGACGTGGCTCACCTCGGGCAGGTCGGTGAGCACGCGGTCATCGAACGAGGCCGACGGCAGGAAGCGGACGGTCTTGCCCCCGCTCGCCTGAGCGGCGAGGCTGGCCGGGCTGCCCAGGGCGACGACCCGGCCGTGATCGACCAGCGCTACGCGGTCGCACAACCGCTCGGCCTCTTCCATGAAGTGCGTGACCAGCAGGACCGTGACCCCCCGCGCGCGGATGCCCTCGATGAGGGCCCAGGCGTCGCGTCTGGCCTGCGGGTCCAGGCCGGTGGTCATCTCATCCAGCACCGCGATCTTCGGGCGGCCGATCAGCGCGAGCGCGACCGACAGCCGCTGCCGTTGTCCGCCGGACAGGGACTTGTAGAAGTCGTCCCGCTTGCTGGCCAGGCCCAGGACCTCGGTCAGCTCCGTGACGTCAGCAGGCTCGCGGTAGAACGAGCGGTACATGTCGAGAATCTCGCTCACCGTCAGCTTGTCTGGCTGCGCGCTCGACTGCAGCTGCACCCCGACGATCTGGTGGACTTCGTCCCGGTCGGTCTGCGGGTCCAGGCCGAGCAGCCGGACCGTGCCCGAGTCCGGGGTCCGCAGCCCGACCGCGCATTCGACGGTCGTCGTCTTGCCTGCCCCGTTCGGGCCGAGGATCCCGAAGATCTCGCCCTGGGCGACTGTGAACGAGACGTCGTCTACGGCCACCAGGCTCCCGTAGGTCTTGCGCAGCTGCGCGATCTCCACCGCCGCCCCGCTGCCGTCCAGCGCGCTGGCGCGCGGGCTGTGCAGGCGCACGCTCAGTGGCCTGGCTGCGATTGCCGATGTTCCCATTGCTACCTCCCGGTGCCGCGGCTCACGGTCCGCGGCGCCCGCCTTCCCGGCGGTCCCTGCTTCAATAAAATTGATATCACAATGATAAGCTCACAATATCAAAATGGTCAAGCCGGGTCGGCAAGTTTCTGGCCAGCGAGGCGAGGCCCTCGCACAACGGACGACGATGACGGCGCGACCATCGACGGGAATGGCTGCGCTCAAATGACGGTCAGCAGCGGACGCGAGATTTCCAGTTGACCGACACCGGATCGGCGCCGTCGCCTAGCCGGCTCAGCGGCCCGCGCTCTGACCACCGTCGATATGCAAGATCTCGCCGGTGACGAACGGGGCGGATTCGAGATAGAGAATGCCGCCCACCACGTCGCTGACCTGGCCAACCCGACCCATGGGGTGCAGCTTCGCGAGGTCTGCGAAGGCCTCCGGCGGGTTCAGCGGCGTTTGGATTACGCCGAGCGAAACGGCATTGGCCCGGATACCGCGTGACGCGTACTCGATGGCGAGAGACTTCGTGGCGGCGACGAGGCCGCCCTTGCTCAGGGTGGCCAGCAGCGCCGGCGAACCGGAGTTCGCGTGCTCGACCATCGTCGTGGAGATGTTGACGATGTGTCCGCCGCCGCCCTTCAGCATCGCGGCGATGACACGCTGGGTCATCAGGAAGAACCCCGTCAGGTTGACGCTGACGACGAGCTGGTAGTCATCGATCGTGTAGTCCGTGAACGGCTTGCCGATGAAGACGCCCGCGTTGTTCACGAGCGTGTCGATGCGCCCGAAGTGCTCAAGCGCTTCGGCGACGATACGGTCAGCCGTGGCGGCCTGGGATACGTCGCCTTCTATGGTCAGCACGGCCGGGTCGTCGGATGGCGTCATCGTCAGGGCATTGGCAACGACTGCCCAGCCCTGCGCGCGGTACCCGGCTACTAGCCCGGCTCCGATGCCCTGCGAGGCACCGGTGACGATGGCCACGCGCTGGTCGGTCACAGGCCCGAGGTCAGCTCGGTGACGATCTCCGCCACTGACTGCGCCTTGCTGGCGAG
>Ga0209006_10004416_pt1 | contig 12762 bp, 13 predicted proteins | sample JacPin_JW_Ref_O2_FD_188567 | JGI IMG/M metagenome (GOLD analysis project Ga0209006, IMG submission 188567) | Forest soil microbial communities from Algoma, Ontario, Canada - Jack Pine, Ontario site 1_JW_Ref_O2 (SPAdes) (version 2) | ecosystem: Environmental > Terrestrial > Soil > Boreal...
TGAAACGACCGCGTTGCAGCCGGTGATCGCCGTCGCCGTTTTGCCGTGGCGTGAGCCGGAACACTATCGTTCCTTGCTTGGGAAGTTATCGAGGACCGTGGCCATCGGAGTTTTGCTGCGCGACCGCGATGGCGGCCGCGTGAGTCTCGATCGGGAAGGCCATCCCGTGGCTCATTACGCTTTGTCGGCATTCGATCGCGCGCACTTGCGCCGTGGATTCCTCGGTGCCGCCCAGATACTGGATGCCGCTGGTGCGGGACTCATTTTTTCTCCGCATGCGAAATGGTGCGCTTACGAACCGGATCCTAAAGATTCGCTCGGTTCTTTCACCGAGGCGATGGACGCGGCGGGATGGGACGCCGGCCGGCTCGCGCTCTTTTCCTTTCACATCATGGGCAGCTCCCGACTGGGCGGATCGCCAAAAAGTTCAGCGACCAGGCCCGACGGCGAGACCTGGGAGGTGGCGAACCTTTTCGTGATGGACGGTTCCTCGTTTCCCAGCGCCTCGGGAGTCAATCCCATGATTTCGATCGAAGCGATAGCGCGCCGTAACGCGCTGGCCCTGGCGGATCGTTCGTCGATATAAGTGTCTTGTTTATAGCGGAGTAGCGGGAATGAAGAACTCCGGAGAAGCAGTCCGGTCCTTTCGACCGGTAGAGAGGGGCCCTCGGACGGTTTGCTCCCGGGCACTTCCCCGCGTTTTTTCCCAAGCGCCCAGGGGGTACTGTTCTTGACGTGTGCCAGAGATGCACCGGTTTGGGTACCTCCGATCTATGGGATTTATTGATAAAATGTAATAGTCTTAGTAAGTTGGGCGTGCTCTAAGGCAGTGGCCGGAGCGGGCCGAACGGGTGTCGTTCCAAAATGATACTGAACGCCAAGTTCGTGTCCCGCGGTCGAAGCCCACGAAATGGCTTCAGTCTGGTGGAGCTCGTTTTGTCTTTGGCCGTGCTCCTGGTCATTACCACTCTGGCTATCCCTGTAGTGGTGCGCTCCTTGCAGACTTACCAGCTCAATTCCACCGCTTCGCAGGTGGCGGGGATGCTGAAGTTCGCAAAATTCGATGCCATTCGGCAGAACACTCACGTGAATTTTCAGATCCTGCAGAGCGGCACAAATTGGATCGTGTGGGTAGATTCAAATGGCGACAACCTGGCGAACGGAGCCGAGCCTCAAATGGTGATTCCGATCGCAGGCAATGACACGCTTCTTCCGGCAAGTTCGGTACCGAGTCCAGGTCCAATCGCCCTCACTTTGGGCGCCGGTAATTCCCTCTATACCTGGACGGTTCTCTCTGGCAATGGCAGCGTAACATACGACCAGCGCGGGGTCGTCGTCTCTTCTCCCGGGGGGCCCGTGGTCACGACCATTTTCGCCCTTTACCTCGGCAATCCCAACGACCCTAGTTCGGGTTACCGCGCGGTGATAACGCTGCCTTCGGGCGCTGTGCAGGTGTGGACTTCCTCCTCGGTCGGGAATTGGCAGCGCATCAGTTGATCCGTTTCAGAAGATAACGTTATGAAGAATCCGCACAGCCATGAGAAGCGCAGGAGGTCACGGAGGAACCAGCGCGGATTCACACTGACGGAGGTTCTGATTGCCATTCTCATTCTGCTCGTCGGCATCGTGGCGGTCGCGCAGTTGGTGCCGGCTTCGATAGGCTCGAACTCGGCGAACCGCAACGACTCTTCGGCGCTGGTTTTCGCGCAGCGGCAGATGGGCCAATTCCTGAATCAACCGCTCAACTATACGGCGTTTATAGAAACTATCGAGTCACAAACCTTCACATGCAATCTCGGAGATCCGACGCAGCCGAACCTGATGGTGGGCAGTGGCTACGCTTTGTTCTATAACCAGCTGGTGATCGATTTTAGCCAGTCGCCAGTAGCGAACTACAGTTTCCTCTACCACGATCCGAACGATCCAGCCGAAGTAGTTTACGACGTCCGCTGGGCGGTGCTCACGACGACCAACGGCGGCGCGGTTACCTCCAAACGATTCATCCTGGGTGCGAGAAAAAAGGGCGGCAACGGAATCTACAATCCAGTGACTCTGGACACGATACTTTACAAATGAAACGCGCCGATCACCAGCGGAAGGAACACGGATTCTCGCTCATCGAAATGATGATCGCTGCGGTGATTTTCATGTTGCTTTGCGGGGCTGCGTTCGGGCTGCTCTCCGTGGCGCAGCAGAGATACCAGACAGAATCCCAGGTCTTGAATTCCTTTCAAGAAGCGCGTTTCGGTTTGGACGAAATCGTTCGAGACGTAAACGGCTCCGGTTATCCCCCGCTAAACCAGTTCTCGATTGGGCCCCCTCCTCCACCCGAGGCTTCTTACGCGATCACCCCGGTGGCCTGGTCCACTGGTTACCCCAACTCGCCCTGCCAGATTGGCACCTGCACCACGCCGGGAGATTTTGATTTAATCATCGAAAGGGATGTTGACCCCTGGCGCCACGACGGCGTCGAATGGACCCGCTATCAGCTTCAGACTCCTGCAAACATCCTGTCTCGTAGCCAGACTTACAAGGTGGGTGGCGGCGCGGACCCTGATGGGACTACCCAGATCTCCTTCGTTCCCTACGTTCAAAATGTGATGAACAACGCTTCACCAGTGCAGATCGCGCAATTCCAGGCAAGCTATCCAAACATGTTTCCCGGCGGCAATCCCGTGCCGGTTTTCAGCTATACCTGTTATACGCCGTATGGGCCGCAGCCGTGTGCTTCGGCGGGATCGTACAATTCTCCCATGAATGTAACGGATATCGAAATTACCCTGATCGTGATGGCGCCGACCAAGGATGCGCAGACGGGTCAGCCGAGGATTATCGAATTGCATGGACGGGGCCACAGCCTGAATCCGGTGCAGCATTAAGGGCCGCGTCCGTGGAGGAAAAGATCTAGGATGACGAAAGACCGCAAAACGGGCTGCCGCTCCGAAAAGGGAATCGCACTGCTGATCGCGATCTTCGTTTTGCTGTTGATCAGCGTGGTGGCGATCTCTTTGCTTGTTTCCTCCGGCACGGAGACGGCTCTCGGCGCAAACTACCGGGCTTCTTCGACGGTGTACTATGCTGCTCTGGCAGGTCTCGAGGAAGCTCGCGGACGCTTGCTCCCGAAGAACCCGACTTACTTTGGCGCCGGGGTCATTTCGCCAACCACGCAATTTCCTCTGGGCCAGACCCTCTACGTAATAAATCGTTTGCAGGGCGAAAATATCGTCCCTTGGGACAGCAGCAATATGTATTACGACAAGGAGTACCAGAGTGAGTTTAACGCGGCGGCTTCCAGTGCGTCTTGGCAGTCCAAGTATTCGGTTTGGGACAACAACATTCAGGGCTTCCCTGGACCGATCTACAAATGGGTCCGCATCACCGCCGCCACCGAGCGGTCGCTCTACCTCGACGTGAACGCCGACGGCGTCTACGATCTCACGACACCGATTTACTACAATTCAGCTCAGGTTGATTCCCTCGGCAGGCCGGCGCCCAGCCTGATCTTGACGGCGACTCCACCACCGACGGCGGTGCAAGTGCTGCAAATCACTTCACTGGCCTATTTGCCCAACGGCAGCCAGAAACTCTTGCAATACGTTGTTGCTCCGGTGGCCATGAATCTGGCTTTTCCCGCAACGATAACCCTCGATGGTCCCAACGTCGCGCCCACTTCTGGCTCCTACACTTTCACGGTGCCCTGGGGAGCCAATTTTTTCCTAGACGGGACGGATCAATTTTTTTCTCCTGGCGCCGGTGGCTGCGTCGCTGGCAACCCAGGCCCAATTCCAGTCAGGGGATTTGGATATTCCAATAACGACTCAAGCGCGGCAACTATTATGGATGCTATTGGCCAACATGTCGGCGACACCGCTACCTACGGCGACTATAAGGGCCTTGGGGTGTCACCTAACGTCTATTACGTGGGCAACCCGCCTCCACCTGGCCCGCCCTCGCTGTCCGGGAATCTGCAAAATCTGGCCGGAGTCAATAGCGTGGTAAGCACCCTCACGCAGGTTGCGGATGTGACCCTCGACGGTATGATGACGCCGGTGTTGCAAAGTGACACCAACAATGTAATGCCTGCCGGAATGTCCGCAACGAATCCCATGACGGTGGTGGTCAACGGTGATTTGGACACCACTGGCTGGACCGGCGCCGGCTACGGTGTTCTTTTGGTGACGGGAACGTTCACCTACGACTCGAATTCAACGTGGAATGGAATCATCCTGGTGATCGGCAAGGGCATTTTCTATTCGCATGTGTTCAGTCAGGGAACCGGCAGGATCAATGGAGCCGTGTTCGTTGCTACCACGGTCGACGGGGCCGGTAATCCTCTCGGTAGTCTGGGATCGCCGATGTTTGATTTCGGTGGCCAAGGCAATCAAGGCATCTATTACAGCAGTTGCTGGGTCCAGTACGTGCAATCCTCGACGAAATACCGGGTGCTATCGTTCCACGAAATTCCGCAGAGCTAGGATCCCAATGAACCCTCGCATCCCTCTCCGAAGGCTCGCCGTTCCGATCGTCGCGGCCGGCGTTGCAGTTCTGTTGGCCGGCTTATCACCGTCTGCTTATGCCGGATGGCGGCAAGAGCAGCAAACTCGAGAAGCGCAACAACAAACTTCGGAACCGCAAAAGAGCCCGCCAGCTCCCCAGCCTGCAGACCCCTCGGCCCCCAAAGCAAAGAAAGTCTGGACTAACGAGGACATGCCTTCTCTCAGGTCTCCGGCGGACACCTACCTTGCCGAGAAGGAAGCCCAGGAATCTGCCGGCGCCCAAGCGGCCGGCAAAAGAGCCGAGCTCGAGAAACAAATCAAGCAAGCCCGCTTGACGATCGATCTCCCGCCAGCGGCGGAGGAAACCGAACGATTGATTAAGGCCAAGCAAGAGCGCATTAAGGAGCTGAAAGACCGCCTGGACGTGTTGAATCAAGGCCTCCCCGATGTTCCGGAGAACCAGAAAGCGGCTAATCAAAGACAGATCGAAGAGTTCACGGGCGAAGCGAAGAAGCTTCAGCTGGAGGTCAAGATTTTGCAGGACCACCTCCAGACGCTCTCCAAAGCTGCGCCAGGCGAGCCGACCTCTGCGGTTCCCGCTCCGCCCTCCGCGCCCCCCGCTCCGCCTGCTCCAGAGAATCCGCTGTAGCTCTGCTCGAGAAACCAAATAGATCGCTTTTGAGGCAGGCAGCGCTCCTGCCGCGTGCTTCGAGCGGGACCCCGCTGTATAATGCTGGAATGCGTGACAGCCAGGGAAGCGCGGAGATGCATGGCACTACGGTTTTGTGCGTGCGCAAGGACAACAAGGCCGTGCTTATCGCGGATGGCCAGGTAACCATGGGCGATCATGTGATGAAGCACACCGCGCGGAAGACGCGGCGGCTTTACAACGACAAAGTTATCGCCGGTTTTGCCGGTTCTACCGCCGACGCGATTTCACTCTTCGAACGATTTGAAGGCAAGCTCCAGGAACATTCCGGAAATTTGCAGAAGGGCGCCGTCGAGCTGGCCAAGGAGTGGCGCAAGGATCGCGCGCTTCGGCATCTCGAGGCGCTGCTGATTGTCGCGGATTCGAAAGCCACGTTTTTGCTTTCCGGGAACGGCGATGTCATCGAGCCGGATGATGGTTTGTGCGCCATCGGCTCCGGCGGGACTTATGCATTGGCCGCGGCCCGCGCCCTGTTAAAGCATTCCAAGCTCGGCGCGAAGGATCTGGCCATGGAAGCGATGCGCATCGCTAGCGAGATTTGCATCTATACCAATGCAAACTTTACCTTCGAAGAGCTCTAGAGAGCGCGCGATAATACCTGGGGCGGTGTTCGCGCATCAAACGGATTACACCGAGAGGGATCACACCCTGTAGGATCGCACCAAGGGATTGGACATTTCATGACCAGCAAGACCGATAAAGAGATAGTTTTCGCGCCCGGGGGCAACGGCGCCCCGCCGGCAGAAGAAGAGCAACTTCTTCCCGCGCTTGACGACATGACTCCGCGGGAGATTGTCGTGGAACTCGACAAGTACATCGTCGGGCAAAACGCCGCCAAGCGCGCTGTCGCTGTCGCTTTGCGAAACCGTGTTCGTCGGCAGAAACTTCCCCCGGAGATCGCCGAAGACGTACTACCCAAGAATATTCTGATGATTGGACCGACGGGCGTGGGCAAGACGGAAATCGCGAGGCGTCTTGCTCGTCTTGCAGGCTGCCCGTTCGTCAAAGTCGAAGCCTCGAAATATACCGAAGTAGGCTACGTGGGCCGCGATGTGGAATCGATGGTTCGCGATCTGGTGGAGACTTCGATCGACATGGTTCGCGAAGAAAAGCTTGATGAAGTCGCCGATCGCGCGGAACAAGCCGCGGAAGAGCGCATCCTGGACCTTTTGCTTCCGCCGTCTCCGCCGCCCGCCGCGGTCACCACGGAGATGGAAGTTGCGGCGCAACGCGAGCAGACGCAACGCACGCGTGAGAAGCTCCGTACCCAGCTTCGGGAGGGCAAACTCGATCAGCGCATGGTCGATCTCGAAGTGCGCGAACGTTCCATGCCGTCGTTTGAGATTATTTCCAACCAGGGCGTCGAGGACATGGACGTCAATATGAAGGACATGTTCTCTAACCTCTCTGGTCTCTTTGGCCAGCAAAAAAAGAAGCGCAAAATGTCCGTCGCCGATGCTTTCGAATACCTGATTCAAGAGGAAGAAAACAAGCTGTTGGATATGGACCAGGTTACGCGCATTGCCGTCGAGCGTGCCGAGCAGATGGGCATCATCTTTATCGACGAGATCGACAAAGTGGCCGGACGCGAATCGGGCCACGGGCCGGATGTGTCCCGCGAAGGCGTGCAACGGGATATTCTGCCGATTATCGAAGGCACCACCGTCAACACGCGCTACGGGATGATTCGCACCGACCACATTTTGTTTATCGCCGCCGGCGCTTTCCACGTTTCGAAGCCGTCGGACCTCATCCCTGAATTGCAGGGGCGCTTGCCCATTCGAGTGGAGCTGCAGTCGCTCAAGGAAGAAGATTTCATCCGCATTCTCACCGAGCCGAAAAATGCTCTCATCAAGCAGTATGTTGCGCTTCTGGAGACCGAAGGCGTGAAGCTGAACATTACTGAGGACGCCGTAGCGGCTATTGCACGGTTTGCCACGAGCGTCAACGAGTCGACCGAAAACATCGGAGCGCGGCGGCTGCACACCATTCTTGAAAAGGTTCTCGATGAGCTGTCTTTCGAAGCGCCGGACCTGAAGAAAAAGAATGTGAAGGTCGATGCCGCGTACGTCACGAAACAGCTTGCGGATATCGTCAAGAATCAGGATTTGAGCCGCTATATCCTGTAAACTCCGAAAATCGAAATGGAACTTCGAAACTTGCGGAACGCCGCCGTGCGCGAAATGGAAGGTGCCCGCAGCGCGAGTTTTGCTTTTCTGGTTCTGGCGCTCGCATCTCTTGGTGGTGCCGGTTGTGGTGCGCCCGGCGAGCCTATTCCGCCTTCGCCCCCCGTTCCTGTGGCCACCAGCGATCTCACCGCGCAGCAGGCCGGCGATGGCGTGCAGCTCATTTTCACATTGCCTGTAAAAACCGTCGCTGGCGATCGGCTTCTGTCGCCGCCAGCGGTGGAAGTCGTTCGGGGCTTGCCGAAGGCCGATGGTTCGCCGGACGCCAAGTCATTTCGCGTGGTGTACACGATTCCGGGTGCGCTGGTGGAAAATTACGTTGCCGAAGGCCGCGTGAAATTCATCGATCCCGTCGCGCCAGCGGAAACTCGTGCGCATCCGGGCGGTTCGCTCGTCTATGTCGTGCGGACGCGTGCCGCCAAGAAGCGCGCCTCGGCCAATTCGAACGCCGTTACAGTGCGCATGTATCCGGTGGCGGAAGCGATTGCTTCCCTAGAAGCGCGCGTCACGGAGAACGCCGTTGAGCTGAGCTGGACGGCTCCCACGCGGACCTCCGGTGGCGATCCGCTAAGCGGATTTTCAGGGTATCGGATTTATCGCGGCGAGCTGGACCCTGCCACCGCCGAAGCTGCTTCGAGCGATCTCTCGAAAGCCAAATGGAAATCTCCGCTGGTGTTGCTCTCTGGCTCAGACGAGGGCGCCTACCGCGACACCCTTTTTGACTTTGGCAAGACTTATGCTTATGTCGTGAGAAGCGTCGTGCTTGTAGAAGGCCACCCGCTTGAGTCACAAGATTCAGACTCCGCGATCGTTGCGCCGCGCGACACCTTTCCTCCAGCTGCCCCGCAGAACCTGGTGGTCGCCGCCCTGTCCGGTGCCACTCCCGGCTCCGTGCTCGCGGACCTCTCTTGGTCCATCAACCTTGAAACCGATCTGGCGGGCTACCGCGTCTATCGAACTGAGGAGCAGAACACACGAGGGGTGCTTCTCACGCCTGACCTGTTGCTTGCTCCGGCGTATCGTGATACGTCTGTAGAGCCTGGCCATCGCTACTGGTACTCCGTGACTGCCGTCGATCGTGCTGGCAACGAAAGTGACGCCGGTGCGGCGGTCGCGGTGGATGTCGCGAAACCTTCTCCGTAGCGCCGGGTTTAACCCGGCATCTATCTTGGGAGCGCGCCGTTTGATGACCGTTCGTGCACACCTTCCCGGCTATGGGTCGCTGCATGTTTTCCGGAACGCATCGGTTCGCACGGGTGTCTACGTCGGGGTCGTTCTCTCCGTAGTATTCAGCGGATGGGTGATCGTCGCCAATCGCGTTCCGGTGCTCGATCCCTTTGCTCTGGTCCGCAATCTGGCCGCGGTGACGGTTCTGGGTCTCATTGCGTTGATTCCCGTTCTCCGATTTTGGCGTATGCCGGGCAATTTGCTGGCTTCCAGCCTGGTCGCGTGGATTCTGTTCAGCCTGGCCTATCGTATTCTTTGCCTGCGTTTCGCCGGGCTTCAAGAGCGCTTTAGCGCCGTTCAGATTTTCGTGCTCGGAGCGGTATTGTATATGCTCGTGGTTACTCTCTCCTGGATTTGGACCATCATCCGGCGCGCTCGCGCGTCCCACGTATCTCATCCGAACCACCATCCGAGCTGATCCCGAATGAAATTCTGCCGCTTCCTCCCTCCTGGCACTTCCGCGCCGCAGCCGGCCCCTCCGCTGTACGGTCTGCTCGAGGGCCATCAGCTCCGCGAAATTTCCGGTGCCCCGTGGAATTCCTGGTCCCACGGGTCGCGCACCTGGCAGGTTGCTGACGTTCGTCTGCTGTCTCCCGTCGATCCCGGAAAAATTGTGTGCGTCGGACGTAACTATGCGGCGCACGCCGCAGAACTGGGCAATGAAGTGCCCAAGGAGCCGCTCATTTTTCTCAAGCCGCCTTCGGCGATCATTGGTCCCGGCGAGCCGATTGTCCTGACGCCGCAATCGCAGCGCGTCGAACACGAAGGTGAGCTGGCCCTCGTCGTTGGCCGGCGCTGTTCGCAACTGAAAGACACCGAGGATGCGCTGAGCTATCTGCTTGGCTACAGCTGCCTGAACGACGTCACCGCGCGTGATCTCCAGAAAAGCGACGTGCAGTTCACGCGCGCCAAAGGCTTCGATACCTTTTGTCCCGTTGGCCCGCACATCGAGACGCTGCTCGATCCATTGGATGTCTTGGTGGAATTGCGTGTCAATGCTGCGCTCCGTCAATCGGGGCGGACTTCTCTAATGGTCTATCCAGTGCCGTTTCTCGTGCGCTGGATCTCCTGCGTGATGACTCTCAATCCCGGAGACGTGATCGCCACGGGCACGCCCGCTGGGGTCGGCCCGCTTGTCGCCGGGGACGTCGTGGAGGTCAGCGTCGGCGGTGTTGGCGTGTTGCGCAATCCGGTCGAAGCCCCGCACACGTAATTTCACTGCCCAGCCTCTGTTTCGGTAAGATACACAACTGTGGGGCGGTTTACGGAGGATGGCTTTATCCTGGGTGACGTGAGCTTCGCTGTGCCACCTCGTGCCTGTCCGTTACTCCAGAATTCATTTTCGATCGTTGGAGATCGCTAGTTGAGAGCCCTGTTCCAAGACTGGAAAGTTGTTCTCGCCATGGGCGGGGCCGCCCTCGCGGCGATCCTGATGATTGCTTATGCCTTTTTTCGCCCGACGGAAGAGCCCGAGGACGCCGAACGCAGGCGGCGCCTCCACTTGAATCAGATCGGGCGCATCGCCGAAGGGCAGATCGTCGAATTGGCCCAGCATCCGGCCGAGCCGCGCGAGGCTCAAAGAAAACTCTTCGGTTCCCGACCGCGTCCGATTGTTGATTTGAGGCCCCGACACCTGGTCACCTACAGTTACGCGATTTCCGGCGTCACCTATCACACCGCGCAGGATATTACGGGTCTCGAAGGGCAAATCCGTTTCGAGCGGCTGGTCGCGGGCCAGCCCGCCAGCGTGAAGTACGACCCCTCGAATCCGAGCGATTCGATTCTCGTCGCCGACGATTGGTCCGGCTTGCGCTAACGCCGAACGGTTTGCGCTCGACCGCGTAATTCCTGTTCGACGCTCTGAGCCACATTCTGATTTTCGTTCAATTGCGCTATTCTTCTCCCTGCGGCTCTGCCACGCCGCGCCAGTCTCATGAAAATGGTTCTCGCTTCCGTCCTGACCACCGTGCTCATCGTTGCGATGACGCTCGGCGCGATGTTCATTCTCGTCGAAGCCACGGATTACGTTACATCGTTCGCGTCGCCTCTCCAGCGTGCGGTCGCCATTGGCGCGGAACTTCTTCTCGGCGTGATCCTCCTGCTCGGCACGGTTTGGCTTGCCACGCATCTTGCCGTTCGCATTTTCGCCAAGAAGGAACCATCTGCTCCCGGAGGAAAGCTTGCCTGAGGAAAACGCCGCTCGGAGTGCAAAAGAAAAACATCACGACCGCATGGAGGAACTCCGCCGGCAATCCGCGGAAGCCGAAGCCGGCGGTGGACCCGAGCGCCGCGAGCGCGAACACCAGGCTGGCAAGCTGGCCGCCCGCGAGCGCATTCATCTGCTCCTTGACGAAGGGACCTTCGAAGAGCTGGACAAATTTGTGCGCCACGGCTGTGTGGATTTTGGCATGCAGGAGCAACGACCAGCCGGCGATGGCTTCGTCACTGGTTTTGGCCGCATCGATGGCCGTCTCGTCTACGTTTTTGCGCAAGACTTCACCGTATTCGGAGGATCGCTTTCCGAAGCCAACGCGCGGAAAATCTGCAAGATCATGGATCTGGCCATGCGCGCCGGTGCTCCCGTCATTGGGCTCAACGACTCCGGCGGCGCGCGCATCCAGGAAGGAGTAGCCTCGCTCGCGGGTTATGCCGATATTTTTCTGCGCAATACGCTCGCCAGCGGTGTAATTCCCCAGATCAGCGCCATTATGGGCCCATGCGCGGGTGGCGCGGTCTATTCTCCTGCGATCACCGATTTCATTTTTATGACGCGCGAGACTTCCTACATGTTTGTCACCGGCCCGGACGTGATCAAGACCGTGACTCACGAGGAAGTTTCTAAGCAAGAGCTCGGTGGCGCCATGACCCACAACGAAAAGAGCGGCGTGGCGCACTTTGTCTCGGCGGACGATGCGGATTGCCTGGCCATGATTCGCGAGCTATTGAGTTTTCTCCCTTCGAATAATGTTGAAGATCCGCCGCGCCGCCAGTCCACGGATTCGCCGGATCGCCGCGATGAATCTTTGAACTCGCTCGTCCCGGCGGATCCTCAAAAGCCCTATGACATCAAGGACGCCATCCACGCCATTGTGGACGACGGCTATTTTTTCCAGGTCCACGAGCACTTTGCAAAGAATATTGTTGTGGGATTTGCGCGCCTCGATGGCCGCCCCGTCGGCATTGTCGCCAATCAGCCGGCTTTCCTCGCCGGCGTTCTGGACATCAATGCTTCTCTGAAAGGTGCTCGCTTCGTCCGCTTCTGCGACGCCTTCAATATCCCGCTCGTCACCTTCGAAGATGTTCCCGGCTTTTTGCCCGGCACGCAGCAGGAGTTTGGCGGCATCATCAAGCATGGCGCGAAATTACTCTTTGCCTTCGCAGAAGCCACCGTCCCCAAAATCACGGTCATCACGCGCAAGGCCTACGGCGGCGCGTATTGCGTCATGGCCAGCAAGCACATCCGCACGGACGCCAACTTCGCCTGGCCGTCAGCGGAAATCGCCGTCATGGGGCCGGAGGGCGCAGTGAATATCGTGTACAAGCGCGAACTCGATAAAGCCCCGGAGGCCGAGCGCGAACGACTCCGCCAGGAAAAAATCGCCGAATTTCGCGATCGCTTCGCCAATCCCTTCGTGGCCGCCGAAAAAGGCTACATCGACGCCATCATCGAGCCTTCGGAAACTCGTTTCCGCATCGTCACCGCCCTGCGCGCCCTGGAAAACAAACGCGACACCAACCCGCGGAAAAAACACGGCAACATCCCGCTTTGAGTTCCCTCCGGGCCTCGAGACTCCGCCAAAATGCATGTAGGCAAGCTCCAAGCACTGCGGTCCTCGAGAGGCGTGGCCGCTGCTGGGTTGCCTGGATCGCAGCAATCCCGGGCGTAACACGCAAGGGCTCACACCGGACGGTGACCAACGGCGGTGTTTCCCCGAGTTTGTCGGGACCGGAAACGATTGGACACTCCCGGAGCCCGAGCGGCTTGGCGGCGTTATCCCCGTGCTAGAATCCCGGAGCGGCGCCAAAGGCCCATGTTCCGGAAAATCCTGATTGCCAATCGCGGCGAAATCGCCGTGCGCATCCTGCGCGCCTGCCGCGAGTTGGGCATTCGCTGCGTTGCGGTTTTCAGCGAGGTTGACCGCAA
>Ga0209006_10004417_pt1 | contig 12758 bp, 16 predicted proteins | sample JacPin_JW_Ref_O2_FD_188567 | JGI IMG/M metagenome (GOLD analysis project Ga0209006, IMG submission 188567) | Forest soil microbial communities from Algoma, Ontario, Canada - Jack Pine, Ontario site 1_JW_Ref_O2 (SPAdes) (version 2) | ecosystem: Environmental > Terrestrial > Soil > Boreal...
GTATAGGGACCCGAAGGTTGGGGAGAAGGTTTGGAGCTGGAAGGATTTCCGGGCCATTTTCGACCCTCTCCGGAATGTCTCGGATGATGAGAACGACACCGTTCTCTCCGGATTGCAAGTGTTTTGTATGCATCATGGATCTGAAGACGTGTTCGATGCGTAAGAGCGCCAAACCGGAAAAAAGAAATTGCCTACTTCGATGAATTTCTGACTGGCATTCTCCTTGTCTGTCATATGTCGATCAGGATGCCACTTCAAAGCCTGTTGCCCGCATCGGTCAGAAAAATAGTGGCCAAACTAAAAGAAATTCACCATTTTCTTGTACGCCACTCTGATCTCGTCCTTGGTTGCATTTCTTGGAACCCCAAGTACCTTGTAACAGTCTTTTGTTTCTCTATGGTTTGGCATTAGGTATGGTAAACGGACACTGATGGGATAGTGGGTGTGTAGTAAGGAGGGTGAGAATGTCCAGTGCAAGAGCAAAGCATGAGAGATTAGAATAAAAACAAACGGAAACGAGGCAAATGATTGGGTCTTACCTGATGACTGCGGGAAGCGATGACTATGAATTTATCCCCTAGGCGTCATGTACGCACCGCCGAGGTCCTCATGGTTTGCACGTTGACAATGGCCACGTTCCCCGCGTTTACGCGGACGGTGATGTCCCAAGTCAAAAACCACCAAGCATCACGTCGACCCATTGCCGAAAACGCGTGTGAGGGGCTGGCCAACAGGTGGGCTGGAGCAGAATTGATATTGTGGCAATGCGGTATTCTCAAACGCCTGATTTGTAATCGTTCTCGATCGTATATGCGTATGAACTGAAATTTCGTAAATCTACGAACTAACCATCATTCCACCAACCAAACGAACATCCTTCGCACGTCATACAATAACCTGGTTCATGATGGGTGGAGACAAAACTTGCTTTGCTTGATCAATCTGGGATAGGAGGTGTAAAGAACAGGATTGATGAGCCAGTTCGCGGTGGGAGCTATGATTTGACCACCGGTCGGATAGCAAAATTCATGGCCTACATAGTCCCTATCACGCCGAAACTCCAATCTTCGCTTTTAAGATCTCCTTCCGCAAGCGGTTGGTGGCATGTGGATTTGCTGCAGCAGGCATTGGGACAACATTGTAGCCAGTCAGATATGCAGCAAGATGATTTCCATTAAGGTTCTGAATTGCATTGATGGAATGCAGTGGCGGGAGATTGTTCTGATCATGGGTTAGCAACTTGCAGACACATTATGGGAGACCTAATTTGCAACTCACAGGTGGCTGGGTGGGATCAGCACCATTAGTAAAGGGAACAATCTCAAACGGCACATCATCTCCATCTCCCATACCCTGGTTGATTAGCTGTAGAGTTTGGAATTAGTTATATCCAAAAATGCATGATAGGGGCATACCTGCTTAAGATCTGGGAGTATATCAGCCCTTATATCGGCCCTTATATCGGCCCTTATATCTGCACGGAGTTGCTGCATTGCAGCTTGGAACCAAGGAGGTGCCGCAGCTGCAAATCAAGTTAGCCAACAGACAAGATTGGTTTGGAGGTGACATGGTACCTTGGGGGCCAGCTACTGCTGTTGCTTGCGAAACAACTCCATGCTCATACAGGACAGCGTTGTATTGATCATTCGTGGTACATCGTATAGTAGGGTCTCGTTCGGCTTTAGAATGCCTCATGTAATCTGCATACCGATGCTTAGTTCCACAGTCCTGCGGTACTTCATGGCTTCGAGAACATTGTTCATGGTAGGGGGAAAGACAGGTGCAGTAGGCAGAGGGACCTTGGGATCATTTGGTGGTGCAGGGAGTGCAACAGGATTAGGAGCCATTTCGAATTATGAATATTATGGTAAGTTAAATCGTTTTGGGAACATTAGGTAATCAAATTAGCCAGATTCTAAAGATGCCCCGAAGACCCTGCAGTCGACCGAAAGGGTCCAAAAGTCACCCTGATGCCCGCAAGACAGGCCCAAAACCAAGACCAAAAACACTCGAAAACTCGCTGATCAGATTCGGTGCGTAACCTACCTTTGTCACGAGGTTTAAGTTGACAAGCCTAGCCTTAGGCCCGATTCCCTTTCAGGTGGAATTTCACTCCGATCACTGAAAGCCCTCCCATCTGCACACAACTATTGGTGCAGCCAGTAAATCAGTAGTCCATCGTTGGCCTTGTACAGAACATCTTGGGCGACAATAATCGGCCGCCACTTGCTACGGTATATTCGTCATTGCAAACACCTTTCAGAAAGGACCCGAGGCGTGGAGTCCTGCTCCACACTGTCCCCCGGAAGTGGAATTACCATTTCCAACTGAAGTTGACACTGCTGTAATACATGGGAGTAACGGTTAGTTCGCGTAGTATTGAATTACTATTACTTACTACTTAGCATGGCACAGGTTTAATAATAACTCGCCCATTTACTCAACATGAACTACTCCAGGCCTCGACGCTTTCCAGATTAAATAATTCCCGCAGGTCCCACGTTACGATGCGTTTCACAGAAGCCTTGCTATTACGTACATACATCACTTAGCCGAACGAACATCGTCCTTCCAACGCAACTGTTCACGACAAACAGAAAACGGGTACATCAACGACAGAAACACAAGGATCGGGTCCTTAGTATTCATTCCAATTGCGCTCAATTGCAAGCAGCGTGTACTTATTGCTTACGTCGATCGGGCAGAGTCGAACTTCAATGAGTTCAATCACAGACGTGACTTGGATCCCACCATAGCTTCATTAGCTGCTTCTCACCTCGTTGGACATCTCATTCCAAGGCTCTATGTTGTCTCAAGAAGACAATTGTTGTATTGAAGAAGCATGGTCAGACCACATAATTTACAACACCCATTTAGTGTGTTTTTCATTTCTTTTCACATATAACACCTCTGACAGCTCAGAAAGCTGTTATGTAACTCAGAACATCAAATTGAGACAGCTGTGTGCTATAGATATATTTGATCTCTTCCGCTATTCTGGGTCTCCTTGCATGGTGCCTGCTCCGAGTTGCCCAAGTCATCCGCAGAGTCCGAGGTTTCCAGGCCGAGACGCGCGAGACCATCTGTGATGTTTACGCGCAGTCAACGCGGCAGCTTGAATCAGACGCTCGCAATGTGAGCGAACAACGCATTGGGAGCAAGCTCCTTTCCCTCTCAGATCACTGAACGTCATCATTCATATGCATAGAAGTTTACTTGTACATATGCAGCCACGGAAGTTACTCTCTGCTCGACTGACGCAATGACTGAACTCCTCTATGTGCTATGTGAGTGTGTGGAACGAATGAAATAAATAAAAGGAGTCAGGCAAAAGCGATCATCCCAACACCTTACGAATACCCTCTTTCTGCGCAGAAGTCAAACGATCGGGAAAGACCACATCCCATATGATTTTGAGGTCGCCCTTGGCTCTCACCATTCCATCCTTCCTCATTGGCATCCCCTCACCCACAACCTTGCTCTCTTGACCCGGTCTCACGACTCCGCTCGGGACCGGGATCTGCAATTTCCTTCCGTCCAAGGCACCCAACGTCATCTTGCCTCCCGTCCCAGCCAGGGCATCCACGAGAGGTATCTTCATATGACAAGTCAGGTTATCTCCTTCCCTGACGTAAACCGAATGTGGTTTCTCCTCGATGATAAACACCAAATCCTGGGCCTCGCCTCCTCGTTGCTCGTTCCCTGAGCGAGGGAAACGAATCTTCGTGCCTACTTTCCAACCGGGATATACCTCGATCTCCAACACCTTTTCCTCAGTCTCGCCATTTAGCAGTCGCCGACCGACTTTAAGGTGTTTAGTCGCGCCGGCGTAGAGATCCTCGAGGGATACCCCGAGTGGACGGGTGATATCTGAGGGGACTGGAGGGGTGGCGGATCTTGGGGATTGTTGAGGTTCTGGTTGGTTCCGTGCGGCACGGCCACTGGGACCACCTTTCCCTGGTGGGAAGAAACTATCGTCGTCACCAAAGAGGCTGCTCATGCTACGCAGACCGTGACCTTTTCCGAAAAATTGTCTGTTAGACGGATGTTTATCAGTGAAGGTAGAATAGAAGGTCATCTGGTGCATACTCGAATATCATGTTTGGATCCGTAGGTGCAAACCGAGCACCTGGCCCGCCAGCGCTGAACATGAAGGTCTGACCGGCCCCGGCAGGGAATTGACCACTGAAGAAGCTACCAGCACCAGCACCAGCACCAGCACCAGGAGGAGGACCGCCACCACCACCTTTCAGCCCCTCTTCACCAAACTGGTCGTACACCGCTCGTTTATTGCTATCGCTTAAAACCTCGAAAGCTTCTGAAATCTAGTAGTGGTAGAATGACAATGAGGCCCAATGAGGATAGGAAACATTGTTGACGTACTTCTTTGAACTTCTTGGACGACGCCTCAGAACCGGCGTTGCGATCTGGATGCCATTTCAACGCCTGTTTATGATGGAGTCAGATCGAGATAAAGACGGAATTAGGGGTAAGGAGGTACCATTTTCTTGTAGGCTTTCTTGATCTCATCGTCGTTCGCTGTCCGTGGAATACCCAAGACCTTGTAGTAGTCTAAGCCCATGGTTGAGTGTTACAGTGAAAGAGGAGCTCCGTTGTTTTATTGTTTTAATTTTGATCGAGAAGTGACGTCGACTAACCAGAACAATCCAGAATAAATACCAAAATTGGCAAAGTTTTTCATACAAATCTTTACCAAATTCTGCTTTCATCACCCAACGAATACGATGGCTGCACCCCGTCCACAGCGAAGTGAAGCCATCCCTCGCCCGGATTCCATGATTCGGAGATCATGGCACGCGATGACGGATTTGTTTTCCCCGTTTTCCTCTACTGCGCTGTCGTCTTTGCCAAGATTGGCAAGGCCTGCTCGATACACCCGAGCGGACGCTATCCCGGACACAGAACAAGATGAAGACGGCCAGAGGCCGACTGTCCGTGATTACCATGCGATCAGTTCGTTACCCCCACAAGTACGTGTGCCCAAGAAGATCGCTACACCTGTGAGGGTGGAAGGGAAGGTTTGGTTCGCAAACGAGAGAAGTGAGCCTCTTTCAAAGGTTCAGTTCCAGGGGATCTAACTTCCAAAAACGCATTTTATGTAAAAAGCTTGGATTTCTTGGCTCAATGTGTCTGTGTTGATGGTCACCTTATCGATCGCGCTGTTCAGCGCATCAAAGGATGATGTTGCACGAAACTTCGCTTATGTTTATGCCGCTATCAGTATCGGAATCATGGTATGATCCACGTGCATGCTTTTTTTTTCGTCTTGGCTGATGTATAATATAAAATAAAAGATATATGGATACGTGTTGTATCAGGAAAGGATCACAATGATCCGACGACGTGATCCCGGGAACTTTGGTTTGCATCGCTTACTGTCAACATCTTGCTCTTATTGACTAACACTGTTCACAAGATCGGCTTGCTGGACCCGTTGTTGTCTGTATACTTTTATTTTGCGGCATTCTAACCAATTTCATCATTCGTGGTGAGTTTTTTTTTTTTTTAATTAGCTTTGTCATTATCGACAACGATTCTCATTGCTACGCCTCCAGTCAATGAGCTGTAAGTCTTTTTTTTTTGTTACACCACTTACCGCGCCCTCACGAATGATCCCCAGCCGAGAAAAAAACATTCCAATACCTGGGACAGATCTGTATTATCGTATTCTGAGTGCGTTTTGAGAAAGGCCGCCATAGGGTTTAAGTCGGAGTGTACTTTTATAACAATAAATGTTTGTGCATTAACATTTTCAAGATCCAAAAGGTCACCACGTGAACTCAACTCAACTCTCCAAAACCGTATGATCTGCTGTAACGTCAGTGGCTTCAAAGGTCAGGTTGACGATTCGCCGACTGTCGATATCCGGATCAGAAGACTGAGACTCGATTCTGATCCACGGGATGGGTTCGGTGTGTATACATTGATGGAAGGGGAAAAAAAAGGCTACGTACATCACATGGACAGTCTTGTGCCGCTCACAGTTAACAATTTGATCTGACCCAGGCAATCGATTTCGCAGACCGCGAATGACATACGCCCCGCTCAAAGCTCCGTCCTGCAAAGCAAGCAAATAAAAAAAAAGGCGTAAATTTTCCAAAGCAAAACAAAATAATCATTTTTTTGGGGGAGAGGGATTGTTTACTCGATTGGTCTGAGGATCCCTTGGGATGTCTTCGGCTCTTTTCCACTCGACGTTGAGTCCGGTCGTCGGGTCCACAGAGCTACGTCGCATAGCGAGTACGAGAAGGTCGATATCCTCACGGGGGAGCGGGGACCCGTTCGCGGTAACGACGACGGTATCGGCAAAGGTCGCACTGATAGCTGCGCGTACCTTGGACTCTGAACCTTCGTTGTCGTTGTCGTCTTCGTCCCCGGAGTTGTTGGCAGAGTTAGAGCCCTCGAAGACGGCTTTGATACGTTCGATGGACCATTCTGACAGAGACGAGAGCTTTTTTCGCGGTGGTGGTGATTGATCAAGCTGGATAATAGACGACGTCTCGCAGCTGGGCGCCGGATCGGTAGGAGATAGTAGTGCGATGGTTTGCATATTGGTGTGGTAGTGGTACTGGACACCGAGTCATAACTCTTGGCACAACTGACCATCATCCTTTATAACAATTCTTCTTTCTTGAAAGGCTAAGCGAGGCGGAGTTGATCAAGCGTGGCAGATGTCACACAAGTAACGCACGTGGCGGTGACACGGGCGCCAGCGTGACGATGCATGGCCTGGTACGATGTATCGCCTGGTGCGATGTATCATACATCACGGTGGTCAGGCCATGTTATAAGTATTTCCATTGAGCATACGATTACGTATCACCCAGGTCACGGTTTTACGGTGTTTAAACCGGCTATCGATTGAATTTGATTTAGTTTTCTTTGATTGGAAGGGGGATCGGGGATGGGGTTGAGTGATTTGCTGAATTTTATTAGGCATATGAAAATTTTCATAATAATGACGTGTGGTTGTGAATCTGGATTCGCCATTACGTGGAAGATGTTGGGTCTGGGTCAAATGGTGTAGAAGAGAAGGGGACGGTTGTAATATACATATGGCATGTGACACAAGCCATTTATTTGAGTGCTTTCTTCATTTTCTATAGAGTCGTCGGTTAACGATGAATTGAACGGGTGAAGGGAATCAAATGGATGAGAGAACACATACATCTTCCATCTCGTCCAGATCATTTGTCTCTATGCGAATGATTTTCTTTCCAGTGGCCTTCTCGATCTGCTCCATCTGTGTCCATGTCTTCTTGTCATGAACAAAATTAATAGATATCCCTTTCCGTCCAAATCGACCGGTCCGACCTAAAAACGAGACATTTGAACGCAAAGAATTTTAAATTAGATAAAAAAATTATTTTTTGGAGAACTAACCGATTCGATGAATATAGGTCTCGACATCTGGCCTCTCGTCTTGGGGCTTGCCACGCTCGTTCATGAGTGGCAAATCATAGTTTACGACCATGTTGACTTGAAGTATGTCGATACCTCTGGCGATGACGTTGGTAGTGATCAGGACCTTCTCGCGACCTTCACGGAAGTTGTCGATGATCGAGTCGCGTTCCTCTGCGTCTTTCGCGCCGTGGAGGGAGGCTACCTTGTGTCCTTCAGCAGTCATGCGTTTGGAGATTCGGTCGGCGGTGTGTCGATGCTTAGGTCGGCATTTTTAGGGCAAGAGGGCTACGGACTGAGAAGATAAACGTACTTGACAAAATATGATACTCTGACCGATGGTGAGCAGATTATAGAGGGAGACGAGGATGTCGTATTTATGTTCCTCGTTTTTACAATCCATGTAGAATTGGCGGATACCTTCTACGGAGAGCTCTTCTCTCTGGAGTTCGATCTTGTTGGAGTTTGGAGCGATTTTTCCGGCGTAGGAGCGGACGTGGTCAGGGAAAGTGGCGGAAAAGAGGATGATTTGTGTATCCCTTGACTTGGATAACTGACTACCAAAATAAATGGTCGGTAGAAAAAAAAAATAGGTAAAATGGCAAGGCTTACTTTTTCACGCGGATGGTCTGATCGCCTAAACCATCTTGATCCAACATGTTATCTGCTTCGTCAAGTACGAAAACTTTGACGTCGGATAGATCGATGATGTGCCTTCGTAATAGTTCGAGCATTGTACCGGGTGTACCGACGACGATGTGGGCGGTGATACGGGTAGTACCTCGTGGTAGATTATCCTTGATAGCGTATTCTGTTTGAACGGAAGTAAATTTTCCCATCGCCACTACGACGGACATGATTTGTCTAGCGAGTTCTCTGGAAGGTGCGAGACAGATAGCCTTTGGGGGTGGGGAGGGGGGAGTTAAAGGGGAATGTGTGAGGGAGAGAAGGGGAATACCTGGGTTGTATTCTTTGAGAAATCGATGCGGCTAAGCATTGTTAGAACGAAAGCAGCTGTTTTTCCGGTCCCTGATTGAGATTGACCGATCATGTTTTGAGGGCTGTTGAAGATGATGATGATGGATGGTAGAGAGAGAGAGAGAGAACATACGGATTTCGCAAGAGTAAAGGTAAAGCACGTTCTTGAATCTTTGAAGGTTTTGAGAAACCCATATCATAAATTCCTTTCAAAAGATCTTGGTGTCTGTGAAAGGTGAATAAAATATGAATAAAATATGATCAAATTAAACATACAATCCAAGTTCTTCAAAAGTTTTAGCACTGAAAAGAGGAGAATCTGGATCTAATTGTTGATCTGCTAAAGTTACAGAGACTTCAAAAGTTGAAGTTAATAGATCTGTTTCATTGGAAGTAACCACTTCTGCAGCAACTTCTCCAGCTAAATAAAATAAATAAATAATATAAAATAAATAAAATAAATAAAGACTGCGAACCTGCAGAGTAGAAACCGTCGTCGTCCTTCTCCATGGTGAAGTTTGTGTTATGGGAAAGTTGTGATTACTAAAAGGAGACAAAAGGTAGCCCGCGACGGAAGGGAAACGTTTATAGAGCATGTTGCCAGAGGTATTAAAGGTAAGCTATATTCACCCCCCCCTTCCTCATGCTAATCATGGACTCTCATCTCATTCGTTACCCACCTTTAGACCCACTCGACCCCTTCGCTCCTCTCGATACTTTACGTGGTAGAGTATCTTCACAAACTCATCCTACCCTCAACGACTTCCTTCCAAAAAAAATAAAGGATCCTCATTACAGGCGTCGTTCTCAATCCATTCCTTCTTCTCCCCCTTCTTTACGATATCACTCATTTACTCAGCCATTGACCCCAGTTCAAAGTATCAATGGTGATGACTCCAGCACCCTAGTTGAAAGTCACAACTACCATGACAATGGTAACCGTTACCGCTGCGCTCGCACTCCCTTCCCACTTCTCACCCCAGATTCCCCACCTCCTCCTGCTACCCCAATAACAACGGCAACCATCACAACAACAAATCCCGTACCCCAGTCCATCCGTAAACCTGCTACACGTTACACCTCCCTTTTACCTTACTACCAACTATCTCCCAAAGCGCTCGATCTCGATTCATACCTCGATCAAGACCATCCAATCAGTCCCATTTCTACAACCCCTCGCTCTCTTGCCCGTCCTTCAACCGCTGAAACTTTCGCTTCCTTACTAGCAGAGTCTGAATCTCCTCTTCTATCCCCTGCCAAGTTTACCATCTCACTAGAACCGAGCCTTCCTCAAGATTTGGCCCTTCACAAATCCGCTAAACCTTCCCGTCATAACAGTACAGCTTCTACCGTCAATTCTAGAACGTACAAAAGCTCCAGTATCCGTTCCCACAGTCGCTCTGCCCTTCGTCGTCGTCTTCCACCACCAGCACCCATACTACCCAAGGCCCCTTTTGACGAATACAAGCCGCCGACTCTACAACAGCTTACAGAGGCTGCTTTCATCGATGTTATCGGCGAAACTGGGCTCCGTGTTCCTTTCGGAGAGTTATGGTTAGATAAAAAGACGATCGTTTGTTTCATACGACATTTCTGGTCGGTTCAGATCCTTTATCTCTCTCTCTCTCTCTTTATTATATCCGCTCATTTTCCAAAAAGGTGTCCAAGTTGTCAAGACTATATGTATTCCATCTCCAGGAATGTCAGTCCGAAAGCCCTCAGACGAGCAGGTATCAACTTGGTCATCATCGGTAACGGATCCCATAATATGATCAAATCGTACCGCCGTCAGTCCCTTTTTTTTTCCTTCTTTCTTGCCATTATTTACTCACCCCATCGCGGTATTACAGAAATATTCCGAACGTCCCTCTCAGTTTACACAGATCCTACCAATCGTTTGTACGCCACCTTAGGAATGACCTTCCGCACCCTCAACCCGGGGCCTAACTCACAGCGTGGGAGTTATGTACGTCATGGACTCTTGCGCGGTGTCGCGATGGTCATGGTCAATGCTGTCAAGGTCCGCATGCCCTTGTTGGAACACGGCGGCAACGTTTCCCAGCTAGGTGGAGAATTCGTTCTCGGTCCTGGGTATGTTTTTTTCTTTTGGGTCGTTCATTATTTGGTATGGTATTTGCCAACCCTTGAAACGAATTCACAGTTTGGTATGTTCATACGCACATCGAATGGTCACGACACGTTCGCATGCTCCGATCATCCATGTGATGGAGTTTGCGGGGGTGGACGTGTATGGTTCCGTCGAACACGTGAATCTTTTTACTACAGATTCTACTACTGAAATGTCGGACCAAGAGCGGGAGAAGTGGATGGTTACAAGGCAGGAAGAATTGGAGAAGTTGAAGTTGAGGAAGGCTTGTAGGAGACGTGGTATTCATGGTTCTGAGCTTAACTGTTGGAAGGAGGATCAAGAGCTAGAGAAAGAACAAAAGCCAGCGGTGATTGTACAGGTTACGACGACGACGACGGATTGTGGAGACGAGGAGCGCGAGTCATTTGAGAAGGAACGCGAGTCATTTGAGAAGGAACGCTCCCTGACCAACATGGACGTGGATCCGCGGGGTGGATGGGTCGAGAAGAATACACCATGGGAAGAAATTGTGCAAGCCATGGAACCGACGGCGGATAGTGGAGACGAGAAAACTGGGTCGTTTGAGAAGGAAAGCTTCCTGACCGACATGGACGTGGATCCGCGGGGTGGATGGGTCGAGAAGAATACGCCATGGGAGGAAATCGTGCAGGCCATGGAACAGACGTCGGATAGCGGAAGCGAGGGGAGTGGGAACGAGGAGGACGAGGACTCAGAGGAGGAGAAGAAGGGGCCGGAGCGTTTATTGACGGATGTAGACGCTGATGAGGAAGGCGGTTGGTCCACCTCGGACGCGAGCGGGAGCGGATCCGAGAGTTCGAAGCAGAGCTTCGAAAGCGCGAGATGAAGAACGCCCCCCCGTTCGTTGATGTATACGTACCGACTTGGCTCCCTGGTGGAGGGTAAATGCTTTTTTTGTTGTCTTTTATTCTGTTCTTTTTTCTATTCTTCTGCTGCTTGCAGTTTGATAACTTTTGCTCATCGTTCATATCATCATTTCGACATATCGCAATATTCTCATTCTCATTTCATAATCATCATCGTCCATCCAATGCAGTTTTGAAAGTTTTTTTGTACCACATCATCTCCATTTTTTTTGTTTCTTGTGCTCCGAGGGAGGTAAAATAGAAACTTGCTATACCGACAGCGTAGGGATACAGCAAACCTTTTTTTTAGATATACATGCCCATTGCAAAGATGAAATCAATGTTTGCATTCCACACTATGACAGTTTTTTTCTTTCTCAAGGTCATGCCCAGTTGTCTATGAGAGAATCGCGCATCTCCCCGATCACTGCAGTGGAGTCGCGTCCTTGTAGTTCTAAACGATGGGATTTTAAATTATAGTGAATGGATTAATGAACAGGAGAAGAAGATAAACGTACTGAACGTAGCTTCGATCACGCTGATTTCTGTCGCTGTTGTCTCTAGACCTGTGAATGCACACCAGTCGTTGACGACGAGCCCTGCGCCAATAACGTCCGAGCCACGATTGACAGTCCCTGCCTAAAATCACCACAAAGGTCAAGAACAAAACAAAAAAAAACAAGGGAAACAAAAAAAAAATGAATACTGACTACCAAAGGCACCTGCAACAAGCTACTCAGCTCATCCTGTTCCTGTACACTCGTTTTGGGGTGCACGAGGCCTCCCTGATTGGATATAGCGCAATAACTGCCGACGAGGACGTTATCGGCAACGGTTTGGCGGAATACTTCTACTTTGAGGACGTCTGCGATGATTTCTTCGGTTTCGCGGTCGAGATCGGGGTGGACGAGGGCTACGTAGTCGTTACATGCGACGACGTTTCCCAGAGCGGAGAGACGTTCTTCTACACGTTGGATAGAGATGGCGTCGGGGAGGCTGTTACGAAGGTGTTGGAGTTCTTGGTCGGTGGTTGTGGAAGGGACTAGGAGGCCGTGTCGGTTACCTAGAGCGTATATGTCGTTAGTTAGAAAGGGTAAAAAGCCCTCATTTAAAATAAAATAAAAGAACGAAATTACCAGCTGTTAGGCGGCCGATTATACGGGTACCAGCGATGGTAGTGTGGACGATGGGGATGACGTCTGCGAGGTCAGACTCGAAGGCGGAGTAGAAGTTGGTGCTGCCTTGGAGTGCGGCGAGGCAGTAGGTGTTGGTGAGTTTGGCGAAGACGCCGATTTCGCTGCTGTTTTCGAATTGGAGACCTGTGTTGTGTTTTGGGTTGGGTTGGGTTTTAGGGAGTGTGTGTGATGGGGAGGTACGTACGGGTT
>Ga0209006_10004418_pt1 | contig 12757 bp, 7 predicted proteins | sample JacPin_JW_Ref_O2_FD_188567 | JGI IMG/M metagenome (GOLD analysis project Ga0209006, IMG submission 188567) | Forest soil microbial communities from Algoma, Ontario, Canada - Jack Pine, Ontario site 1_JW_Ref_O2 (SPAdes) (version 2) | ecosystem: Environmental > Terrestrial > Soil > Boreal...
CCGACTTCGTCCTACGATTACGTTAAAAGGGTCGTGATGATTCCGATGCGGGATGGGGTGAAGCTCTATACCGTGATTGTCATCCCTCGGGGCGCAGCCGTGAAGAGTGCGCCGATGATCCTCACCCGCACTCCCTACAACGCCGCCAAACGAGCGGAACGGGCCCGCTCTCCGCACATGCTCGCGACCCTCCCGCAGGGCGACGAAGTGTTTGTGGCGGATGGCTACATACGTGTTTTTCAGGATGTTCGCGGCAAATATGGCTCTGAAGGCGACTATGTGATGACGCGGCCGTTGCGAGGGCCGCTGAATTCGAGCGCAACTGACCATTCCACCGACGCGTACGACACCATCGACTGGCTGGTGAAGAATGTTCCCGAGAGCAATGGAAAAGTCGGAATGCTGGGGAGTTCCTACGAAGGGTTTACGGTTGTGATGGCGCTGGTCAATCCGCATCCGGCTCTGAAGGTGGCGGCACCGATGAGCCCGATGGTCGATGGATGGATGGGAGACGACTGGTTTCATTTCGGAGCGTTTCGGCAGACGAATTTCGATTACTTCGCGGGACAGACTTCGGCGCGGGGCGCAGGGCAACCGGTAGTCCGACAGGGATATGAGGACTACGAAAATTTTCTTCGGGCCGGCTCGGCGGGAGATTTCGCCAAGGCCGGGGGCCTGGATCAACTGCCGTGGTGGCACAAGACTGCCGAGCATCCCGCCTACGACGCATTTTGGCAAGAGCAGGCGCTGGATAAAACGATGAGCGCCCAGCCGCTAAGGGTTCCGACGATGTGGATCCAGGGCCTGTGGGATCAGGAAGACATGTGGGGCGCGATCCATTGCTACCTGGCGATTGAGCCGAAGGACACGCACAATGACATGAACTTTCTGGTAATGGGCCCGTGGCGGCATAGCGGGGTCAACTACGACGGTTATTCTCTGGGCCCGTTGAAGTGGGAAGGTGACACGGCTCTGCAGTTTCGTCGCGATGTGCTGAAGCCATTCTTCGATCAATATTTAAAAGACGGGGCGCCCAAAGCCAATACGCCGCCCGTGCTCATCTACAACACCGGCGAAGATCATTGGGACCGGCTGAAGTCATGGCCGCTGGCATGTGAGACCGGTTGCACGACGAAGTCCAAACCGCTCTATCTGACGGCGGGGCTCGGTTTGTCATTCACTCCTCCGAGCACTCCTCTGAGCGGAAATGATACCAAGCCAGTCCCAGGCCATCAGGACTACGATGAATACGTTTCTGATCCCCGCAAGCCCGTTCCTTACCTGCCTCGCCCCATTGCCTTCGCTGACGGCGACGCCTGGAGACGATGGCTGCTCGTCGATCAGCGTTTCGTTGCTGACCGGACGGATGTGCTTTCCTATACGACACCAGTTTTAACCGAGCCTGTGCGCGTCAGTGGCGCGCCGCTCGTCAATCTTGTCGCTTCCACCAGTGGCACGGATAGCGACTGGGTGGTGAAGCTCATCGATGTATATCCAGACGAAGTGCCCAGCCGGCCGGAGATGGGCGGCTATGAGCTGAACATTGCCATGGATATTTTTCGGGGCAGATATCGGGAAAGTTTCGAGGCGGCGAAACCGATTGCGCCGAATGCCCCGCTGCCCTACAAGTTCATCCTGCCCACGGTGAATCACGTTTTTCTCCCCGGGCACAGGATCATGGTGCAGATCCAGTCGAGCTGGTTTCCCCTCTATGATCGAAATCCGCAGACTTTCGTGCCCAATATCTTCTTTGCTAAACCTGATGACTATGTAAAGGCGGTTCAGCGGGTCTACCACGCGGGCGGTGCATCCAGTTTTGTCGATCTGCCTGTGGTTCCCACACATTAGAAAAGCCTCCTAGTCTAGGGGCCACCGGTCTTGCGAATTCGGGCATGAGGACCATGCCGCAAGTGCCTCCGTCATTCGAGGCAATATGGCCATTCGGGTCGGAAGGACCCACTTGTAGAATTGACGCACCTCAAGAATCGCGATAAGTTTGAGGAGCGTCATCTACCCTTGGTCTGGGCTAAATTTGCCCAGACTGACTGCCTTTAGGGGAATCTGTGGTCCGCAGAAATAGCCACTTCGCGATTGTGCAGAAGCTTGCCGTCTGCCTGGTTCTGACCCTGTCTGCGAAAGCCGCGTTGGCGGCCTCGGGATTTACCCCTCAGCATCGTCTCGGATACACCTCCGGAGATCAATGGGAGCCCGCGATGGCGACGGACGCCCACGGTCACATCTACATTCTCTTTCCCCAGTATGGCGCGGTGGATCAATGCCCGGCGTGCACCACACCCACCATGGTCCTGCTAACCAGCAGCGACAACGGCGCTTCGTGGGATCCGCCGCAGCCGCTGCTGACTTCCTCGATCGGACAATTTGACGCCCAGATCAAGGTCGACCCCATTGATCGGCAAACTCTTTATGCATCGTGGATGCAGGGCCGGCACGATATCATCGTGGCGCGGTCGCAGGATTTTGGCCGCTCCTGGTATTTTGCCGTAGCGGAACATTCTGCCGAAGTTATCATCGACAAACCGGTGCTGGCCGTTCGCGGCCCGAATGTTTACGTGAGCTTCAACCATGATCAGACGCTATCGGTCGCGGCGTCGCATGATTATGCCCAGAATTTTTCCTCCACTGTATTAAACCCCGGCGCTGGGCCCGGCTGGTCACTGGCTGCAGGGGCAACGGTAGATCCCGTCGGAAACGTCTACTTTTCCTGGACGGCTTACGCGCGAACGGATCTTCTCGCGCGCCCGGTGGAGGTGTTTGTAAGCCGATCCGCGGACGGCGGACAAAACTGGAGTACAACACCGATCGACGTTTCCAGCGCGGCGCCGGATTGCCCGGCACAGGTCTGTTCGGCGGGCTTTCTGGCCTCCCAGATGGCTCTGGCGTCGGATGATGCTGGAGTCATTTATGCCGTCTGGAACTCCGGTTCGGTCATAGGGGGGCCGCAGCGCATTTACTTCTCCTCTTCCACGAACGCCGGGGAAAACTGGTCCACGAAGGTCGACGTCTCAAACGCTTTGGTGGGCGTGGAGCACTGTTTTCCGGCGATCACCGCTGGCACCGCGGGCGACGTCCGCATCGCCTGGATGGACACCAGAGAAGTGGACCCTCAAGGTCATCCCCTTTGGAATACTTTCTACCGAGCTTCCACCAATGGCGGGGCCACCTGGTCGACGGAATCGCAACTCTCCGGGCCCGTGCGCGGATACGATTACATCCTGCCCAACGGTTTCCTGTTCCCATTTGGCAACCTGTTTTCGATCGCCATCGATAACCTTGGCGTCACGCATGTGGTGTGGGGCGAAGGGCTTAATTACCGCTCGCCCGGTTCGATCTGGTACACACGCGGACGCTAAACTCCCGAACGTTTGATGAATCACGCCGGATTCTAGAATGTTGTTACCAGGCGAAAAGTAAATTGACGCGAAGGGCCGAGTGCGTTGCCGGAGAACAGCCCTCCGAAGTCGATTACTTCGAGCGTGTTGCTTAGGTTCTGGACGTCGGCCTGCAATCGCACCGAACGTTTTTCGTGCTTGTAAAGATCGACGCCCAGCGAAACATTCTCCGTCAGATAAGGGCTGATGCGGTCGTTGTTTGGAGCAAAATTGAGGTGATTAATCACCACCTGACCGTATTCCGTGGCATATTGCTGCGGGGTTAAATCGGCCTCAAACGGCAGTCCGCTGTTGTAGTCGGCGCCCAGGGCGACCCACAACCGCGGGGCGACCTGATAGCGGATGCGGGCGCGCACGGTATTCCGCTGGTCCTGTGAATCGGGGAAATGAAGACCCGGTGTCAGCGCTCCTTGAGTATCGTCGCCCAAAAACAATCCACCGGTGACCGGGAACCAGGCATTCCCGACAATGTAGGAATAGCTGGCGAAGCCTGAGAACCCCTTCCATTGCAGGAGCTGCAGCTTGCCTTCCGCGCCGTAGAGAATGGCGTGGTCAAAGGCGATGGGAAAACTGATCCCGGTACTCAGAATTTGGGAGTCGTCGGCGTAATTGTTCACTCGCCGACGGAACATATTCGCATCCAGCCGCAGCTTCCCAAAGAATGCTTTCGTGGCTCCTAATTCATAATAGTCGCCGTGAGAAGGTTGGACCGGCAGTTGCAACGCAGAGACGCTGTTGTCGATGGCCTCCGCCGCCGGAGAACTGGCTAAAAGTACGTTTTCGAAGGATGGCGTCTGAAAGATCCGGTCATAGGAGGCGTGAATATTTAAGCCAACGGTGGGGAAATAGCGCGAGACGGCAAGGCGCGGGCTCACCGCATTCTGGTTCACCTCCAATTGGTAGTGATCCCAGCGGAGCCCGGCGTCAAACGTCCAGTTGCCGAGACGAACTAGATCCTGAACATAAGCCGATTGTTCGAGGTCCGGACGAGTGCCGGTAAAGGCAAAGGTTGTCGCGCCGGAATCCAAGATCTGCAGATTGATAGGACATTGCGGATCGTTGGGATCTGCGCAGTCGGGTATCACGTAGCTGGTGTTTTCGTGCAGGAAGATGGCATCGGATTCGGCGCCCACTTTAAATTCCTGCCTGCCATGATGAACGGAGAGGCTGCCGTTGAAATAGATTTCCTTGAAGTCGTTGTGATTGGTGGCTATGAGGGGCCAGGAGGCAGGGTTCGAATAAAAGTCAGTGGAGTTATCGCGGGACATTCCTCGCAGCACACCGATCGCGTCCGAGGAAAAAATGTGCCGGTAGGCGATGCTCCCCATGGTTTCAAAGTTGTCGCCGGTTTGTAGCTGGCCCCCGGGAACAAACACGCAGTCGCTCGGCTCATCGGCGGGGGGAACGGGTGGGCAGCCGGTCATGTTGTTCCCGTTCGGCAGATATGCTCCGTTCTGCTGCACCAGTTCGTTGGGGATTTGATAGCGCGCGAGTTCATGGCGCACGATCAGGGTGATGCGGTCCTTCGGCGTGAGTTCCCGCTCATAGCTCACCGAACCACTGGCGGTGGTGCCGTTGTTGGTGTAATTCTCCGGAACCACCGGGTTGAGATAGTGTCCGGTCATGTTGCCGGAGCCGCTCACGCCAAGCGTGTTCCCCTTCCATGTGTATTGGTCCTGGGTATTGATCCCGGCCGTGTCATAGGAGCCGCCGAACAGAGTGAGTTGTCCGTGAAGCCCAGGATCCGTGCTTTTGAGCGTATTGACCTCGACGATGCCGCCCATCTTTCTGCCGAATTCCGCGGGAATGCCGGCGGTATAGATCTTGAGGGAATCAACGTCATCCGCTTCGACTGCAGGGCCAAAGCTCGGCGAACGATTGTCGGTGAGCGGTATGCCGTCCACCACAAATTGCGTCTGATATTCCGATCCGCGGGGGTGGAGAACGGCGTTGCCTTCGTAGAGCCAGCCGGGTTCTGAGTTCACCAGATCCTGCATGGAGCGGCCGGGCAGCGCGGTCAATCGGTTCGCTATCGCCTCCGAACCCATTTCGTTAACCGAACCCGCACGATAGGGATCGACTAATGTGGCGGATGCGCTGACATTCGCCGATTCGGAAACTGAAGCCACTTTCAGCCGAATCGTGCGATCCAGGGGAAGCGCGGAACGTATTTCAATCGACTCGGAAACCTCGGCAAAGCCCTGCGCCTGGATTTGGACCTGGTAGATTCCATAGGGCAGACGCTTGGCGTCCAGATTGCCCTGATCGTCCGTGGTGAATGTATGACGATACTCGTTGCCCTGGCTGACGAGTTCAACCGTGCTCTTCAGCCTCAATCCAGCGGGATCGGTGACGGTTAAACGCAATTCTCCGGTGAAGCTTTGTCCGAGCAGGGGAAGAGCCCATAGGAGTACGGTGCTTATCAGCGCCTTTTTCATGTTTATTCGTCGCTCAATCGGGATAGCGATCTTACGGTGGGCAACGGCGGTCCTCTCCGCCCCTCACCTTAACAATTCCATCTCTGGCGGTTTTGTTCAGTCTTTATTTTCAATCTCCTCTGGGGCAATCGAGCCGCTCGAAAAACCTTGAACGGAAGTGGGCGGAATGGAATATACATTCTAGGGACCCGAGACCTATGCCTCCAGCGGATTCGATCAACGGGCTGTCTTTTCCAACCGTCGCTGACGCGGCGCTTGCGGGGAATCCCTCGGAGATCGAGCGTGAGGTCATTGAGCTTTTTGAGCAGTTTCGTGACCCCCTTCTCCGCTACGCACTCTCGTTGGGCATTCCCGTGCATGATGCGGAGGAAGTTATCCAGGAAGTGTTCCTGTCCCTGTTCCGGCATCTCCAATTACGCAGATCTCGAAAAAACCTCCGTGGCTGGATCTTCCGGGTCGCGCATAATCTCGCGCTAAAAAAGCTTTTCGCGAACCAACGGTCGCACGCCAAAACGACCTCCGACTGGACGATTGCGGAAGAGCCGTTTGATCCGTCGCCGGGCCCTGAAGAACAGTTGTCGTCGGCCCAACGGCGGCACCGGCTGTTGGCCGTTGTTCATGCACTCCCGGAAGCGGATCAGGGTTGCCTCCGGCTGCGTGCCGAGGGTCTCCGCTATAGGGAAATAGCAGCCGTCCTCGGAATATCTCTGGGCGCCGTATCGATATCGCTGACTCGATCGCTGGCACGGTTAATCCGTGCGGACGGGAGATAAAGCTATGCTGAGCAAAGACGGTCACCTGTCGGACGTGCATGTATCAGATCAAGAAATGCTTCTGGCGGTCGACGGTGAACTCTCAACCCGCCGCGCCGCTGATGTTCGCGCCCACCTCGCCGCCTGCTGGGGCTGCCGTGCCCGGATGGCAGAAATCGAAGCGACCATCGCCGATTTCGCGCGAACCCACCGACAGACCCTCGATCCTCAATTACCGCCCATCGCCGGCCCGCGCGCACTATTGAGAGCGCGGCTAGCCGAAACAGCATCCAAGCGCGAGGTTGGTTCGTGGTGGATACTGCACTTCACCTCGGCCTCACGCGCGGCGGCGTTGTTGTGTGCAGCCGTTCTCATTGCCGCGATGGTTGGCAGGATTCTGGCCAACCAATCCACCCTGCGTGGAACCAGCTCAATTGGCGCTGCGTTCGAACCCAGCGCGCTACCGGACAGCCGACTTACACCCGGGGCAACGCGGAGAGTTTCCATCACCGACGTTTGTTCCATGGCTCATGAGGAAGTGGTCGGAGAAGTATCAACCCCGTTACGTCACGAGGTTTTTCGGGAGTACGGCATCGTGAATGCTCATCCGGAGGACTACGAGGTTGACTATCTGATTGCTCCGGGATTGGGCGGCGCAGAAGACATCCACAATCTCTGGCCGGAACCCTACACCTCGCGTACCTGGAATGCGCACGTGAAGGACGCCCTCGAAGAACGCCTCCACGACATGGTCTGTGGTGGGCAGCTGGATTTATCCACGGCACAACGCGACATCGCCGCGGATTGGATTGCAGCCTATAAGAAGTATTTCCATACGGATCGACCTCTTGTCCTGCATTCGCGCCTCGAGTCAGTGAACGTCGTCGGGGTTGGTGGGGTCCAACCCGCGCCGCGTCAAGCCCAGTGACGGAGCCACGTCCATCCTTCGAAGACTTCGCCTTCGCTTCAGCACGTTGCCGGGGGCTGCTTTTTGTGGAGGCGATTCTTGAGCCGCAGGAACGGCCGCTCCACCAGAAAATGGAGAACTGTGGCTAACGCGATCGCAATTGTCAATTGTGCGGCCAATGCGAATGGAAAGCTCCGCGATTGGAGGGTGCCGAAGATTCGTTGCCCCGAGATCCGTTGCCCCAGGATCCATTGCCAAACAACGTCTCGCGCGTAGACGTGGCAAAGATATAACGAGTACGAAATCGCGCCCAAATATCCTGCGATTGGATTGTTCAGGATTGCATGAGGCCGGCAAACAACCGAAACCAGAATCACCGCTAGAAGATAGGTGACAACATCTCCTTGCTGCTGGAGAGCAAAAACCAGAATCAGCGCGCAAATCGGAGTGCAGGGATGCGACAGCCAACTGGGTGCATGCCAGCCGCGCCTGGCAGCCATCGCAATCATGCAACCGACGAGGATGGCGTCGAAACGGGTATCGAAGGCGAACCACGTGTATGGACGGTGTCCGAGGGCGCTCAGCACCGAACGATATACGGGCTCGGCAACCAGCAATATGCAGAGTATCTTCATTAATTTCGTTCTCTCGACCCGTGCCAAAATCACCGGCCAGAGCAAATAGAATTTCTCTTCAACGCCCAGAGACCACGCAGAAGTGAGAATGTTATAGCGTTCGGTGAGCGCGTGGTAGTAATCACCCATGTAGAAAAACGTGGCCCAGCTTCCCGCAAATGGACCAGCGAGCCGACAGAGCCCCCAGACCGCATAAAACACTGGAAACAGGCGCAGGGCACGACGCAGGTAGAACTGCTTCAAATCAAGATGCCCGTTCGCATCGATTTCCTTCAGCAAGAGCCATGTGATCAAAAGTCCGCTGAGTTCAAAGAAGAGCGTGACCGCATAGGGTCCGGGGAAAAAAGAAATGAACTTCGTATCCTCCAAATAGTGATAAAGGACCACGATGAGAGCGGCGGCCCCGCGCAAACCGTTGAGGCTGGGGATTTCGCGCATCGAGAGGTTGCTGACCAGCGCATTTGACTGCGCTCGCTGATCCATTCCTTTGCAGGGGACGGAGCCCCCCTGAGCAGGCTGCTCCGTCTCCATGTTGGCCTCTACGTTGGCCGCTACGCTCGGCATGAGGGCAGTCTATCGGCCGGGAAAAGCCACCCATCTTAAGAATTCTTAAGTCGAGGTGGCTCACTTCGGCTTTGACCTCTACGTCTGAGTATCGGAGGATGTGTGGAAAGGCGATTGAGGGCCAGGCGCCGTATGGGCGATTTCGAGAAACGGACGGCAGTGTCGCTGTTGCTGATTGACGACGACGCTGAGCTGTGCGCGATGATGAAGGAATTCTTTTCGGAATCGGATTTTCGCCTGGATTGTGCCTACAACGGCCGCGATGGACTCACCCGCGCGCTGGAAGGGGCGTACGACCTGATTGTCCTCGATGTGATGCTTCCGGGCGTTAACGGCTTTATGCTCCTGCAACAATTGCGAAAACGGAAGGAAGTGCCGGTCATTATGTTGACCGCACGGATCAATCGGCACGACCGTATCCTGGGGCTAGATGCGGGAGCCGACGACTACCTCGCGAAACCGTTCGATCCCGACGAACTGCTGGCCAGGATTCGGGCCGTGCTGCGTCGTGCGGGCCGGCTAGAGTACGGCGCCGACGCGATGAAATTGTTCGGTGACATTCAAGTGAATCTTCAGACTCGGGAAGTTTGGCGGGCAGGACATACGGTTGAACTCACGGCGCTCGAGTTCGACATCCTGAGCCTGCTGATCCGATTCGCAGGCCGGGTCGTGCCGCGAGACGAGATCACCGAAGCGCTGCTCGAACGGCAGGCCACTCCGTATGACCGCGCTCTCGATGTCCATATCAGCCATTTGCGCCGAAAGCTCGAAAGCGGCCACTCGCTTATCCGGACTGTGCGAGGGGTGGGATACGTGTTCACTGCTGAACCGGCGCAGACGATATGAAATCTCTCTACGTGGCGGTGATTCTGGCATTACTGGCAGCGCTCTCCGCCGCATTGCTGGCGTTTCTTACGATTTCCGATCGAGTGGAACATAGATATCTCAACCCTGTTTTTGAAGCCATGGACGAACTTGAGTTAGAGAGTGCGCGCAGCGCCTGGAATGACGGAGGTCCGTCAGCCGTCGCAGCCTACATGCAGCGTTTGAATCGCCTTTTTGGCCCGTCTCATTATCTGTTGGACTCGCGCGGGGTCGATGTTGTTTCGGGCGAGAACCGGGCCCCATTGCTTCCGCCATCTCCTTCGTCCAAATCGCGGGGTTACATCCATGGATTGCTTGTGGTGACACACCGATCCGATGATGGGAGTTGTTGGTTTGTGGCGGTCGATCCCAGGCAGCCCGATCATTGGACATTTTTTCCGTATTACGTGTTGGTGATCGCGGTGACCGGCATGTTGTGCTGGCTGGCCGCAGTTGGAATCGTCTCGCCCATCCGAAAGCTGACGGCGACTGTCGGGCGATTCGGCCAAGGAGATCTGGCAGTGCGCTCGCGCATGGAGCGAAGGGATGAAATCGGAGGATTGGCACGCTCATTCGACATCATGGCAGAGCGCCTGGAGACCCTCGTCATCAGCGAGAGGAGATTGCTGCAGGACATCTCTCACGAGCTTCGATCTCCACTCACGCGGCTCAAATTCGCGATTCGGCTGGCGCGAACGGCCTCGGACCCCCAGCGCGCCCTCGACCGCGTGGAACGGGAAACGAACCGAATCACATCGCTGGTCGCAGAAATTGTGGAGATGACGCGGATAGAGGGCGATCCCCAGGCCCGCAAGCTAGAGACGGTCAACCTCGCGGAAGTCGTTCGAGAAACCATTGACGATTGCCTCGTCGAAGCGCAACTTTTTCGTGGGTGCAGCATTCAAGTCAAAGGCGAATTTAGCGGCACGGCTTTAGGGGATCGGGAACTGCTGCGGCGCGCCTTTGAGAACGTCCTGCGCAACGCGATCCGTTATTCCCCCCAAGGCGCGACCATCGATGTCACTCTCAACCAGACTACACAGGAAGCCGCAATCTCCGTGCGCGATTACGGTCCTGGAGTTCCTGCCGAAACCCTGAGCCAAATCTTCGAGCCATTCTTTCGAGTGGACGGAGCCAGAGACACCGAGACCGGCGGCATCGGCCTGGGCTTGTCCATCGCCCAGCGTGCCGTGCACCTGCACCACGGCACCATCGCAGCGCAGAACGCATCTCCGGGTCTTCACGTGTGCATAACGATTCCCGTATCACGCTAGTGCTTTTTCGGAGGCGCGCCCTTGGTGATCAGGAGCGGAATATTGGCATCGAGCCGACTCCTTGAGCTGGATGCGCGGTTGTGGAAGGCTTACCGACCACGCACCCGGAATTATTGCCATCCGCGTGCAACGTGCTGCACGGGCTATAATTGCGCCCACGGATGGCTCTGACCTCTGGCACAAAACTTGGCCCCTACGAAATTCAATCACTGCTCGGGGCCGGCGGTATGGGCGAGGTCTACCGCGCGAAGGACACGCGCCTTGATCGGACGGTTGCCATCAAGATTCTCCCCACTCATCTCTCTGCCAATTCCGAATTCAAGCAGCGTTTCGTGCGTGAAGCTCGTACCGTTTCCTCGCTGAATCATCCTCACATCTGCCATCTCTACGATGTCGGCTCGCAGGACGGCACCGATTTCCTGGTTATGGAGTTTCTCGACGGCGAAACGCTTGCGGAGCGCCTGCGCAGGGGCGTGCTGCCTTTCCCTGAACTGCTGAAGATTGGAATTGAAGTCGCAGAAGCTTTGGAGATCGCGCATCGCGCCGGAATCGTGCATCGCGATTTCAAGCCCGGCAATATCATGCTGACCAAGGCGGGAACCAAGCTGATGGATTTCGGTCTCGCGAAACCCACCTCAGTCGGCGCCGCCGGTTCGGGATCGGCACCGCTTTTATCCGCCGCCCGGACTATGAGCGGCGCCACTCCCGTCAGCCCGCTGACCGCCGCCGGTAGCATTGTCGGCACTATCCAGTACATGTCTCCCGAACAAATCGAAGGCAAAGAGGCCGACGCTCGTTCCGACATTTTTGCGTTCGGCGCGGTGCTCTACGAAATGGCCATGGGCAAACGCGCGTTCGAAGGCAAAAGCCAGATCAGCGTTGCCTCTGCCATTTTGGAAAAAGATCCTGAACCCATCAGCGCCTCCAAGCCTTCTACGCCGCCAGCCTTCGACTATCTCGTTGCCACCTGCCTGGCAAAAGATCGCGAAGACCGCTTTCAGTCCGCGCACGATGTGCGCCTGCAACTGAAAGGTATTTTGCAATCCCCGCAAGCGCCAGCCTACGTCACACCAGTCCAATCTCCACGCACAGCCTTCCCGGCAGCGCTCCTGGCCGGCGCGGGTCTTCTGCTCGTCGCGGCGGGAATCCTTTTCTATTTCTCGCAGCGCGTCAGCACGCCCCCGCTTTCGGTGCGAGCCTACATCCCACCACCGCCGGAAACCACATTTCGCGCCTCCGGCTTTGACGCAGGCCCAGTCGTTGTCTCGCCCGACGGCAAAACTCTCGCCTTCTCCGCGGTCGACGATAAGGGCCACACCAACCTCTGGCTCCGCCCGCTTGACGCCCAGCAAGCCACCATGCTTCCCAGCACCGAAGATGCCGCCACGCCCTTTTGGTCCCCCGACAGCCATTACGTCGCTTTCGTCGCCGACCGAAAACTAAAAACCATCAGCGTCTCCGGAGGAGATGCCCTGACCCTCACCGACGATGCTCATAGCGGATGTGGCGATTGGAGTTCCACCGGCATCATTCTTTTCTGCAAACAAAACTTCGGGCCGATCTCGCAGATCGCTGCTTCCGGTGGCCAGGTCTCGCCTGCCACTCGTCTAGACAAAAATGAAATTGCAAACGAAGATCCATCTTTCCTCCCCGACGGCAAACACTTTCTCTACGTCTCCTTTCAGCTGTCTCGACCGTCCCGAATCAAAATGGGAGTTCTTGGCAAACCCGAACAAGATGGAATCGAGATTGCCCCGGGCAGTCGTGCGGTGTTTGCTTCCGATCATCTCTTGTTTGTCCGCGCCGGGCACGTTCAGGCCCAGCCCTTCAATTTGCGTACCTTCACGCTATCGGGCGATCCTCAGACCATCGGCGAGGCCCGCACTTTCTCCGTCTCCCAAAACGGCGTTCTC
>Ga0209006_10004419_pt1 | contig 12754 bp, 17 predicted proteins | sample JacPin_JW_Ref_O2_FD_188567 | JGI IMG/M metagenome (GOLD analysis project Ga0209006, IMG submission 188567) | Forest soil microbial communities from Algoma, Ontario, Canada - Jack Pine, Ontario site 1_JW_Ref_O2 (SPAdes) (version 2) | ecosystem: Environmental > Terrestrial > Soil > Boreal...
ATGAGGCGGACAGGCGTCGAGATCATCACGAACATCGCGATTGATGATTCTGCTTTCGGGGGCCTTTGGGCCTGTAATGAATGGAGCGCCACGTTCGATTTTGTTCGTCGCAATTGGCAACGAAGCCCACGGTCGCCGAAGTGAGTAACGTGGCGGCCGTGCCACGACGCTAAATTTCAAGCGGACCCAGCTACCTGATCATCCTCAAAGACGGCCGCGCGATCGCCACACTCGCTGACGCCCGCGCCTTCACGGTCGACCTCCGCGAAGGTGCGGACTAGTGCGGCCTATTGGCAATTTGCGGCCGAACTGCTTCTGGCGGCAGCGGCGAGCGGCTATGCGGCAGACAGCATGCCCATCATCGCTCCGACGATGGTCTTGTCGCTATATGGCTTAGAGAAAAATCTGGCGCCCACAGGAAGATGGCTTTCGTCCAATATGTGCTTGCCCGACGCCACGATCAGTTTGACCAGCGGCCAGCGCTGACGAATGTAGTGGGCCAGCTTGATCCCATCCATCGTTCCCGGCATGCCGACATCCGTAAATACCAGATGAATGTCTGAGCGGGCCTCTAGTATGCGAATGGCTTCATCGGCGTTGTCGGCTTCCAGCGCCTCAAAACCGGCGTCGAACACAAGCTGCAACGCCCCCATTCGGATTATTGGGTCATCTTCGACCACCAAAATTACGGCCCGGTTTGCCATGTACTTCCCGTGTTGCGGGGAGGAAAGACTGCGGCCCACGAAAAAGGGCGCAAAATTTTCGAATACAGCGGTTACGCGGCAGGGGGAACGCTGCGACCACTGTCGGCTGCTTTCTCATGGACAAGCGTTACGGCGGTGCCGGGGTTTGCGTCGACGACGTGGATCACGCCCTCCATTTGCCTGGCGAGAGCCTCGACGATCCCGGTGCCGAGACCTGGCTTGGCTTTATCCGCCCCGATTGGCATGCCAACGCCGTCGTCCACGACCGACAGAGTCCAGTCTGGGCCATCGGAGCGATAATCTATCTTGATCTTGCCATGTCGACGTTCTGGGAAGGCGTGCTTGAGGGCATTGATTACGAGTTCGGTAATGATCAGCGCGAGGCTCACGGACACATTCGCGGTGACGACGCTGTTATCGACGGTTACCGCAATCGACAATTGCTTGGGATCGTGGATCATCGATGCGCCGAGACATTCGCAGAGTTGGGTAAAATACGGCGCAAGCGCCACGTTCCCGGGACTGGACGACGCTAAATGCCGTTGCACGGCGGCGATCGACATCACCCGCTGGTGCGCATCTTGGAGATGTCCGCGAGCTTCCTCGGACTGCACCTTGCGCGCGCTCTGCATCAACAAACTTGCGATGATCTGGAGGCTGTTGGCGACACGGTGCTGCACTTCCTGCAACAGGATCGCCTTCTCGCGAATGAGTTCATCCTTTTACCGGGCATCGGCGCGAACGAGTGTGACATCGGTCACTGCCACCACAAGCCGGACTATAGTCTTGACCCCATCGTCAAGGCGGTGCGCGTTCACCAAAAGGTTTCGCGTTTCCTTGCCCTTCCGGACGAGGTCGATCTCATAAGCCTCGATCTCGACGCTCCCTGACGCCGTTGCATTCAGCAGGGAGTTGAGCTTCGGCATATCCCATTCGCCGCCGCCAAGCTCCGAAAGCTTACGGCCGGGAATAGTCGCCGGATCAATCTGAAAGGCTCGGCAGAACGACGTACTGGCCGCAATAACCTCAAAATCGGCTTTAAGAAACAGCAGAGGCTCGTTAGACGAAGCGATGAGGGCAAGAGTGCTTGCCGCCTCAACGTAAGGGGGTGCGGCGGACGGCATAATTTTGGTCCTAGTGGACCGGAGGCTCGCGGAGCGAAGCCATGACTCGGCAAAACGGTAGCGGCCCTATCGGCCCCACCACTCAAGATTTCTCAGCTTACCACCTTTCAGGGGCGACCTAAGACTATTAAATTAGCAAGAACTTCGGGGCTCAAATGGTTCCCGATTTTCAAGTCTGCATGACTTAATAGCAAAATTAACGCTGTTAATGGCGCTTTGGAGAAGAGCCGCCTGCATCATGGCGTTCGTAATGCAGGGGTCAATCGGCCCATCGCTAATAACGATGCGGCCACTTTGCAATGTATTCCTATGTCGGATCAGCCGCGCCCGCGCTTCGCGAAGTTGGTCCAAAAGGGCATCGCCGGACATTTGTCCGCTCCATGCTTTTGGCTGGCATGCGCTCATTCTACACCGATCCGTCGCGGTTGGCGATAAATCTCGGACTCACGGCGCGCCCGACCGTTCGCGGGAAAGGCAGGTTGGACGGCGGGCAATGGCGTCAGGAGTTCACTAAGCAGCCCGCGCCGGGAGCGTTCCTGACGCTCATTGCTTCCCATCGCCGGCCGCGAGTAGGGTGTTACTCTGTTCTTTAGGGCAATCCACCAATGTCGCGCATCGTGATCATCGGCAATGCCGGAGGCGGCAAGTCAACACTTGCGCGCACTCTGGCAAAGCAGCGCGGATTGCGTCACGTTGAGATAGATAGGTTGCTCTGGCAGGAGGGTTGGCAGCTAACCCCAGACGATGTTTACGCGCGGCAACATGCCGAAATCATAAAGGGCGACTGCTGGGTGATCGACGGGCAGCAAGTATCGATCCCTGACCGCGTATCCAGAGCAACGGATATCATCCTGATCGACATGCCGCTGTGGATGCATTTTTGGCTGGCGGCAGAGCGGCAAATCGCATGGACCAGTGGAAGACTTGAACATAAGCCCGGAGGGATCTCTCAGATGCCGCCAACCCAGGCTTTGTTCCTCGCCATATGGGAAGTGGATCAGGCTTGGATGCCCGAGGTCAGAACCCTGTGCCTAAATGCCGAGAAGGATGGCACGCCGGTTACTCGCCTTACGAGCGTGGATGAACTGGACGCCTTTACGCGGTCGCTTTGACGCCTAAGATCGCTAGCCCGCGCGCGGTTTCATCCCGCGCGCGCCGCCTCTTCGGTCGTATTCTCATCGGCAAAGCCGCGCCTGGACGCCTTCTGCTCCTGCTCGACCTGACACTGTGCGACATAGGCAGTAATGCTGACCTTATTACCGACGCATCATTCGCTAGGTGAGACGGTTGACACTCTTGGAAGTTCCTTAATTGGCCACAATTGTTCAGATAAAATTTCGCGTTAAGATTCGGAGAGATAAATGTATAGTCAAAAGAGACAGCCGCGCTGGTCGAATAGCGGCCGAAGCCTTCGCTGACCGGGGCCTGTGAGCCGGGCGCGCCATGCCGGAGCAATCCGAATTGGGTTCGACCGATCGTAGGAGGCCGGACCGCCGCCTAGCCACACTGACGAAAATTAAAAACGCGCTTTGCTGACGCGCAATCGTGCGCAATATTTTTTGATTTTCGCGCGCTTGATCGCCGCCCCAGTCAGACTTCCGCGAGCCATGCGACAGCGCCACGCGCCGCGTTTTCCGCGGCCTCCGAAGACTCGAAGATCGAGACGTCATGTTTTACCGGAACCCAAACGGTTCGATAGTCCTTTAGCGTCTCAGCCAACTCAGGGAGATAGGCCATTACGAGTTCTTCTTCGTCGTAGGAAAACAACCCATCGGGCCGCCGAATTATTTGAACACGACGTTGCGCTGAAGGATGAATTATCGTCTTTAGGATACTGCTTGCTGGCGGGCGCGGTCGCTTGCTGCCCGGTTGCCTTATTATGACGAAATCCTGCGATGGGTATCGCGGATCAGCTTCTCCGTCCGATCCCATTTTTTTCTCTCCCATTTGATTTCTGAATGAGCCACGCGAGCTCAGACAGCCCTTCAGACGACAGTCCCCCCCGATAGGCCGGGTGGTCCTCCGCGAACCAGATGGCGGCGATGCGCGCCACGAAGCGATCCGGGTCGAGCGGGAGCCCGGACGCGATGATTGCATCGGCCCGCGCTTGCAAGAGATTAGACAGGGCCTCGCGATGATAGATGTAGAGCGCGCCGCTCTTGATGCAGCATACCTTTGGGCCGAAGCGAGCCGTCGCAAGTCCGCGGGCAGTAGCGGAGGCGGCGACACTTTCTGGGGTGAGCTGCGCAAAGTTCTTGATCGTATAGAGCGGCAAATAGCCGACGGGCTTGGATGGGCCGACCTCGGTAAGACTGCGCAGCAAAGTTCGCTGTTCATCTGCGCTTGACTTGGATCTCGCCATCAGGCGGCGGCCTTAATCGGGGCGCTACGGCAGTTCCAAGGCAAATGCTCGCGCTCCCCCACTGTTGTCAAGTTGCCTTACCAAACACGATCGGCGCCATCTCCGTGATCGGTCGTCTACCTGTTTATCGATACGATCGCAGAGCCGGAATCCTCACTCGGCAATATGCGATCGCGCAGTAGTGGGGGGCAAACCTGGTTACGACCGTTGCGCTTGGCCCCATAGAGCGCAGTGTCGGCCGCCGAGACCAGTTCCTCCGCCGATAGCGTCGAGATTGGCGCGGCGGTGACGCCAAGGCTCACCGTGACGCTGCGACGCCCGACCGCGCCGTCATGGGGAATGCCGAGCGCCTCGATCGCACGCCGGATCCTCTCGGCGACGCGGACGGCATCAACCATTTCAGTTCTTGGAAGCAAGAGAAGAAATTCTTCTCCGCCGTATCGCACGGCCAAATCGTCACCATTGCGCAGCTCGGCTGTCACACAAGCTGCAACTCTTTTCAGGCACGCGTCTCCGGCAGGATGACCATATCTGTCATTGAAGGCCTTGAAATAGTCGATGTCGAGCATGACAACTGCGACAGGGGAGTTCGTGTCGTCGCTCTGCCAAAGCTCAGCGATGCGAGCGTTCAGGGAGTGGCGATTGGCCAAATCGGTAAGCGCATCGCGCTTCGATTCGGCGTCGGCCTCCGCCAACCTCAAGCGGTCGCGCAGGCTATGAAGGTAGGACCTGCGGAAATCTCGCTCCAGATAGAAGTTCGAGAACAACGTGGTGTAGGCGCAAGCGGCCAGGACCACGGACGCCATCACGCCGACCGGACCCGGCATGTGGCCGCTCGCGACAATCGCGGCGCATTGGCACAAAACAATGCAGGTCGATACTCCGACCGCGTACTGAAACGGCAAACGTTGAATGGTGTTCGTGAACAGAACCGGGAGCAGAACAAAATACTGATAGTGATTTACGTAAGGCGAATTGCTGAAATAGAACACGCACATGATTTGTAGTACGATTACGACGGGAAGCGTCGCCGCGGCCCCCTCGCGAATGGCTTTGCTCGGCATCCTCGTCATTAACCAAGCGACGGACAGCATCCAGGGGGTGACGACGAAAAAATGCAGGGCGAGCGCTAATGACATTCTGTCGGGGACGAGGAGCCAGTCACCGAACAAGAAAAGATTGTAGACGACTGTCATATGGAGGGTGTTGGCCTTCAGGCGCAGCGACCGACGTTCGCGCGTATCGAGCTCAAACCGCCGCTCGAGCCAGGCCGGAAAAGCAAGCGCCTGCCGGCGCAATTCGATAAAAGATTCGACTCTCTTGAGCGTCACGGAGTCGTCGGTCATGAGGCACCCTTTTCGACTATGACGGAAAGGGATTGACAAATCGTTCAGCACAAAAAGAGGCTGCGAACGGATGTGGCTGAAGCGCGGCAGTTTCTCATGAGCCGAATTGGATTTTCATTCGGTTAAGCATCCCTCGAACACGGAATAACTAGGAATTATGTGCCGCGTATGCCGCCTAATCGGGCGGCGACGTGGTTTTGGCGCGCGATCAGCCAAGAGATGCTTAGGGTCGAATTCGGCAGCTCATGCCGCGTTCGCCACACTTTCCAATCGGGCGCGGCGATGCGATTCGCATAAGATTGCTTACGGAACGGGGAGCAACCTTCCTTTAGGACCGCAGCAGATCCGCGTCGCGAGATATCGACGTCGCCTTACGGAACGGAATTAGTAGTCGCTCAAAACTAGCGCCGCTCTGATCCGTTTTCTGAGCACCAAGCAGCCCGTTGTCGATAGTTTCTTGGGGTGCGGGTTTGGCCGCCAAATACCCGAATTGTCCCTCGATTGGATGCCGCCGGGCGAGCGTCGATCGCGCAAAGATGACCTAGGCGCACGCGCGTCTGGATTGACACTTAAGTCATCATATAACATTATCACATGAGGAAGGGCGGCCGTCAGGCGTGATCCGATCCGCGATGAGGGAGAGAAAATTGGCGAACGACAAATTAGATCAACAGCAGTTGACGCGACGGGGCGCTTTAGCCGGCGCCGGCCTCTTGGGAGTAGGCGCAGCCGGGCTGTTTGCCGGAACAGGGCGCGCCCTCGCCGATAACACGACCCAGGCGGCGGGCGGCCTACCAAAGAAGCCTTACAAATTCGCCTTCGTCTGCCATGTGACGCTGGACCAGTTCTTTACGCCAACCGTGTACGGCATCCAGGACGCCTGCGCTGCGTTCGGGACCACGTATCAGTGGACGGGCTCGCAAAAAAACGTCGTGTCCGAAATGGTCAGCGCCATGCAGACCGCGATCGCCGAAAAGGTGGACGGAATCGCCGTTTGTCTCGTCGATCCGAAAGCCTTCGATGCCCCAACTGCGGCGGCCGCGGCGGCGGGAATTCCGGTGATCGCATTCAACGCCGACGTTCCCGTGGGAAGCCCGAACAAACGCCTGTCGTATGTCGGGCAGCCACTGTACCAGTCAGGATACAATTCGGCTCTGAAGTGGCTTCAACTAGTGCCGAAGGGCGGCCACGTAATGCTCTCAATCGGGGTGCCTGGCTCGCTGAATACGCAACCTCGTCTTGACGGGTATATCCAGGCGATCAAGGACGCCAATAGTGGCGTGACCCACGATGTGGTCAACACCGGCCCCGACCCGGCGACCGAAATTTCGAGGGTCGAAAGTTACTATCTGAGCCACAAGGATGTTGCCGGCATGTTCGGCACCGGCGGATCAGACACTTACGCGTGCGGATTCATCGCCAACAAATATGGCCTCGCGAAGAAGGGTGTGGCCGTGGCGGGTTTCGATCTTTTCCCACAGACGCTAGACTTCATTAAGGCAGGCGATGTGGCCTTCACGACCGATCAACAGGCCTATCTGCAAGGCTTTTTGCCAGTTCAACAACTCTATCTCTACAAGCTCTCGCAAGGCCTGGTCGGGCCGGCCAACAGCGACACCAGCCAGGCCTACGTGACCAAGGAAAATGTCGACGCCTATGTCGGCAAGACTCGCTTCGAGGGCCGCAGCGACGTCGCCCCGACTTAAGCTCTCCAACGGCAACTTTAGACGGCGTCGGCTGCGGCCGACGCCGTCTAAAAACTCGCCCGAGGTCGCAATCGCGGAGTCGGTCCGAACCAATAGGGCAGTGGAATTTGTCAACCGTCAAATCAATTCCCGGGGCCGCTAGAAAAGCGATTGCCGACGTCCCGATCACAGCGACCGAGAGAGTCTTTATTCTCCTCTCTCGCTACCGCGAGGCAAGCATCGCGGCCGTCGCGATCGTTCTGATCATATATTTCCAGATCGGCAGCCACGGCGGATTCCTGTCCCCCCAATTCATGAGCGTCGTGCTTCGCGACACCGGCCGACTCGGTCTGATCGCCGTCGCCGAAGTCATGTTAATGATTACCGGCGAGATCGACCTCTCGGTAAGCGGCACTTTTTCCATCGCGCCCTATATTATGGTCCTGTTGTCGATCGCCTGGGGCGTCCCGCTGTGGGTGGGCGCCACGGTGGGCGTCGCCATCGGCGTTCTGGTGGGGTTCCTCAATGGCGTTATCACCGTGCGCTTACGCGTGCCTTCGTTGATCACGACCGTCGGCACGTTATTCCTCCTGCAGGGCATCGTGGTCTCGATCTACAACAGCCAGCCGATCATCGCGCCCGTTGAAGAGCCCTTCAACGCCATCTTCGGCGAGAGCCTCGCCGATCCATCGTCCTCGGATCTGACCTGGCGGGCTTTGACGGCCTTTACCCCGTTTGTGTGGACCGTCGTTGTCGTAGCTATTCTCGGCTTGGTTCTTAGCCGAACCAGTTTTGGTCTGCATACGATAGCGACCGGTAGCAACATCATTGGCGCGCGCGAGATCGGCGTCCGGACCGACCGGATAAAAATCTACAATTTTATGATCGCTGGCGGATGCGCGGCGCTCGCGGGAATCATCAATACAGCCCAGTTCACATCGGCCGATCCGCAGGCCGGCAGTCCATTCCTAACCCTCCAAGCGATCGCGGCGGCCGTTATCGGCGGCACTTCGCTGATTGGGGGCTCCGGAACGGTCACAGGCGCTCTGATCGGCGCTTTCGTCGTTGCGACGCTCAATAACGGGCTCGTGATGGTGGGCGCGCAAGCGACCGTATCGGACATCTACCTTGGGCTCGCCATCGTGGCCGCGATGATCCTCAGCGTCCAGGTCGATCGTCTGCGCACCAGGAGGCGCAGATGAGCATCGAGCTCATTGTTCCACTCGACGCCAACGCGCCAGTCGTTCTCGAGATGTCGCATATCAGCAAGAGCTTTGGACCCGTCACTGCGCTCGTCGACGTGAGCATCAAGCTTCGTCAAGGCGAGGTACTGGCGTTGGTCGGCGACAATGGCGCCGGCAAGTCTACTCTGATCAAGATCCTGTCGGGGTTTCATCAGCCGGACGCCGGCACGATCAGCTCCAAGGGCAAGCCAATTCAATTTTCCTCGCCAAGAGAAGCCCGCGCGCAAGGCATCGAGACCGTCTATCAGGATCTCGCTATGATCGGCGACCTCAGCGTCTACCATAATATGTTTCTTGGTCGAGAATACCACAAGCGATTCTTTGGGTTGAAACTGCTCGACAATGCCAAGATGAGGAAACTGGCGCAGACCTACCTCGACACTCTAGGCATATCGATTCCGAGCGTGAACGCGACGGTCGATCTGCTTTCCGGCGGACAACGCCAATGTATTGCGGTGGCCCGATCGATCTACTCGTCGCCGTCCATCCTGGTGCTTGATGAACCGCTCGCAGCTCTGGGCGTGCGCGAAAGCGCTTATGTTCTCGGACTTATCCAGAATTTGCGACGGCAGCGGAAGGTGTCGGTCATTCTGATAGTTCACAACTACAACCAAATCTTCGAAGTATGCGATCGTATTAATTTCCTCCATTCCGGCGAAATCGTACTCGACGCCGAGACGTCGCGAACCAGTGAGGAGGAACTTATTCGCATCGTAAAATCGGGCCTCGGCCGCGCCGCCATCGCCGATGCGTCCGCGACTGTCGGACCTGTCCACATATGAATCGCTGAGGATATCGGAGGGGATAGGGGTCGTACAGCCAAATGTGCCGACGCTAGCGGCGACCGCCTCCACCTTGAACAAAGATTCGGCTGTGTATTGTCTGATTGCTTATTTCCCGCGGAGTATCTTGCCTTGACGTTTTCCCCCACAGACCTGATCCCGGCGCTTGGTCGGGGGCTTCTGTCCTTCCCAGTCACATTCTTCGATAAGTCCGGAATTTTCAACGAGGGCCATTATCGCGCTCACGTATTCCGGCAGGGGCGCGCTGGAGCGGCGGCCCTGTTCGCGGCAGGCGGCACGGGCGAGTTCTTCTCATTGACGCTCGACGAATACAAGCTGATCGTGAGGGCGGCCTCAGATGAGGTTCCAGATGATTTACCGTTGCTTGCGGGGGTCGGCTATGGCACGGCGATGGCCGTCGAGTTTGCGCGGGCCGCGGAGGCCAACGGCGCTGATGGCCTTCTGATTTTGCCACCGTACCTTGTCAGGTCCGAACAAGAAGGCCTGCGCCGACATCTCGTGGCGATATGCAGATCCGTAGGCGTCGGAGTCATCGCCTACAACCGCGATAACGCGATTCTTACTGCCGAGACGGTCGCTCGGGTGGCCGAGGAGTGCCCCAACCTCATAGGGTTCAAGGACGGCGTTAGAGATATCGAGCTTTTAAGCTCGGTTCGCTATCATGTGGCGGATCGTCTCATCCTCATCGGTGGGATGCCAACCGCTGAAGTTCATGCGGCAGCGACGGCGGCGGTCGGCATGGCCACCTATTCTTCCGCCATATACAATTTTGCCCCAGAAGTCACGGTACACTTCTATCGCGCGTTGCGCGACGGCAGAACCGCGGAAGTGGACAAACTTATTCGCGATTTTTTTTTGCCATATCTCGCGATCCGAAATCGTCGGGCGGGATATGCCGTATCTATCGTCAAATCGGGCGTGCGCATTGCAGGGATCAACTGCGGCGCAGTATGAACACCATTACTGGACCTCACCGCAGAAGAAGAGGCACGACTTGCCGCGCTCATGAAGGCTTCCGGAATGTCGGTGCAGGTGGTGGCTAGCTAGACGGAGAATCAAGACGCATTTGTCGAGACGACTACCTTGGCGCCTGACGTCTATTCGACGGTAACGCTCTCCGCGGGCCTCTAAATGTCTCCGCAAGATATGGCCCGGTGAAACACGAAATCGGCGTCGACCGCCGCGCCGCTGGCCGCGATGGATTGGTCGATCGTCTCGAGAAACTGCCGCGTCTAGCCGAGATATTTGTCTTCTCGCTGGGGAAGAGCCGCATTTCAATCACCAAACGGTGTTGTCACGCTAACTGGGTTCGAAACGTGAAAGGGGCTGGGCTTTTGCACGGCGGGCAAGCAGCGACGCCATCGACAGCTTTCCATTCAGCCAAGGCGCGCAAACGATGGAGGTTGACGGAAAGAGCGGAGCGGCGAGAACGGGGCGGAACGAAGTGGTTACGAACGGCAGAGAATGTGGAGACGAACCGTTGCAGCCCTCCAGGGGATCGGAAGCCTTGCATGGCGCGTTCGCGTCGTCGAACCGGCAGGTGGGAGTTTTCGGCCCGGTTGTTGAGGCCCTTGTGAGAACGATGTTCGAGCGTCGCCATGATCTCTCGTCTCGCGGCGCCATAAGACCTGAGCTTGTCCGTCACGATGCGTTTTGGAGCGAGGCCCGCTTCTTGAGCAAGCGCCTCAGCAGCCGACCCGCCGCCTTCGCGTCTCGCCGGGTCTGCACAATGTCATCAAGGACATAGCCGTCCTGATCGACCGCGCGCCAGAGCCAATGCTTCCTGCCGCCAGTGGTGACGGCGATCTCGTCCAAATGCCAGATGTCGTTCCGGCTTGGCCGCTCACGCTTGAGGCGGCGGACGTAATCTTGGCCGAATTTCAACGCCCACCGTCGCACGGTCTCATAGGAAACCAGGATTCCACGCTCGAAGAGCATTTCCTCGACGAGGCGCAGGCTCAAAGGGAAACGGAAATACAGCAAAAACCGCATGCGCGATGATCTCGGGCGGGAAGCGGTGTCGCTTGTAACTCACGGACGGCAAGGTCATGCCCGGCGGCCTAACCCTTGACCGGTTCCGATCGAGTTAACGTGACATCGCCCTTCAAATAGAGCGAGACGCCGATCGGCGGCATCGCTGCGCGCAACAGACAAGTGTCGGCGGAGCGGTTGAAATCCGCTTCGATGATTTCGACGGCTTTGGCGATCCAGTCGCGGTCGGCTTGCGGCATTGGCGTCGTCTCCGCGCGAAATGCGTTACGGATCTATAGCGGCTGGACGATCGGCGAGGCCGGGGCGCTGAGGTCGCGATCCCGCGTCAGGATGACCGCCTCGAACAAGGCATTCGAGTCCGTGCCTTCCGGCAGGAGCGCGAGAAGCGGCTTCCATCGCCCGTCGATCAGCAGCATCGAAAAGCCATGAACGATCGACCACGCTCGGGCAACGCGACCGGCCTGAGCCAGCGTCAACTCGTCTTCGCTCGGCGGGCTGCCCATGGGGCCTAGCGCGCTCGCCAGGACTTCGAGCCCGGCCCGCGCGGCGGCGCGCAGCTTTGGGCGCGTCATGTCGAGGCGTTCGCTTCGGAACATCATGAGGAAGAGGGCGGGGTGAGCTTTGGCGAAGGCGACGTAGCCGCGTCCGATCGCATCGAGCCTGTCGCGCGCCGCCATGTCCGCGCTGAGCCCAGCCGACATGAAATCGGACAAGCGCCCGAAGCCGACGATGGCGAGTTCGCTGAGGAGGCCGGCCAAGTCGCCGAAATGGTGCTTTGGCGCGGCATGCGAGACGCCGGCATCACGCGCCGCCGCGCGCAGGGTCAGCCCCTGGACGCCGTCGCGCTCCAACACCCGCTCGGCAGCGCGCAACAGAGCCTCGCGCAATGCGCCGTGATGATAAGCGCCGGCGGCCTTGGCCGCTTCCTCGCGACGATCCGCTTTCGGCGTAAAAGGCTTCGTACGGATTTTCGTCGCGGCCGCGTTTGTCTTGCTGGCGCTCTTGGTTCGAACGGCGGGCGGCATCGATCATTCCTTCTTTACAGTGTAAAGATAATCGTTGACAGCGCCGGGCGCAATCACTATGGGGTATCTTGACGGTGTAAAGATAAGCGAAGTAATTTCATGCCGCAACCCGACGATCGAAAATTTTCCGGAAACTTCCGGCCGATTCCGATGGAATGCGACGCCCATTCGCTGCCCGTGCGCGGCAGACTGCCCCGCGACCTCAACGGCAGCCTCTACCGCAACGGGCCGAACCCGCAATTCGAATCGCCCGGCTCGCATTGGTTCGTCGGGGACGGCATGTTGCACGCCTTCACCATCGAGAACGGCAAGGCGAGCTATCGCAACCGGTGGGTGCGCACGCCCAAATGGCTGGCCGAGCATGACGCGGGACGTGCGCTATACGCAGGCTTTGGCGTGTTGAGGCCCGACGCCCCGGCGAAGACCCAGGGAGACGGCGGCTCCGCCAACACCAATATCGTCTGGCACG
>Ga0209006_10004420_pt1 | contig 12752 bp, 14 predicted proteins | sample JacPin_JW_Ref_O2_FD_188567 | JGI IMG/M metagenome (GOLD analysis project Ga0209006, IMG submission 188567) | Forest soil microbial communities from Algoma, Ontario, Canada - Jack Pine, Ontario site 1_JW_Ref_O2 (SPAdes) (version 2) | ecosystem: Environmental > Terrestrial > Soil > Boreal...
GTTCCTCGCGCGGGATGATGTCGATGCAAATTCCAAGGACTCGGATGGCCGGACGCCGTTGTCATTCCTAGCCAAAAGGGGGAACGAAGCAATGGTGAAGCTGTTCCTCGCGCGGGATGACGTCGATCCAAATTCCAAGGACTCGAATGGCCGGACGCCGTTGTCATTCGCAGCCGAATGGGGGAACGAAGCAGTGGTGAAGCTGTTCCTTGCGCGGGACGACGTTGATACAGATTCCAAGGACTTGAATGACCGGACACCGTTGTCATGGGCAACCGAAATGGGGCACGAAGCAGTGGTGAAGCTGTTCCTCGCACGGGATAATGTCGATGCGGACTCCGGGGACTCAGATAGCAGGACGCCATTTTCGTCTGCAGCCAACAATGACCTCGGGCTGTACTTGAAGGACCAGCAGGGCCGGATTTGCAACCAATACGGAACGTAAAGCAGTGGACATCGACTCGTGTAACCTTGCAGATCGAATGCCAAACGCCATTCATGATGCGGAATGGTTCCAATGCTCATCCTGACCACTGCGTCGGAAACGGCTACTCTCCTATTTCCACACATTCATTAACATCCGCCTTCGCCACTCTTCTGATCACCAACACCAACGACTCTGGCTTGAAACTTGTATACGCCCAGAAATCTAGGCTATAGATTCCCCTGCTCAAAGCACTTCGACCTCCTTCACCAACCAGTGGATTATTATTCTCTTTGTAGTTTCTGATTCCGCATGCTGGTTAGACAATCCGCCGAAATACATTGAACTTGTTACTCATTGTGATTTCTATGGGTGAAGTTGCGAAGTATACTATGATAGATAGTACTTCAAACACTACTACCACTCGAGTCCGGGTGCTGGTGAATTTACATACATATTTAATGTCACTAAAGGTCCAATTATTTTACCTGCACGTAACATACAAATCAACGAATCGTACTGTTCATTCAATATCCGAGACAATATACCCCACCTCCGCCCCAAGCACCTGATTGGCCAGTCACTCCCGAAGCAGAAACAGTATTACTGGACGATGACGACTGTAGCTTGGTGCCAGAAACCAAATCAACGATGGAAGGTTCCACGCCTGAAGGGGCCTGACTCAGGTCGTACGTGATAGACAAGTCAAACGTATTGAACAGAATGTTGTAGTCGTTAGTGTCATAGAAGGACGACTGGTTGAGGGTGTTTGCAAAGGTCGAATTTAATAAACTGGATTGCTGGAAGAGCGAACTTCCATCATCGATCGGGAATGTACTCGGCGTCAAGATGACGATCACCCCAAACACCGTGATTGCTTCTCCTGTCGTGCTGGGGAGCGTTAGGTTTCCAGACGAGAACAAGGAACCCTCGCTCGCAGAGTTGATAGAAACCGCAATGACAGCCTCTGTTTGGAACGAGGAACGATCTCCAGATATCTGCACCGAAGCACCATTGGTCGAGTTTGAAATGGCCACGTTGATATCTACATTCTGGCTACTTGGCAAGATCTGGAGATCCACGAATGGGTTCGACTGAGGTGGTGTACTAGTCGTAGGAATCCATGCACGTGGATCGAATTTCAGTGGGGCATCATTTGGAGTCGTCAGACCGAGTGCAGCAGCTAAAGCAGTCACATTGGTTTCTGGAGATACTGCTCGACGACGAGCCGAACTGCAGTCCTGGATAAATTGATTATAGACGTTTGCTTCAATCAACTGCCGTAAGGTACCAGCAATGAAGGGGACCAGGGTCTGTGCGATCAGGACAGGTAAGGGAGATAGTTCCCCATTATTCCCCTCGACAATCAATCCTGGCAAGATGGCGCAGTTGAAGAACTGGTTATGCTGCGCGTCGATTGAATTGAACAGACTCGTGAGTGTGGCTAGGTTGCAATCTGCCAGCATCTCAGCACAGGAGATGTAGCCTGAGAAGCCCGCAAAAAGTTCAGGTAGATGCAGAATGCCTGCTATCGCGCTCGCAATGTCGTTGCTGTTTATGTAGTTGGATAAAAACGCTACGGGGATACCAATTCCTGGGTTGGCTTCTGTCAGAAGCCATGGCAAGAGCGAATGGAGTAAGTTGGCCGCGAATTGGATCTCTTGCCCCGTCATACTGTTGAATGGTGGGTTACATGGACCAAGAAAGCTCTACGCATGGCCTGTCATCTGGACACTGCAGTAGTGATTGTGAAAAACGACTCACGCTGAACGTAAATTCAACAAACTGGCCTGCCCATTCTCCTGGACAGACACCATACTCAGGAAACATCGGCGAACAGCATGAATCCATGCTTTTCGACGCCGCACATACGATATTCCGAACTTGGCCATAAAATCCATCAAGAGCTGGAGAGGCTGTAGATGCTGCATCGAAGTTCTGGCAGGCTCGTTGGACAAGTGGTTCCCAATTAAAATTAGCTGGCTACACATTAAATCAGTATGATCTGTCAATGGGATGGTCAGTCGAGCTCACGGCTGTGGTTGACGTTGGACAAGGGATGCTCGTCGATGTGCATGTCGGTGTTGATGACGTTGATGATGATGATGATGACATCGAACTGGTACCACCGCCACCACATATTTGATTGAAGCTTGCACTAGGTTGGGGAGCTTCACACACATAGCAGTAAAAGTCCCTGCAAGATTGCTTCTTTAGTGTCTAAAGCTGACGAGAGTAACTATATACAAACGGGACTGTTCCTGGACCCGGACCAATACAAACACAGCCGCTCGCCGTATTACCACCAGGCAATGGGGTTATTGAAGGGTCACATGGAATTTGGGGCCCAGGACTGTCGACCGATCCTGAGAAGCAGAATGGATTTAAGGTACACTCAGTGATGGTTGCCGAAGAGGCAGTCATAGAGGTTGAGGATGTCGTCAGAGAAGTCGACATCGAGGAAGTGGATGATGAGGTTGGGGTTGTTACAGATGTCGTCATCGAGGTTGTCGAAGAAGAACTGGATGTAGTGGTACTAGTGGATGTCGAGCTGGCCATTCCACCACCACCGTTACAGATTTGATTGAAGCTTGCACCAGGTTGTGGAGCTTCGCATACGTAGCAGTAAAAGTTCCTGCAAGATTGTTTCTTTAGTGTCTGGAGGTAAAGAGAGTAACTGTGCACAAACGAGGGTTCACTAATACAAACACATCCGCTAGCCGTATTGCTGCCAGGCAGTGGAGTTAGTGAGGGGTCACATGGAACTTGGGGCCCAGGACTGTCGGGCGATCCTGAGAAGCAGAACGCATTGGCGGTGCATGGGGCTTGACTAGCTACGAGGCGAGCCCAACCTAGTACCAGCACGATGAGGGGTGTGTTCAACATTCCCGATGCCAGGCAATTGGGTCACTGCCTTTATAGGTGTACCTGGCGCTAAATTCCCTGCCATATATTGCTAGTCCGTCCTTCAGCTATGACAGAGTTGTGAAATCCGTGCTGTCATAGGTCGATGTCCTTCCTGTTGACCGGTGGCGTTGTTATTGTGTAGATCTAGGTCTGGAGACGGACTAGAATTGCCGAGAGTCCCAAACGATCGGGGGGTGCCTGCCAAGAACGACGAGAACGGGTGCTGGGTCCGACATTACATCTCCTAGTCCACCACATCAACGGGACAAATGACATCTACGATACGCGTCGATCGAATGTAGTTAACCCCAATCTCGAAGTCGTCCGGTGCCGCATTGACCTGGCGTAGATACGTAAAGAGAAGGCATCGAGATCTTTCAAGAGACGATCAACTGTCTGAGGATTTGTCTTCGAGCGAATCTCTTGGATCTTCGTTTCACATTCGGGGATTATCGAGTTTGGAGGTCATGTATAGAAAATAGTGGGACCTCAAACCGGGTCTGAGAGGTGTCGTTGAAGCAGGCAATTGATGTTGTGAGGGTGGAGTTTGTCAGAAATCTGGTCCATGGCTATAAAGACGAGCTTTCAAATTTCAGGATACCCACAAAGATAGATCTTCCAATATGTTTTACGCCCCCAGAATCACCGCCAAACCATTCGAACCATGCAGCCATCCCTGTTACGACCTACAGAGACGTACGAGTCTCTCTCCTCTTGGACGCGAGAGGAAATGCTCTCGGGAGTTGGGTAGCCTAAACGAAGTGAGTCCTTGATAAATAAGTCAAGACGAGCGATTCGCACTCGCATGTAAGACTAACAAGAGCTGTGCAACGGGAGTCGGAAAAGGAGGTGGGGTCGGAAGAGTGGGAATTCAGTTGCACGAATCCGAAAGAGATCAATAGCAAGAGTTTGGGCATTTCGTAAACTTCGCGGTGCCCAAGAAGAGAGGCTGGAGATGTCTTAGGGGAGACCGAAGGTGAACGTTTGAACCATGGTAAACTTTACGACCACGTCTCGACTTGTACAATTATTTGTAGCTTACATTATATCTACCAAATTCCTGCAGCGACAAGGAAGACCCTCAACCTCGATCTTCGAGACGTAACCCCCTTTGGTGTGAACCTGACGTCGACGGATCATGGCGTCAATGTATTCAATGAACAGCAAAGGTGTGCATGACCGGAACCGCATATGATGCCCACGAGCGCGTCATCTCCACTGACAGAGAAGATCTCATCCCCGATCAAATATCGTAGATGAATTCATCCATACGATTTTTGACATAGGCGCTTGTCACGAGTCCAACGAAGGTCGCAACCGCCTGCGCGTCCGATACCTCACGCGGGGACATCAATAATAAACTCCTGATCGTATCTAGATTCGTTGTCGTTAACCTTGCAGTACACTCAATCAATTGCTTACTGTGGATGGCGTATTCCTTTGTTACGTAGATGTCGAGAAACTGCCCATGCAATCGTATCTCGACCTTCTTTGAGGCCTAAGATGAAACCAAAGGGATGATAGAGGGACTTTTGCCAGAGGGAAGACTCTATTATTCTCCAGTGTCACATTAGACCCCAAGAAAGACAGGGAGACGGCCCATGGAACATTTTCACTGCTCCACAAGTTATGGTTCTACACAGGATATTGGAGCATCGAACAGGAACTGAGTCAGTTCATCAGATAATCATAAGAGGTTGATGGTAAACAGCTGTTCGCAGTTCCACAACGGTCGGTGGTGAGATTGTGGGTGAAATCCGATGGCCGAGAGGGTGGGTATAATTTTTTGGTGGTGAGATTGAGTTCCACGGCTGATTTAAATAAGCAGGGAGAAGCTGTGTGTGAGCTGTGTGTCCCTGTACCTGTCAGGTTGATCATTTCGATAAGGTAGAGAACAAAAGAGGATAGGTCATAAGACCGACCTCGCGCCAAACATGAGGCAAGGTTGTCCAGGAGAGGAAACCTGAATGAGCTAAAAAGCGTGGTAGACGGGGTAGCCGTGGACCAGAATCAAGGCCTGGAACGGTAGATTGGTCTGATGAACTGCCGGCAGTGAAGGGCACCTTTCGTAGAGATAATAATCAATCCAGCTCTCGTATCGATTTCATCGTCTCGCTCTCTGCCAGCAAGCTCTATCATGGGCGAGGACAGCTCGCCACAGATGAGCTCCATGGTTGGGAATTACCCATATGATAGGGATCGTCTGTGAGTTCTTTTTTTTTTGCCTTCCTCGTCCCGTTCTCGACCGTTCGCTATCCCATTCAACTGCCGCCACCGCCGCCGCCGTGTCGTTTTAACCAGGTCCAAGGCTATGGTTCGAAGAATTCGTCGCCTCAATTGGCGCGAATTCTCGCCTCCCTTACGACCCTTCGTATTCATTTTCTCATACATATATACTTTTTCATGTCTCTTCTTGACCACAACGTTAAATCTTCCCCTTTCACCTTTTACCAATGCCCAGGGAATACGAACTCACAGTCCGTCAAGAGCCGAAGCAGGCACGAATGTGTGGTGTTGGCGGTAAAGGTCCATTCTCACAACTCCTCCCGACTTCCCTTTGCAACTGAAATCGTTCGTTCAGCCGATCGACGGCCAATTGACCCACCACCGATCATTCAACTTCGTGTCATAGATCCTACTGCCTCTCGACGTCCCACAGGCAGCTCGCCTGGCTCCGCTCCCTCGTCTCCCATGTCAGATTCAAGTCCGGTTTCGAGGTTCGTCTCCTCGCCATGCTAAGTCTGCTTGAAGAGAGTAGCCTCAAACCCCCCGCGTATCAGACACGGTAATGCCCCCACGTCCGCAACAGATGATCCAAACACAAACAGAACCAACGCAGTCGGCTCTCGATACGCACAAAACTTTCTTCAAAATCCATACTACTTTATGTTTGCGAGTTTGGCCAAGCCAGATGACGATGCCGAGTTACATTGGCTAAAGGTATATACTCCCTACTGTATCTCACTTATTATTGGATTTAATCTATCACTTGCAGGACGGCCGCACCCGTTGCACCACAGGCTCCGTCGTCTCCTCGCTCTATCATTTAAAGGACACAGAACATCGTAATGAAGACGCTGGGTTCTTTGTCTTTCCAGATTTGAGTGTTAGGACGGAAGGCAGTTATAGGCTCAAATTGAGCTTGTTCGAAGTAGTTGGGTGAGCGATTTGTTTTCATTCGAAGCTTCTCCCATATGGCATAGATTTGCCTGTTCTCGACTTCTTCCTCCTTCTTTCCCTTTAACTCAAGCTTTCTCTTCGCAGAAATAATGTATGCCATTGCAAATCGATATATTCAGCACCATTTTATGTCTATACTGCAAAAAAATTCCCGGGAATGGAAGGTGCTTCTAGCTATTTTCATTATCATCTTCCTTCTCATTACAGCCCATGATCACGTAGAATCCACACCACTCTCCTGCTCTCTCGCTGACCAAGGTATAAAGATACGTATCCGCAAAGACATTCGTGTCCGTAAACGCCCCATACATGCACTCGAGCATCCTCTCCATCTTCCCCTCGACGATTCTTCGGTTGATAACGATGATGATGTCGACCGTGCCGGCGCTGAAGAAGACTCACGCAGGACAAGCAGGTCGGAGAAGCGTGATTCCAAGAGGGGTCGTTTCGACAACCGCCCTGACAACGCTACTATGGCCTCCCCCGATGCCCCGGGAAGACCGGCACACGAACATCTTCCGTGGCCAACTACCACCGCTGATTCCACGCTAGGTGCTACTGGTTCCGGACCTCCGCAAGTCATTCCTCCCCCTCCCCCTCCAGGTGGCGAACAACCGAGCATCGGGGTTGGACTACCTGGACCTTCTGTGTACGACGGGAGAGGCGGTGGGGGAGGGTATCACCCATACGACCCACCACACCAACAACACTCTAGCCACGGGCATCAGGGATACAGGTCTGCAGAAACAGCGCCTCCTCCTTCCCAACCACCTTCTACGCATGCGCCGGCGTATCCTCAACCACATACACCGTATGGCCCGCCCCCCGGCCAACACATCCCACCGCCGCCACCACCGCATGTACCTCCATCCTCTCAGCATGTGGCTCCTGCGCCACAGCACAGTGCTCCGGCCCCCACATCGCAACATTTACCACCGCCAGCGCACACCATTCCACCTCCACCGCCTCAACAACACTCGCACATTCCTCCAGCGCCGGCTCACCTTGGTCACATTCCCCCGCCTCCGCATGCACATCACACTGGACCTCCACCTCCGCCCCCACCTCCGCCGAGTCAGCAAGGGTACGTACCATATGCCGGTGGGTGGGGTCCACCACCTCCACCGCAGCAGACACAGGTATACGACCCGTATCCACATCATTCGCAACATCAACCACCGGCGACTCATCACCAGCATCCGCCCCACTCGCATTTGCACCAACAACATTATGGACCCCCTCCTGCACCTCAACAAATGCATCATGGCCCACCGATACCTCCACCGCCTCCGTCAAGGTACGATTACTCGGGTTCAACATATGCACCGCAGCAACAGCCACCTTACAGCGGATACTACGATCAACTAACTCAACAACACCCTCCCCCACCTGCATACGGTGGGAGTTCTCCCCGACTAGCTCCACCATCTCTCCCGGCGTCAGGACAGCCACAAGCCCAGAATCCCGCTAATGCGAATGTTGGAGGGAGTTCGGGATATGGAGAGTACTCGTATTCGCGGGGGTCACCACCACCTACTGGTAGGGGGTATCAACACCATCAATATGGACCACCACCACCACCACCATCTGCTCCTGGGAGCAGCTATGCACCGGATAGGTATCACCCTCCGAGTTACCATTACAATTATAATGCGCCCCCTCCTCTGCAAACCGACTCGTGGGGGCCACCTACTGCCTCTGGGCAGGCAACGCAAGGATATTCCGCGTGGGGTAGTGATGCTTATGGCAGTGGAAGTGCAAGCGCTAGCGCAAGGGACCCTGGATATAACAGCAGTCCTGGAGGAACGAGTGTAAGCGGACTTGTTGGTGCGGTTGGGAACCCAGGCGATCGGATTCAGTTGGCGCCTTTGAGGGCTGGTCATGGTGGGATCACGACGTCGCCGCATTCTCTGCCTCTTTCACTGCCTGGTTCTGGTGGACCGGGTGGTGGTGCGGGGTACCCAGTCGTTCATATGAAGAGCCACGAGCGAGGTGGGAGTGGGGGATATGGAACTGGAGCGAGAGATGTGGGGAGTGAGAGGGATCGTGAGAGGGGTGGGCCTAGTGGCCGGGATAGTGAGAGAGGAGGAAAGAAGAACCCGCTCAGCATTGGGAGTATTATCTCTGACGAGACTGGGTAAAAATTAGGGTTGCTTGTTTACTGCTCCCTCACTATTTCGCTGGTTACTTAGATAATTGAAAGATATACCATTGTACATGTACATGTGAGCAATGGCCTGTGGGCTCTTTTTTTCGATTATTTTATTTATTTCGCCGGTGACAGTCCTGGGTCACAAGATGTGGTCCCGTATTTCAACATTTGTTATGTAGACGGCATAATTCACGACCTGATTCAGTGACCCCGCACAGCACTTCCACCGTTCTTGCATGGTAGTACCATTGCTACGCAATCGCTCCATGTGAGCATCCATAGCCGAATGACTCTTACCGGTACTTTTATATACAGCGCGTGACACAGTAGCTGAGACCTGCTGTGTGTATTACGTGTTGCGCCCGACTCCTTTTCACAACTGACCATGGCTGCCGTCAAGACATCTAAACCCAATTTTTTTGGTAAGGGTTCTGTTGAGGTGGGACCGGAACCTGCACCAGGAGAAGGACGAACTCGGCGTCTCGCCATCACAGCAGACAAGCTCGTCACTCAGCCGTTCGAAGGAATTAACACCATAGCAGATGTTATTTCCTACGCAGCACGCACCCATGGTACGAAACGTGCTCTTGGCTGGAGAGATATCGTCGACGTCCACGAGGAAGAGAAGGATGTTAAGAAGGTCGTTGACGGGAAAGAGGTCACGGAGAAGAAGCAGTGGAAGTATTTCCAGCTGAGCGATTACAAGTACCTTTCTTATGTTGAAGTCGAGGTAGCCATCTCTGAGCTTGGACGGGGGATCATTCACTTGGGGGTTGGCCCGGACCACGTCTTCAATATCTACTCTCAAACAAGGTGTGTACTCTCTACTGAGTCTGCTTCCTCCTTGATCTTCACAACTCTCCGACTAGCGTCAATTGGCAATTAATGTCCCATGCCTGCGCATCCGTATCGACTACAATCGCTACCGCGTACGACACGCTAGGCGAATCGGGTCTTGCCCATTCTCTGAACGAGCCCAACTGCATCGGCCTCTTCACTAACGCCGAACTTCTTCCCACCCTTTCCAATGTTCTCTCCCAAACCCCTTCCGTCAAATTCATCATTTACGACGGTCAGCCCACTCCGGCTTCCCTCGAGAAGCTCCGTGGCGTCCGCGAGGATATCAAAGTCCATTCCATCGACGAGTTGCGTGAGTTAGGCCGGTCTCAGTCCATTGAGATCCTCAAGAGCAGAACACCTACCTCGGACACCATAGCATGCATCATGTACACTAGCGGAAGTACGGGCCCCCCTAAAGGGGTGTGCATCACCCACGCCAACCTCATGGCCTCAGTCGGCGCGATATACACTCTTCTCCGACACCACTTTCTGCCGGAAGACACGTATCTCGCGTACCTGCCCCTCGCGCACATATTGGAATTCATGGTCGAGCTGGCACTCTTTTTCGTGGGCATGACAACGGGCTACGGTCGGGTCAAAACGTTGACCGATGCGTCTGTGCGGAAATGCAAAGGTGATATCAGCACATTCAAACCCAGCATCATGGTTGGTGTCCCTGCAGTATGGGAAACCATTCGCAAAGGTATCATCAGTAAGATAAACGCGGGCGGAACGATCAAGAAGGGCGCATTTAACGCATCCATGGCTGTGAAAAAGGCAAACGTGCCTGGCCTTACCCAGATAGTCGACAGTGCCGTTCTGAGCAACGTCAGAGCTGCTACGGGTGGAAGGTTGAGGCTGGCGCTCAGTGGGGGTGCGGCGTTGAGTCGCGAGACACAAGAATTCCTGAGCCTCGCTTTGGTCACCATGTTGCAAGGTGCTTTTCTCCCCACATAAATTTTCATCGTCTCTTATTTATTCCTTGCAGGCTATGGGATGACCGAGTCGTGCGGGATGTGTGCCATTCTTCCTCCAGAACTCATGCAATACGGTTCCGTCGGGCTTCCTGTACCTTCCATCGAAGTCAAGTTGATTGATGTACCCGATGCGGGATATTCATCCAAGAGCAAGCCACCGCAAGGCGAGGTGTGCATCAGGGGACCTTCGGTGATCAAAGGGTATTACAAGAGGGACGATTTGAATAGTGACGAAACGATATTCACCAAGGATGGCTGGTTGAGGACTGGTGACGTTGGGCAGTGGAATCCAGATGGAACGTTGTCTCTGATCGATCGCATTAAGAACCTCGTCAAGCTACAAGGAGGAGAGGTGCGTCAGCTTTGTTGTGTATCTTTCAGAAATCATGGTACTGACTTGTGTCCTTACCTCAGTACATCGCACTGGAACGATTGGAATCGGTATACAAGGCGTGCAACTATATCACCAACCTTTGCGTTTACGCGTCTAGTGACGCTAAGCAACCCATCGCTATAATGATCCCACACGAGGTTAACTTACGGATGGTCCTCAAAAACTCCATCACGAAGAGTGACACGTTATCCTTGGCAGAGCTATGCGAAGAACAGCGGGTGAAGGACTTGATTCTCAAGGAGTGTAATGCCATCGGGAAGAAGAACGGATTCAAGACGATGGAACTTCTTGAGGCTGTGGTGTTGACCCCTGATGAGTGGACGCCTGAGAGTGGGCTTGTAACGGCTGCGCAGAAGATCCAGAGGTCGAAGATCGCAAAGAAGTTTGAAGTAGAAATCAAGGTACTTTATCTTTCCGGTTTGTTTTGAAGAGTTCGTGCTAATCAAGAAAAAAAAATTAGGCAGCTTATGCAAATCAATGAATGGAATGGAGATCGGATGCAAGCATGTATAGAGACTTTACGAGATTCGAGGAATGGACTCAAACTTGTTTACCATTTCGCGTGGGTCATTGTTGATTGAGGAACAGCTCACTAAGGCTCAAGTCCACATGGTAAGAAATGCTATGAAACTGAGTCCGACTTAGGCTGCTTGAGATTCACAGGGAAGGAAGGTGGTTGGCGGGCTGACTGCACCCATGCACGTTTCTTATACCGACAATAATATTTGGAATTCAGAGATGAAATGAAATGCCTTGTCCGACGAATCCCGATCCCGAAGTGGACACGGTGCTCGACTGGATCACGTGCTGGCAGTAGCAACGACCGCCGAATCTCATGGCCAACGATTGGCGAAGCGCTTTTGAACGATCCCCAGGGTCAGACCCGCCATGCTTTATAAAGACTGGTATTGTTGCAACGTGTTCGTGGAAACTCAGGGATGACGGCAGCTATATCCTCCAATAAAGGATAAAGGCAATGCCATACGAGGATTCTTCACAAGCTATACTGCGAGATATCCCGCACAAACATATCTTGAAGATTTCCAGGTCCACCGAAGTCAAGCAATACGCACATACAGAGGTATTTGATCCAATTGTTCGATTGCACGATAAGATCACATGTCGCACCGTAACGTAGGCACCAAAAAAAGGACATAAATACAACAGCTAGCCTGTGAGATTTCTTGACAAGCGACTACCCTCAACAATCACTCAGGCAAGATTAGCGCTCTTTTTCATCATGGATTTATTGATCACTTTATAATTAAGGCTAAAGATGTCCAAGATATCTTCCTTATTCAGTTCGATAACGCCAAAGTCGTCGGAGAAGCAAGTAGATACGACTCTGGAGGCGGCGGAAACTAAAGTCGAGCAGACTTTGGAATCAACGGAGAAGCAGGTGGGACAGACTGTAGAGGAGACGAAGACGGAAGTGGTAGATACTGTGGAGGAATCGACGACCCAGGCGAAAAAGACTCTGGAAAAGACGGGAGCTCAAGTGGGAAAGACTTTAGCGGCGACGAAGACGCAAATGGGGAAGACTCTGGGGGGATTGGGATCGAAGATGGGAAAGACCCTAGAAGCGACTAGGAAGCAAGTGGGAAAGAGTTTGGGGACGACAGGAAAGCAAGCGGAAAAGACCATCGAGGAGTCAACGACGCAAGTAGGAAATACTCTGCAGGAGACTACGACGCAAGTGGGAAGTTCCGTGCAAGCCACTACGACACAAGTGGGGAATACGTTGCAAGCCACGACGACACAAGTGGGAAATACGTTGCAGGCGACGACGACGCAAGTGGAGAGTGCTTTGCAAGCCACGACAACGCAAGTGGGGAATACGTTACAGGCGACGGGGGCGCAAGTAGAAAAGACGGTGGA
>Ga0209006_10004421_pt1 | contig 12752 bp, 12 predicted proteins | sample JacPin_JW_Ref_O2_FD_188567 | JGI IMG/M metagenome (GOLD analysis project Ga0209006, IMG submission 188567) | Forest soil microbial communities from Algoma, Ontario, Canada - Jack Pine, Ontario site 1_JW_Ref_O2 (SPAdes) (version 2) | ecosystem: Environmental > Terrestrial > Soil > Boreal...
ACTCCTCTTGCCCTGTGGACTGGTGACTACAATTTTCGAGTCACCGGAAGTCCGTTCCGTATGGCTTACGAGATCAACCGCGAAACCTACGCCATGGGGCGTTATTTTCTGTGGCAGTCGACTTGGCCGCAGAAAAGCTACCGCGACGCCAGGGTGCGGGCCCAATATGAACAGGAACTGAAGGACGCGCAGGAATACAAAACTTTCCGGGGGTTTGTTCGCAGCGTGGGGAATAAGTTTGTTTCGTTCTGGCGGGAGTATCTGGTTTGGCCTTTGCCCTTTGTGCTTCTGGCTCTGCCCTGCGCGGCGCGTGACCGGCGCATGCGTGTTCCGTGGATGATTGCGGCGATCTTCGCGGCCGGTCTTGCGGTTGAGGTATGGTTTCTGCCGCACTACTTTACTCCGGCTATGGCATTGTTGTTTCTTTTTCTGATGCAGTGCATGCGGCATCTGCGCCAGTTTCGCTGGCGCGGAAAAGCGGCGGGGCTCGCAATTGTGCGAGCTGTTTCGGTAATTTATATCGGCACAGCGCTGCTGCGCATCGCGCTGGCCGTTACGCACGTCCACCCGGAGAGCGCGTGGCAACACGGAGACAAGCAGCGGGAGTCGATCGTGCAGCAACTCGCGGTCACTCCCGGCCAGCACGTGGTTCTGGTCAGCTATTCGCCGGACTTCCCACTGGATCGCGAGTGGGTCTACAACCTGAGTAATATTGATGGCTCTAAACTCGTGTGGGCGCGCGACATGGGTATCGAGAAAAATCGTGAACTACTCGCTTATTATCCCGACCGCCACTTCTGGAAGGTTCATGCGGACTCCTCGCCTGCACCTCCGCACCTGGAGACTTATCGCGAATCCGCAAAGAGTAATTAGTGGCGGCTCTACAATGAAGTCTTTGCGACGCTGGCTGGGAGGGACTATAAAGGTATACTTCGCGGAGGAACGAACTATGCGAATGCTGCTGAACTGGGTCTTGAGCGCTCTGGCAGTATGGATTGTTTCGCGCGTGGTCCCGGGAATCTATGTGAGCGGTCCCATCGCCGCACTCATCGCGGCGCTGGCCATCGGCTTCGTGAACGCGACTCTCGGAATGCTTCTAAAAATTCTTACCTTCCCACTGACTCTGATCACGCTGGGACTATTCTGGTTTGTCATTAACGCGCTCATGTTGAAGTTTGCCTCGGCTCTGGTTCCCGGCTTTGTGGTACGCGGGTTCGGGGCAGCCTTTGTGGGCGCGATTCTGCTGAGCCTGGTAAACATGATGCTGAAGTGGCTCGTCCACCCCTCGGCGGGGGGACGCGTCTAATAGAAAAACATTTGCCCGAATTATGGCTACGGCATTTTCGCAATTCCCGCTCGACTCACTCGATCCTCTCCTCGTCACCATCCCCGCAGCGTGGTTTCTGATGGGCTCTGCTTCGGGACACGATTGTGAACGGCCCGTTCACCGCGTCTGGGTTGACGCTTTCCTGCTCGCGGCCACGCAAGTCACCAACGCGGAATATGAGCGGTTCGTCCATTCGATCAAGTGTGAGCCGCCGCCGTTCTGGAACGATGCGGATCTGAATCACCCGCGGCAGCCGGTCACCGGCGTCTCCTGGCTCGATGCGGATCGATACTGCCACTGGTTGCGCTCGCAAACCAACCGCGGCTACCGTCTTCCCACGGAAGCGGAATGGGAGCGGGCTGCGCGCGGCGATTTCGAACAAAAAGATTTTTCCTGGGGCAACGAGCCGCCGCAGTCTTTTCCAGGTTACTCGAGTCGATGGCAGAACGGCCCCGAGCCGGTAGCCCAACACGCGCCCAACACCTTCGGCCTCTATAACATTTGCGATAACGTTCACGAGTGGTGCAGCGATTGGTATGACGCGACCTACTATGCAACGTCGCCCGAGCGCAATCCGCGCGGCCCGGACCAAGGCCAGCGGAAATCCTCGCGCGGCGGGTCGTGGCGTCATCATGTCAAAGTGGCGCGCTGCTCAGCCCGCTCCAGCATTCCTCCGGAGTTCCACTACGCCGACTACGGCTTTCGCGTTGCATGCGACCCCATATAATCATTTGTCATTCCGAACTGGCGGTTAATCCGGCGAGGAATTTGTTGTGTTCGCATCTCTTCAGAAACGGAGAAAGCGCTCATGTTTCGACCCGATCTTCTCCGCAATAAGCGCATCCTGATCACGGGCGGCGGCACCGGCCTCGGGAAAGCCATGGCGGCTCGATTCCTTGAGCTGGGCGCGATAGTGTACATCTGCGGGCGCCGCGAAGAAGTTCTTGAGGATACCGCCGCTGAGCTTTCGACGCGCGGATCAATCCACACTCTTCCGTGCGATGTGCGCAGCCTCGACGCAGTCGAAGCCATGATTGATACGATCTGGAAATCAGGCCCGCTCGATATTCTCGTGAACAACGCCGCGGGAAATTTTATTGCCCGTACCGAGGAGCTCTCGCCGCGAGCCTTTGAATCGGTAATCGGCATCGTCCTGTTCGGCACGCTCCACGCCACCATGGCATGCGGACGGCGCTGGCTGAAAGCTTCGCATCCCGCCACGGTCCTCAGCATCTCCGCGACCTACGCGCCGGTCGGCTCGGCCTACGTTGTTCCCTCGGCCGTTTCCAAAGCCGGAGTGGAGACTCTCATGCGCAGCCTCGCGGTTGAGTGGGGTGATCGGGGGATTCGCATGAATGCTATTGCTCCGGGCCCAATTCCTACACAAGGCGCATTTTCACGCGTCCTGCCGCGCCCTGAACTTGAAGCTCTCGCCCTCGACCGCAATCCGATGCACCGATTCGGCACCACGGAGGAATTGGCGAACCTCGCCGCATTTTTAGTCAGCGATGGCTCGTCCTATATCAACGGCGAAGTTATTCGCATGGACGGCGGCGAATTTCTACAGGGCGCGGGAGAATTCAGCGATCTGGGGCGCGCGCTCAGCCAGAAGGATTGGGAATCCCTGAAACCCCGCAAGAAGTGATTGTGAGCTCTTGTCCCCATGCCGAAAACGGTGTGACCTATCTTTTGCACTAGAACTCATGCACTGAACTGAGGAAATCTTTTGCAGTCTTTGCCCTCCTGCGTGGAGCCAAAACCGGTCGCACCGCATCCAAATCACAAAATGGAGGTTTCCCTATGTACGTTGTTCTTGGAGCCAGCGGTAACACCGGTCATGTGGTGGCTCAGGGACTGCTTGACGGTGGCAAGGCAGTTCGCGTGGTCGGCAGAAATGCCGATCACCTGCAATTTCTCGCGGCAAAGGGTGCGGAGACGTTTGTGGCTGACGTCACCGACGCTCAAGCCCTGACGAAGGCCTTCAATCAGGTCGAGTCGGCTTATGTCATGATTCCGCCCAACGCGACCAGTAATGACTTCCGCGGTTTTCAAACTAGCGTGAGCGATGCGGTTGCTAAAGCCTTGCAAGATACGGGAGTGAAGAACGTCGTCTCGCTCAGCAGTTTCGGAGCTGACAAGCCCGGCGGTACCGGCCCCATCGCCGGCCTTCACGATATGGAACAGAAACTCAATCGGCTGAATGCCAACGTCTTGCACCTGCGCGCGGGATACTTCATGGAAAACACACTGGGACAGGCAGCTGTCATTCGCAGAATGGGCTCTGTGGTGGGCTCTTTGCGTCCCGATCTTAAACTGCCGATGATCGCCAGTTGCGATATCGGCAAAGCCGCCGCCGCGGCTCTACTGCGACTTGAGTTCCGTGGGAAACAAATTCAAGAACTCCAGGGACAGCGCGATTTGAATTACATGGAAGCCAGCTCGATCATCGGAAAGGCGATTGGCAAACCCGATTTGAAATACATGCAGGTTCCCAACGATCAGCTTCGACCCGCAATGGTTCAGATGGGAATGTCGGACAATTTTGCAGGATTGATTCTCGAGATGGCTGCTGCCCTGAACTCCGGGCACGTCAAGGCACTGGAGCCGCGCAATTCCGGCAATACCACAACCACTACTTTTGAAAGCTTTGTAGCCGAGTTCTTCGTCCCGGCCTACCAGCAACAGGCAGCCGCCTGAGAGTTCACGCAGGCGCGGACACCGCTTGGGGAGGCCAGCCCACGGGCGGTTCCGCGCCACTGCGCGCAGAGCTTTCGAGCATGAACCCTCCGAATAAACAGCCGTGGCAGTTCACACTGCTATACTTACGCCGAACGGTCCAAGTCCACGGGAGACACTTCATGCCACCACCCCCCGAACGACGAGATCAGGCCCGGATTAAAGTAAAAGTGCCGGTTGAACTTCGATTCGAGGATAATGAGACTCCCTATCGCTGCGCCACTTCGGACCTTAGTCTCACCGGCTGTTACATCGAGACCATGTTCCCTTTTTCAGTCGGAACTGCACTTGAGATCAAGTTGCAGACGAACAATACGCTGTTGATTCTGGCCACAATCGTCACCAGCGACCCTCAAGTCGGCAATGGAATCCAGTTCATGAAAATGCTTCCGGAGGACGTGGAAGAGTTGCGGATTTTCCTGGATGACCTTCAGAAGCAAGCCAGCGAAAAAGAAGCTGCCGAAAGAGAAGCTGCCCAGAAAAAAGCTACAGAGAAAACCAAGTAGATCATCTAGGTTTAGGCGCCGGCTCGCATAGCCTCGGCCTGCCTGATGCTTCGCACAACGGTGTGAGCCAGACTTTCTACCACGGCTACGTCGCCTTCATCAAAACTAAAAGCTGCCGACGCAAACACCGTCAGTAACCCGATCGTATCGCGCTCAAAGCGAACCGGCGCCGCCAAGATCGAGCGTATGCCGAGCCGTCGACAGCTTTCCAAGTCCACGCGCGGGTCCATCTCGGCATCATCGCAGCGCAAAGTTTTTCCGTCGCGAAAACACTCGCCTGAGAGTCCTGAATTCACATCCAGTCGCGTGCCCAAGGCCGGCGCACTTTCTCCCACGCTCGCCCGGCACATCACCGCACCCTTGTGGGCGAGCGCAATTGCCGCGCCGTTTCCGCGCGTGAGTGATTGCGCCCTCTCAGCAATCAGGCGCAAAGATGCGGCCAGATCGGACCCGAGCGATTTAAATTCATACTGCACGGTGGACGACGCTGCGTGTCTCTCCGCAGAGCCGGCTCTCCAATTTCCAGCTTCAGTTTCCGCTTCCAAACTGACTGCCATGGGATTGCGATTCGCGGGCGAGACGTGGGCTGCTCCGGGCCAACCCCGGCCTAATGTGACTTTCGGGGCAATATGGCTGGGAGCTCCCGCGTTAATCGTCAGCCAGTCATGCAATCGCCGGCGCGCCTCTTCCGGCAAATCGGAAAAGCGCACACCGGCGCGTCCTAGGGCATCGGCCCACGCGATGTAGCCAGTTGTTTCCACATGCGCGGGAGGTTCCGGCAGATCGATTTCCAGGCGCACGCGCCGCTCGCGCTCCAGGCGAACATCGGTATGCATCGAGAGCCCTTCTTCACTCAGATCCAAAATCATGCCGCCGCTCACTCCGTCAAAACTCGCGAATGCGGGTGCGTGCATGCTCTGCCGGACACACCTTCGCCGCTCCGGCCCGTGTTCTCGGGTTCCATCCATTTCAGTTAAGGATGAGAGTACAAAGACGGCGGCGAAAGTGCTTCCTGAGGTTCCCGTCTACTTTCAACCGCTGGTGATGCCCAAATAGCCGTTCACCGCATCCACGGTAAGCCTAAGGCTGGTGGCGATTTGAGAGATTCGTTGACCCTGATTGTAGAGTTGATAGACCTGTTGTGACTCAGAAATCCTCACAGCGTCTGCGGTTGGAACCGAAGTTGCCCGAGATTGCCGGGCATTTTGCACGGCCGGGTTTGAAAAATTAGCACTGGTTGATGGCGAGGACGACAATGAGCCGGAGATGGAAATACTCATAGAACGCTCCTTTTTCTCCTACCTGAAAGAAGGTTCGGCAGATTGTGGGGTTCCTTGAGACACCTCGCAAAGATTTCTCAAAAAAGTGACCCAGCAGTTCCATTCGAGGACAGTCATCCCAAATCTGCAGGAAAAACCGTATAGCAAGAGAGGCGAATTGCCACATCTAATGCTGGAGGGTGAGTATGCCGCTGTCTGCCGACCGACCGTCGAGAAGGACGTTTCGAAAAAGGCTCTGGAGGGCCCTCGGGATTGTGGCAGTTATTTCGCTTGCCATCCTACTGTTGTCGGTTCGATACGTTGTGACCCATGCGGGGCCCATTCTGCGGGCACGAGTTATCCAGACTCTCTCCAATCGATTCGGCAGTAAGGTAGAACTCTCGGGTTTTCAAGTTTCCCTCATTCATGGCATTGAAGTGTCGGGGACTGGGCTGGAGGTATACGGCGCGAAGGACCCGAACGTTTATGAACCTGGAGAGCAGCCATTAATCGGGATTCGGGAGTTTCGCTTTGCAACCACCTTGCGAAAATTATTCCTCTCTCCGATGCACATCGACACGGTGTACGTGGAGGGAATGGTTTTAAATATTCCACCCAAGCAGCAGCGGCAAGAAGTGACGAAGATGGGATCACGAGCCCGGCGGATGAGTATCGTCGTGGACAAATTCGTTTGTGACGACACGTGGCTGGTGATCAATACGATGGATCCTGCCAAGCCACCGCTGGAATTTGCCATCAGCAAATTGAACATGAAGGATGTTGGCCCCGGCCAGCCCCTTCAATTCGATGCGACGTTGGTCAATCCGAGGCCAGTGGGAGACATACAGTCGAGCGGTTTGTTCGGACCATGGCGTCAGGACGATCCTCGCGAAACTCCGGTACAAGGGGATTATTCTTTCAGCCATGCGGACTTGAGCACCCTCAAGGGCATTGGCGGGATACTCTCTTCCGTCGGAAATTACTCGGGAACACTCAACAATATCGCGGTGCATGGAACCACCGACACTCCCGATTTTCGAATTGCGACCAGCGGCCATCCGGTGGCGCTGCATACCGAGTTTCATGCCGTCGTGGACGGCACCTGCGGAGACACTTATCTGAAGCCGGTTAGAGCGTCCTTTTTGCATTCTTCCTTGACGGCCAACGGCTCCGTGGTTCGAATGAGGCAAGGCAAGGGTCATGATATCGAGCTCGATGTTCTGCTGGATCATGCGCGTATTGAAGACCTTCTGAAGCTCGGAGTGCACACCGAGCCGCCGGTGATGACCGGGCCCGTGGACATGAAGACAAAACTCAGCCTGTTTCCAGGTAGCGAGAGCGTGGCCGACCGGTTGAAGCTAGCGGGAGATTTTCATGTGCTTAGCGCTCATTTTACGAACGCTAAGGTGCAGGGCAAGATCGATTCGCTGAGCCAGCGCAGTCAGGGGAAGCAATCGCGAGAACGGAACGGTGAGGTTGTGCCAATCGATTTGCAGGGTGTGTTCGATTTGAGAAATGGATTGCTGTCTTTCTCATTATTGCATTTTCTAATTCCAGGAACACAGGTGGAGATGACCGGGGATTACAGTCTGGATGGACGAGAGTTTGATTTTCATGGCAAGGCGCGGCTTGAGGCCAAGCTCTCGCAAATGACGAGCGGCTGGAAGTCAATTCTGCTGAAGCCGGTCGATCCCTTCTTCCGCAAGAACGGCGCAGGTACGGAGGTGCCGATCAAAGTCACGGGCGCGGAATCGGAACCTAAGATTGGCCTGGACTTCCATCATAAAGACGATGGCGGTGGCGCCACGAACAAAAAGACAGAGACGTTGTCGACGCGCTAGGAATAGTCGAGGTCTGTTGCCAACAATAGATACGAAACGTTATCATCCAACCAACGCGTGAGGGGCAACCGCGAATCCCTGTTGAACTGCCGAGGTAGGAAGCGCTATGAGTGACAAACCCAGCACCACTTTGCCTGGAACCGTCGAAAAAATTATCAAGTCTCCATCGCCCAGCGAGCCTGATAAAGCTCAGATTTCCGTGGAAGGGGCGGACCATCTTTATCGGGAACTTCGGATCGAAAACGCCCTGACTGACGAAAAGGGCAAGAAGGTCACCCTGAAACAGGGAGCTGAGGTGGAAGTCACCATTGAAGCGGGGCCGGAGGCAACTACCACGTCGCGCGAGTGAGATAGCTCGGCCCCCGGTTTCGAACTCGGTCTACGGGGCCGTACGCAAACTCTTCCGCCAGTGCCGCTTCAGATACAGGGATCACTGTATACCCTCAAATCTCCAAAAACAGCATCCTACGAGTGGCGAAGCGCATACAGGTTGGGCTTTTTCCTGTTTACGGGTAAGAGCGAGGAAGACTAATGCACGGCACACTCCCGAGGCAATCACAGGTTTCTGCGACGCAGGGGTCGTGGTCGCAGCACGGCGACCATCAGCACGGCGTCCAGTTTTATTCGCAAGATAAATTCCTGCTGGAAGAACTGAGCGGATATATAGGCGGAGCTTTGCGCGCAGGGGATGCCGCAGTAGTAGTGGCAACTGAAGCGCACCGCAACGGTCTTCTGCAATGGGTGACAGCACAAGGTTTGGATGTGACCGATCTTCTGGTGCAGGGGCGTTTCGTCGCGCTCGACGCTCGCCAGACTTTGGCGGCGTTTATGGTAGAAGGTTGGCCGAGCGACGAGCTTTTCAACAAGGTAATTGGGGAGGTTGTGACAAAAGCGTCCGCAGCGGCTGGCCGCGAGCGCCCGCGGGTGGCAATCTTCGGCGAAATGGTCGCGTTGCTATGGGCGGATGGAAAGAGTCAAGCTGCGATTCGTCTCGAACAACTATGGAATGATCTGGCCCAGAAACACTCGTTCTCGCTGTTCTGCGCGTATCCAATGAGTGCTTTTCAAAAACAGGAAGATGCGGACCTTTTGGTAAAGGTTTGTAATGAACATTCGGCCGTGATCCCGACCGAGAGCTACATGGGCCTGGGCAGCGAGGCCGAGCGGCTTCGCAACATTGTTCAATTGCAACAGAAGGCAAAGGCGCTGGAAACCGAAGTAGCCGAACACAAACGACTCCGTCAGGAACTCGAACTGCATGTGCAAGCGCGTACGGCTGAACTTCAAGGCAAGAACGCTCAACTCTTGGAAGAGATCAAGCGGCGTGAAGATGCGGAGACCAGCCTGCGCACCCTGACCAGTCAGCTTATGCTGATCCGTGATGAAGAGCGCCGCCGCGTGGCGCACGAGTTGCATGAGAGCACGGCGCAAGTTCTGGCTACGTTGTCGATGAACCTATGCGTGCTCGGCGATATTGACCGGCCCACGACCGCAACCGAATCGAAACTGATTACCGAGAGTGCCTCTTTGGTGGACGGACTGCTCGGGGAGGTGCGCCAACTTTCGCACCTGTTGCATCCGCCTACCCTCGATGAAATGGGGCTTCCCTCCGCTATTCAGTGGTATTCAGAGCAATTTGCGAAACGCACAAATATTCACGTCACCTTGCAGATTCCAGCCGACTTCGGAAGACTCTCGCGCGAGAGAGAGATTGCAATGTTTCGAGTAGTGCAGGAAGCTCTGGCGAACGTGCATGAGCATTCAGGAAGCCCGAGCGCTTCGATCCGGCTCAGCAAGAGCGGCGGGCATGCCTGCGTTCAGGTGAGTGATTTGGGCAAAGGAATGTCGGGGAAATCCGCGCCGGACTCCATGGGAGTGGGGATTAACGGAATGCGTGAAAGGTTGCGGCAGCTGGGCGGAGTGCTGACGGTTCACTCCAGCGCGCGTGGGACGCTGATTACAGCCGACTTACCCCTCTAATAAATAAAGCGGGCATTCTTGGCAGGTTTATTTTGCGCCCCCGGCGAGCAATATCCTAAGGAGCAGCAACCAGCGGCGGACGTTAGTACTCATCAGAAAATTTTCTTTCACGTGTTCGTGTCCGTTCTGACCGAGCTGTGCGGCAAAATCCGGATGCGTCAGCAGATATCGGATCTGATAGGCGCAACCATCCACGGAATGGACGAGAGCTCCGGTTAACTTGTGGATGATCTGATTGGGTATGCCTCCGACGGCACCGGCGATCGTCGGCTTTCCTTTCCACAGCGCCTCCGTCACGGTCAATCCAAAACCTTCGCGGATGGATTTCTGCACAATGATGGTGGAAGCCCGCTGCAGAGCGTTGATTTCGAGCGCGCACCACGGCGGGAGGTCAAGAATAATAATGTCTTTATCGTCACCGACAGCTTCCTTAACCTCTTTGAGAACGGCGGCGCCCTCGGGATCGTCGCTGGCCCCGCCACCGGCCAAGACCAACTGGGCATCCACATACTTGCGGGCCTGCTTGAAAGCCTGCACTACTCCCACCGGATCCTTGGCCCGGTCAAAGCGCGAAACTTGGGTGACAATGGGGCGCGAGCGATCGATGCCGAACTCGTCGCACACATGCTGAACGAAGCTGTCGTCGATATCCTTATTTTTCTCAGACAGCGGGTCGATACACGGATAAAACAAATACTGAGGAATCGGCAACTGGCGGGCGAAAGATTGCGAGGAAAAAATCGCGGCGTCATATTGTTCGATGAACGGGCGCAAGAAACCCCATACGTCGGGATTGGGACTGGAAAGATCGATATGGCAGCGCCAGATCCAGCGTTGCGGCGATTCCTTGCGCGCGCGAATCAGCGCCGCCGGCTGCGGATCGTGAATCACAATAAAATCTTCGGAAAACTCGAGCCGGTTGCGGTTTTGCTCGTTGTGCATCAGGAAGATGTCGCGAGCGTGCTGCGTAAGGTTGTAATCGCTGCCTTGCAGCGCATTGTGGAACGCCTTCGTAACTTCAAAAAAATCGTTCCCTCCAGTAATTACGTCCCAGTGGGTCTCCACCTCCAGTTCTCTTAATAACGGAACCAGTTGGTTGAGCATTTCAGCCACTCCTCCGCCCACCGCGGTGGAGTTGACCATCTTGATCGACTTCCCCTTCAGATCGCGAGCCAGAAAGCGCAGAGCGTCTACCTGCGCCTCGCCAATAATGTCGCGATAATCATCCAGACGAGGAGACGGAGCAGGCGGTGGCGGGGTCAAGACACTTGCAGGAAGGGGCCGAGGTTTTGCGCGACGTTCCGTTGGGACTGATTCAGGCGAGACGATCCCTCCTGTGTTTTCGGCAGCTTGGGCTTCAGAGTGCGAGCCGGTGGTGGAATCTGCAATGGTGGCGGGCTGTTTTTCAGCCTTCATACTTCTCACTGTCCTTAATTTAAGGTTTGTTCGACGATGCTTGCAATCTGGTGGCGTACGCCTTCCATCGTGTTGGTGTAAATGTCGATGCGCTCAATCGATTCGGCCGCTTGTGTAAGACCGACCTCCTGCTCCAGCCAATTAGAAAAGTCATTGGACATGCGGTGCAAACGCAGCCGGGCCTCAATAAAGTGATGGTGAATCGAGTGCAGGCTTACGTGCCTCAGGCCATCGGTAAATCCGGGAAGTGTGTCCGGTGCGAACTGCGTTGGCAGCACTACAATGGAGGACGCACAAAAGTAAAACGGTTCGTGAGCCGGCTTTGTGCCTGACTGAGGATGTTGCTGAAGAAATTCATCCACAATTCCGACCATTCTCCGCCGCAGACCCTGGATGTCGGTGAACTCTCTTACGTCGACACTGGCCAACTGTTCGGCCAAGACCGGCTCGTTGCAGGCCGATAGGCACCAGTGCGCGAAATCGTTCGAGAATCCCTGGCGGATGAAGTGATGCTCCTGCAGCGTCCGGAAGGTGTGCTGGAAGATGGAGTCGTCGGGACAAGTTTGCAGCGCCTGCCAGAGTTCGAAGACGTTGGAGGCCTTCTGCCTTCCGATTCGCAGCAGGTTTTCTGACGTGTTGAAGTAAAACGGTTTATTCGGTTTGCGCACCGGATGCTCGTCTGCCATCGCCATTGTGTCTAGATAGGTAGCAGTCCGAAGCGGTGGGGTTGTCTGAGTTGCAGTTTCTGAGACAAAAAGTTCTGACAATGCTTTTGCGAGGTTGAAATCCAGCTTGGCTATCCCACGGTAGCGCCCGCCTGGGATTTTTTTTCTCCGCCTACTGCGGCATCCAGGCGCACTTCACAAAGCTCGGCAATCAGACTTCCGGCCCATCGGTACACATTATGCTCGCGCACCATCTTGCGCATTCGCTGCATGCGCATCTGCTTCTCTTCGGGGGGCATTTCGAGGGCTGCCCGGATCGCCTCGGCGGTCTGGTCGACATCGTAAGGATTGATCTGCAGGGCGTCCCGCAACTCGCGGGCCGCGCCGGTGAAGCAACTGAGGATCAGGACTCCGCGTTCGTCGTCTCGGGTGGCGACGAATTCCTTCGCCACCAGGTTCATGCCATCGTGCAAAGAGGTCACCAGACACAAGTCGGCGGCCCTGTAATAGAGCTGAATTTCCTGGTGACTGTGCTGCCGGTTCAACAGAACAATGGGCTTCCATTGACCTGCCTGAAATCGCCAGTTGATGCGGTCAGCTTCCGCCTCCACTTCAGCCTGCAAGTCGTGGTAGCGCTTGATGTGGGTGCGACTGGGCGCGCCAATCTGGACGAAAGTAAAGACGCCCTGGTAACTCGGATACTTTTCCAGAAAACGCTCGATCGCCAGAAATCGTTCCAAAATGCCCTTCGTGTAATCCAGCCGGTCGACGCCCACGCCCATGAGCGCGGCCTCTAAGCCCAGAGCCTTGAGCAGCGCCGCTCGTTCTTCATAGCCGGATTCACGCGCGGGATTTGGGGGCAGGTCGGCGAATTCCACACTGATGGGGAAGGGGCGCACGGCGGTGCGATGGTCCAGGCGCTGCACCGAGAAATGCTCCCAATCGATGCGCGATTCGACGATGCGGTCGACGGTCTGCAAAAAATTAGTGCAGTGCGCCTGAATGTGGAATCCGATCAGATC
>Ga0209006_10004422_pt1 | contig 12752 bp, 2 predicted proteins | sample JacPin_JW_Ref_O2_FD_188567 | JGI IMG/M metagenome (GOLD analysis project Ga0209006, IMG submission 188567) | Forest soil microbial communities from Algoma, Ontario, Canada - Jack Pine, Ontario site 1_JW_Ref_O2 (SPAdes) (version 2) | ecosystem: Environmental > Terrestrial > Soil > Boreal...
AGCTGGAACTCCGTGTCGAGCATGCCCTGCAGCCGCCCGGAGGACACGTACCGGTCCGCCTTGCCGTACTCGGCGTCGCTCACGGCCATGTCGTAAGCGGAGATCGACTTCGCGACAGTGCCCGCGGCGCCGCCCACCCGGAAGAACCAGCGCACGACCTCCTGGCCGGCCCCGATCTCGGCGATCGTCCCGTACCAGCGTGGGTCGAGGTTGATGCGCAGCGCCTTCTGATGGGTGTCTGACTCGTGAGTGCCGGTGATGAGCTCGGTCATCCGTCTCCCTGCCCACCAGACCCGGTGCTGCCTCTGCCGCCTCCTCGAAGGCGCGGCCGACGGTGCAATGCTACTAATTCAGCCGCTTCTGGCACCAGCCCATGCCGGTGCCGATGATTACGCGCCGCCCGCGCCGTCTGCCCGCATAGGTCCTGCACGCATAAGTACTGAGGGCAACAGGAAGGGCATCACGATGGCAGACGGATTCGTGTCGGTCTCCCGGCGCATCAACGCATCCGCGGAACGGCTGTTCGCGCTGCTCGCCGACTCCGCGAACCACCCGCTGATCGACGGCTCGGGCATGGTCCGCGAGCCAGCCCCGGCGGTCAGGCTGTCGCGTGCCGGCGACTCGTTCGTGATGGACATGCATCGCGACGGGGACGGCTACTACCAGATGCGCAACGCGGTGGTCGAGTACGAGGCGGGCCGCCGGCTGGCGTGGGAGCCGGCGCGGGTGGCAGCCTCCCCGGAAGAGCAGGAAGCCATCGGCGGCCCGGCCCGGTACCGGTGGGGGTATGAGCTTTCCCCTGACGGCCCCGGCGCCACCCTGGTCACCGAGACGTTCGACTGCACCCGTTCCCCGCAGGGCCTGCGCGATGCCGTCCGGGAGGGCGAGGAGTGGCGGGACGCCATGGCCGCGTCGCTGACCCGGCTGGAGCTCCTGGCCAGGGCCGCAGGCAGCGCAACCAGTAGGTAGGACCCTGACGTCCAGGGCGTCACCCGCGTGACCTCCCGGGTCGACCGGCACCCCGCATAGTCCCGGCCGGCCGGGACCGACATCGCCGAGGCCACGGGCCGCGAGCATATCGGCCAATCCGCCTTCAACTTTCTCCCGGAGCATGGCGACTACCGCGATTATCCGTTCGAAGGTGCGGCGCAATTGACAGACCTGCAAGCTCTTCAACATTACACCGAGTGTTACACCTACGACCTTGCGGGAAATTTCCTGACCATGTTCCATCGGGCCGCGCGTCGCAATTGGACGCGCAACTATGCCTATTGTGAAACGAGCCTGCTCGAGCCGCATATGAAAAGCAATCGGCTGAGCGAGACCGCGCTCGATGCTCGGCCAAGCGCGCCTGTCGAACGATATTCCTACGACGCTCACGGCAATATCACACGCATGCCGCATCTGCCGGCGATGGAGTGGAATTACAAGGACCAGCTCAGCGCGACGTCGCGGCAACTGGTGAAAGAAGGCGTGCCGGAGACGACGTACTACGTCTACGACGCAAGCGGTCAACGCGCACGCAAGGTGACCGCACGCGGCAAGAAAACGAGCGAGCGGTTCTACGTCAACGGTTTCGAGGTGTTTCGCGAATTTTCGGGCGGCCAAGTAGCGATGGAGCGCGAAGCTCTACACGTCTCGGACGACAAGCAGCGGATCGCCCTGGTTGAAACCATGACGATTGAGGGCGGCGACGCAATCCACACCCCAAGGCCGGTGCAGCGATATCAGTTGGCGAATCATTTGGGCTCGGTCAGCGTCGAGGTCGACGAAGCGGGCGGCCTGATCACGTACGAGGAGTACAGCCCGTATGGAAATTCAACCTATCAGGCCGGGGCCAGTGCCGGCGAGGTGAGCCTGAAGCGCTATCGCTACACCGGCAAGGAGCGCGATGAGGAGAACGGTTTCACGTATCACGGGGCCCGGTACTATGCGCCGTGGTTGGGCCGGTGGACAGCATGTGATCCTGCACGGGCCGCTATTGAGTCTACTTCCCGCAGCCAGGTGTCTCTGAGCGCAGCCGCCGGAACTACATCGGCGCTTGTTCAGCCTCCATCGCCGTTTTCGCCGGCAGGGGCTCAATCCAGCATCGCACAACAAAGTTTTCGGGAAGCCATCTTGCCGACCGGAGCGGAGACAAGCGTTCACGGGAGAGCCCGAGATAGCTTCGGGAATGGCTCGCTCTACGAAGCATTTCATTCTAATGCAGTTGCCTACGTCGACCCTGATGGTCGCACACCAGTAGATCCGCAAAAATCATCGGATCCGCAACCGCAAAAGCCGTCAGATCCTCAACCTCAAAAGCCGCCGGGCCCTGAACCCCAAAAGCCACTGGAACTTCCAGATACCCGACGCAGGGGTCCCCCAAAGTCGGGCACCGGAGAAGCGGAAGACCAAGAGAGGGATTTGGAAGACACTATAAAAGAGACGACGAAAAGGCGCCCTAAGATAAAGGACGATCCAGACTCAGAATGGGAGGGTGAGAAAAAACGCCCAAGACGGCCAATTGAACGCCCCGATAAGTCACGTGAACGCCGTGAAAAAGACATCAAGCCGTCGGCTCCCGCGCCAGCTCCTAGTCCTGCGCCAGCGCCAGCCCCTAGTCCTGCGCCAGCGCCCGCTCCTGCGCCTGCGCCTCACGTGGATGACAAGCCGTTGGAAAAGCCGTCCCTCGCGGCTGAGGCCTTTGGGATCTTAGTGTTAGCAACAATCGTATTCTTCGCTCTCAGAAGTGCGGAGAGCGGTGGCTCGACGACACCTCCGCCGGGAGTCGGAGCTCCCCCGGTGCTAGTGCCATCTTTCGGTTTCTAATAGACCGACATTAGGACAACGGACGATTTTATTCTGGTCTTTGCCGGGTGGCGTTAACTGCTCGCTTCTTGTCTGTTCGACATGGGATGTTTCGGTTTGGCGAAGACCTGTTTCGGTTGAGGCCGTGGTCTGGTTAATAACGCTTTAGTACAGAAGGAGAGTCGCGATGCCCGACAACTTCCTCGTAATCCGCATCCACCCCGACTCCCCGATCGACGCGGCGACCTTCGGCACTTATCTCGAGGGGCTCCAGATCAAGGTTTATCTGGCGGGCACATATCCCGGCACGGTCGCTAAGCCTGCGGTTCTCCTCGGCGGGACGCAGGTAAACACGGAGACCCTCAACCTCGTCGCGGTTCCCTGGATGGCAGGCACCTATGTGGCGTCGGTCTCCCAGCAGGTCGCCGCGGACACGACGGGGTCAGGCACGAATTTCGGCACGACCCTCGACGTGGTCGAAGCAAACGGCATTGCCTTCGGCTCCATCCCGCTCTGCCCGGCCGACGCGAAAATGTTCGCCGGCAATACGACCGTGACCAAGATTGCGGCCCCCGCCAGCACCACGGCATTGACGCTCAGTCAGAACATCCATGACTTTGCGGCGCAGGACACCGTCGTCACGTTTTACTTCGCCTACGGACCCGGAAGCGCAAACAGCAATGCCCCCCAGACCGTCAATCCGACCTGGACCGGAAGCAATCCGTTCTTCCAATTCTCGTTGCCGGTGAAAGGCAAGGTTACCAGCTCTCAGACGGTGCAGTTCGATCATTCGGACGGCATCGCGGTGGGCATGACGATGACCGCCGCATCCGGCGTTCCCGCAAACACCACCGTGACTGCGGTTCCCGACGGCGCGTCGATCACGGTCAGCAACAAGGTAAGTCTCGCCGATAAAGCACCCGTCACCTTCCAGTCGCCGCTGAACTCCGGAATCATGCAGCATGTCGAGCCGTTGAGTGTGTCGACGATTTTCGACACGGTCTACGTTCCCATCCCGGCGTCGGTGGCCACCGCAATCATTCCGATGACGATTGCGCTCCCGCCCGCGGGCGCCAACAGCTTCCTCGACGTCACCGTCATTGCGACGCGCAATGGCGTCACGATTCCGATCAACAACGATTTCTACGACGTGATCGTGAGTCAGGGCGCGGCCCCCACACCGGATCAATACCAGGCCCAGCCGCCGAAGAATACAAGTCTGTACCTGACGCTGCCGCCGCCGCCGAACAAGAATGCGATCGATCTCACCATCCCCACGGATGGGACCGCGCCGAACTTCGATGAGCTGTCCAAGGCGATGACTTTGGCGCTCGCGAACGACACGAACTTCCCCGCCGGCACGACGCTCGACAACCTGTCGCCGAACGATTGCTCGCGGATGGCCTACGACATCGTCTGGAGCCAGCAGGGCAATATGCTGCCGCCGCCGCCCGATGCGCTCGAATCGCTGTACACGAATCCGCCCAACCCCGGAGGCAGCACCGGCGACGGCAGCACGAACAATCTGGAGCAGGATCGGCAGAAATTCGAGGGCACGGTCAGCAGCTTTTACGCCACCCGCGATGCCACGGCCGAGCGCCTGACGAAGTTCGTGGCGGCCGCGTCGGCGGCGTTGTCCTGCGAGCAGACCAGCTTGAACTCGACGGCCGCGCTATTGGAATTCCCGGTGGATCCGGCATCGGGCTTTGCCGCGTCAGTCGAAAGCGAGCTGCTGCTCGAAGGCCTCGGCACCAACAGCGCGAGCGGGCTCCCCTTCGGCGTTCCGGCGGCGTTTTTCTACGCGATCGGCGCAAGCCTGGATACGTCGACGACGGCGGCGCAACGCTTCCAACTCGCAACCGGGGACGCGATCGAGCGCCTGCTTCAAGTGTTCAGCGCGGCCGAGCCCAACTCGATCGCCGATCTGGAAGGCTTCCAGACGCCGGGCGTGACGCTGGGCGCGATCACGTCGTTCCAGGCAGCGCGCCGCCTCGCGGCGCTGGGCGTCTCGGCGGCGTCGAACAGTCCTTCGGTGCCGGTGTACGCGGGAACGCCTCTTGCCAAGCTCGTCGCCGACTGGCTCGCGCAAACGGCTCCGCCGCCGACGAATCCGCCGCTGACGTATCAAAACACCGACTTCAATATCTGGTCGCAAACATTGGCTAAGGCCGGGCCGAGCGGTGATGCGACCGGCTATCTCTTTCTCGACCTCGATACGCTGACGCAGGGCTTCCTGATCCCTCCGTTCACCGTCAGCGTCAGCCCGCTCCAGCCCACCAATTCGGGTCAGACCACACTGACCTTTGACGGCACCGCCATCGGGATCGGCGTTGGAATGCCGGTCAGCGGGAAGAATATCGGCCCCGACACCACCGTGACCAAGGTCGAGACGGTCACCACCGTCATCCTCAGCAATGCGCTCACGGGAAGCGGCGTCACCACGGCGACCCTGATCACGTTCAACGCCGGCAACTCCCCGATCACCGCGCGGCCCAGCGCGACTTTTGCGTCGGGAACGAAGCTGACGTTTTCCGGAGCGTCCTCGACCGAAGGAATCTCCCAGGGGATGACGGTGGACGGCACGAATATCGCCGGCGGCACGACGGTGCAGAGCAGCGACACGACGACGACGGTCACGCTGAGCACGGCCGTCACCGGAGACGTGACGAGCACCGACGTTCTGACGCTCAACGCCACGACGACCCCGATCAGCGCGAGCACATCCTTCGATTGTCCGTCCGGCGACGTTCTGACCTTCGCGTCGACGACCGGCGTCCAGCCCGATATGTCCGTATCCGGGAAGAACATACCCGCCGGCACGACCGTGCAGAGCACGACGACGACGACGGTCACGCTCAACGGCCCGGTCGCCGGAGACGTCCCGTCGGGCACGGAGATCACGTTCCTGACGGCCGCGACCTATCTGTCGGATCTCGTCCCCGTCCCCGCCACGACCGTGGTCGATGCCCCCTCGGGAAAGGTGCTGACCTTCACCTCGACCAAAGGGATCCTCGCCGGCATGTCGGTCTTCGGAACCGGCATCGCGTCGGGAACCAGCGTGACAGCTGTGTCGGCGACGACGGTCACGCTCAATAACGCGGTCGACGTTCCGAACAAGTCGGTCATTTCGTTCGTGCCGCTCGCCAGCTCCCTGGCGGATCAGATCGCGGCGTGGCTGCCGACCACCACGACGCCGCCGACGGCGACGCCTACCGTCGAGACATTGAAGCGGGTCACCGCGGCGCAATGGACCGCCTTTTTCACCTACACGGGAACCCCAAGCTGGCTGCCTCCGTTCACCCAGCCGGTCGCGCCCGGCGCCTCACCCGGGCAGGTGACACAGAAAGCCGGCTATGTCGCCATGCGCATCCGCGCGTTCATTCGCGCCGTGCAGCAATTCTTCAGCGTCTCATCGGTCGCCACCGCCGCGCAATTGCCGGCGATCGGCGCGCCGCCGCTGCTCGATTTGCCGGTGCAGACGAACGATCCCATTCTCGAAGCGGTCGGATATCTGTCGACCATCTTGGGCTCCAAATTCTCGTTCGGCACCGCCGTCTCGGCGTCGAATCTGGCCACGGCAGCAGGGGACGTCTTCCCCAACGATCCGGCCGCGCAGGCGTGGCTCACGCAGGCGCTGACCGCAATCAACGAGCTGGTCGAGATCGCGAGCGTCGTGACGGTCACCAAAGTCAGCCTGCCGAACCCGGTGAGCCTGCGTTTCTCCATCGCCGAAGCGCTCTATGCGCGTGGATTCGGCAGCGCAATCGATATCAGCCGTCTTTCCGCGCCCGACTTCCAGCAGGCCCTGACGGGCACGATCGCCTACGATTACGCGACCTCGCTGCACGCGAAAGCGCGGCTGCTGGCTCCGATGACCGACCCCGGCGCATCGGGCAGCGGCGGCACGTTCGAGCCCATCAACCCCGACGGCTCGCTGGTGAATTGCGTCCCGCCGCCGTGTCTCTCGCCGACCGGTCCGATCGCTTATTTGCAGGAGATGCTGAAGCTTTCGCAGGCCTCGACATGTGCCGATCCGTGCCCGACTCCCGCGCAAGGCCAGTCGACCTTGGGCGCGGCGGTTGCGGCCCGCCGCGGGCTCGTGGGCAATCTGCTGGCGAGCTGCGCAAATCTCGAAACGCCGCTTCCGACCATCGATATCGTCAACGAGTGCCTGGAGTATCTGGGCACGGCGCCCGCGACGGTCAGCGGAACTGTTTACGATACGTCCGAGGATAAGCTCGCCGGATTCGCGCTTTGCGACGACGACGATTGCAAGAAGACGGACCACGATTGCCACGAACCGGTCGCGATCTACGCCGCGTTGCCCGAGTACTCCACGCCGGCCACGCCGGTCGCCAAGAATCAGGCGGTCGAGCCGCTGGTCTACAACAACCTGAAAACCGATTTTTCCGCGTGCGATCTGCCTTATTCGCAAGCGCTCGACGTGTCTAGGACTTATCTGCAGCATTTCGGGAGCTGCCGATTCGAAGAGATGCGGACCTTCCGCAAGTGCATCACCGAGTTCGCGCTCGCGCCGAGCAATCCGCCTACGGGTTTCCAGTCGTTTCTCCGGCGCTGCCCGGTGCGCATCGATACGGCGATCGAGTATCTGGGCATCACGCCGGAAGAGTACACCATGCTTTTCCACGGCAGCGTGCCGCAAGCGTGCGGGCAGCTGACCAACGATCCGCGCTCGCAATTGCCGGGACAAGGGTCTGCCGCGCTGACCTTCGGATTCTCGCCGATCCAGCTGAGAGAAATCGCTGATAGCGGCCTGGTCCCGCTGCCCCTGTTCCTGGCCGCCACCTGCCTGAGCTATTGCGAGCTCGTGGAATTATTGAAATCCGGCATGGCGATCAACTTGGTCGGCCCACAAGGTGCAGGCAACAATAGCGCCAGCAAACCCGCGAGCATTCCGGACTGCGAGCCTTGCTGCCTCGGCGACTATCAGCTCCAGCTCCCCGGCGATGGGCGGGATACGGCCTTGCCGCGGCTGCTGGTGTTCGTCCGCCTGTGGCGAAAGCTCAAATGCCTGTGCGGCGCGGAATACACGTTCGCGCAGCTCTACGACATCTGCACGGTGCTGAGCCTGTACAACGGGTTCGCCGTCAACCCCGAATTCATCCGGCAGCTTGCCGCGTTCCAGATGTTGCGCGACCAGTTCCGTCTGCCGTTGTGCGATCCCGAGGACGAAACGCCGGGCGCGACGGGACCCGACCGCACGCACCTGCTGGCGCTGTGGGTCGGCAGCGGCGCGAAGAAATGGAATTGGGCGAAACAGCACCTGCTCGAGGGAGTGGTGGCGCATGCGCGGTCGCGGCGCGACGGGCGCGAGCGCGCGGAGCAGATTGCGTACATGGCCGACAATCTCGACGCCCTGTCGCGTCTCGCCGGCTTCAATCCTGCGACCCCGACCAATCCATCCACCGACGTTTGGAACCTCAATCCCGGCTGCACGCTGCGCTTCGCCGAGGTGCTGGCCAAGATGTGCGCGTCCGAATTCCGGATCGGGGAGCTGCTTTACCTGTTCAATGCGGGGGCGCCGCAGCACGGCGAAAATCCGTTCCCGATACAGGATGCGGACGACGCCCTCGCCTATCCGCTCGACGTGCCGGAAGACGGTGGACAATATTCCCTTTGGAAGCTGCGCGAAGAGCTGCTGCGGGTCGAGGTCGGCGACGACGATTGCGGCCACTTGACGTGGTCGAAGATCGTCGACGCGCTCCGCCATGATTTCGGCTACGCGCCGCCGGCCGGGCAGGATCCGCTGCTCTCCCTGGGTCAGCATTTCTTCCCCGGCGCGCTCGAGGAATCCGGCTTCTCGGTGAGCGGACAGCAGCGGCAGTATCGCGTGACGCTGGCGTCGGCCACGACGTGGAACGCGCCCCCCGGCAGCCCCTTCCAGTACGACGCGAGCGCGACGCAGCTGTGGGTCCAGTTGCCGCTCGGCGATGAAGCGGTCGCCGCTAAGCTCGGCCAGTTGCCCGCATTGAACCCGACCGAGCAAGCCGCGGTGCAGGATCTGTATTTCGCGCCGAGGCTCGACCTCGCGTTCGTCGCATTTCTTTTCCCGGACTGGCAGAGCGCGGAGATCCATCTCATTCAGGAAGGCGACGAGCACAAGCGCTGGCACTGGTTTCGGCGCCACTTCGCGCTCGCCAATGCGCGCCGCAACGTGATCGCCGCGCATCTCGCCAAGCACGTCGCGCATCGCACCGGCTGCCGCGCGGAGGATTTGGACGCCGTCGCCGGGCTCGTCATCAGCCGCCTTTACGCGGACGAAAACGCGGGCACTCCGTGGGATTCCGACGGCGGCGCGCCGCCGAGCGTGATGTGGACGCCTCCGCCCGCGGGCGGCGCGATCCCGGCGTTGCTCGGCCTGGTCGGCACGGGCCTGCTCGGCGAGTACCAAGCGCCGAACGCCAACACCGGCGCGGGACCGGCGACGACCTCGGTCATCTGGCGCGACGTGCGCGGTCCGATGGAGGCCTTCGGCCACGAGCGCGACGCCACCAATGGCGCCGTTCCCACCGTCCTACCGCCCATCACCTCGTCGAGCAGCACCAATCCGTCGATCCGCGTGACCAACGGCTACGCGGTGATGACGAGCGACGGCGACCGGCTGGGAGGCGCGGCGCCGATTCTCGTCAAGTGGTCCGGCGTGCTGCTTGTCGAGCGCGAGGGCGAGTACAGGTTCCACGCCGGCGCGCCGACACCCGAGGGAGAACAGCCCGATTTCGAGCTCGCCGAGAAATCCCAATGGCGCGTCACGCTGCAGCGCGGCGCGAAGACCTTCGCGGTCCTCAACCACGAATGGCCCGGCAACACCGAGCCCGAGGTGCACGAGCCCCGCCTGCGGCGCGGCGCCTATCAGATCACCGTCGAATACAGCCAGCCCGCGCCCGACCTCTCGACCTCGCATCCGCAGCGTAAGCGCACCGGGTTCCAGGTGAAATATGTCGGGCCCGACAGTGAGGATTGCCTCGTCGCCCTTCCCGTCCATCGTCTCTATCGCGATTGCAAGGACCAGACGCTCGACCAGGGAATCACGTTCCTGCCCAACAGCAAGAACGCCCAGGCGTTCTTGAAGGCGTTCTACACCAGTACGCTTCGCGACATGCGCCGGACCTATCAGCGCGCGTTCAAGGCGGTGTTGTTCTGCGGCAAGCTCGATCTGTCGGCGCGAGGCCGCGAAGATCATCAATCCGAGCTCGGCTACATGCTCGCCAATCCGGTCAATTTCGCCGGATACGCTTATTACCGTGCCAGCCCGCCCACCAGCCCGATCGCGTTCACGCAGCATCTGGTGAATTTCGACTTCAATTTCCTGCCGCTCACGGACAACTATCTTCCGCCGGCTGCGGACGCCCGCACGACGCCGTCGCTCCAGCAATCTGCGGCGATGTTCGATTGGTGGGAACGCCTCCACGACTACACCGTCGTGCGCAAGCAGTCGCATCGCCGGTGCAAGGATCCGGTCTGGCACCTGTTCGCGGAGGCAAAGCTCAATCCTCCGGGCGATCCTGCGCAACTGCTCCGCCATATCGGCGCGGAGCAAAAGTATCGGGCTCTCGACCTGCGCTATTACCAGGACCAGTCGAGCGCGATCTATTCCGTCTCGGATGTCGATCTTCAGGATGACCGCTGGCTGGTGCGCGTGTGGCATGCCGACCATTGGATCCGCTGCCTGATGGATCGCTTCCACGCGAAGGATATTTCCAAGGCGCGGCCGGATCTGTGGGCTTCGGACGACCCCAGCGCGCCCGTCGTCCCCTCCGGCGTCACGCAAACCGGAAACGCGAACCTGCTCGCGTTCGTCAATGATGCGTGCTTCGACGAGCATCCGCGCCGCTATGGCGACGTGAAGCGCCTGAACGACGGGCTTCGCGAGCGCGGCCGCAAGGCGCTGGTCTCCTATCTCTGCAACCAGAACCGCGTGCTGCTGCCGTGGTCCGCCTCGACCTTTGCCACCAAGCCCGGGGATCTCAGCGACCTGCTGCTGCTCGACGTCGAAACCGGCGTTTGCGAAAAGGCGAGCCGTATCGAGGAAGCGATCTCGGCAGTGCAGACGTTCGTCCGCCGCAGCCGCCTCTGTCTCGAGCCCAAATGGACCGTCGGCGGCGAGTTCATCCGCCTGTGGGACAGCCGTTTCGACACATATCGCATCTGGGAAAGGTGCAAGCTTCGCGAGCTGTATCGCGAGAATTGGATCGAGTGGACCGAGCGCGGCAAGGCCCGCCGCATCGAGGCGTTCCGCTTCCTCGAATCCGAGCTGCGCAATGCGACGCTGACGGTGGCGGCGCCGGGCGGGCTCGATTGGTGGCAGGACGACGTCAAGCCGCTCGAGCAGGCGCCGACGTTGCTCCAGAAAAAGGTGCCGTCCGAGCTCGAACCGTTGACCGCGCCGCCGCAATCGCCGCCGCAATCGGCAACGCGCGAGGGGCTCGCGACGCTCGGCACGCCGGAATACGCCGCGCGGCCCACCTGGCTCGCCGCTGCGCCGCAGCCGAGCGGATCGACCGGAGGCGGCGGAGGATCCGGTGGAGGTTCCGGCGGAGGTGCCGGCGGAACCCCACCCCCGGCCAATTCCGTGCCCGCGCTCGCGCAGGGCGCGGCGGCCGGCAGCTCGACGCCCGCGTCGCTGCCGTTATGGATGGAATCGGCGATGAAGCTCGGCACGCGCTTCCTGCGCATCGCGGCGGCCGGCGTGCCGCAGGCCGCGCTCGGATTCGAGCCGCATGAAGGCGAACCGCGCACGGCCTGCTGTCGCGAGTGCGGCTGCGACCATCCGGTGCTGGTCGACGAATACTATTTCTGGCTGGTCGATACGCAGTATTACGCCTACACGGACCAGACGGACGCGCAAAGCAATCCCGACATCAGCTTCGCCGGAAGCTATCAGTTCGGATTCCAGGATTCGTACCACGATTCGTTCCAGCAACAGTCGGCGGAATGGAACGACGAGGATCAGGTGCCGCCACTGCTCGCGAAATGGCAACCGAATCCGGCGGTGCGCCTCGCGTGGTGTCGCGTCCACAATGGACAATTCGGCCAGCCGCGCAAATCGGACGATTACGTCGCGATCGCGCAGCCGGCCGATCTCATGTTTCTGGGCCGCGGCGCGGATTCGCTCTACTTCGAGGTGAACGAAGGTACGGCGCCTCCTCACGGCTACACCGCGGATCCCTCGCCGCCGGGCTTCCGCTACGATCTGGCAACGGACGAAGCCATAGGGACGCCTCAGGCCATCGAGCCGCCGGCGCTGTCCACTCAATTCCCAGGTGGATTGTTCTCCTATCCGTATTTCGCCTATCACGACGCGGGCGCGCGTCTGTTCCCAGGATCGTGGTTCTCGCCCGCGATGGCCGTGGCCGAGACGCTGCGGGTACGCTGCGGTTTCGAGCTCGCGCTCAAGTGGTACAAGCGCGCCTTCGATCCGCTGAACGGCGATTGCACCTGGATGGTCTGCGAGGACAATCCCGCCGAGACCGGCGCGGGCACGACAGGACAAGCCACGGCCACGACAGGACAAGCCACGGGTCCGACCGGACAAACTACGGGCGCGACCGGACAAGCCACCGGTGCGACGGGAACGCAAACCGGCGGAACAGCCACCGTCGTTGCGGTCTTGGTCCAAGGATCGGCCAACGCTCAGCCGCCTGCGAATTCGCCGCCGGCAAGTGGTCCGCCGGCTTCGACGCTGGCGCTGGATGCGAATGCGCCGGCCGCCGTCGCCCCGCCTCCGGCCCGCGGCGGCAATTCCAACAGCACGTGCTGCGACAGCTCAAAGGTCACCGACGAGGTCGCACGCCAGCGCGCCGTCACCCTGCATTACTGCCAGACGTTGATCGAGTGGGGCGACGCGCTCATGCGGCGCCGCCGCTCACCCGAGGCGTTTCAGCAGGCGCGGATCATTTTCGATACGGCGGCGCGGATCACCGGCCGCACGCCGCAGACGATCC
>Ga0209006_10004423_pt1 | contig 12748 bp, 9 predicted proteins | sample JacPin_JW_Ref_O2_FD_188567 | JGI IMG/M metagenome (GOLD analysis project Ga0209006, IMG submission 188567) | Forest soil microbial communities from Algoma, Ontario, Canada - Jack Pine, Ontario site 1_JW_Ref_O2 (SPAdes) (version 2) | ecosystem: Environmental > Terrestrial > Soil > Boreal...
GATCCACCAGATCACTAAACATCGCTGCGAGCGTCGCGGGCCGCTCGGAAAAGCAAAGCATAGTACGGTCCCCGAAATGCTGTTCGACTCGGAGCGATCCGCCCAATCCGTTTTCAGCCCAAGCTTTCCAGGTCATGGTGTGCAACGCTCGTTCAAATTGCTTGATAAGGCGCGTGGGCGACTAGGATTGCAATTTTTCAAGTAACGCCTTGCCTCCGATTAATATGTCGTCGCTTATGGCTTGGCGGGCGAGTGCGGAGTCGCGCTTGCGCAAGGCCTCCAGAACCAGAACATGGCCATGCTTTTGGCCGTGGAAAGGTCGTTCCCTTCCGTCATAAAGATAGGAGAGGATTGGTCCGAACTGCATCCATAAGTTTTCGACCATACGAAACAACACTGGCGATTTTGCCAAATGGCATAGCCCGAAATGGAAATTTTCGTTCTCGGCCAGCGCAGTTGCAAAGTTGCTGCTGCTCTCGGTTTCGACGTATCGATGATGAATCTTCATCAATTCGTTGATGTCGTGCTCGGTCGCCGTAAGGGCCGCCCGCGCAGCACCTTCTCCCTCGATCACCATTCTGAGATCGCGAATTTCGATGCAGCGCTCCAAAGCCAAGTTTGGCACCATCACCGTGCCGCGATCGTCCATGTCGAGCGCATGCTCCGACACCAATCTCAGCAGCGATTCGCGCACGGGAGTTACACTTATCCCAAGCTCGTCCGCCACCTGGCGTGCAACGAGCTTTTGGCCTGGTTTGAGGCGGCTTCGCATTAGAGAGTTGCGAAGCGCCTTGTAGGCCTGCTGACTGACGCTTTCTCGGGTGATTTGCCGGCCAAACTTCCCTGGCTGCGTCTCTCCCTCCAGAATCGGATCATCGGTTTGCATGGCTGCGCTCGTTGACAGATTGGAAAATGCGAATAGGATCGATGTTATAACTAATAACAAATGACAAACAATCTTGCAGTGCAACAAATTTGCATGGGATTGTTCGAGGAGAAGCGCCATGAGCACGCAGTGTCTGCCGACGAAACGATCGCGTTGCGCGTGGGTGGAGCGTGAAGAGGCGGCGTGATGTCTAGTGAAACGCTCATGCCCTTTGTTCGACGCGCTCGTTATCAGCCGAGCCAATCGACGATCGTGTTTGGCATCACGGTAGTGCTGGCTCTTTTCTTGAGTGCCGCGCTGTCCGGATTCTTGACCCTTGGAAATCTGTTTACGCTCGCCAGGAACATTTCCATCTTGGGAATTCTGGCGCTGGGTATGGCCGTCGTGGTGATCGGGCGGGGTATTGATCTTTCGCAGATCGCCACCCTGGCGTGCTCCAGCGCTATCGCCGTCACATTAATCAACGCCGGCTTTCCGACAGCTCTGGCGCTTGGGCTCGGTCTCGTCCTGGCCGTCGCGATAGGCGTCATGAACGGTTATCTGGTCTCAGTGATCGAGATTCCTGCGCTGTTCACGACGCTCGCGTCGGGCTTGCTGGTTCTCGGAATAACTCGCGCACTCGTCGTTCCTCACTATCAAGTGTTTCTGCAGCCAGGCCATGAAGCATTTCTCAAGCTCGGCGGGAACTTGCCAGGCGGTCTGCCCGTGCCCATTATCGTGTTTGCGATCTGCGCCGTGCTTTTGCATTTGTTTCTGTCTCGGTTTGTGGTCGGACGCTTTATCTACGCGCACGGCGACAATGCGCAGGCGGCGCGGCTATCCGGCATCGCCACGCGCCCACTGACGATGCTTGAATACGGGCTGTGCTCGGCGATCGGTTACATCGGCGGCGTCATGATGGTCGCCTCCACATCGCTCATGCACCTTCAGATCGCTGAATCGACGGTCATCTTCGATGTCATCCTCGTCGTCGTGCTCGGAGGCGTCAGCTTGGTGGGCGGACGCGGCGACGTCCAGAGCGTTGTCGCAGGTACCCTGCTTATCGGCGTTCTGCTCAACGCGATGACCATCATGAATCTGGACATCCAAACTCAGGATATCATCAAGGGAACGGTTCTCCTCGTGGCAATCACGCTCGATAGCTACGTACACCCTCGCGACGACGAGACCGCCAAACAGGGCGACTGAGCTTGCGTACGCATCAACCGCACAAAGGCATCCAAGCCTTCGGCAAAACCGGGAGTGAAAGAAATGTTGAGTTTAAAACCATTCCATCTGTTAGGTCGCGCAGGTGTCGCGGCTCTTTTCATTGCATCATATCTCCTCGCTGCGGTAGGCGCCGGCCATGCCGCCGATCCGCGCGGCGAACTTCTTCAGAAATTCCAGGCGGCGGTCAAGGGAAAGAAGGTCGCGTGGGTACCGGTATGGCTCGGTGTTCTCGAGTCGGAATGGACCCGCGTTATGAAAGCCCATTTTGATGACTACGGAATACAATTCACCTTCCGCGATCCTAACTTCAAGTCAGACGTACAATTGCAGGCCGTCAGCACGCTGATTAACGAAAAACCAGATATTCTTATTGTTCAGAATCCGACGACAACTCTACTGTCTCGTGAGCTCAAGCGAGCCATGGACTCCGGGATTAAAGTAATCCAGGTCAACATGGCGTCAAATCAACTCACTGATGCCTATGTTGGTGTCGATGTTCCCAAACTCGGGCGGATGCTCGCCCAGGAGGTCATCGCCGCCTGTGGCGGCGGCAAAGGCTCCGGCAAAGTCTCCATCATCCAGGGCGAGGCGACCGCTGCTTATTCTCTCGACATGACGACGGCTGCCACCGAACTTTTCAAGGCGGACTCCTCGATCAAGATCGTTTCATCGCAACCATCCAACTGGGACGCCAACAAGGCGGGCGAAATCACCACCAATGTGCTGCAACAAAATCCCGATCTCTGCGCGATTCTTAGCGTATGGGGGCCGCAGACCGCGGGCGCAGCGCAAGCGGTGAAGAATGCCGGCAAACAGGGCCAAGTCAAGATTTTTGTTGCAAGTGACGGGCAGCCTGCTGACTGCGATATGTTGGAGCAAGGACTGTTTACCAAGAACCTGTCGTATCGCGCCGACACTCAAGGCGAGGCGATCGTCGATGCGGTGCTAACGTTGCTGCAGGATAGCCGGCCTGCGGGGACAACTCAGCTGGCATACTACACCACGAATTATTGGGTCTCGAGCAAGGCTGACAGACAGTACTGTTTCACCGTACCGAAAGAGTAATTCCTCCTGAAAGCCAACCGATGCGAGTGCCCGTATCGGGCCGTGCGGGCACTCGTCAAAGAAGAAATGGATGACCGGCAATGAACTCATTGCGACGACTTTGGCATCGTCATTCGCCGCAGCTCTTTCTCGGTGAACTTCTCGAAAAACGCTGGATGGAACCGATTGTTCCTTTCGTGCTGCTCGTTGTCGTGTTCGTAACATTCATTGTGGCGATACCAAGCTACGCTTCGCTGGTGCAGTTGCAACAACTCATGCGGAGCTTTCCGGAGCCGGCGTTCGTCGCGATGGCGATGGCCATATCGATCCTATCGGGCGGCATCGACCTGTCTGTCGGCGCCGTATTCGCGATGGCTAATTTCCTTGCCCTCTATTTCCTTCAGGTCAATGATTTTCCCGTGTGGGTGTCAATTGCCGGTGTGCTGGTTTGGGGTGCGTTGATAGGGGCGATCAATGGCGCGCTCATTGCGTACGCGAAAACGCGGCCATTTCTGACGACGATTGTCGTGCTTATCATCGTCCGCGCGGCTTACAACAAAGTGACAGCGGCCTATACCGTGGAGCTTGCGAGCGCGTCGTCGGACAGTCCGACCTGGGATTATCTCGGCACCGGATTTCTGTTCGGCGTTCCAATCAACATGATCTGCCTGATCGTCATCGGCATCGTGGCGCATATCTATCTGACCCGCGTCCGCTCCGGCGTTCACATTATGGCCGTCGGCTCTAGCCGCAAAGCCGCGCGTCATGCAGGTATCAATGTCAAGTTGGCGCTGTTTTCAGCTTATGTGCTGTCGGGGATGATGGCATCATTCGCAGGCCTCTTGTATGCCGCGCGGCAAAACAGCGCCGGCACCGATACTGGCGTCGGCTGGGAGGTCAACGCGCTTGCGGCGGCTGTTCTTGGCGGCATCAGCCTCAGCGGCGGCCGCGGCACGATCAGTCGCGCGCTGATGGGAGCGGCGATCATCTTCCTGCTGATCAACGGATTGGTTCAGCTCGGCACCCACGGCAGCCTCACTACGGCCGCGATCGGCGCCATTCTGCTAGCAGCGGTGGGCTTCAACGTCAAATTCATAAAAAACAAAGGCAAGATACTTCAGAAGATTTACGTCAGCCCGAGTTGGGTCGATTTCGTACCGCCGCCCTCGATCTCCCGCGACAGCGGCACGGTATTTGCCGAAAATGATCGGCTAAAGAACGTCGAGGCGATAGCACTGGATCGCATCGAAGGGCCCGAAGATATCATCCTCGACCGTCGCGACAATCTCTACACTGTGAACCGTAACGGATCCATCATACGGTTTTTTGCGCCGGACTATCAACGCCGTGAGGAATTTGCCCGCATCGGTGGGCGGCCGCTCGGCCTAGCGATCGGCCGCGATGAAAATCTGATCGTCTGCGTCGCCGGCATGGGTGTTTATGGCGTCAAGCCCGACCGCACGGTCTTCAAGGTTTCGGATGAGACCAACCGCACCTGGTATCGGCTAAAGGACGACTCGCGGCTTTGGCTGGCCGACGATCTTGACATCGCGGCCGACGGCAAGATCTATTTCAGCGATGCAACGACGCGATACGATCTTTCCGATTGGGCGCTCGATGGTTTCGAAGGCCGTGGCAACGGTCGATTAATCTGTCACGATCCAGCGACAGGAAAGACGCAGACCATTCTGTCGAATCTGGCGTTCCCGAACGGCGTTTGCCTCTCCCATGATGGGCGCTCCGTGCTGTGGGCTAGCACATGGCTGTGTCGAATCTACAGATACTGGATTCAGGGCGAGAAGGCCGGCGCGCTGGAACTGCTGGTAGACAATCTTCCCGGATATCCCGACAACATCAACCGCGCCTCCGACGGCACCTACTGGCTGGCTCTCGTCGGCATCCGTTCACCGGTCTACGATCTCGCAATGGCCGATCCCAGCTTCCGTACGCGCATGGTCAAGCAGATTCCGCCGGATGAATGGCTTTGCCCGGGAATCAATTTCGGCTGCGTCATCAAGTTCGACGATGCCGGCGATGTCCGGGAATCACTATGGGATCCAGGGGCGACTTCGCATCCGACGATCACATCGATCCGCGAACATAAGGGTTACCTCTATATCGGAGGGCTCGAAAACAACCGCATAGGCCGTCTGCCTCTGCCGGATGCCGATCCGACATGGACAGGCTGGGATTCGTATTGGGACGAAACGAGAAAAGGCGCTGACGCCGATGGGGCTGCCGGCAAGAGGGTGAGCGATGTCGTTAGCGCGTGATCTGTTCGACCGCATCTTCTTTCCGGACCGCGACGTCCATGCAATTCCCGTTCTTGATGGTGGGTTCTCGCCGAATGAGCGCCTCGATCACGCGGAACAACGCGGACCGGATTTCGTCGCGCCCGACGATCTGTTACTTGGACGCGATGACCGGCTCTATGTTTCCTCGGGCAATACAGTGTTCGTCTGCGCAAGCGAAGCCGCCCAAACGCCTCAGCCGTTTGCGCAATTTGAATCGAAAGTTGGCGCTCTTGGGTGGTCAGACGCGGACGGGTTGCTGATCGGTATCGCCGGAAGAGGTGTTTGCGCGGTCGACGCAGCCGGCAAGGTGACTGCCCGTATTGAGAAGGTGGACGAATTGCCAATCCTTTGTCCGACGGCGATCGCGGTCGCCTCCGACGGCACGATCTTTGTGTCGGATGGATCGCGGCACAATCAGCCTGGTGATTGGCTGCAGGATCTGATGCAACAGCGTCCCGGCTCGGGCCGGCTGATCGCCTGCCGGTCCGGACTTTCCAATCCACGCGTTCTTGTAGAAGGTCTGTCATGGCCGAGCGGGCTAGTGGTGTCGCACGGTGAGCAGGATGTGTTGGTCGCTGAAGCTTGGAAGCATTGCCTGACCGCCTATCCCAGGACCGGTGAAATTCCCCGACCGCTGGTGAAGAACTTCGCGGGCTATTCGGCCCGCATCGTGCGCGGCGCGAACCGCGACTATTGGCTGGCGTTTTTTGCGTTGCGGACACAGCTCACCGAGTTCGTGCTTCGGGAGCGTGGTTTTCGCGAGCGCATGATGGAAAGGGTACCTCCGGAGCTTTGGATCGGTCCATCGCTCGGCGGGACCTTCGACTATCGTGAACCAAACCAGATCGGCCGTATTAAGAAGCTCGGCATTCAAAAGCCATGGGCGCCGCCCCGCTCGTACGGTCTCGTTGCGCGCATGGATGAAAATGGCCACACTCTCGAAAGTTTTCACAGCCGGACATCCGGCAAGCTCCACGGCATAACGTCGGTTCAGGATCTCAACGGCCGGATTCTGATGGCGTCGAAGGGGCACGGCAAGATCGCGGAAATGCTGACGTCGACACAAGCTCAGGGGATCCGATGATGCGAAGCCCTGATGTCGAACCGGTCTTGCGCATCGTCGGTGGAAGTAAGGTCTATGGCGGCGTCCATGCCATTGACGACGTGGATTTCGACCTCCTTCCCGCGGAAATCCACGCGGTTTTGGGTGAAAACGGCGCTGGGAAATCGACGCTTTGCAAAGCCATCGCCGGCGCCATTCGGCTATCAGCGGGCGACTACTTTCTCGGCGGAGAAAAGGTCTCATTCGCGACGCCGGGTGAGGCGCTCAAGAGTGGCGTTGTCATGGTCTATCAGGAGACCAGCCTTGTTCCCTCGATGACCGTTGCGCAAAATCTTGAACTCGGAATGGAGAAGCTGTTTACCGTCTATCGCAAGATCAATATCGCCGCACAACAATCGCAACAGGCGCTGAATTTCAATGTGGATCCACTGGCTTTGGTTGAAGGCCTGGGCACGGCAAAGCGACAGATGGTAGAGATCGCCCGTGCCGTCAGGCACAATGCCCGCGTCATCGTCTTTGACGAGCCGACAGCAAGTCTGACACCGGAGGAAATCCAGCATCTTTTTCACCTTCTCAAGAGCCTGCGTGCGCAGGGCGTTGGAATCATCTTTATTTCCCATGCGCTGGAAGAAGCGCTAAAGATCGCCGATCGCATCACGGTGCTGCGTGATGGCAAGTTGGTCAGCACCGGCCCTGCCAAGGGGTTGGACCGCTCGCAGGTCATCAAGATGATGGTCGGCCGAGACATCTCCGCGAGTCACTACGCAGCCCACGAATTCGGTACGGCCGCCACCGCCCATACGCCGCTTCCTCCGCGCGATAGACGGCGTGTGCTGTCAGTCGAAAACGTCACCATGGGCAATGTGGTGAAGAACATGTCGTTCTCGGTTTATCAGGGCGAGATTGTATGCATGGCCGGACTTGTTGGCTCCGGCCGTACCGAGGTTGCGCACATCATCTGCGGCGCGCGAAAGCGGAACTTTCTACGCGGCGGTCATATTTACCTCAATGGCAAGGCGGTGCGTTATCGTGTCCCGCGCCAAGCCGTGCGCGACGGGATCGTCTATATTACAGAAGACAGGAAGCTCGACGGTTTCTTCGAAACAATGACCGCCGATGACAACGTATATCTCGGTTATTTGGCGTCGCCCAAGGGCAAGCGCATTCTCTATTCGCTCGGGGAACGCAAGACGATAGGTGATCGTTGGACCAAGGCCCTGTCGATCTCCGCACTAAACCGTAGCTTGAAAATCATTGAATATTCAGGCGGCAACCAACAAAAACTGGTCGTTGCGAAGTCGCTCGTTCAGGAGCCGTCGGTGGTGATTTTCGACGAGCCGACCCGTGGTGTGGATGTAGGCGCCATTCCGCAGATCCACGCAGCGATCCGGGCGCTCGCAGCTGAAGGCAAAGCGGTCATCGTCATATCGTCATATCTACCGGAGGTTCTTTCGATCTCTGATCGAATTCTGGTGGCAAGGGGCGGTCGCATCGTCGAGGAAATGGCCACATCCGAAGCGACTGAGGAAAAGATCATGTACGCTGCGATCCATTGATTGTCCCAAGGATCGACAACTAGCTAAAGGCGTCTACAAATTCGTCCCAAAATTGGAAATCCCGATGTTCTATTCCGAGTCCCACAAGGTCATCGAACTTAAACGTCATCTGCAGTCATTTATGGACCGTCACGTCTACCCGAACGAAGAGCGATTCTATATGCAGGCCGAGGAATTGGGCCCCTGGAAGGTCTATCCGGTGGTCGAGGAGCTGAAACCGAAGGCCAGAGAGGAGGGTCTTTGGAACCTGTTTCTGCCGCAAAGTGAGGACGGCGCCGGCTTGACGAACCTCGAATACGCGCCGCTGTGCGAAATCATGGGGCGCTCGCATCTAGCGCCTGAGGTATTCAATTGTTCGGCGCCCGACACCGGAAACATGGAAGTCCTGGCACGTTACGGAACCAAGGAACATCAACGGCGCTGGCTCAAGCCGCTGCTGGCCGGTGAGATCCGTTCCTGCTTCGCCATGACCGAGCCGGCGGTTGCCTCCAGCGACGCCACCAACATCGAAAGCTCGATCGTCCGCGACGGCGACGACTATGTTATCAACGGCCGCAAGTGGTACACCACCAATGCAACCGATCCGCGCTGCAAGATCTGCATCTTCATGGGTAAGACCGATCCGGAGAGCCCGGATCGCCATCGTCAGCAATCGATGATTCTCGTACCGATGGATACGCCAGGCATTGAAGTATTGCGGCCGATACCGGTATTCGGTTTCTACGGCGTTCCCGACCGCGCGTCCGAAGTAGTCTTCAGCGATGTGCGAGTTCCGGTGGCGAACATTCTGCTGGGCGAGGGGCGGGGTTTCGAGATCGCTCAGGGCCGGCTAGGTCCTGGAAGGATTCATCACTGCATGCGCTTGATCGGGCTTGTGGAACGGACGCTTGAAAAGATGTGCGTCCGGACGAAAGGTCGGGTGGCCTTCGGCAAGCCGGTTTCCGAACAGACCGTAACGCAGGAGCGTATCGCGGAATCGCGGATCATGATCGAACAATCCCGCCTGCTCACTCTCAATGCGGCGCACATGATGGACACAGTTGGGAACAGAACTGCGAAGGCGGAGATTGCAATGATCAAGGTTGCCGTCCCAAACATGGCCTGCCAAGTGATCGACTGGGCGATCCAGGCCCATGGCGGCGGCGGAACCAGCAACGATTTCGGTCTTGCCGCAGCCTACGCCACGGCCCGCCTTCTTCGACTGGCCGATGGTCCCGATGAAGTCCATCGCAATCAAATCGCCCGGCTGGAACTCCGCAAGCACAATATCACTTGAGATCACTTGCAAAATCGGCACATTACCGGATTGTTTACGCATAAATGGATGGTCTGAAAGAGTCAGGTAATCGCGGGAAAAGTGGAATAGCTAATTCAGTGATATGCTGAGTTCGCATAATGAGCGGTTATAGAAGGGCCGCTTATGACGACCCCGACGGAGGGTGGTCCTAATGGTCGTGTCGCAGCACGAGTTAGTTCATGTATTTAGTTTTACCTAGGAACGCCGGTCTGATCCCGAGAAAACGCGATTGACATTCACCTGATCCGGGTCGCACATTCGCTGATGTGCCAAAGCTTCGTACATCTCATCCTTTTCGCTTAGCGGCCGCTAACTGAATTTACGACGGCGCGTTGGATTTGATCTTTGATGCTCTATATTCCCGTGGCGATACACCAAAGCGCCGATGGAATGCACGGCTGAAATGAGAGGCGTCGCCAAAGCCGCACCGATAAGCGATCTCAGCGATGGTGCGTCCGCTCGACCGAATATCCACTAGCGCGTCCCTGCATTTCTCAAGACGACGGTCCGCGATATACTGCCAAAGCGAGCTATGCTCATCCTCAAACAAGCGATTGAGGTGCCGAGGCGAAAGTCTCAAGGCCTTTCCTATCAAGGCAACACTGAGATCTTCCCGTTGCAGATTGGCTTCGACAAAATTTCGGACCCGCATCCTATGAGCCGCGACCGTAGACGACTCTCTGGCGGAAATTGCAAACCTTTCGGCAACCGCCATTGTCAGAAGATCCAGAGCGATTTCGGAAAGTCTCTCGCGCGTAGGATCGTCGACTCGTTGCAATTGCGAGGGAAGGGAGCGCAAGAATAACGAGGCAACTCGACCTATGCCATTGTTGCCCACTATTGGTATAGCGGTAAGCTTATCGATTGACCCTAAGCGTTGCTGCAAGACTGATCGAGGCACACGTAGAAGACAATGTTCAAAATTGGCGAGCAGCGAAGCCTGATAGGGGCGGGTACTGTCAAATATCGTGAAGTCCCCCGGTTGCAGGCGGATTTCTCGACCATCCTGCGAGCCTATCGTGACGCTCCTGCCCTGTATTGGAATGATGAAATAGTCCTCGCCGCTGAGGCGCGTCGATTTGTAGGTCCGTCGCACTTGCATTTCGTCGGCTTGCATCGACGAAATCTCCAGCTTGCCAAACGACTGGATTTCGAAACTTCCGCGAAATTCGCGCTGATGCGGAGACGAGCATTCAAGGTGAACGAAACAATTACAAACCAAATCGTGCCAGTAGGCGAACGCCTCAGATAGGGAAACATTGCAAGTCGAAAACGACCGAGTGGTCATATCTACTCTCCAAACTGGTCTTACTCCGACCGACGATCGAGTAGTAGCCCGCGCTGCTAGAACGCCAGTTTAGCGTTATTTTCCGCGCTGTCATCTGGGACCGGTGGCCGAAATTATCAAGAAATGAGGCCGGAATAGGCAACTGGATTTGTCAGCGACGCAGCTATCATCTCCGCGGACAATAGCGGAGGAAACGATGAGAATCACGGCGGGCGCACATTTCACTCAAGCGGTCACGAAACACGCACATCGCGTTGCTCTCAGCGACAGCAGGAGTACTTTGACATTCCAAAAGCTGAAAGAGCGTGCGAATCAGGTCGGATCCGGTCTCGCAAAGCTGGGTGTGGTCCCGGGCGATCGCGTTGGCGTGCTGTCGTTCAATCGAAACGAAGTGGTTGAGCTATGGATTGGTTTGGAGCGCTTCGGTCAAGTCCGGGTGGTGCTGCATAGCCATTTCGACATGGACGTCCACGTCAACACGGTCAATCAGCTGGCGATCAATACAATCGCTTTCGACGACCGCTTCGCAGACGCGCTCAACGCCCACAGAAGTCGAATGCCAACCGTACAACACTTCATTGCTATTGGGCCAAACTGTCCGGCCTGGGCTACACGCTACGAGCAGGTAATCGATGGTGGCGCGCCGCACGATCCACTGTTCGATGTCGACGAGAAGGATATTTGCCTCGTGCAATGTACCAGCGGAACGACGGGAACTCCGAAGCCCTGGGTAATGACCCATCGCGCCTCAAGAGCGCTCATCAGCCACAACATCGAGCAGATGGACACGCTGTCGTCTGACATGGTGGCAATCGGTCCAAGTGACGTAAATTTTCATTTTCACGCGCTTCAGTGGGCGTCCGGAGCCCTCACGCTGATGGCGTTCATGTTGCGGGGTGCGAAGTCCGTTCTGCTGGATGACGAGAAATTCGATCCCGCTGTTCTGGTGGACGGTCTATCGAAATCGGGTGCTACTGCGACCCTCATACCCGCCCCGATGCTTCCTCCCATCCTCGACGTTATTGAGGCGACGCCGGAACGCAGGCTGCAATTGCGCCGTGTCGCGATCTATTTTGCGACCGCGGAATTGCTGGAAAGGGTCGGCCGCGTGTTCGGTCCGGTCTGGTGCCACGGTTACGGTTCCACCGAACAAGGTGGACCCATGGCGCGCCTCACGGCGGAAGACGTTGTCGACCATCCCCGGCGGCTGGAAAGCGTCGGACGACCCGCTTCCCTGTTCAACGAAGTTTCGGTGGTCGATGAGGCCGGCGCAAAACTTCCGGCTAACAGCGTCGGCGAAATCGTTTCCCGAACCGTAATGTGTTCCAACCATTACTGGAACCTGCCCCAGGAAACGGCGGCCGCATTCTTTGCCGGTGGCTGGTTCCGTCCAAAGGACATCGGTTACTTCGACGAGAACGGGTTCTTGTATTATCTGGACCGGGCCAAGGACAGAATCGAAACGTCGGATGGTGTGGTCTATCCCCACGTGGTAGAGGCGGTCATCCTCGGACACAACGCGGTCGCCAACTGTGGCGTCGTCTCTATTCCCAATGGGCGCACCCAGGACATCGTTGCGGCGGTTCTGCTCCGTGACGGAATTAAGGGCGGAATTGCGCTGGAGAGGGACCTGCTCAAACGAGCCGCCTCGTCATTGCCCGAATATCAAAGACCCCGTCAGGTGAGGTTCGTTGCTGATCTGCCGACCGTGCTTGGCGGGGCCAAAGTCCGGCGTGAGGAACTGCAAAAGGTTCTGATGGAAATGGACGGCAACTAATGAAAGGCGCCGCTGCGACGCGCGTGGGTTTGTCGAAGCTGGGCGCGCAAGCGGCGCTCTATGACCTTTACGGCCACCAATTGTCGGGGCACGACCTCCTCAAATCGGTCGACCAACTCGCGGGCGCGCTGGTCGAAGAGGGACTGCTGGGTCGCACGATCGGCCTCTGGTACCGAAACAGCTTCGAGGCGGTCCAGGCATTTCTTGCTGTCGAGTGGATCGGTGGGACGCGGGTGACCGTGGATCCCAGAGCTCCAGTCGGCGAGGTAACGGCGGTGCTCACCGCGGCTGGTGTGGATGCCGTCCTGACCGACCGCGACTATTCGTTCGATGG
>Ga0209006_10004424_pt1 | contig 12747 bp, 14 predicted proteins | sample JacPin_JW_Ref_O2_FD_188567 | JGI IMG/M metagenome (GOLD analysis project Ga0209006, IMG submission 188567) | Forest soil microbial communities from Algoma, Ontario, Canada - Jack Pine, Ontario site 1_JW_Ref_O2 (SPAdes) (version 2) | ecosystem: Environmental > Terrestrial > Soil > Boreal...
GAAGTCAGAAGTCAGAACTAAAGCCTTAATCGCGGAGATTTTGAGAGCGGGGACACCGGCGTTATGTCATCTGAGGACATTTTGAGTTTGGTTCCGCCGAAGGCTGATGCACGTGTGGTCTACGGGAGAGATGGGAACCAGTTTGTTGATTTGCGGATGCCGAAAACCAAGGGGCCGCATCCGCTGGCGATTTGTGTTCATGGCGGATTCTGGCGGGCGAAATACGATTTGGGATACTTCGGGCATTTGTGTGCGGCGTTGACCGCGAAAGGGGTGGCGACCGCGAATGTGGAGTACCGGCGCGTGGGGAATGCAGGCGGAGGATGGCCGGGCACGTTTGCGGATATTCGAGCGGCGTATCAGTATCTGACGCAGAAAAGTACGCAATACGAGTTTGATGTACACCGGGTGATTGCGCTGGGCCACTCCGCGGGAGGGCAGCTAGCGCTGTGTCTGGCGGCGCATGAGGTGGGAGTGAAGGCGGTGGTTTCGCTGGCTGGCGTTATTGATTTGATGCGGGCCTATGAATTGCATTTGAGCAACGATGCGGTGGTGGAGTTTCTGGGAGGGACGCCTAAGGAAGCTGCGGATCACTACCGGGAAGCGGATCCGGTGAGGTTAGCGATTCGTACGCGGCAGTATTTGGTGCATGGGGCGGAGGATGACGTTGTGCCTCCGGCGATCAGCAAGGATTATGTGGCCGGGAAGGTGAAGAGTAAAGAAGACGCGAACTTGGTGTTGGTGGAGGGCGCCGGACACTTTGAGATTGTCGATCCGCGATCCAAGGCTTGGGTTGAGGTAGAGAGAGTTGTGATGGATTGCGTAAGCAAGGCCTGAGCAAGTAGGCGCAGAGGAGCATGACGGAGGGCTGGCGCGACTCCCAGGACGGCGGAGAACGTCAGGGAGTTTTGGACTTTGGTTTTTTAGCGGTTGGGTGGGGACGTCCGGTGGAGTGCTCGGGACTGCCTCCGGGTTCGGGGAAGTCAGAATCTGCGTCTTTCAGAAGCGGATTCTGATCGCGGTGGCCGAGAGGGCCGGAAAGAGCTGCGTTGCCGTCGTGATCGTGCTCTTCGCCTTCGGTCGCGCCCTTGGCGCGGTCGGGATCGTTGTCAGAAATTTTCGTCATTTCATCTCACTTCTCAACGTCGATTTGGAGTGACGCGGATTTACTCGCCGGACCGTCCAGAAGACACTCCGAGTTTGCGCAGGCGCTCGCGAGCCTGCAGGGCTTCGGGAGATTTTGGATAGCGCTGGATGACGTGGCGGAGTTCCACCACTCCGTCTTCCTGCTTGCCGAGTTCGATCAGGGAAAAGCCTTTTTTGAGCTGGGCCGAAGCGACTTTGGATCCCGTGGGAAAATTCTGCAGCACCTGATCGTAGCTCTGCGCGGCCTGCTGGTAGTTTCCCTGACGGAATTGAATTTCGCCGAGATAGAAATAACAATTTCCGGCGAGATCGGTGTTGGGATAAAACTTGATGTAATCGGAGAACTCCTGCAGGGCAAGATCATTCTTGGCGCCGTTGTAGTCGCGCAACGCGTTGTTGTAGAGAATGTCGGGCGGAGGCGCCTGGGCGAGCGCCTGCTGCTGGGCTTGCTTGTCGGCTAGTTGAGCCTGAGTGCTTTGAGTGGAGGACTGCATGTCCTCAAGCTGCTTGCTGACTTTGGCGAGTCGCGCCTTCAACTCGTCCAGCGAGTCGTTCAGGGTCTGAAGCTGACCGGAGAGCTGGTCGACGTGAGAGGCAGAGTCGCCCTGCTGTTTCTGCAAGGTGAGTTGCAGAGCATTGATGGCTGCGGCTGCTCTGTTGACCGCGTCCGTGTCGCGCTCAACGAGGTTGTTCATGACGCCCATGCGCTCGTCGAAGCTGCGCTGCATGGCGGTCATCTGTTCCTGCAGCTGCTGAACCTGGGTCTGCAGCTGGATAGTTTCCTTATTAACACTCCACGCCGGAAGGGTGAGCAGACACACGGCAGAGAGCATGGCAAATCGCGTGCAAGAACGTTTTAGATTCATAAGCGAAAGTTCCTAAACCATTTTAGATGAGATTGGGCGACGGAGTTGTGAGATGTCGCGGAGATAAACAGGCAAGGGCGAAGATATCGCCCCTGCCTGGAAAGTTACGCATTACTTCTGATAGACGAAGTGGCCACGGCGATTCTGCTGCCAGCAGGCTTCGTTTTCTTCCATGCAGAACGGCTTTTCTTTGCCGTAGCTGATGGTTTTGACGCGGTTGGCGCTGACCCCCGCCGCTACCAGAGCGCTCTTGACCGAAGAGGCGCGCTGATCGCCGAGGGCGAGGTTGTATTCGGTTGAGCCGCGCGAGTCGCAGTGCCCTTCAACGGTGAAGTTGATATTGGCATGCTGGCTGAGGAATTGGGCATCCGCCTGAATGGCGGCTTGCTGATCCGGACGAAGGTCCGACTTGTCATAGTCGAAATAGACGTCCTTCACGCTCTGGCCGAAGAGATCCTCTTCCGAAGGCGACGGAGTGGAGACGACGGGCGCCGGCGCTTGGGTGACGGTAAGGCGCGTGGTGGCGTCCTGCGTTCCGCCGGAACCTTTTGCGGTGAGGTGATAGGTGGCGGAATCGGTGGGGCTCACCTGCTGCGATCCGTTGGGCTGAACCGCGCCAATACCGTCGATGGAAACGTCGGTGGCGTTCGTGGTCTGCCAGGTCAAAGTGGCGGACTGGCCAAGCTGGATTGTATCGGGGCTGACGGAGATGGAAGCCGTAGGTGATGGGGGCGGCGGTGGGGGTGGCGGTGGCGGCGGCGCTGCCTTCTTCTTGCAGGCTCCGAGCATCATGATCGCGCTGAGGGCGATGATGGTGGCGACAGACTTGAAGGTGGTACGTTTCATATAAATCCCTTTCACTTTTGATCCTCCTGCGGCCCCGACAAACTCGAGGTCAGACGAAGTTAATTCCGAACTTGTTCTTGCCAACTCCAGTTATTTCCAACTCCAGTTCGGTTGAGAGTTGCGTCCTGTAAAAGTCAGTTGATGGAGCTTGGTGCCATCGGCGAGCATCATCCAGATTTCTTCCTTGCCGGAGCGGCTGGATTGGAAGACGATGTGGCGGCCGTCGGGCGCCCACGAGGGAAAGTCGTTGCGTCCGCCATCGTGAGTAAGCTGGACCCATTGCTTGCTGGCGATATCCATCAAATAAATGTCGGAAGAGCCGGGCTCGCCAGGTCCGTATTTACGAATCCAGGCGAGGGTGAGGAATTGCCCGTTGGGCGACCAGTTGGGTGAAACGGCGTAGCCCTGATCGGTCATACGCTGCTGATTGGTGCCATCGGCCTCCATGGTGTAGACCTGGGGCAAGCCGGTGTTGCCGCTGACAAAAGCGATCTGTGCGCCAGTCTTGCGATTCCAAACGGGGGACACGTCCGGACCGCGGCCCGTGGTCATGGGATGAAGGTTTCCGCCGGCGGCATCGCTTACATAAATTTCCGAGCGTCCACCGCGCGAAGAAGAGAACGCGAGGTGAGCGCCATCGGGCGACCAGGAGGGAGAAAGATTGGTGCCACCGAAGTGGGGGAAGCTGACGAGACGATCCAGTTCGGTCGAGAACATAAGGATGTCCCATCCAGACTTGGTCAGCGAACTGAAGGCAAGGCGCGAACCGTCGGGAGAAATGCGGGGCGACAAAGAAATGGAAGACTGGTGAGTGAGTTGACGCTGGTTGGAGCCGTCATAATCCATGGCCCAGATTTCTTTGTGGCCGGAGCGATCGCTGACGAAATAAATTTTGCTTTCCGCGATGCCGGCGATGCCGCCACCGAGACGAAAGATGATTTCGTCGGCGAACTTGTGAGCGATAAGGCGGGCGGCATCTTCGGTGGGGACGTCGCCGTATTGCTTGCCGATGACCAGCGGCGAGGCCGTGTTCTTGACGTCATAGAGCCAGCCTTGCACGGTGAGCTTGCCGGCGGACACGCCGAGGTTGCCGAAGGCGAGCATGGCGGCATTAGGCGGAGGCGAGTTCCAAACTCCGAAAGTGACCTCGGGAGGAGTGCCAGGTACTTGCAACGGGTAGAAACTTTTGGAGACGAGTTCGACGACGCCGGAATTATCGAGATCATTCCAGAAGGTGTCGTTAAAAGTCTTGAGCAAGGCGGTGTTCTGTGGATCGGCGGAGGAGGGCTTAAAGTCGGGAACAGCGAGACGTACTTTATCAACGCCGAGGCCGGAACCGGTGCGAACCCAATCCTGAGCAAAGGAAGCGGAAACGAGGGAAAGAATGATCAGGAGAACGGAAGGCAGGCGGCGGACAAGGGCGGGAGTGGTTACCGATAAAAAGAGATGCGAGTTTTTGGTTGTTGACTGAGCCATCCCTTTTGAGGTGGTACGCGCGCAAAAAAACGGGAGAACCGCGTGACAGAGTATCGTATGCCGATACGTTCGAGGGTGCAAGATGCAATTCATCATACTCACGAATGTGGAACCTCAAAAATAATCAGGAACTAAATAATCTATCGCTTGTAATCAAACCAGTACTCAACGGAAATCTTGCTGCCGCCGTAATCCGGGGGCAAAGTACCGAACGTATCAATGCGCTGCAAAGCGCGAACCGCCGAGGTATCCAGGGAAGGAACACCGCTCGATTGCTCGACCCGAACGTTGAAAGGGTGACCGTCGCGGGCAACGTCGAAGGTGATGTAGACGCGCTGCGCGGTGCTGATCCGGGGATCGATTTCATACTTCAACCAGTTTTCCGAAACCTTCTTCTGGATGACCTGGACATACCAGGCGTAACGCGTGCCAAAATCTCCGCCGCCGCCGGTCACGCCGAATCCACCCTTAGCTCCGCCGGCTGTGAAACTGCCGTAGGGACCGCTGACCGGACCGCCTTCGCCGAATGCCACCTGATTCGTCTCTTCTTCCGGTTGCGGCTGCGGCTTGGCCTTGGTGGGGCTGGGAGGTTTCTGCGGTTTTACTTTGGCATTCTTGCCTTGAATTTCGATGGCGTCGGGTTCTTTTTCCTCGATCTTGGGTTGAGACTTGGTAATGCCTTTGGACTCGTTGGCGAGGACGTTCTGAGTTGCCGACGGCGTGGACGGTAAGGGAACGGAACTAACCATGGTTACTCCCATGGCGTCGCCACCTCCACCGGATCCCCATCCCTCACCGCGGGGGCCGGTAAAAAAGGTGGAGTAGATGAGGATGATGGCGGTGATTGCAATGTGAAATCCCGCAGACCAGGCGAGGGCGCGTCCCCAACTATCGTGTTCGAAAAAAATCTCAGCGTTTTGCGCCATTTTCTTCCAAAGGCTGAGTGACGATGCTGACGTTGGTGATGCCCGATTGCTTCACCGCGTCCATGACGGTGGCGAAAGCGCCGAAGGGAACGTTTTCATCGGCGCGGACGAAAACGAATTGATTGCGAGGATCGCGAACTTTCTGGCGAAGCCGGGCCGCGATCTGATTGATATTGATGGCGTCGTTCCCCATGAACACGCGTTGATCTTTGTTGATGGTGATGACGGTGCGTTCTTCGGTGATCTCTTTGACGGTGCGGGTCTTGGGAACGGTGACTTCGATTCCCGATTGCAGGACAGGAGCCGTCACCATAAAGATGATAAGAAGGACCAGGACAACATCGACGAGCGGGGTGATGTTGATATCGGCAAGGGCGGTTTGCGTGCGGCCGTTGGGTGAAGTGAAAGCCATTAGCGCCGGACCTCGGCTGTGAGTGGAGCAGCGGCCTGGGGCTGCATGCTCTCGATGGCATTCATCACTTCGAGAGAGAAGTCATCGCCGCGGGCGGCGAATACGCGGATCGAGTTACCAATCAGGTTGTAGGCAATGACAGCGGGAATGGCAGCGGCGAGTCCGGCAGCGGTGGTGATCAAGGCCTCGGAGATGCCTGGCGCGACGGCACGCAGGGTAGCGCCGCCAGCGGTACCGAGTCCGTGGAAAGCGTCAATGATGCCCCAGACCGTGCCGAACAGTCCGATGAACGGAGTGACGGCAGCGGTGATGGCGAGCCAGGGAACATTGCGTTCGAGGCGAGTGATTTCTTCGGAGGCGCCGATTTGCATACCGCGCTGCACTGCCGTCAGGCTGCGCAAGGTTGCGGAAGGCGTGCTGATCTGACGTTTGTATTCCTGAAAGCCGCCTTCGAAGACTCCGACGAGCGGGCTGGGACGGAACTGATCGGCGACGGTGGCAATGTCCTGCAGGCGTTGAGCTTTGCGGAAAGCGCGCAAGAAGCGACCACTTTGCACGCGGGCGCGCCGGAGCAAGCTCCATTTCGTAAGGATAATGGCCCAGGAGATGAGACTGAAGGCCAGCAAAGTGACAAGGACAAACTTGGCGACGGCACCTGTGCTGGAAATAAGGTCAAGGATTTCGCCGCCTATGAAAAATGCAGAATATGGGAGAAATAGCATCGTTGGTTTGCAGAATACCCTGACGCGATTATAGATGATTCACCGGATTGTCTTGCGGGGACGTGCCCTAAACATAAACCCTGCAGCTGTGAAATTCCCATCTGACACGACAGGATCGCGAGGCCTTGTCGTGCGGCGACAGGAATTTTGTTGATATACGCGCGCGGGACGGTTGACATCAAACAGGGGCACGAGGATAGGAATCTCCGGGAGGATCAGAAATCTATGGCGAATTACGGAATGCTCCGAAACTACCGCTTCACAGACGCCGAGGAAGATATTCGCGGCTCGAAGTTATACGGACTTGACGACGAAAAATTAGGAAAAATCGACGACGTGATTTTCGATCACACTACCGGATTGATTCGCTATGTTGTGGTGGACACGGGCGGGTGGTTGAGCTCGAAGAAATTTATCGTTCCGGCGGAGCGGTTGCGGCCGTCGGATGAGCATCAGGATGATTTTGCTGCCGATTTAACGAAGAAGCAGGTTGAGAACTTTCCTCCATATTCTGAGACCGATTTGGAGTCGGATGAGCAATGGTCGGACTACGAGGGAAGATACCGGGCGAAGTGGGAGTCGGATCCGGTGATGCATCGCGCGGAAACGGATCGCAATGTTACGCCTACGACGCAACAAATGCCGGGCAATTCTCCTGCGGCGCGAGCTGCGGGAGCACCGGGGTCGGATCCGATTGTGACCGGAAGATCGGAGCCAGCTGATCTGGACGACACGGAATTTATAGAGCCGGGGTACGCGGCTGGAACCGACACGGTGGAGATTGACAACACCGCAGTTGGCATCGGACCACGCTGGGATACTTTCCAGAACCGGCTACGGGAACGGCGTAAAGAAGTGATTGGAACGGGAACACAAAATGAGGGAGAAGATTCTTACCGTAAGGCTGGTTAGAAGAATCGGAGACGGAGATACACAGAGCCACGGCTTCGGCCGTGGCTTTTCTTGTGAGCCATGAATGTGAAGGTTGCGCAGTGGCAGTTTGGCTCACGCGCCCGGACGGTTAAGAGGGAGATCCTTCACTTCGCCTGAAAAGCGGCTACGTTCAGGATGACACCTAATGTGTTGAAAAGGAAACTGCGCCATTACCGATACTGCTCCACTACAGATGCTGCTGGTGTGGCAGCGGGCGATGGTTTGCCGAAGCAGCATGTGGCTGAGCGCGCAATGCAGCTGCGAGAGAATCTGGAGGAAATTTTTACACTCAGTTCTGGCCTTTTAAAAACGAACCGGCCTGGCGATGGGGTGTCCGGCAGGTGGAATTGCTTCCAGACCGAGACGGTCATTAATCCTCTGTTGCGGTTTCTATCGCGATTCGTTATCGATTAAAACGGAACAATGAACGCTTACCTGAACAGTGTCGCGCATCGATATGACGAAGCGGGATGTTTTTGGTAGCGGCCAACTGCGGAACAATAAAACAGGGCAGAAGATTAGTTGGGGAGCCTGTTGGAGGGATCGCTAAGGGCGATCAGCTTTCCAACTGGATATTCTTCCTGCGAAAGCGGGGTTTCGGGCTCGTGATTGAAGATGGTGAGTACGTCGCCGCTAAGGACGCCGCGGACGAGCAGCCGGTCGTTCTCGACGCCCACTACACGATATTTCTCGTCGAAGATTGACATGCAAGTTGGATGCTGGCCCATCCCGTATCGATGCCGATCAAATAACTTGAGCATTTACAGGGCCGTTGGCAGGGGAAGTAGCGGGGTTTTGTGGAACAAAGTCGCGAGAAGACCGCAAATGCGGGCTCAGGCGGCAAGTTCTTTTTCGGCGCCGCGAAAGAGCGTTCGCAGTGCTTTCAGGACGAGGCGCGCAAGCAGAAGCGTGATTGCTACCAGTGTGAGAGCTATGCTGGCTGCTGTATAGGGGTGTCTTGTAGCGAGCCAGGTGAGGCCGATGGCAAAGACATCCTCGCCGAGACTTAAAGTGATGTTGGAGACAGGTTCCGGGGAGGGCGTAACGGCAGCGCGTAGCGCGGTTTTTCCCCCGTGGGCGGCGAGCGCGATGGCTGCTCCGAGAAATGCCGCCAGAATGTGCTCGGGCGGACTCAGTTGCTGCGTGGCTCCGTAGGCGATCAGAGCGGCGGCGGGCACGCGGATAAAAGTATGGAGCGCGCTCCAGATGAGATCGAAGGCGGGAATTTTGTCCGCGAAAAACTCGATGACGAAGAGAGCGGCGCTGGCGATAATGACCGGCCAGCTTTCGAGAAGGTGCAGGGCGGGAGGAAGTGGAAGATGGCCGAAGCGAGCCAATGCGCCGAGCACGACGATGGTGGCGTAGACGTTCAGGCCGGCGGCGAAAGCGACGGCGGCGAGAAGAGCAGTCAATTCGGGGAGCGGGATGTGCAGCCAGTCGAGCATCTCTCGCTCCTTCGCGGCCATCAGGGGCGCTGAACAGAGTTTGACAGCCGGCAAAGATTATCGCGCAAAAGCGAAAGGGCCGCTATCAGCGGCCCCTGCGAAATTCTTTTGAGAGATTACAGAGTGGATTCGATTTCGAACCCCCACGCTTCCAGAAGAGGTTCGGGAATGTATTTGGAATTCTTGTTGCGGCGAGCCCACTCGCGCAAGCGGGTTGAGCGCAGATACTGATCCGGAGTGAGCTTGTATTCGCGAACCACCTGCTCAAACTCGGTAATGGTGGGGACAACGGGACCGATCGGCTCCGGCTTGCCCCAGTTGGGATTTCCGCGTCGCTTAGCCATGCCAAAATACCTTTCCTAAAAAATGGGGGATTAAAAGTTCGCTAACTATTTGATTCTCTAACAGCTAGGGGGATGCACGAAAAGATACGTGGGCCACGCAAGCCGACTAACCGAACCTGGCTTTCCACGACCCAATCCAGCTGTTCAAAGACTCAACACTGTAGGACAAAAGTCCTCAAAAGTCAATTTATCTTTTCCACGTTCTGGTTTGATGAGTTTGTTCTAAGTTGTTGTTTAGCCTGCGGTTGCTTGCCACCCCGTGCCGTTCCGACTTGCAGGATTCGGGGGCTTTGGCCGGAACTACGAGGGTTTCCCGGCAGCGCGCGTTGTTGCCGGTTCAACCCTGGGACCTATCAACTCTCTAAGACGGCGTGACAGGTTAGTGGCCAGCGAGCGGTAGAAGCGAGAAGCAAGGTGCGGGAAAAGTTCAAAGAGCTTTTCGAGGACCGGGCGGTCCAGATGGTAGGCTTCCGCATCCTCAGCAGCGACGACGTTAGCGCTGGCCGGAGCGTCTTCCAGAAATGACATCTCTCCACAGATCTGGCCCGGTCCGATTTCAGGAGACGTCAGCTGCGAGGGAATCTGCACACGGGCTTTGCCTTTGAGCAGAATATAGACGCCATTGGAATTCTTTCCCCGGTGAACGAGGATGTCGCCTTTGCGAAAGGTTACGCGAACCGCCTTATCGGCGACCAACATCCAGTCATTGGGCGTGAGATAGACCAGCCCGTCTTTTGAAGAGGATAGAACGGAGATTTCCTGTTCGATTTCCCTAGGCATGTGGCGCGACCCGAACTCCCGATAACTGCGTGTGACAAAAACAGATACAACAGGGCTATCGAGAAGCCTAGCAGAAAAGTGGGGATCGCAGTCCTTCCAGCGGGGCGGGCGAGACACCGAAGTACCCATGTTGCCAACAAATGTGGCTTTTTGACTCGGGCGCACCGTCTCGGATAGGCTATGCACCCGCCATGAATTCCGCTTCGCCAGCAATTTTCGTGCACGAGTTGAAGAAGTCTTATGGGGACGTGCACGCGGTGAAGGGAATCGATTTCGCGATCCAGCCGGGCGAGGTTTTTGGCTTGCTTGGGCCGAACGGGGCGGGCAAAACGACGACGGTGGAGATTCTGGAGGGGCTGCGGCCGCGGTCCGGTGGGCAAGTGACAGTTCTGGGCTTCGATCCGGATCGACAGCGTCAGCAGCTCAAGGATCGCATCGGAGTTTGCCTACAGGCTACGAACCTGCCGGAGAAGATAAGGGTGCGGGAGGCGATGCAGGTGTTCGCCTCTTTTTACAGCCGGCATGTGGATCTGAACAAGCTGCTGCAACGGTTGCAACTGGAAGAGAAACGCGATGCATTCTACGGCACGTTGTCGGGCGGCCAGAAGCAGCGACTTGCGCTAGCACTGGCGCTGGTGAACGATCCGCAACTTGTATTTCTGGATGAACCCACGACTGGACTTGATCCGCAAGTTCGGGTGGAAATCCATTCGCTGCTGGAGGAGTTGAAGCGCGAACATCGGACGATTCTGATGACCACGCATTACATCGAGGAAGCCGAACGGCTTTGCGATCGCGTGGCAATTGTGGATGAAGGACGCATTATCGCGCTGGACACACCGGCCCGGTTGCAACAGCAAAGCCGTAACGCTTCGAGCATCGTGGTCACGTGCGCAACGCCGTTTCCGGAGCCGCGACCGGTATGGACGGAGGCGATCCAAAGCTCGCTTGATCCCAGCGGCCGCACGCTGACCGTGAACTCGCGGCGTCCGGCGGCCACACTGGTCGATCTCGTCAAGTGGATCGATCAACAGGGACTGGAACTCACGGATGTCAGCCTGAAGCAGCCGAGCCTGGAAGACGTGTTTATCGAGCTGACCGGAAAGAGCCTGCGAGAGTGATAGCCCATCGAGAGCGGCGTAGAAAATGAAGGCTTATCGAGCGCTGGTGGCACTGGATCTGAAACTGGCTCTGCGCCAGAAGTCTGTCATTTTCTTCAATTATCTTTTTCCGCTGGTTTTCTTCTTCATCTTCGGACAGGCGATGCACGCGGAGCGCGGCGCGGCGATGACCGTCGTGATCTCGATGGTGCTCATCATCGGGATCCTGGGCAACGGGCTTTTCGGGGCAGGAATACGTGCGGTTCAGGAGCGCGAAGCCAACATCCTGCGTCGCTATAAAGTGACGCCGATCTCCCCGGCGCCGCTGCTGATCGCGTCGGTGGTCACCGGCTGGATTCTGTACATGCCGAACGTGATTCTCATCTTCACGCTGGCGCATTTTTTATACGGCATGCCGTGGCCGCACTCCATGCCATCGATCCTGCTGTTTACGACGCTGGCGATCTGCGGATTTCGCTCCATCGGTCTGATTCTTGCGTCCGTCGTCAACTCCATGCAGGAAAGCCAGCTGCTGGTGCAGCTGATTTACCTCCCGATGCTGTTTTTGAGCGGGGCAACTTTTCCGCTTACGATGTTTCCGCCGTGGCTGCTGGTGATTACGCAATTCGTGCCTGCAACCTACATGGTGATTGGCATACAAGGGATGCTTCTGCGCAAGGAGGGCCTGGGGGCGAATATCTTTCCGGCGCTGGCGCTTTTGTTGACGTCATTGGTTGGACTTTTCATCTCATACAAAATTTTTCGCTGGGAGAAGGAAGAGAAGATTCGTCCATCGGCAAAGTTGTGGCTGGCAGCGGTGCTGACTCCGTTCCTGCTGCTGGGTTTATGGCAGATGCATACGCGCGCAGGCGTTGCGAAGACGAAGATACTGAACCGCGAGCTGTCGCGGAGCGAAACCTTTCTGATTCGCGGCGCCCGGATCTTTATTGGGGATGGCACTGTGATCGAGAATGGCTCGCTGTTGGTTCGCGGCGGAAAGATTGCTGCGGTATACGAGGGCGAGGGGCCGGATCCTAAGAGTGTGAAGGCCGAGACGGTGGAGGCCGCGGGAAAAACCATTCTGCCCGGCCTCATCGATGTTCATGTACATCTCGGCGCACCGGGCGGGTTCTATCCGGACATGAGCAAGTATGACGCGGAAAAGAGCATGGAAAGAAACCTGGCTGCGTACCTTTACAGCGGGGTTACCACGGTGCGAAGCGTAGGCGATGGCCTGGATGCTGTGCTCAAAGTACGATCCACGGTAAACAGTGGACAGCTCCTTGGGGCGGAACTCTCTACATGCGGGCCGCTCTTCACCGCGGCAGGCGGGCACGGCACGGAATACTTTAAAGGTTTGCCGCCCACGGTGCGCTCGAATCTGGAAAAACAAATGAACCGCATTCCAACGTCTGCCGAAGAAGCTCGACAGCAGGTGGACGGGCTGAAGAAGCAAGGAGTGGATTGCATCAAGGCGGTGCTGGAGGCAGGGGCAGGTGGCCGCGTTTTCAATCGCCTCGATACCGGGCTGTTTGACGCGATCGCGCAGCAGGCGCACGCGGACTCGCTTCCTCTCTCGGTTCATACGGGCGATGCGCGCGACGTGGCCGATGCAGTGCAGGTGCAAGCGAACTCTATCGAGCACGGTTCCTTCCGCGAGAAGATTCCGGATGCACTTTTTGTACAAATGGCGCAGCAGGGAATCTTCTACGATCCCACGTTAAGCGCTGGGGAGGCTTTCAAGGAGTTCG
>Ga0209006_10004425_pt1 | contig 12747 bp, 9 predicted proteins | sample JacPin_JW_Ref_O2_FD_188567 | JGI IMG/M metagenome (GOLD analysis project Ga0209006, IMG submission 188567) | Forest soil microbial communities from Algoma, Ontario, Canada - Jack Pine, Ontario site 1_JW_Ref_O2 (SPAdes) (version 2) | ecosystem: Environmental > Terrestrial > Soil > Boreal...
ATTGACGCCAACTTCAAGGAGACCCAGCTCGCGCGCCTCAAGCCCGGACAGCCTGTCTCGATCACGGTCGACGCGCTGCCGGGCGAAAAATTCGACGGCGTAGTGTCGAGCTTCTCGCCGGCCTCGGGCTCGGTGTTCACGCTGCTGCCGCCGGACAACGCCACCGGCAATTTCACGAAAATCATCCAGCGCCTGCCGGTGCGCATCCACGTGCCCGCCGACGTCACCGAGCGCGGCGCGCTGCGGCCGGGAATGTCGGTCGTCGCGACCGTCGATACCAAGCCCGGTGCAGTCGTCGCCGCCGGGCTCGCGCCTTCGCCTTCGGCTCAGACCGCGAAGAAATAGACGCGAGAGAGGCGGCCATGGACACGCCCGCCGTCGCCATCAAGCAGGAGCGCATCGATCCCCGGCGCGTCGTCGCCTTCATGGCGATGTGCTTCGGGATGTTCATGGCGCTGCTCGACATCCAGATCGTGTCGGCCTCGCTCAACGAGATCCAGGCGGGGCTTGCGGCGTCGGGCGACGAAATCCCCTGGGTGCAGACCGCCTATCTGATCGCCGAGGTGGTCGCGATCCCCCTCTCCGGCTTCCTGTCCCGCGCGCTCGGCACACGCACGCTGTTCGCGGTGTCGTGCGCCGGCTTCACCTTCGCAAGCGTCATGTGCGGACTCAGCTCCTCGATCAGCACCATGATCGTGTGGCGGGCGATCCAGGGCTTCATCGGCGGCGGCATGATCCCGACCGTGTTCGCGGCCGCGTTCACGATCTTTCCGCCGTCGCGCCAGGCGATGGTGACGCCGCTGATCGGGCTCATCGCCACGATGGCTCCGACCATCGGCCCGACGGTCGGCGGCTATCTCACCGACGCCATGTCGTGGCACTGGCTGTTCTTCATCAACATCGTGCCCGGCATCCTGGTGACCATCGCCGCGCTCGCCCTGATCGATTTCGACAAGCCGAATTACGCGCTGCTCGACCATTTCGACTGGTGGGGGCTGATCTTGATGGCTGGCTTCCTCGGCCCGCTCGAATACGTGCTGGAGGAAGGCCCGCGCTACTATTGGCTCGAGGACGAAACGATCCGCGCCCTCGCTATCGTATCAGGCGTGTCGGCGGTGACATTCTTCTACCGTGTGCTCACGGCGCGCGTGCCGATCGTCGACCTCTATGCCTTCGGCAACCGCAATTTCGCGCTCGGCAGCATGTTCTCCTTCGTGCTCGGCATCGGGCTATACGGGCTCACCTATCTCTATCCCGTCTATCTCGCCCAGGTGCGCGGCTACAATTCGCTGATGATCGGCGAGACGATGTTCGTGTCCGGGCTCGCGATGTTCTTCACCGCGCCGATCGTCGGTCGGCTTTCGGCGAAATACGACCCGCGCTTTCTGTTGACCGGCGGCTTCCTGCTGTTCGCGCTCGGCACCTTCGAGATGCAATACGTGACCAAGGACTGGGATTTCTGGGAGCTGTTCTGGCCGCAGATTTTTCGCGGCGTCGGCCTGATGTGCGCGATGATTCCGGTCACCAACACGGCGCTCGGCACGCTCGCGCCGGAGCGCGTCAAGAACGCCTCGGGCCTCTTCAACCTGATGCGCAATCTCGGCGGCGCCATCGGACTTGCCGCGATCAACACGTTTCTCAACGATCGCATGGACCTGCATCTCACGCGCCTGCACGACGCCGCGAACTGGTCGCGCGGCCCGGCGACCGACATGCTCACAAACCTGACCGCGCGCTTCCATGATTACGGCAGCAACGCGCAGCTCATGGCGATCAAGCAGATGTCGCTGATGATCCGCCGCGAAGCGACGGTGATGAGTTTCTCCGACATCTTCCTGTTGATGACGATCCTGTTCGTCGCACTGGCCCTGCTCGGCTTGGTCATGAAGCGGCCCGCGATGCGGGCGGGCGCAGGCGCCGGCGGGCATTAGCCGTCGGCCTTCCGCCGATCGGAAGCAGGCGAGCCCTCATCGCCGAACCGTCGCAAACGCTACCAGCGCCCCACCCAGTTGAACGATCCCGCCGATCAGCATCGCCGCACGCAGGCCCGCGGCGTTGCCGTGGGACAGCCCGAACACGGTCCCCAGCAACGCGACGCCCAAAGTCGCGCCGGTCATTCGCGCGACGTTGATCAGCGCTGATGCGGTGCCGGCGCGCTCCGGACCGACGCAGCCGACTGCGACGCCATATAACGGCCCGGTGTTCAATCCCATTCCGAGCCCCGCCAGCACAAGACCGCACTGCGCGAGTAGCATCGGGCTTCCGGCTTCGGTGGTAGCAACGATCAGCAGTCCGATCCCGATCAACGCCGTTCCACCCGCCGTCATCGCACGGAGCCCGAGGCGTTGCGCCAACCGGCCGGATTGGATCGACAGGAAGAAGAACGCCAGCGACACCGGTAACAGCGCCAGGCCAGCGCCACGCGGCGTCAAGTCTCCCACCGACTGCCAATTCAGCGGCAGCAGAAAAATCATCCCGTAAATGCCGAACGTCATTGCCGCGGTGGCGGTGATCGCGCCGCTGAATGCCGGAAGGCGAAACAGGTCGAGCGGAACCAGCGCCGCCTTCCCTTGCCGAAGCTCGACCCAGAGGAAGAGCGGTAGCGCGATCGTGGCGGTCAATGCAGCGATGGACCAGGCTGAGCCGCCGTCGTGGCTGGCGATCGCGGCCCATGCCACTCCCCCGAGCGTCAATGCTCCGAGCACTTGACCCGTCAGATCGAACCGCCGGCCCTGGGGGTCCGCGGACTCCGGCACCGCCAGGCAGGCCAACACGAATGCGGCGATCGCCAGCGGCACGACCAGCAAGAACACGCTGCGCCAGCCGTACCCCTCGATCAACAGCCCGCCGATCGTAGGGCCGATCGCGAACGCCAAACCATTGCAGCTTGCCCAGATTCCGAGCACGCGCCCGCGCGCCACCGGCTCGGGCCAGACGACACGAATAATCGCGAGCGACGGTGGCAGCAGTAGCGCAGCGCCGAGCCCGGCTACCGCCCGCCCGGCGATAAGCACAGCGATATCAGGAGCGAGCGCGCAAACGAGCGACCCCAACGCCATCACCGCGGCGCCGACTGCAAAGGCGCGTCGCCTTCCATACAAGTCGGCGACCAAGCCGCCGCTCAACAGCAGCGCTGCATAAGTCAGATTGTAGGCGTCCAGCACCCATTGCAACGGAGCCATGCCGGCCCGGAAGGTCGCACCGATCGCGTGCGTCGCCAGATTGACGACAGAGGTGTCGATCTGCGCGATCAGCACACCAAGGCACATCGCGCAAAGCACCAATGTTCGAATTGCGGTAACGTGCCGGACATCCGGCATGTCGTACACGGAGTTCTCGGGTTGACAGGCCATGTGTCCGCCTCTCGTCACCGGGCGAAGGTAGGACAGTGCAACTGACAGCGTACTGTCAGCAGCCTGTCGCGGGCCGCTTGCGTCGGGGAAGATCAATGCGTCGCGCCGACCGATTGTTCGACATCATCCAGATACTGCGCACCGCCAGCCGGCCGGTGACCGCCGCAGCGCTGGCGGCGGAACTCGAAGTGACGCCCCGCACTGTCTATCGGGACATCGCCACGTTGCAGGGTCGGCGCGTGCCAATCGAGGGAGCGGCGGGCCTCGGCTACGTGCTGCGCCGCGGGTTCGATCTTCCACCGCTGATGTTCACCGGCGAGGAGGTCGAGGCGATCGTGGTTGCAGTCCGGTTGCTCCGCCGCACCGGCGACGTCGGCCTGCAGCACGCGGCCGCCAGCGTACTTTCGAAAATCGAGGTGGTCTTGCCGGAAGCCATGCACTCACATCTGGCGGCCCCAGCCGCGCTGGTGTGCGGACACGGTGCGCCGACCCCTCGAGTCGCCGACCTGTCGGCAATCCGTGGCGCAATTCGCGACGAACGCAAGCTGCGCATCGATTACGTCGACCATCAGGGACACCCGTCGTCGCGGACGATCTGGCCCTTCGCCGTGGCCTACTACCTCGAGGCGACTTTGATAAATGCGTGGTGCGAGCTGCGCGACGACTTCCGCCATTTCCGCGCAGACCGGGTCCAGGCGCTCAGTGCGCTGGATGAAGGCTTTCCGGTGCCAAGTCGCACGCTGATCACCCGCTGGCAGGAACGTTTCCCCCGCGACGCCGCCGGCGCGGTCGGCGGGCGTTGACGCCGCCGTCTACGGTCGAGGCGGCGGCGGAGCGGGAACGCTGTCCTTCACGCCTTCCATGCCGGCGAAGACGGCGAGGACCGTGACCGGCTTATCTGTGAGGTTGCGGCCGTTGTGCGCCTCGTTCGTCGCCTCCGCGAAGCCGTCGCCTTTGCGGTAGACGCGCCGGCCTTTCGGTCCGTATTCGACGGTGAGCTCGCCATCGAGGATGTAGCCGAATATCGGCACCGGATGGGTGTGCCACCCGGTCTGCTGTCCAGGTTGCAATGTTATCTTGAGGGCGGTGAGCTGCGCGGGCGCCCCCGATGGGTATTTGATCGGCTCGCCGGTGACGGTCGTTCCGGTCGAGAGGATCGTTCGCACCCCGGCGGCCGGCTGCGGCTGCGCCGGCTGGGCATTCTGGGCCGCGGCCGGGCCCAGCAACTCCATAAGCACCAAGCCGACGAGGAAGGCGTGCCGCGCGGGCGGACCAAGGCCGTTCAACGATGTCGGCACGAGGCCTCCTTCTGACCCAGTGTGCGGGAATAGGCCCCACGGCACAACTTGACTGTGACAATCCAAGAAAATACAACCCTAGTGTTGTTATACGTAGGAGGGTTTCATGTATGAACTCGTTCTCGTCACCTTCATATTTTGGAGCGGCAGCGGTTCTCCTGACAAGATGATGAATGGCCCGACCGCCACTGCGGTGGGCCAATTCAAAAACCAAAATGACTGCCGAGCCGCGATCAAAACATTCGACCAAGCGTACGACTGGGTTTCCGTCGAAAGACCTGGCGGCGTGGCCAACTTAAGCAACCTCGTTGTCGTAAACTTGATGTGCGTACCAAAGGGGTAGGGAGCACGCCTCGCTTATTGCCAGCCGCCCTCCGCTGTCAGGGGTCGCGTTACTTCGCGTCCTTGAAGTAGCGCATGTCCGGCGCCTTCTGGCCCTTCTTCACCGGCATCAGGTAGCCGTCCTCGCTGATGAGGTAGCTCTCGTCGCCGATGAAGATGTGGCGGTTGTTCTCGGCGCAGTCGTTGAAGTACCAGATGAGCGGCCGGGTCTCGCGGACGTATTTCTTGGTGATCGTCCACGGCCGCGTCAGCGCGTGGTCGATGGTGGTGATCTCGTCGTAGAGCGTGTTCTTGTCATTCTTGTCCTGGTAGATGCGCTCTTTGATGATGCTCTCACCATCGTCATGCAGGCGAATGCCGCTTGCCTCGTAGGTGCGCGGCCCCTTGAAGCCCCGCGTCTCGACCTCGAGGGTGGTGAAGCGGCCGTCCGGCCCTTCGTCGACCCAGCGCCCGATCGACAGGCCGTTGAAGGTCGGCTCGAGCTCCTCCGGCCACTGACGGCCGTCGGTGAAGACACGCCGCGGCACCGTGTAGTCGGTGAGGATGTAGGTCGTCTTCGGCATGATGATGATTTCCATCGGGTAGACGACGGTCATCACCCGCGGCATGCCGTGCGGGATGCACGCGCCGGTGCGGTCGTCGCCCTGGCCACCCGCCGCCTGGTCGCGCAGATTGGCCTCATAGCGTGCCTGATACTCCGGCGTCAGCGGCGGCTTCTGCGCCGGGCCGAGCGGCTTCGAGGGGTCCCACTGAATGCCGCTGGTCCGCTTCCACTGGCCGGACCAGTCCGGATATTTCGACAGGTCTTGCGCGGATGCGAGGCCCGCGACGACACACAGGGCCGCGGCGCCGGCGAGCGTCGCAAGCAATTTCCGGTCAGGCATTCTGTTCTCCGATAAGGCAGGTCGACCGCCAAAAGCGTGGTCAGGCTACCTTAGGGCAGTTCAGTTTGCACCTCGCTAGCGGCCGCGCCGGGAGGTCGATTTGCCGCGCGGCCGTCCCACCGGACGCTTCGCGGCGGACTTCACGGCGGTCTTGGCTCCGCGCCCTGCGCCGGCCTTGGCGGGACGCTTTGCGGCGCGCTTTGCCGCCGTGGGGGGCGCTTTCCGCGCCGCGGTCTTTTTCTTGGCGACGCTCTTTTGCGCCGCCTTTCGTTTCGTCGTCTTCGGTTTCGGCGGAACGGCGGATTTCCGCGCCTTTACGGTCTTGCGTTTCGCGCTACCGCGCGAAGGCTTCGCAGCGGATGGCGGCGTCTTCTTGCGGCGAGACGGCGCAGCTGCGGGGGGCGCCGGCGCCGCAGGCGCGGACGGCTGTGCGGCCGGCGGCTTTGCGCTTGGTGGCTTTGTGGTCGGTGACTTTGCGGCCCGTGACTTTGCGGCCGGCGGCGTTGCCGTATGCGGTTTCGCGGGCTTCCGCGCCGAGCCGGATGGCTTTCCGGGAGCCGGCGCCGGCGGCGCGTCGGGGGCCGCCGTTCCACCGCCGCCCTTCCCAGCACCCGCGCCGGCCGGCTCGTCGATCGACGACCAGTCGGCATCCTTGTGGGACTGCAGCGTCGGCGGCAGCGCGATATTGGCGAACAGGCAACGGTCGCGGAACTTGATGTCCTTCTCGTCATAAGCCGGCGCCCACCACGGATCGGACGCGCCCGGCTTGCCCGGGTACCAGAGATTGAGCGGCGCGGCTTGCGTCGCCGCCTTCATCTTGTCGCGGAACGAGTAGTGATCGAAGATCTTGAGCGCCTCGATCGCATAGACGGTGGCGAACACCCGGTCCTCGATCATGATCAGGCTGTCGCCATTCGCCTGCTCGCCGCCTTCTGCGAGGTTCGAGGACCCCGTGAACACGGCGGGGTTCTCGCCATTGAAGTCGACGATGATGAACTTGTCGTGGACATGGATCCCCGGCCCCGGGTCGTATTCCAACGAGAACGGGTACGGCACCTTGGACTTGAGGTAGGCGAAGTCGGCGACCTCGCCCATGGCGCCGTCGCCGCGCTGCACCGCGAGGCCCGTCGCGGTCTCGACGGTGCCGTAGGAGAACACGGTGGGCTTTCCCGCGATGGTCTGCAGCGTGCCGAGCAGGTTGCCCTTGCCTTGCGGCTGCATCACCGCATAGAGCACCGAGCTCACCGCCCCCTGCACTCGCGCGGCGGCCGGACCGAGCGAGATCGAGGCGCTCGCATGAGGCGACAGCGCGACCTTGCTCTTGGGCAGGTCCGGCGTCGCGGCGGCGGCGATCGGCTGGTACTGCGCGGCAATGTCGGCCTTGGCGAACTTCGAAGTCGACGTCGCGTTTGCGAACGCATTGTCGAAGGCGGCCGCGAAATATCCGGCGGTCGCCGGGTCGTCGGCGACGATGACGTTGTTCGCCTGCACGTAGAGGCCGCGCACCGAGAAGTTCATCGACCCGAACAGGACGCGCTGCGCCGCGCCCGACGCTTCGCGCTTGATGAAGACCTTGTTGTGCTGGAAGCGCGAGAAATGGCCCTGGACGACGTTGTCGTCCCCCGCCGCCTGCTTGATCAGCTCGGCAGAGCGCACCTCGACTGCGTTTCCGACGTGCAGCTTGGCATTGTCGAGCACGGCGCGCAGGCGCTTCTCGCGGCCGAACTCGCAGATCGCCGAAATGATATCCGGCTCGTCGAGGTCGTAAGCGAAGACATCCACCTGACACGTCTTGTCGTTGCGGCAATCGTCGATGAAGGCGAACAGCTGCGCACGCGCGCCGGCCCCGAGCCAAGCATATTGGCTCTCATAGGGCTTGGTGTCGAAATCCGGCGTCTTTGCTCCGGTGGGCCGGATCGGGGCGTTGTGGAACTTGTCGGCATAGGCCTGGGACGAGATGTAGCCGCGGGTGAACGCGGCGCGGAACTTGCCGTAGGCATGGCTGATCGGCGGAACGACGACGCTCGCCTCGGCTCCTTTGGTGATCGCCTTGCCCTGTCCGGTGAAATACATCGCGCAGACGCGATAAGTGGCCTGCTTGTCGGTGCCGTCCGGGGGGATGTCGACCCAGCGGAATTTCTGGAACGGCGCCTGGTCGGACGGCGTCCACTTGTGCTGCTGCGGCGTCGTCGCGCTGGTGACCGCGTCGTCGAAGCTCAGTCGATTGGGAAGCGCCTGTTCGTCCTCGCCGTCGCGCTGGCGGAAGATCGCGAAGCCGGCGAGGTTCGCCGTGTTGTCCTGCGGCACCGACATTGCGAGCAGCACTGAATTGGCACCGGGATAGGCGACGACGCGCAAGCCGGAAACCTCGTTCACGATCAGATCGGTCATGGGACGCCCCTGTCGAATTTGTAAAATGCTCTGGCGCAATGAACGAACCTAACGGGTTTTCATTGCAGGACTGTAGCGCCGTTCACAGAACGCGCGGCGCGCCGTGGAAAATCTGCTGCTGCACTGCAAACGTGAGGACACACATCCCGGCTGCAGCGAGATGCAAGCTCGCCGCTATTCCGCTGCGACCTGCCGCTCCGCGGCGAACGGCGCGATCTCGGCGGGACGCCCCGTCCTCGCCACCACCATGTGTCCGGGCGGCACCGCTTTCCAGCGATTGGGCGTATCGTCGAGCGGCTCGGACACGATGACCACTTCATCGCCGGAGGCATCGTAGTAGAGCGAGTTCGATTTGTCGTTGACGGAGAAGCGGAACGCGTAGAGGTCGTGCCCGTTGGAGAGCGCAGCGGTGAAGCGCAGCGGCTCGTCTTTCACGATCTCGGCGAGCTCGGAGAGGATGCCCGTCGTCGCCGCGATCGGATCGCGCTCGACCCCCGCACCCATGATGGCGAGGAACACCGCCTCGGAATCGGTGGTGCCGACGCGCGAGCCGTAGAGCGTGTCCGGAATCAGCGCCTCGACCTGGCGCCGAACGCGCTTCCAGTCGCCGATCACGCCGTTGTGCATGAACATCCAGCGCCCGCAAGCGAAGGGGTGACAGTTCGGCCGGGTGACCGGCGTTCCCGTCGTCGCGCGGACATGGGCGAAGAAAAGATGCGAGCGGATATGGCGGCAGAGATAGCGAAGGTTGTCGTCGGACCACGCCGGACGCACCTCGCGATAGAGCCCCGGCTCGGCATGCTCGCCATACCAGCCGAGCCCGAAGCCGTCCCCGTTGGTGCTCGCGGTCGACTCGAGCGCATGCAGGCTCTGCGCAATCAGGGAATGCGAGGGCGAGGTGACGTAGTGCTCGAGCGCGATCGTCTCACCGCGATAGGCAATCCAGCGGCACATCAGCAAAAGTCCAATCCGGCCGCGCATCCGCGGCGACGACACTCAAGGATCACGATCCGCGCATGGTGCCGCCGGCCGCAGCCATGGCGTCAGATCGAACCGAAGTCCCACCTCGAATCGAGCGGAACTCGGCGTTATTTTTGAGCACGGGGCCGCAATTGACAACCCCCGGCCCCGGTCACGAGAGACCGCAAACGTGGTCGTTTTCGGGCACGCCTTACCGCGACCGCCACACGAAGGCGGCGCTCACCACGTAGTTCCACACCGCGCTCATCACCGCACCGGCGAGGCCCGCGAGCCACCAGTTCTCGCCGAAGCCGTAGATCCAGGCGGCGGCGCCGACATTCGAGACCGCGCCGACCGCGCAGATGAGTTGGAACCGCAACAGGCCGGTCACGAAGCGCCAGCCGGTCAGGCGCTGGTCGCGGTAGGTCAGCATGTTGTTGAGGACGAAGTTCCAGCACACCGCGACCACGGTCGCGATCACCTGGGCGATCTCGAAGCGCGTCGACTGGATCGCCAGCCGCAGTGCGATCATGTGGATGACGACGCCGGTGAGCCCGACGAAGCAGAACATCAGGAAGCGGAACGAGATCGCGTCGTTGGTGAGCTTGGCGACGAGGAGCGCGGCGAAATCCAGGATGATGTGGGCGTCGAGCTTGCTCTCGCCGTGCTGGCGCTGGCGGAACGTGTAGGGCAACTCGGCGGGACGCAGCGTGCCGCGGGCGGTTGTCATGATGTCGAGCAAGAGCTTGAAGCCCTGCGAGGAGAGCCGCGGCGCGCTCGCCTCCACCGCTTCGCGGCGGATCATGAAGAAGCCGCTGCCGGAGTCGGAGAGGTCCACCTTGGTGATCATGTGAGCCGCGACGTGGGACAGCCGGCTCATGAAGCGGCGCTTGCTGGTGAAGCTGTCGGCGGAGCCGCCGGGGATGTAGCGGCTGCCGACCACGACGTCGACGTCGCCCTTGCGCAGCCGCTCGAGCATCGGCACCAGCAGCGTCTCGTCGTGCTGCATGTCAGCGTCGAGGATCGCGACGTAACGCGCCTGGCTCGACAGGATGCCCTCGATGCAAGCGCCGGCGAGCCCGCGCCGGCCTATCCGGCGGATGCAACGCACGCGGTCGTCCGTTGCGCCGATGGTGCGTACCGCGGCGGCGGTCCCATCCGGCGAATTGTCGTCGACGAAGATCACTTCCCACGACACGCCCTGGAGCGTGCGCCGCAACAGATCGACCACGAGCGGGACGTTGTCGCGCTCGTTGTAGGTCGGCACGATGACACTGAGCTCCGGCGCCGGAGCGACGCCGGACATGCCGCCGACCGCGCTTCGCCCTTCGGTCAACTGGTCCATCGTCCCACTCACGAAAGCTGCCCGCTCACGAAAGTTGCATGGCGCTGCCCGGTGCGACGGCGTGACGGCGCGCCGCCGGCGCCGCAACGCCGAGGAGACCGGCGAGATCATCGATGCCCGCAGCGAGCCGGCGCACGAGTGCATTGCGCCGCCACGTCTCGCACCAGCGCGGCATTCTCTTTTTCAGCACGAGGAGCCCTTCTCCCTGCAGCCAGGCCGCCGCGACCAGGAGGGTCAGCAGCCAAGTCCCGAGATTATAACGCACAAAATTGATGTAACAGATGCCGATCCCGTGCTGGATCAGCGCCGCGAGCGCGATCAGCCGCAGCCAGGGATCGAAGCGCCCCCCGAACAGGCCGACGCGCAGCAGCGTCGCGATCCCGAACGCATTGAGCGGCACAGTGGCGAGCCAATCCTGCGGCCCCGACAGCCAGTGCCCGAGCTGGATCACGGCGCGCCGGACGTATTCGCCGGTGAAATCGAGCCGCAGCAGCTCGCCGGCGGCCCGCACATAATCGAGCGGCGGCATCACCAGGGTCTGGGGCAGGTTCACGCTGGTGGTGAACGGGACGAACACATGACCGAACGTGTAATTGTGCAGCGGCGACACCGCGAGCGCGCAGAACCCCGCGCCCAGCGCGACGGCGCGGCCGAACCGGCGCTGCCACAGCCACATCAGGCCGGCGCCGGCGACCATTACCCCCGATGCGAGCAGCAGATTGGGACGGCAGAACGTCGCCGCGGCAAACAGGAGGCCGGCCGCGAACAGGCGCAGCACGCCCGGCGGTTCGCCGTTTCGCTGTGGCTCGCCGCTTCGCGCCGGCTCGCCGTTCCGCGGCGGCACCACGAGGACGATCGCCGCGAACAGCAGGATGAAGGCGAGCGGGTCGGCAAAGCCGCGGCTCGCCCACACGACGTAATAGAACAGGCTCGAGCCGAACAGCGCGCCGAGCGGCGTCGCGATAAAGAGAAGGATGAGCACCAGCGCCCAGCGCGGCGTCAGGAAGCGCGCGAATAGCGCGTGCACGATGAGCGGGAAGGCGAGGATCATCGTGAGATAGCCGAGAAACGTGTCGCCGAATAGCACTTGCTCGACGGCGCGCACGTAGCGCATGCCCGGCGCGAAGAAGTATACGTTCTCCTCGCCCTGAAGCGCCGCAGCGAAATCGCCGGACAGGAGATGGCGCAGGATGCGGCGGCCGTAGCCTTCATAGGTCAGGCCGTCATCGCCGGAATCGAGCGGGCGGAATCCGCCGATGAACGGCGCATCGATGAACACGATGAGCACGAGCGTGAGCGCGATCAGAACGGCCGGCAATGCGAGACGGCGCGGCTCGATCCGTACCAGGAGGAACACGACACCGATCGCGCCCACGAGCGTAAGGCCCCAGACGATCGCACGGCGCAACAGTATGGTGCGGCCGGGAACGAGAGTCATGCCGAGACGAATGTCCGGCAGAATCGAGAGGCCGTAGATTCGTTTGCCGACGTCGTCGGAGGTGATGTCGCGGCATCGGGTGGTTGCCGAACCGAGGTCGTCGAAACCGTCGCCATGCTCCCACAGCACCGTGCCCTGCCAGCACAGCCGGCTGCCGACGAAGGCCGCAGGGAAACGATAGACGACGAACAGCGGGAGCGTGATGCGGTAGCGGTCGAACAGGGCGAGCGAGCGGCGGTCGCGGTCGAACCGCATGATGTCGCTCGAATGGTCCGGCCATCCGTAGGTGAGGTCGTTGACGACGCCGAGCCGCAGATGCGCTGGATCGGAGAAGTCGATGCCGGTGACCGCGCGCGAGAATGCCGGGCGCTGGTAGATACCGTCGGCGGAAAATGCGTAGCCATCGGCTTCGGCGGTGCGATCGGGGCGCCAGCAGCCTTGTCCCGGATCGCCGCAGCGCTTCTCCGGCGGATATTGCCGGTCGAACTGGGCTTCGAGAACCTTGAGCACGTCGCCGGGGAGGCCGGAGCTTGGCGCGGCCAACGCCCCCGGCAGGAACACGTTGTGTCCCTCATCGATGCGCGGCGTCGGCCACACGAGATGCACAGCGACGACCGCCACAGTGAGCGCGATGGCGACGAGCCAGCGCCGGGGCTCAGCATGGGGCAAGCCCGTCAGGATGAGGAGGGCGGATGCGACGACGAGGGCATAGGCGGCGAGCTCGTTGATCGGCAGG
>Ga0209006_10004426_pt1 | contig 12746 bp, 13 predicted proteins | sample JacPin_JW_Ref_O2_FD_188567 | JGI IMG/M metagenome (GOLD analysis project Ga0209006, IMG submission 188567) | Forest soil microbial communities from Algoma, Ontario, Canada - Jack Pine, Ontario site 1_JW_Ref_O2 (SPAdes) (version 2) | ecosystem: Environmental > Terrestrial > Soil > Boreal...
CGGCGCGTAGGCCGTCGTCGTCGATCGTCACCGCGACCTTGCGGCCGTTGACGCCGCCGCGATCGTTGAGCGCCTTTATGTACAGATCGAAACCCTGCCATGTCGGCGTGTAGGACCCAGCGAGCGGGCCGGACAAATCCGTGATGTAACCGATTTTATAGTCTTGAGCCTGTGCCGATAGCGAGGCGACAGACGCTGCCGCCAGCATCGCGAACGCTGTCGCGATTTTTCCCGTCCTGGTCATGGTAACCCTCCCTAGGCGTCGATTTTTTGTTTATTAGAACCAATTGTCGTCACCGCGCTCGTGGCGCGCGGCGCGAGCCCTTCCGTGTACATGTCCTCGATCAAAGCCTCGAACATCAAAGAAAGATGCTTGCGCTTCACCTTGCGGGTCGGCGTCGTGTCGCCCTCTTCGGGATCAAGCTCTTTCGGAATGATGCGGAATTTTTTGACCTGCTCGACGCGCGCCAGGGTCTCATTGACGGCGCCAATCTCGGCTTCGATCAGCCTGACGATTTCTTCGTGTGCGGCGAGCGACGTGAAACCCGTGTAAATGACGCTGTTCCGCCGCGCCCATTCGGAAACGGTTCCAAAATCGATTTCGATGAGCGCGCTGACGAACTTACGTCCGTCGCCGATCAGCGCGGCCTCGCTGATGTAGGGGCTGCTTTTGAGCAGGTTTTCGATCTCGCTCGGCGCGATGTTCTTGCCGCCGCTCGTGATCATGATGTCCTTCTTGCGATCGACGACGCGCCATTCGTCGGCATCGTTGGTCTCGACCACGTCGCCGGTGTGAAGCCAGCCGTCGATCAAGATCGCTGCGGTGCCCTGCTCGTTCTTCCAGTAGCCGCGGAACAAGCCGGGTCCGCGCACGAGAAGCTCGCCATCCTCGGCGCGGCGCACCTGACGCGGGCCAATCGGCTTGCCTCCCTGAGCCGGCGATGGAAATGCTGGCCCCTGGCACAGCACGTAGCCGCCTTCGGTGATGCCGTAGAGGTTGCGCACATTGATGCCCCAGACTTGGCAAGCCTCCTGAATCTTCATCGGCAGCGGCGCGCCGGCGCAAAGAATGGCCTGGATTTTCGATAGGCCGATCTTGCGCAACAGCGGCTGGAAAACGATCGCGGCGGCAAGCGCATCGAGCGCCGAAAGGCCAAGGCCAGGCCGGCGCCCCGCCCACAGCGCTTGACGGTGGCGCGTGCCGATTGCCATCGCCCATGCATAAATTTGTCGCTTGACCGGCGAGCTGCGCTGCATCGCGATCACGACCTGCGATACGATCTTTTCGAGGATGCGCGGCACGACATTGAGAAACGTCGGCTGAACTTCGCAGAGCGTACCGAGCAGATCTTCGACCTCCTCGCCGATATGCGGAATGATCTCGGCGACCAGCGGCAAGCAGATCGACATCGAGCGTTCGATGAGGTGCGCCATCGGCAGGTGCGCTACCGCGCGATGTTCGCCGATGTTGAGTTCGGGAAATGCTTCCAGATAGGAATTGGCAAATCCCCACATCAGCGAGGCGTGATCATGCATCGCGCCTTTTGGCGCTCCGGTCGTGCCCGAGGTATAGACGAGAACGGCGATATCCTCTGCCCGCACCGCCGCGGCCCGTTCGTCGAGGAAAGTGAGCCAGTTCGGCATGTCTGCCAGGCGCGCTCGGCCGAGCGCAAGAACTTCGACGAAGCTGATCAGGCGCTCGTCGGTATATTGAAACATTGCCCGCATGTCGTAGACGATGATCTTGCGAATTCGCGGTACGCGGCTTGCCGTGTTCAGCAGCTTGTCGACGAATTCCTGATTTTCCGCGCAGAAGAAATCGGCGTCGCCGTTCTCGAGCTGGTATTCGACTTCGCTGACCGAGCAGGTCGTGTAGATGCCGTAACAGACCGCACCGCCGCACAGCGCGGCCATGTCGGAGATCAAGAATTCCCAGCAAGGATCCGCCATGGCGGCGACCCGGTTGCCGGGCCGCAGCCCGAGCGCTTCGAGGCCGGCGAGAAATTCCGACACCAGGCGCCGGTAGTCGCGCCAGGTCACGTCCTGATAAATGCCCTGATCCTTATAGCGAAGTGCAACGCGCTCCGGCGTCGCCGCGCAGCGGGCGACAAACCATTGTGGAATGCTCCAGCTGCTGAGTTCCGGAGCGCGCAGCTTGTTATAGCCGGTCACGTCACACCCGCACGGTTACCTCACGTTCACCCAGACGCTTTTTTCTTGCGTCACCTCGCGCATGACGGCGAAGCCCATCTCCCTGCCGTAGCCGCTTTGCTTGTAGCCGCCATAGGGCGCCATTGAGCTCACGGCGCCCCAGGTGTTGATCCAGACATTTCCGGCTTCGAACGCCTGTGCAGCGCGCATAGCCCGCCCGATATCGCGGGTGATGACGGAAGCCGCGAGGCCATAGGAGCAGTCGTTGGCCAGCGCCAGCGCCTCGCCTTCTTCCTTGAACGTGAGCACGGACAATACCGGCCCGAAAATCTCCTCGCGCGCGATCTTCATGGAGTTCTGCACTTGGTCGAAGATCGCCGGACCGACATAGTGTCCCTTTTCCAGGCCTTTCGGCTCCTCTCCGCCATAGACGAGCTTGGCGTCCGCCTTGCCGCTGTCGATGTAGCCGACGACGCGATCCTTCTGCTTGGCGGAGATCAGCGGTCCCATCGTGGTCGCCGGATCCATCTGATAGCCGAGGCGCACTTTCTTGGCGGCCTCGATCACTTTCTCCAAAACTTTGTCGTGCACCTTCTCGTGCAGGAACAGGCGGGAGCCGGCGGTGCAGATCTGGCCCTGGTTACTGAAGATCGACATCGCCGCGATCGACGCCGCCTGATCGATCGGCGCATCTTCGTAGACGACCACCGCGCTCTTGCCGCCCAGTTCGAGGCCGACCGGCTTGAGCGTCGCCGCCGCTTCTGTGGCGATGCGCTTGCCCGTCATCGTGCTGCCGGTGAACATCACCTTCGCCACCATATGGTGCTGCACCAGCGCTAGTCCGGCGACCCCGCCATAGCCGGGCACAATATTGACCACGCCGGGCGGGATGCCTGCTTCCTGGCAAAGCTTGCCGATATACATCACCGACAGGCAGGCCTGTTCCGCCGGCTTGAGCACGACGGTGTTGCCGGCGGCGATCGCCGGCGCGATTTTCCAGATCGCCTGCAACAACGGATAGTTCCAGGGAATGATTCCGCCGATGACGCCGAGCGGCTCGCGAAGCGTCATATTGATATACGGCCCCGGCACCGGAATCGTGTCGCCCTCGATCTTGGTTGCCATGCCGGCGAAATATTCCAGCGCGTCGATCGCGGTGACCGCGTCGATCGCCTTGGAATCGCGGATCGGCTTGCCGGCGTTGATCGATTCAAGTTCGGCGAGCTTGGGACCGTGCGCTTCGACGAGTTGCGCCAGCTTTATGATCGCCTTGGCGCGCGCTGCGCCGGTCTTTTTGCGCCAGGCCGGATACGCGGCCAGCGCCGCGCGCACCGCTTTCTCGATGTCCTCCTCGTCGCACTCGGCCAGGTGCCCGCAGATCTCACCGTTGCCGGGATTGAAGGTGGGGAACGTCTTGCCGCTCGTGGCCGCAACAAACTCGCCGTTGATAAAGGCGCCCCAGGTTTCCGGTTGGAATTCCGCGACTGTCTGTGTCTCGACCTTGTTCATGGGGCGCTCCTTTGTTCGCTCTTATCGATTTCCGATCGGCATTGGCGGCCGCGGTCAGTGCCGCAGCACGCCGGTTTTATCGACCTCGCCGCGAAGCGCTTCGAGTTCCGCCTTGGTCGGCGGCTCGACAGTCTCGACTTTCTTGGCGGTCTTCACCGCGAAGCCGGTATTGGCTTTGACGTCGTCCACCGTTACCCCGGGGAACGTCATGTACAGCCGCGCCTCGAGCGTGTCGGGGTCGAAGTCGAAGATGCATTTCGGCGTCACGATCCATTTCGGGCCGCCGCCATAGAACTCGTTCTCGCGGCAGATCTTCTTGCCCGGATGCGAGATGAAATCGACCTTCTCGACCAAGCGGCGCTTATCATGGGCGGTGATGAACGCGTAGGTGTCGCGCACGCCGACCGCAATGTCGTTGATGCCGATGGTTCCGGGGCCGCGGAACGTCATCTTTTCTTTGGTTCCAAGGCCGATCATGTTGGTGTTGCCCCACTTGTCGACCTGAATGCCGCCGACGAAGAATTTGTCGGCGAACCAGAAGTGGTTGACGTCCCGATACTCGCTGCCCTCTTTGTAGTAATCCTTGCCGCCCGGAGCGCCGTAAAACAGGAACGTATCGGGATGATCGTGGACCGACTCGGCGTAGCGGATCAACTCGTAACCGGTGGATGTCTTCGGAAGCTCGCTGACTTCTATGTCAGTGACCTGGCACAAGGTCACCGAACCGCCGAGCTGAAGTTTGAGATTTGGCGCGTGCGTTTTTTGCGCAAGCATGGTGGCGGCAAAAAAGATCTCGGTATGCGCGCCGGACGTGACCTTGTCGGTGTCTTCGATCTCGCGCGAGAACACGACCGCCATCATTTCTTTCCAGGAATAGTCGCTCATGTGTCGAGTTCCTTAAATTTTCCGACCGACGGATGATGATCGGCTCAGTTACCAGCTGACGATCGGGTGCGTGTAGAGGCTCAAGAGCTTCTTGATGCCGACCGTGTCGAGGTAGGCATAGTGCTCCTGAATGTGCCGCTTGAGGTATTCGTCCCAGGTCTTGCTGTCGCCCTTGCGATTGGCATCGCTGCTCTTGACGTAGTCCTGGATGAATTCGACGTCTTCCTTGTAAAAGCCGTGCGCGGCGTAAGGGTGACCGCCGTACGGTGCCTCGACGACGACGTCGGCGTAAGCGATCGTCGTCATGAACGGATTCTTGCGAATCACGGAATTCGGCACGACGCGCTCGGTTTGCGTCATGATGCGGTTGGCGGCGCGAGCGAGCCAGCGGTCGCCGAAGCGTGCGCCCAGATGCTGGCCGTTGCCGTAGACATCCGACCAGCCGACATGGACGATCGCCCAATCCGGACGCAGCGGCGGAACGGCGATGATCTTTTTGGTCTTGCCGATCGGGTCCATGAACTCGACAAGATCCGGATTGAGTTCTGGAATGCTGGTGCCGACGCCGCCGCGCCAGGCGAAGAATTCCTGACCCGAGGCGGCGGCGAACAGGCCGGCGTAAAGCATGTATTCGCTGGTTTCGCGCAGCTCGATTTGGCCGGATTCCGCGTACTTGCGATAGTTATGACCGATCGGGCAGTACATTTCCTGCCCGACATAAGGCGCGATGAGCTTCTTGACGACGCCGGCCCCGATCAAAAGATCGATTTCAAGGCCCGCCGTTGCCGACGCGACGATGGTGAGGTTCTTTTTTCCTTTGCGGATGATCTCGCGGACCATCGCCATCGGGTGATTGTCGGCGCCGAACCCTCCGATCGCGACAGTCTGGCCGTCTTTGATCAGGCTAACGGCGTCTTCGATCGATTTAACGACCTCTTTTCTCTTCTTGCTCACCTCAACCCTCGCTTTTGCACGTTACGCGTCAAGATTTTAGAATGGTGCAGCAATAGACGGCGGAGTCCTGTCCGAGCAGCAGCCCGCCTTGGTTCTGTGCCATAGTGACTTTCGGCCGCTTTTCGATTTGCCGTTCGCCGGCCTCGCCGCGCATCTGCCAGACAAGCTCGGCGATCTGCAGCAGCCCGGTCGCGCCAACCGGATGGCCGCGCGAGCAAAGACCGCCGCTCGGATTCACCGGCACGCGGCCACGCAGCGTCGTGATGCCGTCGTCGATCAGCTTGGGCCCGTCACCTGCATCGCAGAGACCCAACCGCTCGTAGAGCATCAGCTCGGCCGGGGCCATCGCGTCGTGCAGCTCGATCGCCTGCAGATCGTCAGGCCCGATGCCGGCTTCCTCATAGGCGGCTTGCGCCGTGGTCGTTGCGGTATCGAGACGTTCGTCATTCGGCAGCTTGTAGACGCCTGAACGGAGCGTACAGCTCGCGATCCGGATCGGTTTTTTGCCGGCGAACTTTTTCGCCGTATCGAGCGAGCAAACGACCGCCGCCGCAGCGCCGTCGGAAATCGAAGAACACATGTAGAGCGTGAGCGGATCGACCACGACGCGTGACTGAACGACTTGCTCGATGCTCAAGGGCCGGCGATGCTGCGCCAGGGGATTGAGCGCGCCATTGGCCGAGTTCTTCACCGCCGGCTTGGCGAAATCCTCGATGGTCCAACCATATTCCTTCATCCGCGCCTTGAGATTGATCTTCGGATGAATCGCGTAGCTGGTAGTGAACTGCATCCCCATCTGCGACAGGTCGAGCTCGGAGACGGCGGAAAGTGCGCCGACGGTGCGGGCGCTGTCGCCGACATACATCTTCTCGGCGCCGACTGCGATCGCCAAGTCGGCCGCGCCCGAAGCGACTTCGAGCCAGGCGCCGCGCAACGCCGTCGCCGCGCTGGCGCAGGCGTTCTCGACGTTGATGATCGGAATTCCAGTAATGCCGGAATGCTGCAACAGCACCTGACCGCGCACGCCCTCTTGCCCGGTCAAAAGGCCGCCGAGCGAATTGCCGACATAGGCGACTTGGACATCTTCAGGTTTGACGCCGGCGTCATCGAGCGAGTTCCAGATCGCCAGATATGCGATATCCTTCAGCGGCTTGTCTGTGAATTGGCCGGTCGCATGAGCGCCGACCCCGATGATCGCGACCTCACGCATGGCCGCTCCCGCCTCTGATCGGCACATACTTGTAGGTAAGAATGTTTTTGTTCTCGGGCGTGTCGGCCAGCGGCTCGACCACGATCTTCATGTCCATACCGTCTTCGAGAACGCCGTCCTCGACCGCGCATTCGCCACCGATCAGCGTGAAGATGCGCGGTCCTTCGTCGAGATCGACGAAAGCTTGGAAGTACGGCGCCTTGAATCCCTTGGGAGCAAATCGCGCAATGGTGTGGCTGAACAGGCGGCCCTTGCGACCGATCTCGATGTCCTGCATCACGCCGTTGCGGCCGCAGGCCGGGCACACCGGCATTTTCGGGAACACGACCATGCCGCATACGCCGCACTTGGCACCTAGCAACGCCGGCGACTGCGTCGGATAGGACGGTACAACAACGCCGGGTGCATGCGACATGACCAATCCGATACCCGTCAAATTATCGTCGTCAGACGCCCAGATGTCGCTTGAGCGAACGGAAACCGGCATGGAAGACGCGAGCCATGAACTGCTCGCCTTCTTCTTCCTTGCCTTTTTCAGTTTCGAATTCCGTCGACCACTCCCCGAGCGTGCCGTAGACGTCGGTGATCGCGCGAAGCCGCATGCTGGTGCGGATGTTCTTGACCGGCAACGGTCCCTCGAGAACCGAGTAGGTGATCAAGAACTCGTCGGGCGATAATACTTCGAGCCGCTCGCGCAGCACGTCTTTTGTGCCGGCCATGGAAAGTTTTCGGACCGCGCCGATCTCCGTGTCTTTCTTGCCGGGCTCGATGACACTGTCCTTCATGCCAGGCATCCAAGCCGGCAATCCGTTGAAATCGCTCACGACGCGCCACACGCGCTCCAGCGGTGCGTTGATGATCGTGCTGACGAAAGCTTTTGGCATTTCCTCGCCGCCCTGTTGCTTGACACGGCGGCATCAAAATTGCTGCGCGTGCTATGGCGCCGTTGTCCAGCGCGCGATTGGTTTCGGCGATGTGCCGTAAGATTTATGGTATAACGATGTTCTAACTTGTCAAGCGCACATCGTCGTCCTGTGCCCGTCCCTTCACATCACGTCCGCGGTGACCGGGCGCAGGTTGTCGCCGGCATCCGCGACGCTTGCCCGCCCGTTCGGCGCTATTCTAGAATAGCGTGTCCTGCTGGTGAGCGGCGGCTGGATGCAAACCGATCGAGACCGAGGAGGTCGACGCGGTCATCAAGACGATCTCGCGCCGGGTACCACCGTTGTTCTCGTCGAGCATGATATGCGATTGGTCACGAAAATCTCCGATCGCATCCACGTGCTCGACCACGGCGCCACCTTGGCGGAGGGCGACGCTGCGACGGTGCGGGCGAATCCCGCAGTTATTGCCGCGTATCTTGGCAGTCATGGGACAATAGAAAGTCGTGCTGTCCGTTAGAGAGCTCAAAAGCCGTTAAGGCCGCATCGAGGTTCTTCACGGCATCTCCTTCGAAGTGGGCGGCGGAGGAGATCGTCACTCTGGTGGGTTCGAACGGCGCTGGAAAAACCGCGCTGTTGCGCGCCCTTCCGGCGTGCCGCCGACCACCGCAGGTTCGATAGTCTTTGCCGGCGCCCCGGTCCAGAACCTCAAACCGCACCGGCGGGTTTCGTTGCGCCTTTCGCAGTTGCCGGAAGGTCGTCAGGTCTTCGCCTCGCTTTCGGTAGCCGACAACTTTCAGCTTGGCGGCGTGACGCGGGATGACAACGCGATCAAAACGGATCTCGATTCCGTGTACGCGATGTTTCCGGTCCTCGCCGAGAAAATGCAGCATCAGGCCGGCGCGCTGTCAGGTGGCGAACAGCAAATGCTTGCCATCGGCCGGGCGCTGATGGCGCGGCCAAAGCTCCTTCTTCTCGACGAACCGTCTATGGAGCTCGCGCCAACGCTCGTCGAACAGATATTCGGCGTGACCATCGATTTCCGCCGGCGCGGACTAACGGTTTTGCTGGTCGAGCAAAACGCCAATGCGGTTTTGGCGATCGCCGATCGCGGCTATGTCATCGAGACCGGACGGATATCGATCACCGGCCGCGGCGAGGAGCTCTTGAACGATCCGCGGGTGCGCGCGGCTTATCTTGGCGTTTGATGGATTATCGACGCGATTTTGACGTCGCCTTTGATACGGCCTTCTTCTTGGCGTCCGGTTCGGCGATCAGGCCGGCGAACAGCATCTTGAGCTGATAGTCGATATATTGATTGAGGTTGGTGAGCTCGCGGACTTCACGGGTATGCAAGGCGATGGTGTGGCACTTCACCATGATATCAAGGGCCGTCATGCGCGGATTGACGTTGCGGAATTCACCGGTCTCTATGCCCTGCTCAACGATCCGCTCGAAAAACGAAACGACGTCGGCTACCGTTCCGAGGACATTTCCGCGTGGCCCCTCAGGCAGAAAAGCGACCTCACGGTAGAGCAGCCGAATCGGGCGACGCAGCCGATCGGCGATCCCGCAATAGCTAGAAAAACCGTGTTCGAGCGACTCGCGCGCCGATCCCTTGATGAGCGGAGTCTCGCCAAGTTCCCGTGCGATATTGTTCATCAAATCCTGCGCGACCAGATAGAGGATGTCCTCCTTCGAGGACACGTACATGTAAAGGCTCGCGATATTGAACGAACATGCGCGAACGATGTCGCGGATCGAGGTGTTGTGAAAGCCGCGCTCGAGAAAGAGCTTGGTCGCGACCTCGATGAGTTCGGTGCGCCGGTGCGCAACGCGCACTGGATTCTTGATTGTCGTTGGGATATTTGCAGTTTGATCCGCGCGCAGGCTGTTCATTGGGCGCGGCTTGACCTTCACGGGCATTTTCGGCCTTTCGACTACGTTCCTTCGCCGACGCGGCCAAAGGCCCCGCGGAAATAGAATAATATGATTCCAATTTCAAGGCGGCAGTCGCGCATCGACCGTCGCGATCCATGATTCCGGCTTCAGGCGGCTTTTTTTGCGCAGTTGACAGCTTTCGTTTTATAGAACACCGTTATACCAAAAAGACGGCTCAACGGCCTATTGGGAGAGCGCTGATGAACATCGCAATCCAGAATGTTGTGCGCGAGATTGATTTCGGGTCCTCGCTGACTGCCGACAGCGACACTGCCGCGAAGTATTTCGAAGACGCCGATGCGGCGCTGCGTTCGTTGGGCCCGCCGTCTTCCCGAAGCGGAGACGCCAAGAGGGACGCGCAGGACATCAAGGTGCTTCAAGGAACAGTTTTTGCGCCGGCATGTCGGGGCGATCTACGACACCGCAACCGATAAGCGCACCAGGACATTGCGCGTCTGCGATTTGCTTACCGTCGCCGACCGTTTTCCCGGTCTGGTGCCCACGCGCCAGCGCATTCACGGCGAAAGAGCCCTTCAGCTGCAAAGTGCCAAGGAAGGCTTCGAGATCGATCAGGGGCTTTTCATAGCGCACATTCTCGCCGATCCGGAACGCGGGCTGCACCTGGTCCACGCCATGCTCAAGCCCAGGCGTGAGGCGCTGGAAAAACTCGACGAGTTTCAAAAGAACGGCGTCGTCGAACTGGGCGAAGCGCGCGTTGAGCGCCAAGGCCATGCGGGCCATGTGACGCTCAGCAACCCAACCTTTCTCAATGCCGAAGGCGACCGCACGGCAGCGGATCTCGAAATCGCGGTCGACCTCGCGCTGCTCGACGATCGAATCGAAGTTTGCGTCCTGCGCGGCGGCACCGTCGATCATCCGAAATATAATGGCCGCCGTATTTTCAATTCCGGCATCAACCTCACACATCTCTACTACGGGCAAATTGCTTTTGCCGACTTTATTCTCGAGCGCGAACTTGGCCAGCTCAACAAGATCTACCGTGGCCACTGGCGTTCCGACTCCTACAGCGAACAGTTCGAGGATAACGTCGAAAAACCTTGGCTGGCGGCGGTCGAGTCGCACGCTATCGGCGGCGGCTGTCAGCTCCTGTGCGTGATGGACCGCGTTGTGGCGGTGCACGGCAGCTACTTTAATCTTCCTGCCAGCAAAGAGGGCTTCATTCCGGGAAGCGCCAACCTTCGCCTCCCCCGCCTTGTCGGCATCCAGCTTGCGCGCCAGGGCATTTTTTTCGAGCGCAAATTCATGGCCGACACGCCGGAAGGCCAGATGATCTGCGACGAGGCCGTTACTTACGAGCAGATGGACGACGCGATCGAGGCCAACACGGCGCAGATGATACGCGCCGGGTTCACAAGCACCGTGAGCAATCGCAAGGCGTTGCGCGTCGGCCAGGAGCCGTTGGCGGTTTATCGCCGCCACATTGCGACATATGCGCGTCAGCAAGCTCTTTGTTTCTACGATCCAAAGCTGATCGACAATCTGGAACATAGCTGGCAGCCGAGCAGCCGGCGGATGTGAGCGCGGAACGCGCCGTCTGCCAATTCGACGGGGTCGCAGGAGGCAAGGTTCTATGCGAACCCTCGCAGAGCTCATTCGGTGGCGTGCGCGGCGCCATCCCGACCTGGAAGCGATCTGGTATGCGGGCACCAGCCAGACCTATGGGGAACTCAATGAATCGACCTCGCGGCTTGTCGGCGCGCTGGCTTCGCAGCTCGGCATCCAACCAGGCGACCGGGTAGCGATTCTCGACAGGAATTGCGCCGCTTATCTCGAGCTAGTGCTCGCGCTCGATAAAGCCGGAGCCGTCGCGGCGCCGGTCAATTGGCGGCTGACCGCCAACGAGGTGAAACTTATCGTCGAAGACATCAAGCCGAAGCTCATCGTCAGCGGCCCTCAATTCAGGGCCAACGGCGCTGCCGCCGGCATAGCGACGATGACCTTTGACGAGTTGCCACGTGGCGGCGAAGACCCGAACCGTGATCAGGACGGTGCAATATCCACGCAGTTTTGCACCTCGGGAACGACCGGCCTGCCGAAAGGCGCGATGCTGACAGGCTGGAACATGCTCAACACCGGCGTGTGCCTAGCACTCGAAATGCCGGAACTGCGCGAAGGTTGCCGCTCGCTGGTCGCCATGCCGATGTTTCATCTTGGCGGAACCGGCTGGCCTATCTGGAGCATGCAGCAAGGCGCATCACTCGTGATTGTGCGCGAGTCGCTCCTCAAGACGATCGTCGAGCAGCGCGTCGAGACCGCGCTTCTTGTGCCCGCCGTGATGCTGTTCCTATGCGAACTACCTCAATCGAGGACGGCGGATTTTTCCGCGCTAAAGCACATCACCTACGGCATGGCACCGATATCGCCCGAAGTGCTGCGGCGTTCGATCGACACGTTCAAATGCCGCTTCTCACAGATCTACGGGTTGACGGAAACGACCGGCCCTTTCACCTCGCTGGCGCATCAGCATCATGTCGCCGAGAAACTCGCGTCTTGCGGCAGGCCAATGTTCGGCGCCCGGGCGAAGGTGGTCGACGCGAGCGGCCGTGAACTACCGCCATATGAAGTCGGTGAACTTATGTATCAGGGCGAAAGTCTAATGAGCGGCTATTGGGCGCGCAAAAAGGAAACCGACGATGTGATCCGCGAAGGCTGGCTTCGCACCGGCGAGGCAGGCTACGTCGATAAGGACGGATTCTTTTTCATTAAGGATCGGATCAAGGATATGATCGTGACCGGTAGTGAAAACGTCTATCCGGCTGAAATCGAGGCCGTGCTGGCCAGTCATCCCGACATCGTCGAAGTTGCAGTCATCGGCGTCCCGGGCGCGAGGTGGGGCGAAAGCGTCAAGGCGTGCGTGGTAAAGCGCCTGGGCTCGACCGTCACTGCCGAGATGCTGATCCATTGGTGCCGGGACAAGCTCGCGGGCTACAAACGGCCGCGCACGGTTGACTTTATCGACGCATTGCCGCGCAACGCCAGTGGTAAGATGCTCAAGCGCAAGCTTCGCGAGCCTTACTGGGCGAGCCATGAGCGCAAGGTGAACTAACAAGGTGCAGGGAGTGACGCGTGACCACGCTTACCGCCATGAAAATTGCAGTACCTTGTCCAGAATGCGGTCAGATGAGCGAAGAGCCCATAGAACGCGTCGCGACCAACGAGATCATTCCCTGTTCGATTTGCCAAGGGTCTTATCG
>Ga0209006_10004427_pt1 | contig 12744 bp, 12 predicted proteins | sample JacPin_JW_Ref_O2_FD_188567 | JGI IMG/M metagenome (GOLD analysis project Ga0209006, IMG submission 188567) | Forest soil microbial communities from Algoma, Ontario, Canada - Jack Pine, Ontario site 1_JW_Ref_O2 (SPAdes) (version 2) | ecosystem: Environmental > Terrestrial > Soil > Boreal...
CAAACGTGAAACGATCGCGTCGAGTTTGTCGGTTGCGCCGAAGAGGAATGGGCCATGGATTCTGAAAATGCTGACGTAGGAGGGGATTTCTTTGTGCTGCAATATGTGAACGTGGCCGTCTTGAATGTACTCCGCCGTGACTTCTGACACCGTGGTGGTTTGCGTAACTTTACGTATGTACACCAAAGCAGCCAGAATCATTCCCGCCTCCACTGCGACAGTCAGATCGGCAAAGACTGTAAGAAGAAAGGTTACCAACCAAGTCCCGATCTCGAAGCGAGACAGTTTCAGGAGTTCAGGAATCTCCCGCCATTCACCCATGTTGTAGGACACAACCAACAAAATGGCAGCAAGAACTGATAACGGAATAAACCGGGCAAGCGGTGCCGCGAAGAGAACAATTGCCAAAAGAGTCAGCGAGTGGATCATCCCAGCCACCGGAGTTTTGGCGCCAGAGCGGATGTTGGTGGCTGTTCGGGCGATAGCTCCGGTAGCGGGGAGGCCGCCGAATAGAGGTGACAGAATGTTGGCAATCCCTTGCCCCACGAGTTCGACGTTTGGGTTGTGCTTATCTCCGGTCATACGGTCGGACACTACAGCGGACATCAGGGACTCAATCGCGCCCAACATAGCGACGGTGATCGCTGGCGATATTAGAGGCCGTACCAGGTCCAAACGAACATGCGGAATCTTGAGCGTAGGGAATCCCGATCGAATACCGCCAAACCGGCTGCCAATCGTTGCGACAGGAAGCCTGAAGATGACAACGGCCGCTGTCGCCAGGAACAGAGCGACGATATAACCCGGAACTCTCTTCGCGAAGACCGTGAGGAGAATAATCACGATGAGCGCGCCAACCGCCAGGGACGTTTCCGGCCGGGAAAACGTTGAATAATTGTGGGCCAGCGCCGCAATGCGCGACCCAAAGTCACCCGGAACCCTATCAATCCTTAGACCAAAGAAATCTTTGATTTGAGTGCTGGCGATAATGACAGCGATGCCATTCGTGAACCCCACGACTACCGGTCGCGGAATAAATTTTACTGACGTGCCTAAACCGGTCACTCCCAATATCAATAGAAGAACACCAGCCATCATGGTGCACATGAACAACCCGTCGATACCATATCTCGCAACAATTCCAAACACGACAACGACGAATGCACCTGTCGGGCCGCCAATCTGCGTAGACGAGCCGCCAAAAGCGGAGATTGCAAAACCTGCGACGATAGCGCAGTACAAGCCAGCTTCTGGAGGAACGCCGGACGCGATCGCGAAGGCGATTGCCAGCGGAAGCGCAACCAAGCCGACGGTCACACCCGCCACAAGGTCTGCCGCAAACGTAGGTTTCGTGTAAGACCGGAGACAGAGAACCGATTTCGGGAGCCAATTGCCCATCTTGCATTTCCTTAAAGACCAGCTCGAAACCTTTAACTTCTAGAGTCTACCGGGCCGCTCCTAGTTCGACGAAATCTTCAAAACATTGAGCGTTCAACATCCGCGAACGCTCGCGGCTCACGCAATGCTCAAGCACGTTGACGCCGAGCATAGCCGTGAAACTCACGTGCGTGCGATGGCGTGGGTTAGGAAAAGGTAGAACGCCGGCGATAAACCTCGCCGCTCGTAGTCGAAGGGAAACGTTCACAGGAGAACCTGGTGGGGGCCATTTGTCACGAAGGGTAGCTCACATGGGCAACGTGATTGTAGAGGAGTGGCGGTTGGTGGTTAAGGTCGTGCGAGTCGCCGGTGCCTTCCTGTTCGTCATGATTCACTGGGCCTGAACAAGGGCACTCAATACGTGCCGAGTGGTGGGCCTACGCTCCCCATTGGGTCTACGTATCGTTGTCCGCTTTTTGATCAACGAACGGCCCTAGGCAATCTGGCGGCCACTGGAACGTGGCCTTCGGTTTTGTGACGAGAGGCGCAGGCAGCGTGGGTCCATCACCGCGTCATTTTGCATCAAGCGATGGATCGGCGAAGATGATTTTGTTTGCCATCCATAACACCTTTTATCCAAAGCGTGGCGCAGCCGTCCTTTGGCTACGCCACTAAAGGAACAGGCGGACGATGGGGGAAGGCCACTCCAGTTCCTCCGCTTCTCCTGCGATCCGTGGCAATTTACAATTGTTCCTTACTAGTGTCTGTTCAGAATCGCACAGTCTTCAGATAGATCATCGAAGGGTCTCAGAGTGCAAACTGCTTCTTCCTTCACGATAACTACCGGAGTGCTCGGGAACAACAACTCCAACAGTTCCTTGGCTCCCGGTGGCGAAATGCAAGACTCGACAAGCCAGTTACGCATGTTGTGTAAAAGGTAAGGTTACAACATCCCGACCGCATGCTTTGGATTCGTAGAGACATTGATCCGCGATCTTGAGCAACTCTTCGGAAGTTGACCCGTGCTCTGGAAACGCGGCGACGCCTACCGAAAGCGTGAGCTGTCCCAAAGGCTGCTTCTTATATTGCAGCCGCAGGCTCTTTACTTCAGAGCGCAACGCGTCTGCCCGGACAGCCGCATCCTGTGAAGTTGATTCAGGCAGGATAATGGCGAATTCTTCACCACCATAGCGGCAGCATAGGTCGGCAGCGCGAAAGAAGTTGCGAAACAGATCCGCAAGGGACTGTAGCACTAAGTCGCCCGCATCATGGCCGAAGGTATCGTTGAACCTCTTGAAGTGATCGAGATCGAGGAATAGAACGGCGATGGATTGTTTCTTGCGACCTGCCAATTGCAGCTCTCGTTCAAGTGATTCCTCCAGAAATCGCCGGTTGAACAGGCGAGTCAGCGGATCGCGGATGGACTGTTCACGAAGAGTCTCGCGCAACTGTAAGCTGGCCAACGAAAGAGCGATCTGGGAGGCTGCACTGACGGCCAATCGCTCATGCGAGTCCCGAAAACTCTCGTTGCCAAACTCATAGCGGGGTTCCGCTCCACTCTGAAATTCCAGAAGCAAGATGCCAATCGTATTCCCCTGTGCCACCATTGGCACGCATAGAAAGTCGGTCGTCGTACTCCTGGTCAAATGTTGGCAGGCGATGTCGCTTTCCGGATGCCCACTCCAATGCGGTTGACCCCGACGAAGAGACCAGCATGAATCCGGAGGAAATGTCGGGGCCAATACGTCTTTTTGCCCCCACCGAACGGCTGCCTCCATGAGGTCTCGCGACGACCTGAACAAATAGAGCCCTCCAGAGAGAGCGGCGGGGAAAAGCTTCTGCACCGAATTGGCGACGACAGCGCTGGCTTCCTCGACCGTTCCACAACTCGCCAGCAGAGATCCCATTTCGTTCAACAAGGTCGTCAGCTTTGTGCGGAGTTCCAACTCCTTCACCAGCAGGTCCAATGACTCCGCATGTTGCCGCTGCGCTTCGCTCGCCTTGATCTGGTCTGAAATGTCCTCATAGATCAAGTAGGCGCCCCCGACCTCACCACCGACTAGCAGCGGAACGCCACGCAGTGCCACGGCAAGAATCTTTCCGTCCTTTCTTTGCTGGCGGACGGTCTTGTGCAAGGCTTTTCCGGCAAAGATCTGACGGATCAATTGCGAGGAATCGGAAGCCTCATCGCCGCTCATCCCCATATGCCTGATATCAATCAACGCAAGCTCGTGCCGGTCGTACTGAAACAGCTTCTCGAAAGCAGAATTCGCCAATTCGACCGTGCCTTGGCGGTCAAGAACAATGATTCCCAGCGGGCTATTCTGTATCAGCGAATCTAGGTATGTAGTTTGTTTATTCAGATCGATGGTCAGGCGGTGTCGCTCGCTGACCTCGGACCCCATGATGAGCCCAACCGCGGACAGCAGCATCATGAGCAGGGCGACTTCATTGAACACCACCGCGGTGGGTGGAAACAGATGCATCGCGACTACGATTCCAAAATTTAGCGCCAGCAGCCCTGTGACAACGCGCCGGATTCCCTGACGCATTGCAATCCAAGTGATCGGAATGAAGCTCAGATAAAAGTGATCGTAACGCCCGTCCCTGAACCCGAACATTATGAGGAGAACGGCGAATATCGTAAAACCTTGGCCAAGAGCTTCCGCTATCGCGCCAACTGTCAATTTAGGTCGGGTGGAACGCGCTCTGGCGGGGCGGAACTGGAAGGGAGTTGGTGTCAGCCAACTCCTAACACGCGGAAAGACATGAACGAGAAGAAAGGGAGCGATGCCTACCAAACCGATTGCATCACCCAAAAACCAACCGACCGCGGAAGACTTGTATTCACCTCGGGCAATGCTGTGATCGGCGATCAGGGATATGACACCAAAAAACGTTGCTCCCGCGGCCGCGATCGCACTCAGAATCACGTAGCGGACCACATCCCGGCGGCGACGCAGCCCGAGATCGATTTGGGTGCGCCCGCGCAATAGGTAGGCCGCCGCGCCATAACAGAGGGCGCTTCCAGCGGCACCGAAGGTGTTGCTGAAGGACGTGACCGGTTGCCCGTAGATAAGCCTGCCCGCGAGAGCATCCGAGAACCAGACGAGTAGCGCATACCACGGACTTACGCCCAGCAGGAGCGCCATTACCAGGCCAATGGCGGGATACCAGGTAATGAATCCAAGCCGCGAGAGAAGAATGACCCCGGGTCGGTTCAGCAACAGGTATAGCAACACGAACGAAAGGGAAACGAGCGCGTGACGAACGATCAGGCGTCGCGAATGCATGAATGGGTCTCAGTGAAATCAGTGCAATCGATCAGAAACTACTCGTGATGTGCTTTGCCTTGATGACCGTCCTGAGGGTGGAGATATCGTTACTCTCGATTGTGCGGAACGGGATGAATAAGTGCTGTTCAATAGCGCTCACAATGCCGGTGTCGTGGTAGTCGACGACACCGCGGCACGTCAGTACCTCTTCGGTCGAAAACAGTGGCAGTTCGGTCGGCTAACCGAAAACATTGCTGTAGCATTCAGTGGCCGGTTGACCAAACCCCAGCCGCCGCAACAGCGGTGGGCACCCGGACACGTTTTCGGCCGACAGACGTCGATCACTTCGTGTCGAGGAGGCTTCACGACAACAACTGACCGCGTGCACTTAGAGCACCATTCGCGACTTCGTCGCTAAGTGATTAGCTGAGAGCGTTTTGCTGGAGATTGACCGAACTGGAAAGGACGACTGTCCTATTCCTGGATTCTTTCCGGCATTCAGGGACGGTCGGGATTCTTTCTCATCGTGGCACCAGACCGACATTATCAACTGCGACTCGGGGACCTACCACATTGAGAGGCCATATGTGGATCTTGGAATTTCCATCGGCGCGGTGCTGCTCGAAGAAATGACCCTCCGCCGCTCAGTGGAACTTGCTTTTCCACATGCTCCCCAGGCTAGATGATGAGCTTCTAACTGTCGTCCGGCAAGCTCTGGGGGGAAAGTGTACGGAAAGCAAGCACCTACCTTTTATGACCTGGGAAGGATATAGAGACAGACTTCCCGAAAGGAAACAAGTTGCATCCCTTGGTCGTCTAAGCTACATTAGAGCGCGGTACTGGTGTCTTTGGGGCAACAGTACGTAAGAAGTTCCAACATCGCCTTGTCGAACAGCAGTTCCCACCGAGGGGGCAGGAAATGCGATCTTTCCTCAGGCGAGCCCTAGGTCCCAAAACATATTAATTGAGGCGGAGCTTGCCTCAGGCATAACGGACAGTCACTGAAATTGCACGTCTGGGCGCACCAAAGGGATGTAATGATCCGTGCCAACAAAGCACGCTCCAAGGCCGAGAACCGCAGCCGGGAGTTGCCTGTGATTGTGTCTTCCTCAGACGACGCCATCTTTGGCAGCGATCTCGCGGGCATCGTCGTGTCCTGGAACAGAAGTGCGCAGGATTTCTACGGCTTCACGGCCGAAGAAATGATCGGCCAACCAATTGCCACCGTCATCCCCGAACATTTGCACGAAGAGAACCTGCATCTTCTGGAGGGTATTGCCGCGGGGCTACCACGGGCTAGTTGCGAGACGGTTCGCAGGCGCAAGGAAGGAAGCCTGGTCCATGTCTCACTAATCGTCTCTCCAGTAAGGAACTCCCAGGGGAAGGTCATCGGAGCATCAACGACTGCTCACGATATTACCGAGCACAAGCGCAGGCAAGAGTGTGAACACCTGGCAGCCGTGGTCGAGTCGTCCGATGACGCCATCATCGGCAAGAGCCTGGACGGAACGATTATTGCCTGGAACCCCGGCGCCGCGAACTTGTTCGGTTACTCGGTGTTCGAGGCTGTGGGCAAACCGATACAGATACTCCTGCCGCCAGAACGAATCAATGAGGAGTCTGACATTCTGGCGCGGATCAGGAATGGTGTGCGTGTCAAGCATTTCGAAACGGTCCGGGTCCGAAAGGATGGCACAAAAGTCCACGTTTCTGTGACGATTTCGCCGATTCGAGACAGAAGCAGCGTGATTGTCGGAGCTTCACAAATTGCGCGCGACATCACGGACCGCATGTGTGCGGAAGAAGTGAGGAAACATCTGGCAGCCGTGGTCGAGTCATCGGATGATGCCATTGTTGGCAAGAGTCTGGACGGAACGATCACCGCCTGGAACACCGGCGCCGAGAATTTGTTTGGTTACTCGGCATCAGAAGCGCTCGGCAAACCGATACAGATGCTCGTGCCGCCGGAACGGGCGAATGAGGAATCTGAAATTCTGGCGCGACTCGGGCGCGGCGAGCACCTGAAGCATTTCGAAACGGTCCGAGTACAAAAGAACGGTAGGAGAATCGACGTTTCTGTGACGACTTCACCGATCAAAGACAGTACCGGAACGATCATCGGTGCTTCAAAGATTGCGCGCGACATCAGCGAGCGTAAACGCGCGGAAGAAGAATTGCGAAAGTCGGAGGATAGGTTCAGTAAAGCCTTTCGCCAAAGCCCAATCGCAATCACGATCTCGACGGAAGTGGAAGGTCGGTATCTGGATGCGAACGAGTCATTTCTCAGAATGACTGGTTACCCGCGTTCGGATGTGATCGGCCACACTTCCGTGGACCTGGCGCTCTGGGTCCTGCCGTCGCTGCGCATCGACTTGCTCCGGCACTTACAGGGAGGCGGAAACGTGACCGACCTCCCTATGCAATACCGGAACTCAACCGGAGAAATTCGGAAAGCTGAACTGTCGTGGGAACGGATCGAGGTTGAAGGGCACCCTTGCCTGCTGTCGTTCATGCGCGACATTACCGAACGGATACGGTCTGAAAACAGTCTGCGGGAATACGAAAGAGTCGTCGAAGGCCTGGTGGACATGATCGTGGTAGTGGATAGGGACTACCGCTACATAATCGCCAATCGCTCATTCCTGAACTATCGAGATATGGAAAGAGAACAGGTCATAGGACATCGTGTAGACGAAGTACTGGAAAAGGAGACCTTTCAGTCTATTGTCAAAGAGAAGATGGATGAGTGCTTCAGCGGGAAGATCGTTGAATACGAAATGAAGCATGACTATCCCAAGCTGGGTGAGCGCGCCTTGTTTGCGTCATACTTTCCGATCGTGGGTCCCACGGGAATTGAGCGGATCGCATGTGTGTTACGGGATATCACCGAGCGCAAACGGGCCGAGGAGAAGCTGCGCAAGTCCGAAGACAGGTTCAGCAAAGTCTTTCGCCAAAGCCCGCTGGCCATCACAATCTCGACGGAAGCCGACGGGTCGTATCTGGACGCAAACGAATCATTTCTCACTATGACTGGCTACACGCGAGAAGATGTGGTTGGCCGCACGGCTTCGGAGATGAGGTTCTGGGCTCTACCATCAGTGCGTACAGACCTGCTCCAGCGGTTGCGCGAGGGCCGACGCGTGACGGACCGCCGTATGCAATTCAAGACCTCGACGGCAGAGATTCGGGAAGCAGAACTATCCTGGGAAGAAATCGAGGTTGAGGGGCAACCTTGCCTCTTGGCCTTTATGCGCGACATTACCGAGACTCAGCGCCTGGAAGCACAGTTTCTCCAGGCTCAGAAAATGGAGGCCGTTGGGCGTTTGGCTGGGGGAGTCGCCCACGACTTCAATAACCTGCTAAGTGTAATCATCGGCTACAGCGACCTATCGCTCGATCTGGTCGCACCGGAGAGTACCGTAAAGAGGTACCTGGTGCAGATCAAGAAATCGTCGGAACGGGCTGCCTTGCTCACCCGGCAACTCCTGGCTTTCAGCCGGCAGCAAATCATCTTTCCCAGAATTCTGGATCTCAATAACGTGATAAGTAATGTGAACACCATGTTGTTCCGCATGGTCGGCGATAGTGTTTCAGTGTCGTTCCGGGCGGCTAATTCGATTGGAAGCATCCAAGCCGACCCAGGTCAAATTGAACAAATCCTGATGAATCTGGTGGTGAATGCGCGCGATGCGATGCCACACGGAGGCAATATCGTTATTGAGACGGCGAACGTTGAACTGGACGAGCATTACGTTTCTGAGCATCCCGGTTCTCAGACTGGACAGCACGTCGTCCTGGCGATAAGCGACACCGGTTGCGGAATCGACGAAAACATCAAATCGAAAATCTTTGAGCCTTTCTTCACCACCAAGAGTATTGGGCAAGGGACCGGTCTTGGACTCTTCACGGTGTACGGAATCGTAACCCAGAGCAAAGGCAGCATATGCGTTGACAGCGAGATTGGGAAGGGCACTACGTTCAAGATCTATTTTCCAAGAATAGCTGCGAGAGCAGAGGAACTGGTACAGTCCCACGAAGTGGACGACGTCATATCAGGGTCCGAAACGATTCTGCTGGTGGAAGATGATGAATCCGTTCGCAAGGTGAGCGCCAGTTTACTAAGCAGTGCCGGTTATCGGGTCATCGAAGCCAGCAATGCCGAGAAGGCTCTGGAGATCATGACAGCGTCCGGGTCAGGAATTGATTTGCTGCTCACGGATCTCATCATGTTCGGGCAAAGCGGGTTTGACCTATTCGAAAAAGCGAGAGTAATCCACCCGGATCTTCGCACGCTATTCATGTCAGGGTACACCGGCGATCTGGTTGCCTTGCGGGGAAGCTCGATATCAGAGGGCGCATTCCTGCCGAAGCCATTCACCAGAATCTCGCTACTCAAGAAAGTCTACTCAGCTCTGCACGGCGAGTGCGCGTTCCCCCGACCTACTTCAACCTTTCGGTCGGGACTGAAATCTCAGCCGTAGGTATTTCTGTCTCCTGCTTGCCGAGAACGCTCTCAACGACGTGAAGCAGCGTGTCGGAATTGTCTGCTAAAAGCGAATCTGATTTTGTGAAGAAGGCTGTCGCACCTTCTTTCTTGAGCTTCCACTCGTTTTGCTTGCCAAGGCCGGTGAGCACTATGACAGGAATATTTGCAGTTTGCGGGCTGTGTTTCAAAGCGCGAAGAACGCCCAGACCGTCCAGTTTTGGCAGCATCATGTCCAAGAGGATGAGGTTGGGAGCACGTTCTTGGGCCCTCCGCACGGCAGTTTCTCCGTCGCTTGCGCAGACTACCTCATATCCGGCTTTTATGAGGGCCCGTTCGCTTGCGACTCGCAAAAACCGGCTATCTTCTACGAGCAGGATCGTCATTTTCAAGAAGTCCACCCCACTGAATATTGCTGACTTTGCATCCGTGACATCACACTGAGAGGGCCCAATGTTCGGAAACAAGCGTCGTTTGTTGAATTCCGCTGCTCTTACCTTTATGTCTGCTCTGAAGCCAGGTGTCCAGTACATCGGCATCAACCGTCGAAATATTTACGAACTCTGCGCCCGCGCGATTGTCGCGCAACCTCCAAAGAACGCGAGCATCGAACCGGACTATCTGATTCGTCCCTGGAAGCAGCAGCCTGAAGGTCAATATGTCGTCAACAAGAAGCTTCCCTGCGAAGGAGAGGCCGACACCAGCCCGGCTTATGTCTTCCATCGTGACCGGCACGGGCCTGTCTTTCGAGTCCTTGGCGGCGACCAGCCATCGGACAGCGCACCGTGGATGCCGCCGCCTCTCCCACATCATCCTGGAATAAACGAGGGTCCGGAAATCACTCTCGAAGTTAGTGGTTAATGGCTTTTGGATCAATACGTGGGCTCCAGCTTTCTGTGATCTCCTTTCCAGAGAGAGGGTCATCCACCAGTGTCACCAGCGTTGTCTTAAGGCAGCCTCTTAATTTGCTAACTGTCTTCGCTATTTCCGCCACGCCATTTCCTTCATCGCAGTCGAGGATGACAAGATCAATATTACGCCTCGTCAATAGATCAAGGGCTCCTAACGGCGACCCGCAGATATCAAAGTCAATCGAAAGATCTTCCATCGTCTCCGACGTCCTCTGCAGGATTTGCAGGTCCTGCGAAACCAACAGCGCTTCGAAGTTCATGTCTGGGGTCATTGCACTACCTTTACGGGTTAGCGGTTCTCATCTCTTGAGCGGGTAAATAACCGGTAGCACGATGGATCATTCGCCCGCTGCTCTTGTTTCTACTAACGGTCGAAGGGATCTTTTCGCCGCTTTGAATACCAGCCCCAAGGGAGGGCAATCTATGCTCTGCACTCGGTTCGCCAATCACTGCTGATCAGATGCCTTACTCGCCATATACTTGTGCGTTGACCGAGATCCATCCCCGCCCGAGTTGTACACAACCTTGAATACTGCCCGCCGAGCAGACACTTGCGAGGAAGCTTTCCGATAGTGGTCATCGACCAGAATTGAATTCAAGTGCTCGCAAGTGAAGACGCACAAGGATAGCGGACGACCTGACGGCCTCTGGCTATCGACATGCAGAAGCTCTTGCAGGTCAATTCCTATGAGGGAACATGTACGACTCGACGGGCTTCTGTTCAGCAGAGACGAGCAGATTCTCTCCGTTATGAATCAGATCCTGGATAGCTTTGCCATCAAAACTGAGGTTTTCGCTGAAATTGGTCCGACTCTCGACGCGGTGACTCACAGAAGGCTTGACGCTGTAATTGTAGATTGGAAGGTTGCAAACAACCCGACCCGCGTCGTCACGGCGGCTCGTAAGTCGTCCCCTAACAGCAACTCTACGATTGTGGCAATGGTTAGCGGAGGTTCGGAAATGCAAGCCGCGCTTCTGGCTGGAGCGAATTTCACAATCCACAAACCAACAAGCCATGACTACGCCACACGGTGTATGCGGGCGGCATACGGGACCATGCTTCAACAACGACGCCGTTCTGCTCGTTGTACGGTTGACATCCCAGTCGTCGCAACGGTTGCGGAACTTGGATGCATCGACGCCAGAATCAGCGATATCAGCATCGGTGGTTTGGCTCTACAGTGCAACCGACCGCTGGAAACTAATTGGACGGTATCGCTGAGCTTTTCTCTTCCCACCGGCAGCCACCTGATCCATGTGACGGGTAGAGTAGTCAATTCGATCACTAATGCGGACGGGACAGGCCGCATTGGGATGTGCTTCGCTGCCCTTCCGGAAGATGAATTCAACCTGCTCGTCAATTGGCTGGCAGACGAAATCGCGAAGTTGGACAATGTCGAGATCCCAGTGGAGGATCTGGTGGCAAACTAATGAAATCTCATCGTGGCACCTGGCCAACTCACTAGAGACGATGGGAGTTCGCATAAACGACGTTCCAATCGGCGCTTCTTCCACCAAAGTGCCGTTCACAGAAGCTGCCGCCATCGACGTGAAAAGAAGGCGAAACTAGCGAGACAATCTGGAGGAGCATCGATGAACGCCAAGCCGACCACGCAGCCGATCATTTGCGTCGCGGTGATTGAGGACGATCCCATCCGTCTAGTAGGTTTGCGTTCTATCTTGGATGTGGTGTCCGGTTTTCATTGACCACTGCCTCCATCTCCGACATTGCAACCATTCAAGGTGTGGATGTTGTGATAGTTCGCAACTCTGGAATGAAGTGTCTTGAGGCCATCGCGACGTTGAGAGCTATCCGACCAGACTTGAGAATTCTCGTAACCGGAACCGGCGCGGACAGCGAAACCATTCTGACGGCCATCACCTCCGGGGCCAAGGGTTACGTCGATGAGGTTGCTCCGACACCTGATCTCGTGCAAGCAATCTTCTCAGTGCGTCAGGGCTCCGTCTGGATTCCGCGTCGCGTCATGTCGATGTTCATCGAGCGTTCGGGAGAACTGCTTAGCCGTGACTCTCAGAGTCGCAATTCTAGCTTCACGTGTCGTGAGAGGCGGAACACCGTCTACTCGGCGCGACGATGCGTCGGTGTTCGTCGGAACTACGCGTAATACCACCACTGCACTCGTGCCCACCGGTGAGAGGAAACTTTAGTTTCAGAGTCATACCGCGATGAGCGACTACACTCGAAGTATGGGACATTACACGATCAAAACGATGGACGGCTTTAGCACGTTCAAGTGCTTACTTTGCAGACACTCTGTGACCACACGGGACTTTAGCAGCCAGAATGGCAGCTGCCGCACACAAGCAGCCACGGTAATGAACGAGCATGCCACCGCTGTACATGGAGGCCCCAAGCCCATGTGGCCGCATGACCCGCAGCCGTTGCACGCGCGTTAAACGTATTTCGTTCACCGGAATGCAAGGCAGCGCAGTATGCTACCAGATACGTATTACACAATCCGGAATCCAGTCGCCATGCGGAACTGCCGCCCCCACGCTTTTTGAGCTCACCTACCGGCGCGTGTGGCGCCCAGAACTTAGCGACGAAGGTCAATGGTGTGACTTTTTGGTTGAACAGAAGGAAGTTGAGGACTTCTAAAGTCCCTCATTAGCGACTATCTAGGCCTTCCCCCTGAGTCGTCACATGGCGCCGGATTGCGCTGCTGCTGAGTCGATA
>Ga0209006_10004428_pt1 | contig 12739 bp, 18 predicted proteins | sample JacPin_JW_Ref_O2_FD_188567 | JGI IMG/M metagenome (GOLD analysis project Ga0209006, IMG submission 188567) | Forest soil microbial communities from Algoma, Ontario, Canada - Jack Pine, Ontario site 1_JW_Ref_O2 (SPAdes) (version 2) | ecosystem: Environmental > Terrestrial > Soil > Boreal...
GTCCTTCCTGCAAGACCTTGTGAACTGTTATTAAAGCTTTGAAAGTTTGCACCTCATCCGCCAGGATGGGTTGTACTCTAAGTCCACTCCAGAATGAAATGGAGGAGTGATAATCCCAGGTGAATACAATGCATTCTAGATCTAGTCAGACAAAATAGACCAGAATGGATGGGGATCAAACGTACTTCGGACATGTTTTTGCTTTGGAGCAGTTTCCTCCGGACTAGTGGCTTTCTTGATGTTGATGATAAGTTCCTGCTCAGCCTTCTCTTTGTCGACGGGTCGAGTTGGAAAGTGAACCTCGTCCCCACCATCATCGAAAGCATTTTGGCGTGATCGCCCTGAGAACCTAGTTCAGAATATCAAGTATTTCGTGAATTTCGTCGATAATGTCGAAGATAATGATCATACTGCTTACATTTCCCAGTGCTACGGAGTGAGTCTAGCGTGGGAAATCTTTCGTTACCCGACCATGTTTTTGTCAAACCTATTACGGTCACTGCCAAGGCATAGCCTTAGGTTACAAACGTCCTTGCGACACGCCAATGCCGAGCAGACGCAAAATCGAGTAATCTACAAAACCCGACCCCAGCCTTTGCTTACCCCCGCAATTGTGCTGATTGGGTGCATCCCGGTCTTATCCTTTGCTCTGGGCACTTGGCAGCTTCAGCGGCTCAAATGGAAGGTATCCTTGATTGACGAGCTGCAGGAAAAATTGCAGCTCGAGCCCTTGTCTCTACCAGCCCGAGTCAAGTAAGTCTCCGCAGTCGTTTTACCTTCTGCATGATTCAAACTGTAGTGTAGCCTTTCAGCACTTCCTGAATTCATTTACCGAAGAGTTTTATTGAAGGGTAAATGGGATCAAAACCATTCGATGTTGCTTGGACCTCGTGTTTACGAAGGAAAAAGAGGCTTCCATCTGATCACCCCGCTTGTACGAACGGACGGCTCTACCCTTCTTGTTAATCGTGGATTTGTATCAAACGAGTTCGCCGATCAATCTGTGCGTACAGAAGACATCGATGAAGTAGAATTCATCGGTGTGCTCAGAACATCCCACACTCGCAATAATTTTACCCCAGATAACCGTCCTGAGGAGGGTGAATGGCACTGGGCCGATGTTGACGCCATGTCAGATTATGCTGGTGGGGAAAACGCTGGAGTTCAGCCAGTTTTTGTGGAGGAAATCTTTGGTCAGTACGAAAATATGTTCAAAGCTCCTGATTACAATAAAACGACCTGTAGAAGGGCATGCCGGAAATGTGGCTACAAGGCTATCGAAAGGAATACCCGTCGGGCGGAGTGCATCTGTTGACCTAAGAAATGCACATTTATCCTATGTGATCACTTGGCATGTGTCCCTCATTCACAACTAGAGCCTGGATCTATTGACCCATTATCACATTATCAGGTATTCCCTTTCTGCGTTTACGACAGCGATGTTCATTCGTCTTATGCTCAACAGGAGGCGCGCGACTGGCCACCAGCTTCCGCGATAGCTTCTATATCGTTGGTCTTGGAGGACCAATGCACTCCCTAGGTACTTACTTGTCGCCTTCTCGGTGTTTCCTTCCCTTCATTGTCTCTCCATCGATTTCACCATTGTACTCTTTCCTTTTTGGGCGCTTGTAAGCCAGATGTGGCTGATTAATTTGTGGACGTTGCTTGATTTGTGGACGTTGGATGCATTGTTTCTTCCGCAGGACCTGTTACTCAATGGTGTGGCAAAAGGGTCCTCTCTCGATGTATATAACGACCAGGCCCTCGAATCTTCTCTCACCACCTAACATATCTCACCATGCAGAAATCATCCTCCATCCATCGCCCCCCTCCCATCTCTCCCCGCACTCAAATCTACCACACAGGACACGGGGCTGATTATAAAGTACACCACCACGAAATCTATGGCAGGACGTCATTGGAGGACTCACCCAATTATCTCCATCCGGAGTATGATGCTGGCGGAGAACTTCATACATCACTCAATTGCTCCCCAATACACAGGAGTGAAGAACGCTCTACTTCTCGGTGCCGTGATCCGTCACCTGGCCATGACAGAGCGCGTGAGCAATCGAAGGGCCTCTATGCTGCTGAACATCCGTGTTACGCCGAGGATCGAGGCAGGGTACGAAAAGTGTCGTTTGCAAGCCCCTCGGGTACTGGTCATCCTCTCTACTCGCCAACAAGCGCAGTTTTTTTGCCGCCTTCCCCACGCCATGGTTCGGACGAAGTATTTAAGACTTCCCTCCATGACAGGCAACGTCAAGGTTTGTTCTTTTCCAATATAGCCCAATCCAATCAGCCCCCTTCAGCGCGATTAACTGCACCTCATTATGGACCACATTCGATGGCATCTGGTCCTATCTCTTCGGAGCACTCCCCTGACCAACGGGATCCCTACCATATGTGGGGGCCTCCCTTGTCTGAGCTCCAGGCTCTCTCGCGCAGACAGTCAGAATCCGATAGGAAGAAGAGTGTTGATGTACCGGTGAAATCTCTGACTCCTTTGGCGTCTACACCTCGACGAGATTCGTCCATACAAAGAATATTTGATAGCATCCATAAAGAAGCAGGAATAGCATAACGGAACTTTCGTTCTAGATGACGATACCATATAGAGTTGTGCTTGTATTACAATTGCCTTCGAATACCATGATCACCTTGAGTTGCGGGACATGCTTTAAGCAACTTGTCGATTTTAAGCATCGCGCCACTGGCATAGGATCCCTTTGGACGATCTCAGCCTCTGGCAGCAAATTAGTCACAGATGATGCCTCACCCCGAAGAGAACTGTATGGTTCAAATAGTGAAATAGTTCATATAGGTCCCCTCGAAGTTCTTTTTCGTGTACAGGGTGGGTTTCCGGGTGATATGCTTCGTATGTAGTGAAAAAGGTTTTCGGAATGCCTCCGAACATGCAAGCAATGGCAAGACTACAAGAAAATGCACGGTTAGCTTTATTATAACAAAGAGTGTAATGATTACTACTCACTCTGCTTCGTTGTGTCCATAGTAGGAGGCTGGGTCAAAAATTACCGGATGACCTGTCGATTTCTCAGTTCCAGTGTTGCCGCTCTGCGTGAAACAGTCGGTTCGACTGTCTCGAGTGCATACAAATCAAGGCTCACCCACAGATCTCCATGCAGGAGAACAGGTTGGACGACCAAGGAACCCAAGAGCCGGGGAATGACTCTGAAAACACCACCCGACATTGAGTGTGGGGCACAATTCCGCTCATTTCCATGTAGTACTAGGCTGGGGATAACTCACATTTTTCGCACCTCGTCGCCCTTCTTGCACAATTCCGGAAACCTCCCTTTCTTCGCAAGCTGGGTTAACAAGTCCTTAATCATTGAATCGTAGCACTGCTCCCATGTTTCAAACCAGCCGTTCTCCAACCTTGTGGCACCGCAGTAGGTCGGAACACCAAACCCAAACCCCTTCGTACTCTGAGATTTATGCAACTCTGTCGCCAACCTCCTTCCCAGCTCTTCGGCAGCTTCTTCTGTGAGAGGTGTGAGGTCTTTATATTCAGACAGAAAGTATGGTCGGCCAGGACCCTCCAAGGGAGAATCGTTCCCGGAGTTGTCTGTTACTCCACATGCGAAGACACGCGGGACTAAGCCTGGGGCTGCGACACCCATCGCTTTGAGAGACTCGGCTTCGCCTATGTACTGCTCTTTCTCGGCTTGTGAGCCCACCTTCCCGAAATACCGCATTCCTTGGGATGACGTGATAGCAGGCAAGCTTGCACTGAAATCGGCATCTGGCTCGAGTCGCTGAAGATGTTGTAAGAGAATTGTAGGGAGACAGGACTTGGCCATGAACGTAAGAGGTGTTTGGTGTGAATGCAGAGAGCTCTTGATGCAAAATATTGTATGAAAGGAAATGGATAAGGATTTAGATCTAGACTTGACAACTATGTACTACACTACATTGCTATCCTTCGACTCGGATCTAAGTGGATTGTGATTAGTGAATGTCGGTGACTATGTTGCAACAGTGAGTATGCAGAAACATCTACCAAAAAGTGCACTTACTGTATAAGAAGGTGGACTGAGCTGTTCACTTTCTTCCATCGTGGTATTCGAATCTAGAAGCGCCGCGATTAAATCCAAGCAGCTGAGAAAGGTCTCGATACATTTGTTGACAGCCCCAACGATCATGGCCAACGACTTCCAGAAATGGAAGTGGCCCCTGCGGAAATAGTCGGTGTCATGCCAGTTTGTTGCTGACACTGCTTGCACAATATTGTAGAAGACTGGTTCGAGTGCGAGGATCACCCCGAGCATTGCAACAACAGAAACAAGGCCATTTGGGAAGCCAATAACTACTAAAGTGAAGTATTAGATTGCAACTTGGCTGACTGCCATGCTACACTCACTGTGCAGGAGCCATAGCCAGGCAACATTCCAAATGATCCATTGGAAAAGGCAGGAGAACGGGTCTTGTATGTGAATGCTTGCAATGGCAACCGTTAAAAAAATTGTTGCAGCAAGCCCTAGGATGATCACATTGACGTTGGGGTGATAGATTTGGACAATGTGTCCCAGAATTAATGTAGATGGAGAGATTGCATAAATGATGAGATGCCAAAGACGTAATAAGGTCTGGCCAATGGTGTGAGTGGTATTGATTTGGTCCATCCTCGGATAGAAGTCTTGAGCGTGGTGGAAAACAGTCATACTCAGGGGGATGTCACTTAGGGGGCAAAGTTGGTCAGCCATGGGGCAGTAGGATGACGGATGACTATGGAATTTTGCTTGTCTATCTGATAAACTGGACATACAAATCTGACTACAACTGAGTACCGCGTGTTCGTTCTATACGCTCGGGACAAGCCTACAAAGGAAGTATCAGAGAAGGAATGCCTCCAGTATAGAAGTAGTACGCTCACCAGCCGTACTTCACCAAGTCATCCGCATTTACAAATGCTGTAGATGCCAATTGTCGAGCTTCGATATAAGCCCAGACCTGGAAACACAAAGATCAAGAAATGCTGTTGAACAAGAGATACGATAGACCCATCATCACTGACCTTGAGCAATGCGCCTAAATGTCCTGACGGAATCTGCGAGATGGACTCCTGCGCGGCCATCTGCCTCCCAAGCTGTCTCAAAATAGGTAACGCACTCTTGAATAGATCGAGACCAGGATCCAGTCGCCTCCCGATCCCTTCTAAAAGCAGTATCGAGATCACAGTGTTGATGAAGTCGCCCTCCATTTTGACGTGATGTACGCGGACAGCCTTGAGGACGTCGGTCAGAATGTCAGAGAGCTTGATCTGGCCTAAGGAGAAAGTTTTGCGTTTGATGCTGAGCACGATGTTTTGCATCTTGAGCGCAAATGTCTCGGTTTCGATGGCGAGTTCGGGAGTACGACAGCGCTCGACCATTAGCTGCCCAGTGCGATAGCCATCAAACTGGGAGACAGCACGAAAGAGATCTAGGAAGTTTTGACGATTTGTTGCGTTAAGAGTAGTTATGAGGCCAGCGTCGACGAAGACGATCTCTGGAATGTAACCTCTTTGTGAAAGAGAGACCAATTTTGCACGCCAGGACGAGGGAGAGTCGGTGAGCATACGGAGTTGGTTAACGATGCTATCCGAGTCAGAATGGTCCTCGGGTAGGGATTCGGAGGTATCATTGGGTCTAAAGATTGAGGTAAAAAGGTTTTGCAGGACGAGCTTTGTTGATTGGGGTTTGATGAACTTAATCATTATGTTACCAGGATGTAAGTCAGAGTGGACAAAGTTGTCGAGGAGGAGCATATGCTTGAGGCAGCTGTGAGCTGAAGGGTAACTAGGGAAAGGGGAATCAACTTACGAGGAAAGCATCCAGTCCAATCGTCGCGACCTGGTCATCGTAGGGGCCACCGCCATTCTTCAAAAACAATTCTAATGGTAACGCATTCTCGTACTCTTCTATCAACAGATTCTTGGTCGACCATGCCTTTAGTGGTCGGGGGAAAGTCACTGGTACGTTTCTCGGTGCGAAATTCCGCTCAAATGTCAACAAGTTCTCCGCCTCGTGACGCAAGTCCAGTTGCTGAGACATCATCTGTCTAAAGACCTCGACCTCTTCTGGCAGTGAGAGCCACTGCATGCCAGGGAATAGTGAAATGAATTGAGCAAAGAAAGACATGATGGATAGGTCGCGTGATATGAGTTTCGAGACGTGTGGATGGAGGACTTTGATAGCGACACAAGCGGTTGGAACGGAAGGAAGCGGATCCTGAAGGATTACGGGAGCTAGTGCAGCAGCGGGAGTCAATTTTTCACGTTTCGGACCAAGGTAGGATGGAGGAATAAGATCATGCTTGAGAGTGGCTCTATACACCTGGAGGAGGATTGGTTTATACGCTGAACTTGAAAAAGGCAGTTAACTTACTTGGGCGATAGCTCCAGTGCCGATTGGAGTTTCATCGAATTCTTCAAAGACGTGGTCAAATGGCATTTGGAACACGGTCTCAATTACCTGCTTTGTATGTGCAAATTTGTGTGGTCTAACTGTGGAAAGTAAAGAGCCCAAGCGATCACATAGTAGTGATGGGAAAAGGTCAGCGCGAGATGCTGCCCACTGCGCCAACTAGATGAAATCGATTTTAGGGTACAGAATATAAGTACAATAAAACATACGTACCTTGACAAACGTAGGGCCTGCGGCTTCCATCCTGTTAACGAGAAGATTATACCACCAAACAGCGCCCCAACGATCCCAACCATACTTTTTCTCTGGAACTCCTACTAGCAACATTGGGCTGGAGATGATGACGGGTATGAATAGAATAAACAAGTACACGAATCTAGTAGTGGTGAGGACGGTTTCCCAGACATTATCATGAAGGAGCGAAATGATCCGGAAAGCTATAGATTGGTCTGGTTCAGCAGGGGAAAGGATGGTAGGATGAGATGGAGATGAGGGAGATAGTTCTGGGCATGGGATTAAGGTCGGTGATGTAAAAATGCTAGATGAGAATGATTTTGTTGGGATTGAAAGGTATAGTGCGAGACCGCCTGCGAGAGGAAAGAACCAGAATAATTTTCTTTTTAGAACGGGCCTGTGTGAGTGATGGGCCCAAGTAGATTGGATTCTAGTGGATTGGAACGACCGAGTAGGCAGCTTGAAGCAAACTCTCCGAACGTTGAGAGCACGTTGAATGGCGATCATTGAGCCAAGTCACGGTACGCGGCATTGAAAGCTTGTTCAAATTCGAATTCGACCTTCTGATGCTTGTTATCTTCTCTAACGTTCGTCGTTCATGGCCCCTCCTTATGCCTTTGTTACCCTTCTCACTTCTGATTCTTACCTTCCTGGAGCTTTAACTATCGCTGCTGCTCTCAAAGACCTCCACACATCTCCTCCAGTACATCCAGAAGTTGACTTTCACTCAGTTTGCCTAGTCGCACCAGAATATGTCGATGTATCCACTATCAAGCTTTTGAGAAGAGCTTTCAACGTCGTAATAGGTGTAGAAATCATTGCGCCTGAAGATGACACAAAATTAAAACTACTCGGTATGCCAATCCGTTCATCTTTGCTAGCAATCGGAAGGAAAGGTCATGACGTGTCAAACCTATCAATCTGGTCGACGCGCATACCCCATTCTTGGTCCTTATGATTCTGTTCGTTGACAGGCCGACCCGACTTGGACACTGTCCTCACAAAATTACATGTGTTTCGCCTGACCCAATACTCGAAAATCATTTTTCTCGACGCCGATGTCCTCCCCATCCGACCGCTCTCGCATTTATTTACCCTCCCCCATGAATTTTCTGCCGTACCCGATGTTGGATGGCCTGATATATTCAATTCCGGTGTTATGGTCTTGTCTCCAGGACAAGATAAGTTCGATGCTGTCAGCACGCTGCTGAAGAGTAAAGGGAGCTGGGATGGAGGCGATCAAGGGATCCTCAACGAATGGAGAGGGAAGGATTGGAACAGGCTCAGTTTCACATATAACACAACACCGTCGGCCATGTATATGTCAGTATCTTTTTTCCTCTTTTTGATATATCTTTATCATACTGTTCCCCTAGGTATGCCCCAGCCTATGAACGATACGGCTCAGATGTCTCCGTGGTCCATTTCATTGGCCCAAATAAACCATGGGACAATCTGCCTTATCGTCCACCTGGGACTTGCAGCGCAGATACACCCTCTGATCAACAACGTGTATATGATTATAATTCCCTCATCGATCGGTGGTATGCTGTCTATGACCGTCATTATCGACTCCATACTCTCCCACCAAAACCAGAGTTTGAAGTACAAAGATATACATCCGCTTGGGATGTAGGACGTGAGGTGGTTGACCACCTCCCTCCATCCACCATTCCTGCCGGTGGTGCACTGGTGCTAGACGATCTGAGGCGGATCGCCGTGGAAGGCATGAGTCATTCTGGTGCTCCATCCCTCGGGGCGAGAATCCCGCCTGAGGGAGAGGGAGAGTACCAAAGGATGCCTTTAGATGGTCGGATTGATCTTATGCGACCAAAGAAAGAAGAAGAAGAGCCGCAAAAAGAAGAAGAAGAGTCACGGCCATCAACCCCGATCACACAACAGCAGCCTTCTGATGAACGGCCATCAACAACAACAACGCAACGTTGGCATGTCGATGTGCCTGAAGGATCTCCCCCGCGTTTGGGGACTCTCCCTACCCCTGCTCCACATGAGATACCCTCCGCTCCACATATCCGGCTACTTTCGCTCCCCCCGTCGTTGCCCTCTACCCCTACACCGATTCCATCATATAAGCAACAGCCTACTATAAATGAGGGTCCTCTGTACGAAGAACCTGGATTACACCCGCGAGCAGACGAACGTCAGCCTCCGCAAAGTCAATTGGAGGAAAGGTCTCGGCCCGCCTCTCCACCCTTACTTTCCTGGAACCCCGCTGTGGAGCCTCCACCTAAAACACACCCGCCAGTGTCTGCATTCCCAACTGACACATATTTCCCGAACGCCTGGGACCATTCCCGTGGTGAGGTCCGCGAGGAGAGCCACACGTCGTACTCGCCCCCGGCCTCCACTGACTTCTTCCGTCCGCTCCCTCCGCCTGAAATACCAGAAATCTTGCTTCGCCAAGGACACTACCGCAAAGTCACGGGCGAAGAAGCGGGAGCCACGCCGAGTCCGGATCGCTCAAAGGTGAAGCATGTCTTCCCCTGGGAGAACGAACCGCGTCATCTACCTGGACGTGTCTTTCCCCCTTCAGACGGTCCACCTCCCGGCACCTTTCTGTCCCCTCGTCCTGCAACGCCAAGTACTCCCGAGAACCAAGTTTCCCGAATGTATCCGATGCCGTCTCCGCTCTCAGGTTTGCCCTCGACGCTAAATTATGCTAATGCGTGGGATACGGTCCCGAGTATACAACGATACGCAACTTGGCTCTCACGCACACCACCTTCGCCGCCTGCTTTGCTTGCGCCCGCCTTTGACGTAACACGTCGAAGAGGGAAAGGGCATACCATCCGAAGTTGGAGTGATCGAGTGGAAGGGAATAGTCGAGATGGAGATGACGAGGATAGCGCGAATGACGCAGAGAACGAAGGTGACGAGGAGACTGCACGGTGGGTAAATGATAGCGAGAGCGAGAATGACAGATCTAGCGGAAAGAAGTCTGTCTCGTCAACGTCAAAGTCTCCGATAAGGAGGAGGAAAAGATACGTGTCGAGTGGCATTCAGACCAGTCCTCGACAGACGAGGGACAAGGGCATCCAAGTTTCTCTCAGGACTCTGGCACCCTATCCGTCTAGTGGGAGTGGTAGACTCTCTTGGCCACCCGCTAGTGCAGCCGTCACCCTTCGACCCGTCCTTGCGCCAGACTCGATCCCTGAATTTGATCCAAAAGCCACAACTACATCTACAATGTCCACGAAAGACGTGACTACTGGTCCCCTTATGAAGACCCCAGAATCTGCTATCCAGACCTCTCCGAGCCAGCCGTTATCGGTTCTTCAAGCACCCGCCCAGCTCAGGATGGCGACAGAAGTTGTGACTCCACCAAGAATGACGATTCCAACGCTCCCGTCTAGTCTCCGCACGATGACCAGCCCGTCGACTTCGTCCCCCTTGTCGTCCATAGGCCCGCTGTCTCCACCTGAAGGCGAAGCCATGCCTTTACCTGCGAGGAAGGCAGGACGGGTGTGGGATCCTGCGCGAAGGGTTGAGCTGTTCAAACGTGGTTCTGAAGAGGTGATGGCAAGATTCCTAAAAATGGGATCTTGGGAGGAGGACACCACCAGAGCTTGAGGACTCTTATTCTTGATCATGTCTTGATTGAAAAGCCCGCTGAATTGTGTTCATTTCATTCCACTTACTTAGTATGCAACCCCCCTTCCAATTTTGATACCTCTCCCATGCACGTGCAATTCGTCATTCGTCATAGACATCATGACGTCATTCAATATTATTTCCACAAAAATTGATTTCTCGATACCACTTCCAAATATTATAATCATGTCCAATCCAAACGAGTTCAAGTAAGCCTCTCTCATACCCTCCTCCTTTACCAAGTTCGCCTGTGAATCCAGTTTGTAGCTCGCAAGCACAAATTAGCAATCATCACCTCCTTCAGGTATGCCAGCTTCATTTAGGTTGTGCCATTAATGTAGGTGACCTCCAGTCTCACGGTGATGCACCCACCGAACAACCCACTTCCCTAAGTCAACTCGAGCGGGGAATGAAGGAGACGACTGACGCCGCCGTTGCGGAAGGAGAGCAGAATGTCAAAGCAGCAAAGGCTATTGGAGTTGGTTATCTTGACAAAGCCAAATCCATCGCTGAAAATGCTTTGGAAACCGCTCAAGTAGGTTGGGTTTCATTCGTCGCCGTACAAGTTGGCCCCACAATGAGTATTGATTATTTCCTAGTCCTATATGCCGGAACGCGGGTCCAATGGCGGAAATGCAAACGGGAAAGCCTCGGATGTCGTGTCGTCTATCCAAGCCACAGCAGCGTCTGCAGTCGAAACGACTGTGGAGTATATACAGCCTCACATTGAGACGGCGTTCGCGGCTGCGCAACCTCATATCGACCGAGCCAAGGAAACAGCACGAGAGTACCTTGGTACCGCAACGAGATCCAGTTCGTCTCCCAACTAGCTAGTGTGTTTCGGGTTAGAAGTGTTTGTATGTTTTTTCCAAACAAATCGGAAATGAAATAGAAAAAGGAGTTGTCATCATCAGATTATATCACTTCTTTTGCTTCCCTACAATCATCTCAAATAAATATGGTACGTTGACCTCGACCTTCAAGTTGCATAGGACCGATAGTAAGAGCAATTCAGGATCTTTTGAACCTCGCAACGGAAGGCTACAAAGCGTACTGTCAGTCCCAATCTACCATCACCCAACTTAATTCAACTCAAACTCCCCGTAGCTGAAGCTGAAGGCCAACAGGTTCAGGGGGGTGCTCAATTCAATGCACCTCACCAACAAGGAGGTCATCAGGCTCCGCAGAGTAGGGCTCGCATCTTTCTGTCCACTGTATCCTCAATAATTATGACGTACTAGTTGACCACGATCAAGTCGTCCAGCAAGCACATGCAAAAGGGTCCGGAGACACTTCCCTCTTCTCTTCAGCTGTTGGCTTCCTAGGACAAAACAAGGTGAATTTTATTTGGGTTACTCCTAGCCCATGAGCAGCTCTTCGACAACGATCCACAGCACGAACATACCAAGCCCGTTGACGAAGAGGCTGTTCAAAGGGCCCATAAGGCGGCTTACTCGCAAGACTCTGCTAGTTCTTTGGATGCTGATGGCATGGGAAGTGCTGCCGCTCTGCAGGTAAGTAAACACTCGCTGATCCTTTTACTATTTCGTACCTAACCATAATGTCAGGCCCTCAAGATGTTCACTGCGTCCAGTGGCGGTGGCGACCAAAATGAACTAATGAGCTTGGCCATGTCCGAAGCAAGTACCCTTTTTGAACAATCCGGAGGAGCTTCCTCTGGTAGCAAGCAAGACGTTGTCAACAGTGCCGCAATGACCGTCATGAAATTCATGGTTCAGTCCAAGTTTAGCAGCATGATGGGCGGTGGGAACAGCGGCGGAATGGGTGGGTTGCTCGGTATGGTGAGTTTTCCTGGACTTTGCTTGCCAGATCGTCAATGAAAATAACATTTGTCATCCCAAGGCTTCGAAGTTCTTGTAATCGAGAAGCCAAGCGGATCGCCAAAGATAAGGGACTGTATATGGATGCTGGATATCTTGTCGTACATTTTCGTGTAGCGTGTAGTGTAGGAATACGAGCCGTCAAACTGTATTGCCAAACGGCGAGCGATGATACAATGCTATAAAAACACAAATGCAATGCAATGCGAAAACAACGAAGAGTGATACTAGCACTAGCACTAGTCACAGATGCGGCGAAAACTTCAAGCAAGAGTCATAGAATGAATAGAAATATGTCGCGGGTCCTATTGAATAATTAATATTCCGAACACGGTTGCGTGTTCTGACCTCACACGATAAATAGGAGAGCACCTTCTTGCTGCGTATGTAATAGGGAAGTGTGGGCTTCGTATGGAGACCGTCTCGAGAGCCAATGTCCAAGATCATGTACCTCATACCAAGGTGGCAGGTGAAAGAACCAATGAAGCGATCGGTTTCTTGCTCATTCCATCGCAAAAGTCAACATCCGATGGGATATCAAACAGAAATCTTTCAACTGGGGAAAGAGATCTTGTCGAATTTCCCAAAACTCCGCTGACATCTTCAAAAGTATAGCTCTCGGAT
>Ga0209006_10004430_pt1 | contig 12735 bp, 22 predicted proteins | sample JacPin_JW_Ref_O2_FD_188567 | JGI IMG/M metagenome (GOLD analysis project Ga0209006, IMG submission 188567) | Forest soil microbial communities from Algoma, Ontario, Canada - Jack Pine, Ontario site 1_JW_Ref_O2 (SPAdes) (version 2) | ecosystem: Environmental > Terrestrial > Soil > Boreal...
TTGACGAGCCATATCGTGCTGATAGACTTTGCGAAATCCTGAATCACCTCAGCGCGTATCGTGGGATTCTATACATAACCGACGTTAATGCTGAACGAGTTTACGCAACGCTAAATAACACTGACTGGAATGTCTTTGAGATGCCGTACGCTCTCGCTGAGGCCCGTCGAGGTGGTGTCTAGCGTCAGATTTGATATTTTCGCGATTTTCTTTTGGAGAGCCTGGGCAAAAAAGTCAAAATGATGTGAAGCAGCGAGAAAATACCACACGCACATTTGCAAAAATGACCTGACCGGTGGATATGCCAACTGTACCACCCATGGTTCTAGTTGCAGATGTAAGAGGGGTATTTGCAGGACAATGACGACACTAAATTTTACCTGATGAAACCGAACGCTCCCGTACTAGTTGCCATGTCTTTGAGGGGCATTGCTGCCTGCAGAGCAATCAACGGTGCCTGTAATACGTCACTCCATGAATGCAATGTAACACTAAAGCACGATCATCAGTACCGACCTGGAAAAGACAGCCAATGCCAATTGCAGCTACAAAAGGGTACAAAACCTTTTCTGCACTGCAACGGTATCAGTTTTGACTAGTACACCTATATTGCGAGAAGACATACACGTTCGAGTGACTGTCCAGTTGAGACATTAATCCGTATCCGATCGTGAAAAGGGCAAAAGCCAGCCACATGACGGGGCGATAACTACCCGTCTTGGTGACAACCAGACCAGAAATGGCCGAGAATAACGCTGCCCCAAGGGAAAAAGGCAACATTCTAAACGAAAATGCAGCGTCAGCGTCAGCGAAGTTGACTACGAGAATCCACTCACCTAACACCTGCTCCGGTAGCAGACGATCCAAGTACTTGGAAGTACATAGGAAGATAATAGGCGCCTGGCGGCATGGTGAATATTATCGAATCACAATCTTCGAGAGCAACTTTTTCTCACCTGCAAAGAATCCCATGGCGTGGAAAAATGACGAAGTTAATAGAACAGCGGTGGTTCGGGTCTGTTTACAAATGTTACAGGGACGCTGAGCGAATGAACGATTGTAGCATTACCTTAAACAACCGAGGAGGGAGGATCGGTGAGCGAGTTGTGACGGTTTCAAAAACTGCGAAGGACACAAGCAGGACACTACCGACAGTGATCAGAGCGATGGTTTCTGCAGAGGACCCTGAGATTACAAGTTCATTGTCAGTCGTAACGCAGAATATTGAAGCTTACAACTAGTGGTTCCATTGTTGAGACCAACGAGGAGGCATACAACCCCAGTAACAATAAGGAAAAGCCCCACGAAGTCAAAGTCGGAGATGTGCTCTTGGAATGATCGGCGTTTATGAGGGTTGAGTTTGAGGAAGAAGAACAGAATGGCGATGGCGACGCCACCTGTTGGCCTGTATGCGACACGCGTCAATAACCAAATGTCACACGGGCCCGTGTGTAAAATCGCACAGGTTGATATAAAAACACCTAAATCGAAAGAGATCAGAGCGTGATGAAAGAATGTGATTACCATACATACCATCTCCATGAAACATGATCGGTTAAAACCTAGAGCGACGAATGAGAGGAGGCCGAGCAGAAAAGATGATTCAACATACTCCACCGAGAAGAGGTCCCACGACGCTGAAAATAAACGGTTGAGTGTTTGCACATGAAAAACGGAGAACTCTTTACCTGGCAATACCCCATGTAGCACCGATTAAACCACCATATTTGGCACGCCTGAAGACGGCGTGAGATAGGGTCGATGTGGTAACAATGAGATGAAAACTCACTGTTGTAAAGGCACGATATCGGAGATTGTGATAACGACCAGTTGAATAATGCCTCCACCTCCAAGTCCTTGGACAGCTCGGCAAGCAATAAGCCAGGTAATATTTTGGGCTGCTCCGGAGAGTGCTGATCCGATCTGTGAGACGATTGAGGATGGGTTGGATGTGCAGAAAACAATGTAAACGCACCAAGAATATAATAACTGAGGTAAATAGAATGGGTTTTCGACCTGAGTTGGACCATTCGGTGATCGGGCGATAAGGAGCATGAGCTGTGATGGCGTACCTATCAGATCGGACAATTTTCCGTATAGAGGAGAGAAGGTAGCAGCAGCAAGTAGATATGAGCTGCAATGACATAAATCAGAATGTCAGGGTCCATGGCGTGAACCAAACACACCTGCCAACCCAACTATAACCGCTCCCACCGCCCAACTCGCCTACTATAGTAGGCAGAGCAGTCGCTACGATTGTCTGGGAAAGGATCAAACTTTAGTGGTCGGAGTATGACTATTCCGACAAAACCGATACCTGGTCAAGGGCAGCTAAGAAAATGCATAACATTAAGCCAGTGAAGACGATGAGGAGTGGATTCTTTGGGATTTCATGAGTTTCGTTGTCTTTCCATGATGCGCCTGGCTTATGCTTAGGATGAGGCGTTACCGCTTCAGAGGTTCCGGCGGATTCGACGTCGGTAGTGGTGGGCTTCATATTGGAATCCGTCATGAGAAGGTAAACGAACGGGGGATGGGTATTATAAACTGTGAAGTCGGATAAACGGAAGTTGAATTACAATTACACATCACATATGAGTCCTGGAAAAGGGCGCATCGACGAATGAGGGGCCAAAGTCACATTTTTGTTTACTCCATTCGCCTGCCATCCATTTCGGCTTGATTAGCATTCCTGTGACGTGTTCACTGAACACTCCAAATACCTTCGGAATCGTAACGGATGAACGGCTGTGCGGTACTACGGGAGGTGTCTATGTGCCTGAGTGAGCCTGTTTCGGCTGATTCCGTACCTGTACCTGGCTTCGTGGGAGTAGTGGAGTAGCGCCAGGTCCTGGCACGTTGGGTTGCTTATTTGCTTTCGAACGCCTTGAGTTTGAGCACAGAGTCAAATTGGCTTGGAGGGCGCTGTATGGAATACACATAATAAATTTTCTATGGAGTAAACCAAAATTTTACTAGATATAGAAACCTACCTCCTTCCTTAATGTCCACCAGCAAAGGTGAAGGTCGTCGAGAGGATGCTCTCGCTAAACAACGAGAGCAAATGCGCGAGGAATTCGAACGCCAGAAGCAGTCTCTCATCAACGAAACAGAAAAAGCTCGCCCTTCCACTAGTCGCTTTGTTGGACAAAATGACTCCATGGAAGACAGCCTCAAGAACAACACCATTGGTTTGGTCAAACTCGAGGACTTTCAGCAAAAAAGGAAAGAAATTGAGGAAATCAAAGCCAGGGAGGCTGCGCGAACGAATGAGCTAAAGTATGTTCATATTCAAGTCCTTCTATTACACTCCCTCTCCCTCTCCCTTCCACCACGCGTTATTACTGCTCTCGCACAAAGATCAGATCGCTTATAGGTTGTGGAGAATCTGTTTAGGGAAGAAGCAAAGAAAATAAAGAAAAGGAAGAAGTCCGCTAAAGCTACCCTATCGTTCGCGTTGGATGACGTTGCAGATGGGGAGGGGGATGACTCCACTGCTTCGACCCCAAAAGACGACAATGACCTCCAACCAGCAAAGCGAGCCAAATTCAGAAAGAACCCTAACGTCGACACCTCCTTTTTGCCCGACCGAGAACGCGAGGAGTCTGAGCGGAAGGAGAGGGAAAGGTTAAGGCAGGAGTGGCTCCAAAAGCAGGAAGATATCAAGAAAGAGGATATCGAAATCACTTATTCTTTCTGGGATGGAAGTGGCCATAGAAAGAGCGTTATTGTAAGCTGTCTCCTCGTGCTTCCTTCGCACTCACCTATTTTTTTTCTTTCAATCTAGTGCAAAAAGGGCAATGACATTGGCACATTTTTGGAGAAGTGCAAGCAGCAATTACCGGAGCTCAGAGGTGTGAATGTCGATAACCTTATGTATGTCAAGGTAAGCTCCATTCGCCGTGATATTCCCTTCACTGCAGTTTGATAATTGTTACCAGGAGGATCTCATTATCCCTCATGTGCGTCCTTCTAACTTCCCTCGATGTATTGTCACTAATTCCCCATCTAGCATTATACTTTTTATGATTTCATCGTCAACAAGGCGCGTGGCAAATCCGGCCCTCTCTTCAACTTCGATGTCCACGACGACGTGCGATTGCTGGCTGATGCCACTAGGGAAAAGGACGAGTCTCATGCAGGGAAAGTCGTAGAGAGGAGTTATTATCAAAGGAACAAACATATCTTTCCGGCATCGAGATGGGAGGTGAGCGTTGGTCACAACCGGCCGACTCATTGGCTCACTGTGATTTTAGGTCTTTGATCCAGAGAAAAACTACGGGAAATATACGATTGCTTGATTAGATATTGGATATACGCTCAAACAACATAGATTTTCCAGCTCTCTCATGAAGACTTGGTGATGTCAGCATGTGTCTCGATGTTTAGGTTGTTCTTTTAGGGACAATGACGCACAAGGATATCGTGATAACCATTTCATACCTCATCAGGGTGCAGCATAAGCTCCGGTCGTACTTTCTCGTCGAACTCCTCGGGCGTAAGGAAACCCAAAGAAACTGTCGCCTCCTTCAGTGTGGTGCCTTCTTTGTGAGCTTTCTTGGCACATTTGGCGACATCTATCGATAGCAGAAAATTGAATTATTCCTCGCCACTGTTGAAAAAGACATCGACACGAACTGTCGTAACCCAGATGGCGGTTGAGAATAGTTGCCAACATCAAGGACTCATTCAGTAGACGATTGATCCGCTTTTCATTGGCCTGTATACCGACAATGCAATTCTTTGTGAAAGAGCGAGAAGCTTTTGGACAAGATCAGTTATCGCCGCGAAATAGACAGTCAAGAGAACTAACCGTCCGAAAGCAGTCGGATACTTTGTAAGACATTCTTGATGATGACAGGTTTGAAGACATTCAACTAACGATCGGTTGTTACCTCATGGCTCACAACATGATCTTGAACGGCCATACCTCAAATTGTCCACTCGCACCCGCGATGCTCACGGTGGTTTGATTCCCCATGACTTGGGCAGCAACCATGGTGACGGCCTCACATTGCGTGGGATTCACCTTGCCAGGCATGATGCTACTTCCAGGCTCGTTCTCAGGTAGGCTGAGTTCGCCAAAACCGCATCGTGGACCCGAGCCAAGGAATCGAATGTCGTTGGCGATCTTCATGAGAGAACAGGCGACGACATTCAAAGCACCATGAGCTTCGACAAGAGCGTCATGGCTGGCAAGGGCCTCGAACTATTTCTTTAATTAGTTTGAGCGAGATGCCAGAGCTTACACTGCTTGCCTTATTCGGGGCCGTTTGGAACTGCAGACCAGTAAGCTTGGATATTTCCACGGCAACCTTGACGTCAAAACCTTTCTTGGTGTTCAGGCCCTGAACAGCAATTCATTCGACAACGGATTGTGTATACGAGAAGTACTCACGGTCCCAACGGCGGTTCCTCCTTGTGCAAGACAACTTAAACGAGGAAGAACGTCATTCACTCTCTCGATGCCGTTATATATTTGTTGAGCGTATCCGCTGAATTCTTGGCCAAGGGTAAGAGGTGTAGCATCCTGTTCGAACGCGTTTCGTGAATGACAGACGAAGTGTGATGAGATGGTCCGACCTGCAGATGAGTACGTCCGATTTTTATGATATGGTTAAATGCTTTGGCCTTTTCTTCGAGCGCAGCGTGCAGCTCTATGAGAGCCGGAAGTAGCGAACGAGATATCTCAGTTACTGCAGCGACATGCATCACGGTCGGGAAGCTATTAGCATCTAGTTGATATCGATAGTGATTGCGAGACAGAGCTGTGACGCGTACCTATCGTTACTGCTCTGGCTCATGTTGACGTGGTCGTTAGGATGCACCGGACTTTTGGAACCAAGTTTGCCACCAAGAATCTCGATCGCACGATTCGAAATAACCTACATCAAGAAGTGAGCAAGATACCGATATGGTGAAGTCGAAACAAGCATCCCTCGTTGGCGTTCATGTTGCTTTGCGTCCCGCTTCCGGTTTGGAAAACAACGAGCGGGAAATGGTCAATCAACTTCCCAGAGATAACCTAGCACAAAACCGCATATGGGCAATCAACGGAGGAAGTGTAATGGAGCGACGCACATCATCTGAAGCTTGTTGAATGGCGTTACCAATGGTGGGATCTAGACCATAACCGCTATTGACGATGGCTGCTGCCTTCTTCAATACACCAAATGCCTTGATAACGGGCGGCGGCAGTCGTTCAGTTGGACCACCGATATCAAAATTCTGCAAAGACCTGGAGGGGCGTGAGATGTGCATTTGGTACAACAAAAAACATACCGCTGTGTCTGGGCACCCCAGTATCGATCTGAGGGTACCTGCAGCTCCCCAAAAGTATCCTTTTCGGCGCGAAACGTTGTATTTGACTGCGTAGAAAGCGGAGGGTTAACCGTGCATGTTTGTCAAGCCTGTTCAGACATACCATGACAGCACTTATTGTAGAGAAAGTCCTAGCCGATGGTGAAAGATATACCTGGTAAATCTATCACGTGAGAATTCACGATTTCAGGCTGCTGGAACGCACCAAACGAGATAACGGAAGACGAGCCATCTAAACATGGACAGCCCGCCTCCGGCTTTCTCCGACAATGAACGGATCCATGTCGTTGATTCGTTGACTGATTTTGACTGGATATTACTCTCGTGCTCATTGTAATTGTATACTCTTCCAAAGCCTTCGAATCCCATCCTCAACTTGACATAGGTATGGAAGAATGCCGTGCTATGGACCGAAATGGAAGGCCCATCGATAATCCGATCGATCATCGTAAACCCGAATTCTTCCGATGCTCAAGTTTCTCTAAAGGCCCGTGCACCCGTTTGTAGTCATGAATTCCAGCCTAGTGAAAAATTATGCCAATGGTGCTCTTCAGCCGCATATACAAGCCTTAGTAACTGATATGAATGATATCTTAAACACGCTGTTCGTGAAGTGTTCTCAAAAATGAGATCACTTCGCGAGCCACACAGTCGCTTTTGCCTTCTCTGACCATCCTTTCGACAGTGCCATCTCTCCACAGGGGGACAGGTTTCATATCAGATCCGTCATGGGCGCTGCTATCCGTGGCTCCCACTCGTGTCGTAAGATCCGTATAAAAGTTGACAAATTCGAGGGCTTCCTGGAGGAGAGACTCCAGTTTGACTTGGTGAAGCGTTCCTGGAAGCGCCTCAAGTATGAGCAACTGATTCGCATCGCTCCCGCGCATGAGGAGGCCGAAAAGGACTGCCAGGTGACCGCGCAGCAGCTCCATGCTTAGGCTCGTTTTGCCTCCCGTTTCGTTTTGTTGAACATATATCACCTTGAGACACTCTAGAGCACTGGTGCGGTTACCGCAGTGGCAACGACGTATGCAGTTCCGCTTCGCACAAGCGATATCTATAACTGGAATTTCTTTTTTAATGTGGACCACAGACTGTGAAATTATGACTTACAGAGCTCCCGACAGCGTTCTTTCGCTTCATCAGTACATTGCACCAGATTTGTAAGCAGTCCCAGAGCAAGGCAAAGGCGATCCAGATCCTCGTCGCTCTCAGCGGGTGATTCAGTAGTAGACAGAGAACCAACTCGCTGGGTATGAGATTTGGCGATAGTTCGCATGATAAAAGGCAGGGCCAACTCTAGTCGAAGAAGTACTTGACACCAATCTCGATTCTCATGCGAAAGACTGACAAGAACCCGCAGTGTGACATCGGTGCATTTGTGCGCTGTTATCCATGAAAATCAATCGACGTGCACGAACAACCCAAATTTCCATACCGATATCGCGGAATATATCATTGGTCGAGAGAGCTTCGGTGAAAACACACAAAGCAACGAGTCCATCCGCTAGTTCATCCGAATCAGCAAACGGGTCGCCTCCGAGATCAACATCGCCATTCTGGGGGCACTGTCGTAATAGAAACGAGTCTAGTAGGTACAGGCAATTTACGATATGCTCCAGGGAAGGGGTTTCCGGATAGGATGGAGACGAAGATGTAGGCAGAACGGGAAGGCCAGCCAGGTATGCGTCTATGCGTGGTGGTAGGAGCGATAACTCGCACATTAAACTCCCGCATAGCGTCACCACATGGTGAGGGAGAAGACACGTTGGAGGGAGTGAAATTAAAGCTTGGGAGACGAGTAGTGGGATCGATATCTAAAACGCATCGTTAAGCGAGGATAAATTGATGATAAGGCATGCACAGACCAACGCCCCTTCTGAGAATAGTCCAGATTTAGAGATGATATCGCACAGCCGCGTCAACTAAATAAATTCAATTGGGGTAAAGTGACCAAAAGGCCCAAAATGCGTACCGAAGCCTTCTCCGACTTCACAACACCTATTTTCTTCAGCATGACATCATCACCACCAGAAGATACGAGGGCCAGAGCGTCCCTCTCGTGGTCGAGTGAAGAAAGCATGGTCAACAGAGTGGAGATAAAGTCGGGTTTGGCGGCCAACTCAGAGAGAGATAGAGGATCACGAGCAACGAGGGCAGCAAAGAAGGCGAGGATTGCTTCCAGCACCTTGAGCATGTCGACGAAAATATGCATGAACAAAGGCAATCATATGTGAGAATCAACGAAAGGACACCACCTTGTCACCACCAGACTCACGAAATGCGTCCCATGCACGACTTAGAAAATCAGTGGCTTTGACTTTGCGGGAAAAGTCAACATCGCAGAGCTTTGTGACTATTTCCAAGGCGCTGGATAACATTTAGCTATCATTGCACGCTTGCGATATGGCGAATGTAAAGCGTACCTGGCTCTTCGTAGGCTCGTGCGGCCGGATGGATCCATGCCTTCGAACAGGTAGCCAACTTCGTCAAGAAAGCGTCTACTTTCGCCTTTGCTCCTCAGTTCGGAGATACTCTTCAAATCGTTCGCCGTATCATCCAATAGCGGGGGAAGAGGTTGAGAAGCTGCTTTGGCCTTCCCTCTCCGTTTTCCGTGCAAGTCAGGGGACAAGGATCCAGGTGATCGGGGATCATCTTCGGAAATATCCACCCCCCATCGGCTGCGCAGATCTGTATAAGACTCCCGCACGTCGAAGTCATCAGCACACTCTTCGTCCATGCCATCAAGTTGACGAAGAGAACCGAGTTTTGAGGTTGGCACCGCGACCAGGAAAGAGCGCGATTTGCCCGCGTATGTGTACGCATGGGCAGTACCGGAAGTATAATGCGCAGCCTCACGCGACGGCGGTCCATTACCCACATATAGCTTCTTGAGATCATCGGTAGGCGTCGGGGAAGGGGATCCTCGAGTGGAAACAAGAATTGAATTCGCCTGACTCATTCGAGATGTGCCTAGACCCCTTACACGTCCAGTAGTTATGGACGAGTCTGTGTGGGACCGATGCAACATTCTTTTCGCGATCCCTGTGGTTTTCGGTGTTGCAAGACGATCACATGGGGATGGTGACAGGTCGAAAAGTTGGGATAGGTCTCTCGCCGGTTTCTTGGGGGTGGATGCACTTGGATCTTCAGGTGAAAAAGTGCATAAACTTGACGAACGAGTAAACGACTTTGAAGAGGATGCGACGGGATTGGACTTGTTCCGCTTGTCTGAATTCCAGCAAAAAATGTCAATAATCGACATCTGGTCAAAAGAACGAGACGCGAGATATCTCAACTCCAATCGAGAGACAACTTACTCGACGTTGATGGTTGGCTTCCGTTACTTGTGGACGGTTGAGTATCACGTTGCTTGCTATTTGGGGTGTCTTTCACTCCATCTTGAGGATCGCGGCGTATGCTGCGCGACGGTGACACGTTATCAGAATCGCGAGAATCTCCGGAAAAGGATTGAGTATGGACAAAGCGATACAAAACGGAATCGTGTTACCATTGTGGGCCAAGCACGATTGCAAAGACTGCTCGCCAGATTCAATGGTCTTGGGGCGCTTCCCCGTACGAGCTGGTATACTGCGACCAGAGGGCGTCTCTGGGAGAGCATCGTCGTAAGCCCTACGTTTGAGGACCTTTCGGCTGTATGTGACTGATCTCATTTACGTCTAAAATGCCACTCGCAACAAATACATATAGTTTATGTTTTTCCCACGCAATCGTTTTGAATAATTATGAGAAGGAATGTCTGTAAGGATTGCATAAGGCAAAATCGTAAGTTCATAGATTCCGGCAAGTCCCAAGGAAAGAAAGCCCGTATCATCCACATCCAATGCTTGGAGCAAGTAATGGAAATTGTAGTGTAACAGCAAGGACTGATGTTCGGAGATCTCTGGACATATGCATAGAGTGAACAACCAGCAGCAAAATAAAGACCAGAGAAACGAACCGAAGTAAGAAGGAATGGAGAGGGTCAACCACAACGGCAGGTAAGTATCCTTATTAAGTTGTTCTTGGGTCGTGACCCTTCATCTTCCTCTTGATATCCACCGCGAGATACTCCAACTTCTCCGGCCCGCGCACGAACATTACTGACAGCAGGCGGAGCGGCACCGACGCTCGACACCATAGGGGAAACGCGGCCGTATTGTTGGTGACCGTTGAAGAACTCGTCCTGATCTCCACTATAATCTCCTGGATGCACAACAGCGTATGGATGGTGAGGATTTAGCATGCCAGCACGGTACTGAGGTGTTCCAACAGGAACGTTCACTTGAGCAGCGGCTGAGAGAGGGGTAAGGTGCCCAGGTGTATTTCCGCCACCAGGAGTGAGTGCAGCAGGAATCTTACGCTGTTTGGACCCGTTCCGTACGATAACAGGTGAAGGGAGAATTATAGGGCCCTGCTGAGATGCCCGTCGTCGATCGGTGTCACGATGTCTGTCTGCGTCTCTTCTGCGATCTTGTGGATTGGAAGAACCAGGATTTTGTTGCTGGTTCTGAGTTTAACAGGGAAGACCATAAATAACACGACGCGAGAAGAATGAAAGGTTACTAACCACGCAAGCCTCCCATCCTTTACCATCTAAAAATCGTTCAGAATGTTTTATGTGAAGAATGAGGGTGTATTTCCTACCGTTGACCAGGTTCCAATCGAATACGCCATCATCCACATCGCCGTTATTATTCATAACCTTCAAGAAGAGTTCCCGCAAAAATTCGTAATCGGGAGTTTCTTCAAATCCAAGCTTGCGGACATAGTTCAGGTATATACCAAACTCCTCTGTAATACTCTCTGTCAGCATGGATATAGTAACTTGACTGGAAAAAAAAACCTGGGAAGCCTTCGCAAAGGTCCTTGATCGGTGTGGTTTGCTTCTTCTCTCCAATCTTCTCATATTTTTGCTTATTAGTTGCAGCCTTGAGGCCTTGCCATGGTAGGCTTCCCCGCAAAAAGTACATGAAGACGTGACCCAATGCTTCCAAGTCATCCCTCCGAGATTGCTCTGTTACGGGACTCAGACTGATAGTCCATGTGATACAAAGAAACATACCCCGGCCTAGATGAGTATTTATGCTCATGTATCGAGCTGTGCCACTCAAACTCTTCCTTTCTCGGTAGGGAATATGCTGTCTCGTTTTCGGGTCACGATATTGCTTCGCCATGCCGAAATCGACCACATGGATAACTGTGAATTCGTTTGCTTATTTGGTGATTGAAGAACATGGAATATCGTTGCATGAACTGACCTTTGGCTCCTTTCGTGCCAGGCCGGCCAATTAGAAAGTTGTCCGGCTTGATATCACGATAGATAAGATTCTTCTCGTGGATGGTTTGAACTCGTGAGAGCTTTGCCACAGGTGAGAATGGAAACAGGAAAAGTTGGTGTGTCTGCCCCTACCATTTGTCGCGCTGCCATACAAACAGTTTTGATGGTGAATTTGCGTTCGCATATATCAAACAAGTCTTCTAAACTGGGTCCGAGAAGGTCAATCACAAGAACATTGTGCAATCCTTCATGTCCGAAATGATATATCTGAGGAATGCCAGCTGGCCAACGAGATATCTCAGCGGAGAACAAAAGAACTATGAGCAAAGTGTAACTGACGGCATCCAGCTAGAATGCGATATGAACGACATTCGTCACGAAGTTGAGGCGCCTCTGCCTTCCTGGGTTCCTGGTATTCCGTTATACAGATTGAAAGATGGCAATGTAAGGACGACGCACAAACTTGATGGCAACAGTGTGCGAGTTCTGCAGGTCTATTCCTGAAGTGGAAACATGGTCACAATTGCCGTCCAGGTATAACATACCTCTGCTACATACCCTCAAAGATGACGCCGAAGGAACCTTCACCGATCCTCCTACCGACCCGAAAGTGCTCACCTATGACATGGGGAACACCAGACACACTACCAGCATGAGAACTCATGATTTGTTTAGTTATGGTCCAAGAAAGCAAAGGAAGGAAGCCAAGGCCTTGCAGGCCAGGAAGTTATTACTCGCAAATGGCGTGAAGGAGCTCGGCCAAAGCCGAAAGCGGCAATTACCATTGTATGTACTGGTATACGTGCAAAGCAAATACGATACAGCCTTACGACAACAGAACAGCAGAAAAGCAGACAAAAATAGACTTATTGTACCCAGGGATTAGCTTCCATTGCAGCTGCTAGATAGTTCGTATTGAGATATTAGATAAAAAAGGGGCGCAACTCACTAAATGGTGTACGTCGATCATGGGTTGCCGCAGGGCGGTGTTCCGAGTCGGCAGCGATTGACCTCCTGTTCGATGCATCTTCGACTCCCCCCATGAACGTGCGTTCTTGATTCGAAGAATCATTCTCATAACCATCTTCCCAGAATTCCGGCTCAGACGGGGATGGCGGATCCCGGCCTGGTAC
>Ga0209006_10004431_pt1 | contig 12734 bp, 22 predicted proteins | sample JacPin_JW_Ref_O2_FD_188567 | JGI IMG/M metagenome (GOLD analysis project Ga0209006, IMG submission 188567) | Forest soil microbial communities from Algoma, Ontario, Canada - Jack Pine, Ontario site 1_JW_Ref_O2 (SPAdes) (version 2) | ecosystem: Environmental > Terrestrial > Soil > Boreal...
CCTAGGCTCGCCCTTGGCCCTGGCTAGGTAAGTGTTTGGATGTGTTAGCGACGGTTTGATGCCTGATGCCGTACCACCGTACCAGTCTAGTGTCTCGCGTACCAAAATGTATTATGGCAACGATGACATCATCCCTACGACGTCCCCGCTTGTAGCCCTGGCTAGTGGCCACGCTCTAGTGCTGCAACGCCTAAGAGGCCAGGGCCGAGGTGCGGAATTTATTTCTGATATGGCATTCAAGTTCTGATGGCCGCTGCAGGGACAGCGCCCCATAAAAGCCAAGGCCTGAAGGACTATGTCTAAGCAAGTCAGCTTTTCTACCCACTGCGCATTCATTCGCCATGAAAAATCTTGAGCATATTTCACCTTTGTTCACCCCAGCCCATTACCCTTCTCCGTGCATTTGTGTCAAAATCGAGAAGATCCGCACCGTCACGGAGGTCTTGGCGGAACTTGTATTCCATCGAGAACAAGTCAGCAGTTTGGAATCCGAACTGGTCGAGAAATGCCAGAGTCTTGGCTCCCAACTTGAATATCCATCTGTGGTGAGTACGACATCATATTGGACGAGGTGGACTACCGTCTGACCCCTTCCCCTAAAGTGTCCAACCAGCATCGAGTCTTTTGATGCCAAATTGCAACAGCAGTCCCCATCTTCGCCGACGGAATATTATCTTTACAATCGCAAGAGGCGACTGAGTAGACAGACCGGGAGCCATGGACTAGGGTACTCTGATAGTGATGAAGCTTCATGTTGCATCTAGTATGAGTTGACAAAATCCATGGTGAAAGCTAAAAGCTATAATTTTATTCACATATCAGATTGCAGAAAAAGTAGTAATACCGGCATCCTGACATTGATCAATCTGTTAAGTATTTACTCTCGTGATAGACGGCCCAGTCGTTACTCGAGAATGTCTGCTTGTTGGGCAGATGTTTGCTGACATTGGACCTGATCCACGGAGCACGCCATGTGCACCACGATTCCTGACGAGGAGAACGCGCGCGTTCCTCCGCATACCTCCCGATTTGAGAATCATTGACGACAGGGGCGCCTTCACCCGTCGGGACTTTTGAGCTCTCGTTAGCCCATTGGGAGATGTTTGCCTCCCAATCAGACCCACATTCCTCCATACCGTCTGGATATACAATGGATATTTCGCCGCCGATGGTATTGCACAAGTTCGCGGCATTGTCAATCGGAGAAAACAACGGGAGGGAATGCCCGACATTCGCGCTGCCTTGAGGTCCACCGTCAAATCGGTGACTCTTCTGGCCAGGTTTGCGAGTGTTTCTGGAGGGGTAACGACGGGTATTATCATCATGGCTGCCTCCTCCCGAACCCAACGAGGGGTCGAGATTGAGCCTAGTGTCACGGTGGAAGCTTCTAGGAGCAGGCTTGCTTGTCCAAGAGGTGTAGATGTATGAAACTTTGTTCAAGAGCATAAGGGCACTCAACAGCTCAATCCCCAGTACCGCGGCTGCAGTAAATGAAAGAGCAGTCAAGTCCATCGTCGCCAGCTTCTTTCCCGAGTTCCAGAGGACAAAGTGCGGATGTACGTGGGATGAAAGTGGGCCGATCGATTCAAAAGGGAAATGGTGGCTTGCGTATTTGGGTTTGGCCGCGCCCACCATGGAGATGTCGGTCTCATTGGGTGCCTCAAAGTTGTCAGGCTCGCGACGAAAAATGACCAGACTCTGTAGTTCAGGTCCCGGCAGCAGGCGATATTCAAACGTATTTTCCGAACCGTACAACTACAACCAACGTGAGTGGCAGAGAAAGAGTAATGAAAAAGGCGACAAACAGCTTTGATCTCGTCTAGTTGCTTATCGGGATCATTGTACGTCTGGACCCTTTCATATATTTTGTCCACGATCACTGAATCCGGGACGAGAAGCCAGTTGTTTGCGTCGAATGCGAGATGAAGGTCTGATCGAACTGGATTGAGAGGTCAGCCAACGTGACTGGTAAATATTTAACCAGACGTACGATAGAAGAGATTCCGCGACGAATCTACATTGAGCGATAGGTGTGGTAAACCCCAATGCCATTCTAACTGAGTGAGCTAAAACGACCCTAGTCATCATGACTGATCTGAAGTACAGTAGACCATTGACACTGACTTGTGGGGGCTTGGTAGCCTGGGCAAGAAGATGGCACGCCTGTATTGCCACGGTAGGTATTCGTTCACGAGTGAGAAGACAACGTCCTCCGTTTGGATCCACGGCAAGGGCAGCTGATTTCTGGCTAGAAGCTGTACTGGACCCTTGCATTCGTCTGATCTTGGGCGTGGTGTTCTGCATGTCTCCGAGGATCGCCGCCGGGCTTGCATCTGGGTTATATAGCTCGTTACTCTCTCCAGAGTCGGTGCTATGCTCTTCTGAAGAAGTTTGTTCATCCATGTTGGTGACAAGAGTACTAAGTAGTGTCTCACCTCTTATTTAGTGAAATCGATTTCACCTTGCATTCTCACGATCCGGGTAGTTACGGATCAACGGGTACATCGTTGCAGCCCATGTTCACCATGACATTCAAATCGGACTTCGTTGAGACAAGTCCTTGAACGATGAACCTCAGGGTCATATGTTTCCTACCACTGTTCCTCCTTATGCTGTTTATCTGCGGTTCTCCATGCAACCGCAACTTTATGGGACGATTTGCGCTTGTCCAGCACCAAGCAAAGTGCTCCATTCACCAGAGAATCCAAGAATTAGCGGTCACCCAACGGAAGGAAGTGATATTGAAGCGCAAGAGATCTCGTAGTGAGGCAGGAAACAAGGTTCCCCAGAAGAAAGTGAAAGTCCATTTACCAGAGCCATCTCCGGTCAGTCCTGAAGTCAGTGCCATCTGCGACATCCCTTGAGTCATCTAGTCTAGGCTTCGGCATCAGGATCACCCCAAGGATTGTCACTTTCAACCTTATCGACCCCAGCCAATCAACCTCAAGATCCGGAACACGTTCAATACGGTCCCCCACCGCCTGTTCTCACACCGTCTGGAAGACCTCAGCGTCAGCACCGACTTCCAGCTAGATTTCGTGACACCATTCCTGAAGGCCCGGCTCCTGTTGAACCGCCGAGACCGCCACCACCACCGCTTATTCGAAGGGTCATACTCCATGTTAAGGACGTCATTTGTACCAGTACGAACGCCTTTGGGCTGTTTCGTGAATACCCAAACCGGCCCTCTTATGATCCTGATGCTTGTGTTCCTCTCGATGATCTATCTGACATTCCACGGCCATCCAAAATTGGCCCCGCTTCCTCCGATCCAGCCACTGCCCCACCTTGGCCGTTCGCTAACATGACCATATACCGCCTGATGGAGTGGATGAATACCGGAAGTCATTTGAAGTCCGCCAGTGAGGTGACTCGGTTAGCTGACGAAGTTTTAACAAGTCCAGATTTCTGTGCGGGCGACCTTAAAGATTTCAATGCACAGAGACAGAACGAACGATTCGATCGGTCGAAGGTGGGAACAGACAAGGACGTTTTCGCGCAGGATTCTTGGCGGCAGGTAGACATAGACATCATCATTCCATCCGGCACCGGGAACCCCTCTGGGGATGGTCACCCTTTTACAGTGTCAGGATTTCGATATCGACGACTCCTAGATGTAATCAAATCTGCGTTCTCAGAACTTACTGCACTCAAATTCCATCTCAGTCCCTTCAAGCAATTCGTTCGACTGCCCGATGGGACACCGATGCGAGTGCATGGGGAGGTTTTCACATCTGACGCCTACCTGAATGCATGCGATGACCTGAGGAAACAACCATCTGAACCTGGCTGTAGATTGGAGAAGGTTGTGGCGGCCCTCATGTTTTTCTCGGACTCCACTCATCTCACTAACTTCGGAACCGCCAAGGCCTGGCCGATCTATATGTCGTTCGGGAACTTATCGAAATATCTGCGCGCGAAACCAGGTTCAGGTGCATATCATCACGTAGCATTCATTCCTTCGGTTCGATCTCTTGACTGATAATCATATCTGCTCGAATGTTGACTTGATCTAAAGCTCCCAGGGCGTATCCGCGAGTTCCTAGCTGGCCTCGCCGATCACTCGTCCAGTCACAAGGCAGATCTGCTCGCTCACTGCCGGCGGGAACTTATGCATGGTGTCTGGAGACATTTGATGGACGACGACTTCATCGCAGCTTACAAGCACGGTTTGGTGATACAGTGCGCAGATGGCGTCATGCGTCGGATATACCCCCGCATTTTTATTTACTCTGCAGACTACCCTGAAAAGTGGGTTTCCTAAATGCTGATCCGTCCTCCATGATGCTGATACCATTTGATCAGGGTGCTTCTTGCAACCATCCATAGAGGGCTTTGTCTTTGTCCTAGATGCCTGACACTGACGGCGAAGATGGATGGTCTTGGCACGGCTTTTGACCGGAAGAGCCGTGTTTCGATGGTGAGAACGTATGCTATCGATAGCATTCGCCGCGCACGCGATTTCATTTACAAGCTTGGGAGGACGATCAAAAGCGTGGCTGTCAAGGCTGTTCTATCTTCTCATTCCTGGGTTCCTACTATTGTATGTCTATCTGGAATGTCTTTCATCATACAATTACAGACAGACAATAGAATTCATTTGCAGAAAAGTTAGGGCCATTGGGATTTGATCTATTTCCAGCTCTTGTCGTCGATCTTCTACACGAATTCGAACTTGGTGTTTGGAAGATGACATTTACTCATCTTATCCGGCTCCTCAATGCAGCATCTCCTGGTGGGGCTGCTGTGACACTGCTAAACTCAAGGTATTGGCCGACAAACATGCTTCTACTGATGTTGCTATTCACTTTTTTCCACTCCAGATATCGCCAAATTTCTCCGTTTGGGCGCGACACGATCCGTCGGTTCCCTGACAACGCTTCGGAAATGAAAAGATTGGCTGCACGAAATTTCGAAGATCTTCTGCAAGTAGGTATTTGGTTGAACATAATCCTAATCCCAATTCAAAGTCTGACAATGTTTTAGTGCGCCATCCCGGTGTTTGAGAATCTTTTACCAGATCCTCACAATGAGATTGTTATGGCGCTGCTCTACCGCTTGGCACAATGGCATGCTTTAGCCAAATTACGCATGCACACTGAGTTCACACTCGGTGTTCTGGATGATGTGACAGGACAGCTGGGACAGGCTGCACGTAAATTCAAGTCCATCACTTGCAAGTCATTCGAGACCAATGAGCTAGCATCTGAGGCCCAACGGCGTTGCAAACGCAAGCAGCACAAGATGCAGGTGCCCAACACCAATCACCTAGCATCGACATTGGGTACCGATCGGAAGCCCTCGAAAGCGAAGAAAAAGAATTTCAATCTACGTACCTACAAATTCCACGCACTTGGCGACTACGTGAATTCCGTACGCATGTTTGGAACCACCGATTCATACTCAACCCAGATTGTGAGCGACCACCTTCCAGTTTGCTAGAACAATACACTTATGACATGCAGGGGGAGAGAGAGCACCGACGTGTAAAACGGTACTATGCTCGAACCAATAAGCGTCAGGCCATTCAACAAATCGTAAAGCTTGAACGGCGTGAAGCCCGTCTTCGACGTGCCAAGGCTATTGCCAAAGCTAACTCAGACCACTCCCATCACGTTGGTATTGCCGAAAGTGACCCTCTTCCATACACCATCGGTGAGATGCATCATCACATCTCAGAGAGCAGACATCATCCACTCGACCTCTTTTCTTTCTCCCGAAGATTCCCTGAAGATCCAGCAAGCAGGGTATGCTCAAATACTGAACTGTTTTGTACGCTAATACATACTGTGCTATGTAGAATTTTGTGCCGAAACTCAAAGATCATCTTCTTGGGCGATTACTTGGAATGGATTACGACGGAGATGAGCATCCATTTACTAATGCCGATAGAAACAGCATCATCATTGTCGACAACCAAGTATTTTGCGCCAAGGTCCTCCGAATCAATTATACGACCTATGATGTTCGTCGTGATCAAGATTCGATGAATCCTCGTACTCTCTGCGATGTCATGGTCCAATCCTGCGAGACTGAGAAGGATCACCACCCGTTTTGGTATGCACGGGTTTTAGGCGTCTTTCACGCTCGAGTTCTCCATGTAGGTCCTCGGTCCCAAAATAAATCTGTTCAGACGATGGAATTTCTTTGGGTGAGGTGGTTCGGATTATCACAGGAATATCGCACTGCAAAATCGAAAACCACACGTCTCCCACAGATCGGCTTCGTTCCTGATTCAGATCCCTCAGCTTTTGGGTTCCTGGATCCGTCCCTTGTCATACGGGGCTGCCATTTAGTCCCAGCCTTCGCACATGGACGCACTTCGGAGCTACTCAGGGCTGTAAACACGGTTGCAAGACCCGTCGGAGAAACTGATGATTGGACGTATTTTTATGTCATGATGTATGTCCTACTCATGGGTTGATAAATGGTGGCTCACACGTGTAAAGATTTGTAGACAGGGATATGTATATGCGTTACCTCGGTGGGGGGATAGGTCACAGTCTCTCAACAGCTCACCAGCCGGACGACATTGGGCATCTTGTTGAAGAGTCAGAAGCGGACGATACAACTAACGATAGGGACGCTGGGGGCGATGATGAAGACGACAACGATGGCGATGATACAAGTGATGATGATAGCGAAGAGGATAGTGAAGAGGATGATGAAGATGGAGAAGAGATTGATTCCGACCTTGGCCCGGAAGATGGTGAAGACTGTTATCAGGTCTCTGATGATGACGGGTTTGCAGACTTATAGGACGGCAGAGTACATACATAGTTTGACACGACGGCGCTTGCTGGCTACACTGTTGTATTCGATACAGAATGTATGAGAAGCAACGACAACAGGCGGCAAGCAAGGGATGAACTAAGAAGTGTTTGAGGAAACCTGAAGGAAAGGGAAAAATCCTGTGCTAATAGTGGTATCCGATACTATGATCTTCTGCCGAGTGTTCAGCGTCGGAAAGATCAGATTGCTCCTCCTCGGAGGCGTCAGAGGTGTGTCCGAAAAGTGGAATAGGGAAATGGGTAAGACGAGTTGGTTTGAACTTATAGTTGTCCTCGCTATTCGAATCCGAATCATGCAGGACTTCTCGAGCCGAAAGCATCTCCCACACTTCCTTGACTTGTTGTGTCGCTTCATTTAACTTGAATCCAGCTTCTTCGACAGCATCTCGCATTGCGTTCAGGTGCAGCTCAGCCTCCTTGAGCCGCTCACGAGCGCACATTTCTTCAGCCAAGAGGGTCGCACGAACCGCCTTAGCAACGTTCAGTGCCTGGCGCACTTTGTACCGATCACTACGAGAGTCTTCGACTTCAGAGCGCAAGGCTTCTCGGACGATTTCCCACTCTTCAAGACGTCTGAGAGCAGCTCTTTCCGAGGCAAAATTTGATACCCTGGCAGCCCGAGCCAGGACTACAGCTTGCCTGGCTTTGTAGTGTTCGACTAGGAGTGAGTTTGGTGAGCTATATCGCCGGGTAGAAGAGGTGTCTCGATGGCGTGCGGATCCCTTAGCAAGAAAGTGGACCTTAGTGAGTGTGATAATACATCGTCGGAATGGCAGGACGTACTACAGTTGACTCCCTCAGTGCTTTTCTAATAACCTCTGAAGACTGAGAGGAACGACGGGCCATGTTACTCTTCAATGCGCCCAATGGATTGCAGAACACAGGCGCACCGCACGCCGTGGAATTGCAAGCGGTTTCCATGCTGTCGCTTTCAAGAGTTTGGGTTGCAAGAATTTGAATTTGGACAAATATTCATGATTTACATAATCACTCGTCACCGACTCTGAACTGCGAAGTAAAATGCCGAGCCGATCATGGCTACTAATGTGGCATGGGTTGTAGCCCCCAATGTCAAGTCACGCTTGATAGGAATCGAAACTACATAAGTAGATCGCCAGCTTCATTGTTGCTCTTTAACTGAGTTTCATTCATGTCTAGGACCCAAAAATGGGGAGTCCTCCATCCGCGTTCCCTCCGTCGCCGCTTTCGAGACCACGTTGCCTCTTGCACAGAACCTTTAGGGTTGTCGCAGTTTATCGCATCTGAAATATCCAAAATCACGAGTGATTGTTCTAGCGACGGACAACGGCTGACCCTCGAGGAGGACGGATTCCACCCAGAATGGTTGTTCGAGTCTAGTGATCGAAAGGAACTGCGTTCGTGGGTCTATAATATGTTTTCGGACATGGTAGGTTTATAAGAGCATACGAAGAGGTCTTACTCATCATCCCGCATTTACAGGGCGAAGCCGTTGATCGAACTTGCGCTGTAGGAAACATCACCTTCCTTATCCATGGTGAACGTCCTCCCAAGGCGAACGGACATACGTTCAATCAAAACATGACAATGTTTATATCCACAAGCCTCCAATTGAATCCCGAAGTCACTCGAGCTCTGAGCCAAATGCGAGACATATTCACGAACGACATAGCCTTGCCATTTTGCGCTGATTGGACTAGGCGTGCCGTCCGCAGTGGTTACTTGAGCGCTAATGCGCTTACCTCGTTCTCCAGTCCCGCTCGTTTCCCTCGTCAGGTTGTCCCCCCTCCTTCGCGCTCCTTAAATCCTCTTCCCTTGACACCCAGCCGGTCAGCCCGTCAACGTCACGTTGGCACCTCCTCCACCCCCACGTCGACTTTGTACGCCCAGGGCAATGCTGGATTCACGCTCTCGGATGCGGGAAGCACCTCAACCTGGCGAGATGGGCCTTCATTCGGTTCGGTAACGGATGTTTCCATCTCACCGGACATCGAAGATTTCTTGGTCGCAATTGGGAAAGACAGTTCGGCGAACCGCATTGCATTGCAATGTGTCTACAACTTCACAGGGAAAGCATTTTGGGAGTCAGCTGTCGCGGAAATATTGTTCTTGAATGCGGGGACAGCAAAGGCTTTAGTTTTTCTGATGAATGACGCTTGAACTACGGAATTTCGTTACTCAGCATGTATATACCCGTTATAAGGCAGTAGGAAGATTTTTTGTCACCATCTCCAACTTCCCAACACCAGTTTAACGCAAGAAGTTACGCCACGATGACTTCCCAACCATATAGGTTACATTTAGGGTGTTTGCGGGCTTAGGGCTACATGTTAGGGCTACATGTTAGGGCTACAATGTAGCACAACTGGTTATATCAATGCCGGTGAGGTAAATCATAAACCCGTTTACTCTAAAATGCCCATCATCACCTCTAGTCCCGACGACGACACAAACGCTGCCGGTCAACTGCGTATCATTGCGAACCTCAAGGATGAGATCAACAAGTTGAAGGGCGATGCACCTACCCGAGTGTCGTAGGTGTACTTTGGCTGAACTACTGTGATTGTTGCTCATCACCTTTGCAGAGAAGCCAAGCTGCAAGCCCACATGGGTCGCAGCATTCGGAGACTAGTATCTTTGTTTGACACCTTAGGAGCACTGGTGGCCGAGAACGACAGGCGCTCTATTGCCGAAGAAGACGGATCTGACGACGAAAGTACAAATGAGTCGTCTCGTCTAGCTTTTATCTTGCCATCGCGGTTCCTGACACTTCAGTAGGCAGGACCGCCTTTACCGAGGATTCAAAGAACTCATTCGATTTGTTCCTCTCGTTAAAACAGTTTTAGACGGGTGCGATTTGGAAAAACAACATTTTCTTCTTAAAAACGTATGTTCTTTGATCTGGCGAATGCTTGTTTGTTGATTATTTCAAAGCTGCGTAAAGGGGCAGAGGGTGCTCGTGGGGATGACACCGGAAACTTAAAGCCTGCTGTGGTCCGATGGGTGGCCGAACTCTTTCACTCCGCTGAGGGTCCTCAACCGCTGGCTTTGGAGCCCACTATCAAGTACGACCGTGGGTTTGTGCATCACGACACGGGTCGCCTGTTGTGCCCAAGTGAACACGACTGGTCCAAGGAGGAGTAAGCGTCTGCCACATTTATTTGTTCCTCCCACTAGTAAGTGTTACTTTCAGAGTGCGAAGGAATATTCGTGACGGCCATGCGGACTTTATGGTAACCGCTCAATCATGGCCTATCTTCCTATACGAGAATTTTCAGGTCGACCCCGAGGACTTCGAGAAGGGCCTTTTTAAAAGTTCTTTACTATTAAAAGTGGGTCCTGGCGCGATGCTTTTTACCAGTTCCACTAACAGTCGAGGCTCGTCAGGCTTTTCTATATATCTTCACGTCCCCGTCATCGTCATCAAAGGCTGGCGTAGAGAACGATGAGCCTCATCTGGATAGCTCTCGGCCTAGCAAAAGGAGGAAAGGCGATGTTTCCACGCGGGCCAACGTTGCGGCACTTTGCAACCTACACTCTGTCACTCCACGTTCCATCGCCTATATCACAACCCAGGTAAGCCGCACAGCGCCATCTCGTTGTCTCTTGTTTATTTTCGATAACAGCTTCGGTTCGCGCTGTCTTCCTCTGGTTCATGGACCGAACATGAAAATGACTTCAATTACGCTGAATTCTACAATGCCATTGTAGACTATTTCGAGGTCGTTCCAGGGCCCGCTGCGCAGGCGCGTATAGATGAACTGCTCCGATGGTGGACTCGGTGAGCTCCTCCCATGACGCTGTTACGCATGTACTAAGTTTTGTAGCAAGGTATTCGGTCGACCAGAGAGGTCTCGCATTCAAAATGGGGGCCCGTCCATCACTTCTATGTCCAGAATGGCTAAGCAACGAGCCGCGAGGGAACTGGGCATGAGGGAATGAGGTTTCCGCATCGTTGTCATTTTGTTGGGATTGGTCAAATTTGCAATCTTGTCGCGTATCGTCATTATCTAGCAATTTATACATCTGCTAACAATTGGCATTTGTGATGAGTTTGATAAACCGTCGTCGAGGTCGTGTCAATGTCCCGAGGCTGAGCTGAAGGTTGGAATTCAGAATGTCTAAGAAATCGCCAGGGTAAGGTAAATTTTACGGAATTTCTACTGTCCTTGAAAGTGACGACATGATCTCAAGCCCGAAAATCATATCAAACAAGCGGGAAGTCGACCTTCCTTCCCGTTTCTGTCATCTTCTGGCATAGATCAAGGAACCACGAATGCACTGCGGTTCGGCAACGTGTGAGCAATGGCGACAAAGATTAGAGCTTGGGCGAATCACCCACAACATCGTCAAAAACCGTCAGAACTGTTGGCGCTACCGCGCAGTGCAAATTTGTTACCGGGTAACGAAACTGAACGACTTTCGCATGTTTCTGCGGGCGCGTCACAATGGTTCAGTTTACGAAAAAGTCTGTAACTTTGCCAATCAAAATGTTTTACTAGGGATTCGGAATAATTGACCTATTCACTCTCCTTCGCCAAATGAGGCCGTAAGGGAACCATGCTGGCGGACGTGCCTATCTGCGCGGGCAGGGAAGGTTTGTGCATAACCACAATTGCGACGCCGATTTGGCGAGTCGAGTATCATTGCATACCTGGTAGACCACGGAAGGAATGATGACCTGCCAGATGCTTGGTCCTTGTGGTATCGTTTGGTAAAGCCTATACCTTGCATGGCCATTGCTAGAGTACAGCACTTTGCTGACTTTTAGGAACGGGGGAGTATCGTTGTATGTCAAGATAATATCTTACCAAGGCAACCATAATATTTTCGCTTATTTTATACATTCCCCCCTTGACATGGCCGTATAAAGGCGTTATCACAATCCTCCCGTTTTAGTGATGCAATCTGCGGACCTACGTTGCCCAACAACTGCAAACAACCTCCTTAAGAATTTATGACGGGAAAAGGCAAAATCGCGGACGTCAAGGTCCTCAAGGGCCAAGAAGGTGAATATTACTTGGCCATTTTGAGCTACGGATTTTGACCCAGGCTTGTGTGGTATTGGCAGCGGAAGACAAAGTCCTCGAATATGTGATAAGGGTCAGTACACATTCACAAGCGCGAATTACTCTCACCTTCTGTCAATCGTCAATACGAACAGATGAATCGCCCATTCGGCGCTGTAGATGTCGCTGCTAATCTCAGAGGCGCAGTCCCAAAAACTGCAACTCAGAAAATACTCGTCGCGCTCGCGGAGAAGGGTAAGCTCGTCCAGAAAGCGTACGGTATGTGACCGTTGGTTTGTATTTTCGTAGGGACTTTTGTAATCTTACACACGACATTTTCTTCCTTACTCATTCACGTCCATTCTCATCTTGCAGGCAAGACCACTCTTTTTGTAGCCAATCAAGCAAACATCGACGTAATGCCCGCGGAAAAGCTTGCTGCTATCGAAGCCGAACAGAAATCTCTGGCAGAGGAGAACAATCTCCGTGAAGCGCAGGTCAAAGCTCTATCCATGGGTTTGTGAATGCGATTGTTCTCATAACCAATCCTCATCTTTTTTTCGTCACGTCACTAGAGCTGGGGAAAATGAAATCGAGCCCCACCGACACGGAGCTGCACGATCGAATCACAGAAACACTCACGGCCGTAATATCATTGACATCGCTGACCCTCAAATCGGCTAAGCTAAAATTTTCCTCCTTTTTATTATTTATTTTTGAGCTTCGAAGATCGAGACCGCGACGTGCGGCGCCTGGAGGGCATTGCCCAGACCGGCGACCGGTTCGGGTTTCAGCGTGGTGAACCGGAAGCGTCCGGCCGGGTCGGTACGAGAGCGGCCGAAGCCGGGAAAGATGTCGGTCGCTGCCGGACTTGCCTGCCAGATTTCGATCGCCGCATCGGCGACCGGCTGGCCACCGCCATCCGTGACGACACCGGTCAGGACGAGTTTTTCCC
>Ga0209006_10004432_pt1 | contig 12734 bp, 9 predicted proteins | sample JacPin_JW_Ref_O2_FD_188567 | JGI IMG/M metagenome (GOLD analysis project Ga0209006, IMG submission 188567) | Forest soil microbial communities from Algoma, Ontario, Canada - Jack Pine, Ontario site 1_JW_Ref_O2 (SPAdes) (version 2) | ecosystem: Environmental > Terrestrial > Soil > Boreal...
GGCGCGGCGGTGCGCCGCCGCCACCACGCCGCCACGGGTGGGGATGACAACCTTGCGAGTGATCTGGGTGCGGGAGAAGTTGTCCATGGCAAATCAAGCAGGGCAACGACGCGGCGATAGCAGCGTTTCAGGACAGGGTGAGAAAGACCGCCGGGTTCACGTTCGTCCCTGAGCCGCTTGCAATGACGAGCAGCAAGGGCGCCGTTGTGTATTACCTCATCTTCGCATCGCAGAAGCCAATAGTGAAGAAGATCATCGAAGATATTTTTGGAAAGTACCGCGCTCGGCGGAAGATGGCTTGCGCGCTCGCGCAGCACATCACGCCCTCGTCGACGAGCGCGTCGCATGAGTGGTTCTACGCATGCGAACGCGGCGAGATGTCGAGATGGCTAACGGCTTTTTAGCGAACGTATCGTTAAGCTTGAAAACGCCGCAAGGAGATAGCCTCAAATGATGTCCGTCAGAACATTCTTTCTGGCTTGCCTGTCGGCGATCGCCGCCGCTGCCTTGCTTGCTTCGTTCCTTCTCATTCAAACGCAATGGGACAGCTGGTCGCGAGCCACCGATGCCGGAGCGCTGGCGAGCGTACTGCACGACGCACTCAAGGCGAGCGAGCTGACCGGTCTCGAGCGGGGTACCTACAACGTCGCCCTGCTTGCCGACGCGCCGATGACGAATCCCGCGGACAAGCAGGAGCAGGCGAAACGCAAAGCCGCTCTCGACGAGGCGCTGACGGCGACGCGAGCCGGCCTCGTGAGCGCTCCCGTGCCCCACCGGGAAGAGGTATTGGCCGAGTTCGACCGCCTGGTCGGCGATCTGGCACATCTGCGCAGCGAGGTCGCGGTGGCGCTCCCGCTGCCAAAGGACGGCCGTGCGGCGCTAAACAAATCGTATTACGGTCGCATGGTTGCCTTCATTGCAGGCCTCGCTCGGATCGTCGATAGTATCCAGGGAGCGACGAGCGCAGCCCAGCCGCAGGTCGGCGCCCTCACCAGCATCGGCCAGCTCGCCTGGGACATGCGGTATTTTGGCGGCGTGCGCGTCAACACTTTTGTCCGCATCATCATCAGCGGAAAGCTGCCGGCCAGCGACGTCATGGAGGCCACCGCCGAGTATACCGGCGAGCTCAACCACGCCTGGACGGAGCTGCAAGCCCTCGCCAGCCAAACGGGCGAATCGCCGCGCTTGGCGCAGGCGATGGAGACGGTCAAGAAGCAGTTTTTCCCGGAGATCGACCGCTTGAATCAAAGCGTCCTCGCGGCGGCACGGGACGGAGCTGCAAACAAGCTGTCGGCCGAGAAGATACGCGACCAGATGGTCGTCATTCTCAATACGTCGCTCGTGGTGCGCGAGGCGGCATTCGAGGAGGCGGCCGATCGGGCCGCCGGCAGCCGGCGGACCGCCGGGCTTGCGCTTGCCGGCGGCGCGCTCCTCGTCCTCGTGCTCGTGATCAGCGTCGTCGGCGTCGGCATGATCTTCGGGCGCCGCGTGGTGACCCCGCTCGGACAGATGACGGAGGCCATCGCGCGCCTTGCCGACGGCGACCGCGAGGCGGCGGTGCCGGGCCGCGGCCGCGGCGACGAGATCGGCCGCATGGCCGCGGCGCTCGAGACGTTGCGGGCCAACGCCATCAAGGCCGCAGAGGCCGAGGCCGAGCGCCAAGTCGATCACGCCGCACAGGCGCAACGCGCCAAGGTGCTGGGCGAGCTCACCAGGAGCTTCGAGACCACGGTCGGGGCGCTCGTCCAGACGCTCTCGACCTCCTCGATCGCCTTGCGCGGGGCGGCCGAGTCGATGTCGGGCACGGCCGGTGAAAACGCCCGCCAGAGCGCCGCCGCGACCATGGCGATCGCGCAGACATCGGCCAACGTGCAGACCGTCGCCACCGCGTCGAACGAGCTGTCGGCCTCGATCAACGAGATCGGGCAGCAGGTGGCGCAATCCTCGCAGATCGCCGTGCAAGCCGTCGCGCAGGCCACCCGCACCAGCCAGTCGGTGGGCGCCCTGGCGCAGGCGGCGCAGAAGATCGGGGAGGTCGTCAACATGATCGAGGGCATCGCCGGCCAGACCAACCTGCTCGCGCTCAATGCGACGATCGAGGCCGCGCGTGCCGGCGAGGCTGGGCGAGGCTTCGCGGTGGTCGCCTCCGAGGTCAAGGCGCTGGCACAGCAGACCGCCCAGGCGACCCAGGACATCCAAGCTCAGGTCTCCGGAATTCAGGCCGCCACCACCGCGACGGTGACCGAGATCGGCAACATCGGCACGATCATCGGCCAGATCAACGACATCACCACGGCGATCGCCGGCGCCATCGAAGAGCAAGGCGCCGCGACGGGCGAGATCAACCGCAGTGTTCAACAGGCCTCGACCGGCACCCAGGACGTCGCCAGCAACGTGAACGGCGTGTCCGGCGCCGCCACCAAGACCGGCGCCGCCGCAAACGAGGTGCTCGGCTCCGCGACCGAGCTCTCCAGCCAGACCGAGCGCCTGCGGGGCGAGGTCGCGACGTTCATCGCCGCCGTGCGCGCAGCCTGAGGCGCGGCCCCGGAGAATTAGAGCAGGCGGAAAGGCGAAGCCCCTTCGCCTCCTACTCCGCCGCCTCGCGCGCAATCGCGGCCGGCTCGACCTTGGCGGCGCAGAACTTGAACTCCGGGATCTTCCCGAACGGATCGAGCGCCGGGTTGGTGAGCAGGTTCGCGGCCGCCTCGACGAAGGCGAACGGGATGAACACGACGCCGTCGGGCACCCCGTCGTCCTCGCGCGCCGAGAGATCGACCGTGCCGCGCCGCGTCGTAACCCGCACCATGTCGCCGGGCGCAATGCCGAGCCTGGCGAAAGTGCCGCGCGAGAGCGAACAGACGGCGGACGGCTCGAGCGCGTCGAGCACGGTGGAGCGGCGCGTCATGGCGCCGGTGTGCCAATGCTCGAGCTGGCGGCCGGTGGTGAGGATGAACGGATACTCGTGATCCGGCACCTCGTCGGGCGGCTGCAGCTTGGTGGCGACCAGCTTGGCGAAGCCGCCCGGCCGCGGGAAGCCCTTGTCGAACACCACGTCGCGGCCCGGCTTGTCGGGCGCGTCGGACGGATAGGTGACGGCGTGCTCGCGCTCGATGCGCTCCCACGAGATATTGGCGAGCGCGGGCATCATCGCCGCCATCTCGGTGTAGACCTCGCTCACATGCTTGTAGTTCCAGCCGCAGCCCATGCGGTTGGCGATATCCTGGATGATCCACAGATCCTGCCGCGTGTCGCCCGGCAACGGCAGCGCCTGACGACCGATCTGGACCTGCCGGTTGGTGTTGGTCACCGTACCGTCCTTCTCGGGCCAGCCGGAGGCGGGCAGCACCACGTCGGCATAGACGGCGGTCTCGGTCAGGAAGAGGTCCTGCACGACGAGATGCTCGAGATGCGCGAGCGCGACGCGTGCGTGATTGAGATCGGGATCGGACATCGCCGGGTTCTCGCCCTCGATGTACATGCCCTTGATCTCGCCGGCGTGGATCGCGTCCATGATCTCGACCACGGTCTTGCCGCGCTTGGGATCGAGCTTGACGCCCCACGCCTTCTCGTACTCGCCGCGGATCTCCGGGTTCTCGACCGACCGATAGTCGGGGAAGAACATCGGGATCAGCCCGGCGTCGGAGGCGCCCTGTACGTTGTTCTGGCCGCGCAGCGGATGCAGCCCGGTGCCGGGCCGGCCGACCTGGCCGGTGATCAGCGACAGCGCGATCAGGCAGCGCGCGTTGTCGGTGCCGTGGGTATGCTGCGACACGCCCATGCCCCAGAAGATGATGGCGCGCTCGGCGCGCGCATAGGCGCGCGCGACCTCGCGCAGCGTGGCGGCCTCGATGCCGCAGATCGGCGCCATCTCCTCCGGCGTGAAATCCTTGATGTTCTCCTTCCAGGCATCGAAGCCCTCGACATAGGTCTGGATGTACTGCTCGTCGTAGAGCTTCTCGGCCACGATGGTGTTGAGCATCGCGTTGAGCATGGCGACGTCGGCGCCATTCTTGAACTGCATCATGCGCCAGGCGTGGCGCTTGAGGGCCTGGCCACGCGGGTCCATGACGACCAGCTTGGCGCCGCGCTTGGCCGCCTGCTTGAAGAAGGTGGCGGCGACGGGATGATTCTCGGTCGGGTTGGCGCCGATCACGATAATGAGGTCGGAGTTCTTCACTTCGTTGAAGGTCGCCGTCACGGCGGCGGAGCCGACGCCTTCGAGCAGCGCCGCCACTGAGGAGGCGTGGCAGAGCCGCGTGCAGTGGTCGACATTGTTGGTGCCGAAGCCGGTGCGCACCAGCTTCTGAAAGAGGTAGGCCTCCTCGTTCGAGCCTTTGGCGGACCCGAAGCCGGCCAGCGCCTTCGGGCCGTCACGGTCGCGGATCTTCACCAAGCCGCCGGCGGCGCGGTCCAGCGCCTCCTCCCAGGTGGCCTCGCGGAAATGGGTCCACGGGTTCGACGGGTCGATGAGCTCGTGCGCCACCTTCGGCACGCCCTCTTTGCGCACCATCGGCTTCAAGAGACGCTGCGGATTGTGCACGTAGTCGAAGCCGAAGCGGCCCTTGACGCACAGGCGGTTCTGGTTGGCCGGGCCATCCTTCCCCGTCACCGCGACGATCTTGTCGTCCTTGATCTGGTAGGTGAGCTGGCAACCGACGCCGCAATAGGGGCACACGCTGTCGACGGTGCGATCGGGCTTGCCGGTGTAGACGTTGTTCTCGTCCACCATGGTTGCGGGCATCAGCGCGCCGGTCGGACATGCCTGCACGCACTCGCCGCAGGCGACGCAGGTCGAGGCGCCCATCGGATCGTCGAAGTCGAAGACGATCTTTTCCAGGTGGCCGCGGCCCGCCATGCCGATCACGTCGTTGACCTGCACCTCGCGGCAGGCGCGGACGCACAGATTGCATTGGATGCAGGCGTCGAGGTTGACCGCCATGGCGACGTGGCTGCGGTCGGGCGGCGGCACCGCCTCGGCCTCGCGCTTGGGAAAACGGCCAGCCTGCAGCTTCTGCCGCTTGACGATCTTCCACAGCTCGGAGTCCGGATCGTGCGCGACCTCGATGGCGGGCTGGTCGGTGAGGAGAAGCTCCGCCACCATCTGGCGCGCCGTCTTGGCGCGATCGGTCTGCGTCTTGACCTTCATGCCGGGCGACGGCGTGCGGATGCAACTCGCGGCGAGCACGCGCTCGCCCTCGATCTCCACCATGCAGACGCGGCAGTTGCCATCCGCCCGGTAGCCGGGCTTGGGCGTGTAGCAGAGGTGCGGCAGCTTGATGTCGAGGCGCCGCGCGGCACGGAAGATGGACTCGCCGTCGCGGATGTCGATCTCGCGGTCGTCGATGAAGAAGGTTCTTTGCTTCTCGCTCTCGCTCATGGTCCGATCCTATCGATCACCAACGGCCCAACGGCTTCGTGAGCTCGTCAGGAAAATATTTCAGGACGCATATTAGCGGATTGGAGGCCGCCTGGCCGAGCCCGCAAATCGAGGCGTCGCGCATGAGCTGGGAGAGCTCGTTGAGCAGGTCGACGTTCCACGGCCCCTGCGCCATCAGCTTGACGGCCTTCTCGGTGCCAACCCGGCAAGGCGTGCACTGGCCGCAGCTTTCGTCCTCGAAGAACTTCAGGAGGTTGAGCGCCACCGCCTTCATATCGTCCTTGTCGGACAGGATCACGACCGCGTGCGACCCGACGAAGCAGCCGTATTTCTCCAGGGTTCCGAAATCGAGCGGCAGGTCCCCCATCGCGGCCGGCAGGATGCCGCCGGAGGCGCCGCCCGGCAGATAGCCCTTGAAGGTCTCGCCGTCCGCCATGCCGCCGCAGAACTCGTCGATCAATTCGCGCATCGTGACGCCGGCCGGCGCGAGCTTCACGCCCGGGTTCTTGACGCGACCGGAGACCGAGAAGCTGCGAAAGCCCTTGCGCTCATGGCGGCCCTGCGAGGTCACCCACTCGGCGCCCTTCTCGACGATGTCGCGGATCCAGAACAGCGTCTCGACGTTCTGCTCGAGCGTCGGGCGGCCAAACAGGCCGACCTGCGCGACGTACGGCGGGCGATGGCGCGGCAGGCCGCGCTTGCCCTCGATCGACTCGATCATTGCCGACTCTTCGCCGCAGATGTAGGCGCCGGCCCCGCGGCGGACATGGATCTTGGTGTGCGGCGTGAGGCCAGCTTCCTCAGCCTTGGCGATCTCGTCGATCAGCATCAGCCGCACTTCGGGGTATTCGTCGCGGATGTAGAAATAAGTGTCGGGCGCCTCGACCACCCAGGCGGCGATCAGCATGCCCTCGATGAAGCGGTGCGGATCGCGCTCCAGGTAGTAGCGGTCCTTGAAGGTGCCGGGCTCGCCCTCGTCGCCGTTGACGGCAAACAGGCGCGGCGCCGGCTCGGCGCGCACCAGCGACCACTTGCGGCCGGTCGGGAAGCCTGCCCCGCCGAGGCCGCGCAGGCCGGCGTCGCTGACGATCTTGATGAGGTCGTCGCGCGTGCGCTTGCCGGCGAGACAATCGGCGAGCAGCGCGTAGCCGCCGTCCTGGCGGTAGGCATCGAAATCGGCGCCGGGCTTCCAGGCATGCGCGTGCGGATTCGACTTGACGGCAGCCGCCACCTTGTCGGGCGTCGCCGCAAACGTCTGCACGTGACCGACGGCGGCGACCGGCGCGCGATCACAGGCACCCACGCAGGGCGCGCGCACGACGCGCACGTCCTTGCCGAGGATCGCCGGAAGCCTCGCGAGCAGCGTCTCGGCGCCCGCCATGGCACAGGAGAGGCTGTCGCACACACGCACCGTCACGGCGGGGGGCGGCGGGCCGTCTTTCACGACGTCGAAATGCGAATAGAAGGTCGCGACCTCGTAGACCTCGGTCTGCGCGAGCTTCATCTCGTAGGCGAGCGCGGCGAGATGGGCGGCCGAGAGATGCCCGTAGTAGTCCTGGATGAGATGGAGATGCTCGATCAGCAGGTCGTGGCGGCGCGGGCGGTCGGTGAGGATTGCCTGCACCTCTTCGAGGGCTGTCGGATCGACCTGGCGGCCCTTCGGAGTCCGGCGGGGCCGCCGCCGGCCTTCCGGCGGTTTGGCAATTGTCTCGGTATTTGAATGAGTTGTGGTTGACATACGCTAGACTTACGCCTTCGACGAGCGGGTACAATCCCCCAATCGCTATCCCATGATTGAAAATTTCTATTAAACCGACTATGCCCGCCGCACAAGCATATCCGGCGCAGACCGCAAGGCACGTGTGATCGACAAGCTCGAATTCCTGATGGCGCTGGCGCGCGAACGTCATTTCGGCCGTGCCGCCGAGACCTGCGGCGTGACGCAGCCGACGCTGTCGGCCGGGGTCAAGCAGCTCGAGGAGACGTTCGGGGTCCTCCTGGTCAACCGCGGTTCCCGCTTCCAGGATTTTACCCCAGAGGGCGAACGCGTGCTCGACTGGGCGCGCCGCATCGTCGGCGACACCCGCGCCATGCGCCAGGAGATCCACGCGCTCAAGCACGGGCTCGCCGGACGCCTGCGGCTTGCCGCCATCCCGACCGCGCTCGCCATGGTCGAGCCGCTGACCACGCCCTACCGGGCGCGCCATCCCGACGTGCAGTTCACCATCCTGTCGCGCACCTCGATGGAGATCCTGACGCTCCTGGAAAACCTCGAGATCGACGCCGGCCTCACCTATCTCGACAACGAGCCGCTCGGCCGCGTCACCACCGTGCCGCTCTATCGCGAGCGCTATCGGCTGCTCACCGCCGCCGACAACGACCTCGGCGACCGCGACGAGGTGACCTGGGCCGAGGTCGCGCAAGTTCCCCTCTGCCTGCTCACCCCCGACATGCAGAACCGCCGGATCATCGAAAGGCTGCTGCGCGACACCGGAGTAGAGCCGAACATCACGCTCGAATCGGATTCGATGATCCTGCTCTACTCGCACGTGCGCACCGGCCGGTGGGCGACCGTCATGCCGGCGCGGCTCGCGGCGACGCTCGGACTGACCGACGTGCTGCGCTCGATCCCGATCGTCGCGCCCGAATCGACGCACGCCATCGGCCTCGTCCTGCCGGCGCGCGAGCCGATGACGCCGCTCAACGCCGCGCTGATGGTCGAGGCGCGACGTGTTGCCGCAACGATCGGCGATTGAGTGCGCGCACCCGACGCGCATTGCCATCATCGGCGAAGGTCTGATTGCAAGCATGCGTGCGAGCGCGATTTCGCGCTGATTTGCCGCGGACGTCGCTTCTTTTTCACCGCATGAAGACACGGAAACGGGGTTCTGTGCAGCTCGCATAGGGCTTCGCTATGGCGAAATTCAAGATTCCTATCGGCCCATAGGAATTCCTTTATTGATTCGAGAAATACCCGTCCGCACAGTGCACTTATCAGACGGGGCGCGGGGGCGCTCTTCCGCGGTCTGACAAAAACGAAAAATCCATAAAACCCCCAACGGGAGGATTGCGCGATGTCGTTTCTCGACCGCAGCCATACGGTCGCCGGCCCCGGCTTCAGCCGATGGCTGGTGCCACCAGCCGCCCTGTGCGTGCACCTGTGCATCGGCCAGGCCTATGCGTTCAGCGTGTTCAACCTGCCGATGACGAAGCTTCTCGGCATCTCGCAGTCGGCGCCGGACGACTGGAAGCTCACCGACCTCGGCTGGATCTTCTCCATCGCCATCTTCTGTCTCGGCTTCTCGGCCGCGATCTTCGGCCGCTGGGTCGAGGAGGGCGGACCGCGCCGGGCGATGTTCACCGCAGCCCTGTGCTGGGCGGGCGGCTTCCTAATCTCGGCGGCCGGCGTCTACATTCACAGCATCTGGGCGATCTATATCGGCTACGGCGTCGTCGGCGGCATCGCGCTCGGCATCGGCTATATCTCGCCGGTCTCAACGCTGATCAAATGGTTCCCCGATCGTCCTGGCATGGCGACCGGAATGGCGATCATGGGCTTCGGCGGCGGTGCCTTCATCGCCTCGCCGCTCACCAACACGCTGATCAACAAGTTCTCGACCCCGACCCACGTCGGGGTCGCCGAGACATTCCTGGTGCTGGGGGCGGTCTATTTCGTCTTCATGATGGTCGGCGCAGTCACCGTGCGCGTTCCGGCGCCGGGCTGGAAGCCGGAAGGCTACGTGCCGCCGGTCGAAGCGCAGAAGCTCATCACCAAGAGCGACGTCTTTGTCTATGATGCGCTCAAGACGCCGCAGTTCTGGCTGATCTGGATGGTGCTGTGCATCAACGTGACCGCCGGCATCGGCGTGCTCGGCCAAGCCTCGGCGATGAGCCAGGAGATGTTCCCCGGCAAGATCACGGCAACCGCGGCAGCCGGCTTCGTCGGATTGGCCAGCCTGTTCAACATGGGCGGCCGCTTCGTCTGGGCCTCCATATCGGATTATATCGGCCGCAAGAACACCTACTTCGTGTTCATGGTGCTCGGCGGCCTGCTCTACGCGGCGATCCCCTATACGGGCCAGATCGGCAGCGTCGTCGCCTTCGTGCTGTGCTTCCTTGTGATCTTCAGCATGTATGGCGGCGGCTTCGCGACCGTGCCGGCCTATCTCAAGGACATGTTCGGCACGCGCTATGTCGGCGCGATCCACGGCCTCCTGATCACGGCATGGTCGATGGCCGGCATCTTCGGGCCGGTGCTGGTGAACTACATCCGCCAGTACAACGTCGCACACGGCGTCGACAAGGCGCACGCCTATGATCTCACGATGCACATCATGGCCGGCCTGTTCATCATCGGCTTCATCTGCAACGCCCTCATCAAGGCGGTGCACCACCGCTTCCACATGAAGCCCGACCACGAGGTCGAGCTTGCCCAGATGGACGTCGGCGCCGTCAGTGAACCGGCTGGCGCCTAGAGAAAAGAAAGGGAACGACCATGACTGACAATACGCAACAAGACGGCCTGATGCCGGTGAAGTTGGTGCTGGCGTGGCTCTTCGTCGGCATTCCGCTCGCCTGGGGCGTGTACCAGACGCTCAGTAACGCGATGAAGCTCTTCCAATAAGAAGAGCCGCAACCACGGGCGCCGCTTGCCTCGCCGACGCGGCGGAAGCGGCGCTTTCCTTTGCCCCGGCTGACCCGGTGAAGGACGGCGAGCGCAAATGACCTGGAAGCTGCTCCACGGCGCGGTGCAGGACCGGCCGCGCAAGGTCATCCACGTCGTGCGCGTGGTGGACCAGATTCTCGCGCCGGAGAAGACCGACGATCTCGCCGAGCGCATGCGCCAGCGGGCCTTGTCGCGCTACGGCGACCAAACCGCGGACGTCGTGGTGGTCCAGGGCGATACGAAGGAAACGCTGCGCCTGACCGGCGATCCGCACTGCGTGCGCCGCGTGCGCGCCGCAATGTTCAGCGCCGAGCTGACCTGGTCGCCGATCGAGCTCGATTGAGGCGCGGCGCGTAGCCCGGATGGAGCGTAGCGTAATCCGGGGTCAGCGCGTCCCCGGATTACGCGGAGCCTCTCCTTGGGCTTGCCGAAGCAAGACCCGAGGGCTCCCTGCGGGCAAGCAGCGTCAGAACAAGCCGACGATCTTCCCGTCGGGGCCGACGTCGATCGAGTCGGCGGCCGGCACCTTGGGCAGGCCCGGCATGGTCATGACCTCGCCGCAGATCGCCACGACGAACTCGGCGCCGGCGGAGAGCCGCACCTCGCGGATCGGGATCGTATGGTCGACCGGCGCGCCCTTGGCGTCGGGATTGGTCGAGAAGCTGTACTGGGTCTTGGCGATGCACACCGGCAGCTTGCCGTAGCCCATGGCCTCGAAGGCGGCGAGCTGATCGCGCACCGCCTTGTCAGCCGCGACGTCCTTCGCGCGATAGATCTCCCGCGCGATCGTGCGCACCTTCTCGAGCAGCGGCATCTCGTCCGGATAGAGCAGCTTGAGCTTGCTCTTGCCGCTGTCGATCACCTTGACGACGGCACGCGCCACGTCGGCGGCGCCCTCGCCGCCCATCGCCCAATGGTCGGCCATCAGCGCCTCGACGCCGAGCTTGGCGCAGGCGCTCTTGACGAGATCGATCTCGGCCGGCGTGTCGGCCGAGAAGCGGTTGATCGAGATCACCGGCACGAGGCCGAACTTCTGCACGTTCTCGACGTGACGCTCGAGATTCGCCATGCCGGCCTCGAGCGCCTTGAGGTTCTCGGTCTTGAGGTCCTCCTTCTTGACGCCGCCGTGCATCTTGAGCGCCCGGATGGTGGCGACCAGCACGACCGCATCGGGCGCGAGGCCGGTCTTGCGGCACTTGATGTCGAGGAATTTCTCGCCGCCGAGATCGGCGCCGAAGCCGGCCTCCGTCACCACGTAGTCGGCGAGCTTGAGCGCCGTCGTGGTGGCGACGACCGAGTTGCAGCCGTGCGCGATGTTGGCGAACGGACCGCCGTGGATGAACGCGGGCGTGCCTTCGAGCGTCTGCACCAGGTTGGGCGCGATCGCCTCCTTGAGCAGCGCCGCCATGGCGCCGTGCGCCTTGAGGTCGCTGGCGCGGACCGGCTTGCGGTCGCGCGTGTAGCCGATGATGACGTTGCCGAGCCGCTTCTTGAGATCCTCGAGATCCTTGGCGAGGCAGAAGATCGCCATCACCTCGGACGCGACCGTGATGTCGAAGCCGGCCTCGCGCGGATAGCCGTTGGCGACGCCGCCGAGCGAGCAGACGATCTCGCGCAACGCGCGATCGTTCATGTCGATCACGCGGCGCCAGGCGACGCGGCGCGAATCGATGCCGAGCGAGTTGCCCCAGTAGATGTGGTTGTCGATGAGCGCGGAGAGGAGATTGTGCGCCGACGTGATGGCGTGGAAGTCGCCGGTGAAGTGGAGATTGATGTCCTCCATCGGCACGACCTGGGCATAGCCACCGCCGGCCGCCCCGCCCTTCATGCCGAAAGAGGGGCCGAGCGAGGGCTCGCGCAGGCAGAGCATCGCCTTCTTGCCGATGTGGTTGAGCGCGTCGGTCAAGCCCACCGTGGTCGTGGTCTTGCCCTCGCCGGCCGGCGTCGGGGTGATCGCCGACACCAGGATCAGCTTGCCGTTCGGCTTGCCGGCGAGCGACTTGACGTAGTCCATCGACACCTTGGCCTTGTAGTGGCCGTAAGGTTCGAGGTTCTCGGCCGCGATCCCGAGCCGTTCCTTGGCGATCTCGATGATCGGCCGCTTCTTGGCGGACTGGGAGATTTCGATGTCGGATTTCGGCGACTGATGCTGCGAGGCGGGCATGAGAGGTTTCCGTTGCGGCGAGCGGGATGAAGTGGGGGTGAATTCCGGGCGGGAGAATCAGGTGAAGCGCACCCCGACGGCGAGATTGGTCGCAGCGATGAACTCGCCGGCGTCGATCTTCTTGCCGTCGGCCGGCTGCACGCGCGTGACCTTGAAGCGCCCGTCGGCGCAGACCACCGTGAAGCCGTCCGCTTCGACGGCGACAATCTCGCCCATCTTGCCGGCGATGCCCTTGGGGTCCCGGGCGGGCAGCGGCTTGGCGTCGAAGACCTTGAGCGTCTTGCCGTCGAGCGTCGACCAAGCGCCGGGCGCGGGGTTGCACCCGCGGATCAGCGGATCGATCTGGCGCCAGGATTTCGCCCAGTCGATGCGCGCGTTTTCGGGACCGCAGCGGCCCTCATAGGTCGCCAGCGACTCGTCCTGCTTGAGGCGCGGCGCCTTGCCGGCCTTGACCAGATCGACCGACTCGAGCATCGCCTCGACGCCCATCGGGAAGAGCCGGTCGAAATAGACCGAGCCGAGCGTGT
>Ga0209006_10004433_pt1 | contig 12733 bp, 9 predicted proteins | sample JacPin_JW_Ref_O2_FD_188567 | JGI IMG/M metagenome (GOLD analysis project Ga0209006, IMG submission 188567) | Forest soil microbial communities from Algoma, Ontario, Canada - Jack Pine, Ontario site 1_JW_Ref_O2 (SPAdes) (version 2) | ecosystem: Environmental > Terrestrial > Soil > Boreal...
ACCAGCGACGCTTTCTCTACAGTGCGTTTTTCTTTCTAGGAATATGCGCCACCATCCACCAGACACTGACCATGGCCATCATGGGCATCGAGATTGGCGTCACCGCCCGCCAACCGAAATTGGGCCGGGACATGTTTTTTGTTAATAGCTGTGGCTATATTTTGGGATTCCTGGCCCATGCCGCCCACATGCAGGGCGCTTTCGATACCACTACGCCCATGGTGTTTATGATTTTTAATGGCGTAGGCATTTGTTCAATTATTGCTTGCATCTATCTGGCCATCCAAACCGGTGGAATTTTAACGGAGTGGAAGGCCATGATCGCTTCCTTCGGGCTGATGGGGGTGGGGGCCTGCTTTTATCTCTACGAAGCAGTCTCCGGCATGACCAATCCGCCCATGGAATGGGGCTACCCACGCACCGCCGAGGGCTTCTTGCACGCCTTGAGCCGCGGCCAATACGACAAACTCAATCCAACCGACATATTCAAGGATCCCGCGCATTTCATGACGGAATTGGGCATGTTGTTCACGGGCTTGGCCGACGCCTACAGCTTGGTGGCGATGTTTTTCGCGTTGTTGCCGTTGTTCTTCCTTTTCAAAATGCAAAAGCGCGAGCGCTCCTGGATCATCTCCGTCGCCGCCATCTATCCATTCCTCGGCGTGATGCTCTCCATTTTCCTGAACCCGACTCGCGACCGCCAAAGCGCCGATCTGGTCAAAGTGTTTTTCACCGCCTCGCACGCGGTGGTCGCGATCTTGATTGGTTACGGCATGGCCTTGACGGCCGCGTTCATGGCGACTAATTACGAGAAGTTCCGGCGTTGGGGCATTCCGGGGGCTGGTGTGGCCATCGCTCTCGCTCTCTACTCGCTTTTCTCGGTGACGGCAGTCAATTATTTCGGCCTCGAGGGGGAAAGCCAGATGAGCCTGTCCAGCCTGCCGCATTGGATCGCCCAGTCTTTCGCGCCCCATCAGTACGGCTCGGCCGTCATTGCCAGCCTGATGCTGCTAGGCTTTACGCTAGTTTTTCTGGTCTCACTGTTTTTCTACAATCAGCGCGCTCCGCTGGGCATCACGTTGGCGCTCTTTGCCCTGATGCCTCTTTACTCTGGCATGTCTCATTGGTTCAAAAGCGAGCAGCGCAACCACTGGTTTGGTTACTGGTTCGGCCACGATATGTTCACGCCGCCTTTCGTTGGGCCGGACGGAAATCTAACCTACGACGCCAAGTTCCGCGACGCTGCAGCCAAAGGTCCGTTCGGCAAAATGGTCTATCCGGAAATGGCGCGCGACGCCGTGCTCTTCGGCGGAACCGACCCCGGCCGCTTCTGCCCGACTTACATGATCTTCTGCGAAAGCTTCATTCCGCATGATTGCCAGCCTGAGCAGGATCAGCAATTCGATCGTCGCGATGTCTATATCATCACCCAGAACGCGCTGGCGGACGGCACTTACCTGGATTACATCCGCGCCCAGTTCAACCGCTACGCGCAAGTTGACCCGCCCTTTTTCCAGAACATCCTTTCCTACAGTTTCCCCAAATTCTTCCACGGCCCGGCCCGTTGGCTGAAATGGCTGGACGACATTTTTGAAGGCATAGGCGCAAGAGTGGAAAAAGAGCGCCAGACCGGAACATCCCGGTTTAAACCTGATCAGTTCCTCAATGCGCGCGATCTTGCGGGCAAACTGGCCCAAGGCGGCAAACAGGGTCCCCTGGCCAAATACATTTACGGCCAGTTGAGTCAGGAAACCCAGCACGACGTCGATTCCAACGCCGACGAAACCGTTCTGCGGCGCGCCCTCTCCAAGGACTTCAACGTCATGTTGGAGGTGGGGAACATGTACACGCCCGAACGGTTTAAGGACATCAAGCTGCCGCCGTTGATCCAGGAAGCCGCCGCCGGCGTCAATCTTACCTCCAATAATATCATTCGCCTCAATCGCCGCATGTTGGAGGAGGCCTATCCCGAGGACATCGTTAAGAGCCTCGGTGGCGTCTATCCCGACACCGAGATCATTACGCCTACGCCGGAAGATTCCTCCCAATGCTTCAACGAATACTACTACGACGCCCATCGGCGCTTGCAGCACGACATCGACTTTCCCAATGAACGGCGGCAGGTCAAACCCGGGGAAGACGTGAAGCAGGATGACAGTGGGCACTTGCAGATTACCGGGCAGGTCGCGGTCATGAGCATCAACGGCCTCCTGACCAAGGTGATTTTTGACCGGAGTCCCCACCACGAATTCTATGTGGAGGAAAGCTTCCCGCTGGACTGGATGTATCCGTACTTGGAGCCGTTCGGCGTCATCATGCATATCAACCGGCATCCAATCGATGAACTCTCGCAGGACGTGATCGACAAAGACCATGCCTTCTGGAGCGAATACTCTCGCCGCACCATCGGCAACTGGATCACCTACGACACCAGCGTCAAGCAGATTTGCGATTGGGCCGAGGATGTCTATCTGCGCCATGACCTGAGCCACTTCACCGGCGACCCGAGATTCGTCCGCGACGACGACGCGCAGAAAGCCTTTTCAAAGTTGCGCAGCTCCATCGCCAGCAGCATTTACCAATGGCGCTCCGAGGCGCAGAATTCCCGCAGCGCGACCGAACGGCCGCGTGTCACCAAGGAGGCCGAGTTTGCCCTGAAACAAGCTTTTGCCTATTGCCCGTTTAGCCCGGAGTCAGTTTTCCACTTCATGAACCTTCTGCTCAATCAGGGCCGGGTGGATGACGCCATTCTTCTTTTGGAAACCTGCCATAAGCTTGACCCTTACAGCGACCAAATCACCTATTACATTGAGCAATTAAAGAAGAGCAAAACGGCTGCGCCTGCGGGTGAGCAGATCAAGCAAGCCTTGACTCAGGTTCAGCAGGCCATCGCGCGCGGCCAAACAAACGTCGCCGAACAGATCCTGGACCAGTTGCTCAATTTTTCCGGCGCAGACGCGGGCACGCTGATCACGGTGGCTGACGATTATTTGCGGATGCACGATATAACCAAGTGCGCACAGGCGATGGTGCGCTTAACCCAAGGCTCGCTGCAGGTCACCCCGGAACAGGGGCAAACCATCGAACAAATCCTGGATCAGTTGCTCAACGCCAGCGGGACGGACGCGGGTCTGGTGATGACCGTGGCCAATGGCTATTTGCGTTTGCACAATATGGCCAAGAGCGAGCAGGCGGTCCAGCGGCTTACACAAATACAGCCCGAGGCCGCCCAAGCATGGTATAATCTGGCCGCCATCCAATCTTTCCGCGGCTCAGTTTCGGAGGCGGTGACCTCGCTCAAAAAATCGATGGATCTTAACGCGGCCGAACTCGCCAAAAATCCCAAGGCGATCAACTTGCGCGAGCATTTGTTCCAAGACGCCAGCCTTGCTTCGCTCCGTCAAACAGCCGCCTTCCAAGCCGCGTTCGGCACCAAACCTTGATCTAGTAACGCCTTACGTCCCGATCATGTCGGCTCGCGCCAAGGCGGCCTCAAATACTTGAAGAAGCCGGTCTTTTTGACGAACCACTGCCTCGGCCGGATTGAGCTTCTTTTCCAAACAGAGCCCCGTGTGAGGATCAGTGAGCCTAAGAATGCGCTCGCCGTTCAGCAATTTCACCAAGTCAAATTGAACTTTCTCGTGATCCGCCATGATTCTACCGGAACTCCTCCCATTCCGGTTCGTTGGTGAAAATCCAGCGGTAGTAGTCGGCGGCGGCCAGCTTGGCGGCGGCGGCTTCGTCCACAACCACCGTGCAGCGGGCATGCAGTTGCAAGGCGGTGGCGGAAATCATCGACGTGATCGGGCCTTCGACGGCTTTGGCAATGACCTCGGCTTTGCTCGGGCCGGTGGCCAGCAACAAGCACCGACGGCATTCCAAAATCGTGCCCACTCCCATCGTGATCGCACGGCGCGGGACGTTCTGGGCGCCGCCAAAAAAGGCGGCGTTTTGCTCGATGGTGACCGGACTCAGGGCCTTGACCCGAGTGCGCGAACGCAAAGCGGACAACGGTTCGTTGAAACCGATATGCCCCGCCTGACCAAGCCCCAACAGTTGCAGGTCGATCCCGCCGCAACGCCCGATCTTTTGCTCGTATTCGCGGCATTCGGCCTCCAAATCGGTCGCCATGCCGTTGGGCAGATGCGTGTTGCGCAGGTCGAGGTTGACCTGACTGAAAAGGCGCCGATTCATGTAATAGCGGTAGGAACGCGCATCCTCCGGGGCGAGGCCGACGTATTCGTCCAGGTTGAAAGTGCGGCAGAGGGAAAAATCCAAGCCCTCATCAAGGTGCAGGCGCACCAGAATGCGATACACCGCCTCCATCGTCCGCCCGGTGGCCAACCCGAGCACCAACGATGGATTGGCCCTCAATTCCCGCGCCACCATCCGCGCCACCAACTGCGCCGCGCTATCCTGGTCTGGACGAATGATGGCTTCCACGGATGTTCCCCCGCTTGGTCAACCGGGGTATTCCTTGGCATTTTCCGGCAACGAAAAGAGGACTTTGCGCGAGGGCATTTTTTCCTTCAAGGCTGCGATTTCGTCCATGCCCGCGCTCAATGGCAACGCGATCTGGCCGCCTTCAATGACGGACCGGCACAGGGCCATCATGATTTCAAAGCCGTCCCATGCGGTTTGGAAATTGCAGGCGTGGACTTTCTTTTCGTCGTCCAGCCAATCAGCCATTTCCTGCACGTAGGGGGGCATGTCCAGGTCGTAATTCATCGCACCCTCGCCGCTAAAGGAACCGGTTTTGGTCACCGCTCGCCAGCCGCCGCCGGTCATCACCTCCGCAAAACCGTCAGTGCCCTGCGCGCCCAGGCGGCATTTGCGCCACCAATACGGAACCTCCGGCACGTCCGGCGCGCCTGCCCCGCATTCGATGACGCCGTGGACGCCGTTGGAAAAATGAATAAACCCGGCGATGTAGTCGGGCGAAGGGTGGGAGTCGGCCAGCTTGCCGCGTCCCGCCGCCTGGGCCATGACCCATTGCGCCTTGGCGCCCGGATTGAACCAGAGCGTGTAATCGACCAGGTGGCTGAGCATGTGCATCATCCAGCCCGTGGCCGTGCCGTACACCGTATGGACTCGGCCCACCGCGCCGCCCACGATCAAGTCATGCACCTTTCGGTAATGTTCGCCGTAACGATGCTGATGGCTCACGACGGCTTTGACTTTCGCGGCGTCAAGCATGTTTTTAACTTTAAAACCCTCGGCGCTGGTCAGCGCGATGGGTTTTTCAAACGCAATCAACTTCGCTCCGCTTTCGATCCCGGTCTGGATCAACTCCGAGCGCAGGTTTGGAAGCGTGCAGAAGCAGAAGATGTCGGGCTTGACCGCGGCGGCCAGGGCGCGGGCATCAGTGCCGATTTGGGGGTTGCCCAGCTTGGGCGCGGCGGCCTCGAGTCGGCCTTTGTCGATGTCGCAGATGCCGGCGACTTGGAAGCGTTCATTGGCGTGGAAAGCGGCGGCATGATGCTGGCCGCGCTTGCCCATGCCGACCACGATAACTTTGTAGCGGTTCATGGCTTGCGATTATTGCGCCTTGTCCCATTGCAGGACTTTCTCGATGACATAATCGACTTCCTGGGAAATCAATTCAGGGAACATGGGCAGAGAGATGCAGGCGGCGGAGTTGTACTCGGCGTTGGGCAGGGAACCGGCGATGCGCGCCGGCCTCCCCCACGGGTACCCGGCCTGCTGGTGAATGGCGATGGAATAATGAGTCTTGGCATCTACGCCCGAGTCATTGAGATATTTTAAAAACCCATCCCGCTTGGAGCTGTCCTTGGTTTCGACGACGTAAAGATGAAAAACGTGGCGGCCGCCCGGTGTCTCGTACGGCAGCGTAAGGTGTTTGACCCCCTCGAGTCCGGCGGTGTAGCGCGCGGACCACTGGCGGCGCAAATCGTTCCAGGCATCGATGTGTTTGAGCTTGGCACTGAGGATGGCGGCGTGGATGTCATCGAGCCGGCTGTTGAAGCCGAAGCTGTGGACGTTGCGGGCGCCGGAACCGTGGTTGCGCAGCAGGCGGACGCGGGCGTCGAGGGCGGAATTATTAGTGACAATCGCGCCGCCGTCACCAAACGTGCCGAGGTTCTTCTGGATGATGAAACTGGTGGCGGTGGCATCGCTTAATTGCCCGATCTTAAAGCCGTCGCCGTGCGCGCCGATGCCCTGGGCGTTGTCCTCGATTACCAGAAGCTTGTGCTTGTCGGCAATCTTGCGAATCGCCTCCATGTCGGCGCATTGGCCGTAAAGGTGGACCGGGATAATCGCCTTGGTTTTGGGTGTGATAGCCGCCTCGATTTTGGCTGGGTCGATGCATTTGGTCTTCGGGTCGCAATCGACCAGCACTGTCGTCGCGCCGGCGATCCAGATGGCTTCGGCGGTGGCGAAGAAGGTATTGGCGTTGGTGATACATTCGTCGCCAGGGCCAACGCCCAGGGCCATCAGCGCCAGCCAAATCGCGTCGGTGCCGTTGCCGACGCCGATGGCGTGCTTGGTGCCGCTGTAGGCGGCGAACTCGCCCTCGAAGCGTTTGAGCATCGGGCCCGTGACAAACTGCCCGCTTTGGATGACGGCGGCAATGTTGGAGTCAATCTCGCTCTTGATGTTGTTGTATTGGCGAACGTGTCCGTAAAATTCCACTTTCATCCGCTCAAGTTAGAAAGTCGGACCGAAGATAACAAGGAATTTCAAAGCGCGAAGGGCAAATCGACGATGCGCGCGGGAATTTTTCCGCCGGATGTCTGCACTTCAAGCTCGGTCCCCGTTTGGTTAGCCTCGCGCCGGACATAACCCAAGGCGATGTTTGCCCGCAGCGCCGGAGACCACGCGACGCTGGTGATGCTGCCCACTTCCTTTTCGCCGAGAAAGAGTTTCGCTCCCCTGCCCGGAGGCTGCTGCGACTCGCCACCGAGGCGAAGCCCGCGCAGCGATTTGGCCACTTGCCCGTAAGTCCGAATGCGCGCGATGACCTCCTGGCCGATATAGCATCCCTTGGAATAACTGATGGCGCGCGTGTCCAGCGCTTCCGGCGCCAGATTCGTTTCGTCCATGTCCGCGCCGAATCGTGGCAGGCCGTCCTCGACACGCGCGGTTTCCAGAGCCTGCCAGCCGCACAGACGCCCGCCTTGCGCCTGCAAGCGCGCAGCTATGTCTTTCATGGCGGCGGTTGGCACGAACAAATCCAAGCCTTGGCTCCGCAATCGGGGGTGCGACACCAGGTATATTTCTGCAAAGACCTCCTCATGGTAGATTTCAGCAAATACCGGCTCATTCACTTTCGTTAGTGTCATCGCTTTCGACGGAAGGATGAATGTTGGCGAAAGGCCTCCGACGACTCTTGCCGCGTTTGGACCCAGCACACTTAAGACGCCGTAATGCGGTGCAGCGTCCATGACGTCCACATCCTCGGCGATCACGAATTTTTCCAGGCGTTGCGTCACCAATTCGGCCAAGCCCGGCTCGAAATCGAGCAACATTTCATTTTCCAGGCGGTAAATGTTGAGGTCGCTTTGCAACCGGCCCTTGGCGGAAACCAGTGCGGCATAGCAGCCTTCGCCAATTTGCAGGTCCTTCACATTATTGGTGACTTGGCCGTTGAGGAAGCGCTGGGCATCCGCGCCCAGCACGCATAAGCGCCCACGGAAACTTAAATCCAGCACACCTGCCCCTTCGCGCAAGGCCGCGTATTCGACCAGCCAATCGCCATAATGCGCGACGACTTCCTGGCCGTTGACCTCGCCAAACACCGCCCCGGCGACCTGATGAAATTCGTGCAAAGGAAGCGAAGTCATAACATTGTCTAGTACACCTCGAATCCGGCTGTTTTCAACGCTAAAACCCCGAATGACATTGCAAATCCAAGCCGCTTGCGCGTTAATCAAGGGCCAACGATGAAATCAATGACCGGCTACGGACGCGGCGAATGCTCGCAGCGCGGGTTCAAAGTGACGGTGGAGGTCAGTTCTGTCAACCGCAAGCAGACCGAAATATCCGTCAATTTGCCCCGCGAATTGGAAGTGCTCGAAGCGCCGCTGCGCGATGCCATCAACCGCCGCGTGGCGCGCGGACGATTGATGGTGCGGGTTTCCATTCATGCGGGCGCAGCCGGCCAATCGCTCATCAACGCTTCCCTGGCCAAACATTACGTCCGGGAACTTCGCGCCCTGGCCAAGGCACTCCATCTGGCCGACGGCATCACGCTGGATTTGCTGGCGCGCGCGCCGGGAGTGATGCAACCGGCGCAGGAAATTAAACAGGCAGAGGAGCTTTGGCCGGCGATTGAAAAAGCGTTGCAAGCCGCCCTCGACGTTCTGCTCAAAATGCGGGAGCGCGAGGGGGCCTGGCTGGCCAAAGATTTAATCACGCGCGCGGCCCGTCTGCGCGCAGGAGTCCGCCGCGTGCAGCGCCGCGCTCCGCGGTCCGCTGAACAGTATCGCGCGCAATTGCTGGCCCGCATCAAAGGCGCCGGCCTGGACACGCCCGCGCTGGATGACGAGCGCCTGGTCAAGGAGATTTTCTATTTCGCCGACCGCTCCGACATCTCGGAGGAATTGACGCGCCTGGAGAGCCACTTCCAGCAATTCAACGACTGCGTCAAGTCGAAGGAACCGGTCGGCCGCACCCTCGATTTTCTGGCGCAGGAAATGAACCGCGAAGTCAACACGCTTGGCTCCAAAGCCAACGACAGCGCCATCTCCCGCGAAGTCGTGCTTTTGAAGGCGGAGTTGGAGAAATTCCGCGAACAGGTGCAAAACGTCGAATGAGCGCCGCGTTCCCAGTATCGCCGGGCTGGGCGACGACACCTTTGCTGATTGTCATTTCCGCACCCTCCGGCGGCGGCAAAACCACGCTCTGCCAGCAACTCCTGGCCCGCCACCCAGAAATGACGCGCGCGGTCACCTGCACCACGCGTCCTCCGCGCACCGGGGAGATCGAGGGGCGGGATTATTATTTTATTGACAAGAACGAGTTTGCACGACGAGTTCACGCCAGGGCTTTTCTGGAGCACGCGATCGTGCATGAAAATTCGTACGGAACGCCCACGGACCAGGTGTTGGACAACCTGCGCCAGGGGCAGGACGTTTTGCTCAACATCAACGTCCAGGGCGCCGCCACCATCTGCGCCCGCGCGAGCGCCGACGCCGATTTGAGCCGCGCGCTGGTGACGGTGTTCCTGACGCCGGCCACTGTGCGGGAATTGGAGGAGCGCCTGCGCCGCCGCGGCACCGACGGTCCGGAGCAATTGGAGAAGCGCCTGGCTGCGGCGCGCTACGAAATCGAGCAGTGGACCAAGTTCCAGTATTTGATCCTCAGCACCACCATCGCCGAGGATCTGCGCCGGATGGAATCTATTATTGACGCGGAACGGATGCGCCAAGGCCGCGCCAAGTTCACCATCGGCGATTGAAATGTATTTTTCTAGCCTGGCCTCAAGCCAAGACCGCGTCAGTAAGCGCCGGGAGAACGAATTTGCCATCGGTCCAACAATTCCGCCGGCAATTCCCCCAAAAACCGAGAGGGCTGCTGCGATTGCTCGGCCCAGGTGCCGCGCGTGACTCGTATCAACGGATACGTCAAGTATAACTCGTCTCGCGCCCGCGTCAGGGCTACGTAGAATAAGCGCCGCTCTTCCTCCTCGCCGTCCACGCTTTCCATCGCACGTGTCGCTGGAAAAGAGCCGTCGCACAGCATGATGATGAAGACCACGTCGAATTCCAGCCCCTTGGCCTGGTGGATGGTCGAAAGCAGGACGCCCGGATCGTCGCGCCGGGCCGGGTCGGAGGCTTCGGCTTCAACGGTGGTTTGCAGGGCCAGTTGCGTGAGGAATTCCTCCACGCTCTCAAATTGCAGGGCGAAGCTGGCCAGTTGCTCAATGTCCTCCTGGCGCGAGCGATAGTTGGCGAATTCTTCCTGCATGTAATCCTCGTAGCCGGCTTCTAGAACCAGTTGGATCATGCGGGCCGCGCTCCGCCGGGCTTCGGGTTCTTCCAGTTGCGCGATGGTTTCGGTGAATTGCTCCCAAGCCGCTTCCGCCTTTTTGGGGACGGGCGATGTCATTTTCTCAAGAATCTTGGCCACGCCGGCGCTGGGCGCGGCGGTGTGTGCGGCCTGGAAGGCGTTCCAGATTTTGTCGGCGCTCTTGGCGCCTACGCCGGGGAGCAAGCGGACAATGCGTTTGAACGCGGACTCGTCGCGCGGATTGACGACGAATTTCAAATGAGCGGAAATATCCTTGACATGCGCCTGTTCGAAGAAGCGGATGCCGCTGGTGATGCTGAAGGGGATTTGGCGCCGGGTCAGTTCCAGTTGCAATTCCAGCGCGTGAAAATGCGAGCGGTAGAGCACGGCCATTTTTTCCAGCGAACGGCCTTCCTCGCGCAATTCCAGGATGCGCTGGGCCACGAAAGCGGCTTGCACGGCGCCGTCGCCGCACGCGATCAGGGCCGGCTTCGTGCCAGCCGGTCGGGCGGCGGCCAATTGCTTGGGAAATTGATGGATGTTAGCGGCGATGGCGGCGTTGGCCAGACGGAGGATTGCCGGCGTGCTGCGATAATTGGTTTCGATGCGATAGACGACGGCTTTGGGATGGCGCTCGGGGAACTTGAGGATGTTCTGAAAATGCGCGCCGCGCCAGGAGTAAATGCTCTGTGAATCGTCGCCCACGACCATGATATTGCCGTGCCGGGCGGCCAGCAAATCGAGCAGCGCGCCCTGGATTTTGTTGGTGTCCTGGTATTCATCGACCAGCAGAAATTGGAAGCGGCGCTGCTGCTCCTCGCGCACTTCGGCGTGCTCGCGCAACAGCCGCAGCCAGAGCGCCAGCAAATCATCGAAGTCCATAGCGTTGGCGGTCTTCTTCCGCGCCTGATAACGCACATAGGCTTGCGCGATTTGCGGGGCGACCTGGCCGAAGTAGTCGAATTGCTCCTTGAGCACTTCCTCCACAGGCTGGTCCTTGTTGATCGCGAGGGAAAAAATATCGCCAAGTACGTCGGGTTTTGGAAAATGCCCGCCCTTGTGATCGATTTTCATTTCGTCCAGACAGGCTTGCAGCAAATCCTTGGCGTCTTCGCGATCCAGGATGGAAAAATCCGGTTCGTAACCCAGCGCGCGCGCATTGCGGCGCAAAATGCGCGCACCGATGGAATGAAAGGTGCCGCCCCACAATCCCGACAATTCCCCGCCAATCAGGTCGTTGACGCGCAGCATCATTTCCTTGGCCGCTTTGTTGGTGAAAGTCAATAATAGCACCGATTCCGGCGGAATGCCCTGTTCCAAGAGATATGCGACGCGGTAAGTGAGCGTGCGAGTCTTGCCCGAACCGGCGCCGGCGATGACCAGGGCGGGGCCGGGTGGCGCGGTTACGGCGGCGTGCTGTTGCTCGTTCAACTCCTTCGCGTAATCAATCCGCAAATGAAGCGGCGAGCGGAAAGGCTCTAAAACATACTCGCGCGGCATGTCAAAATATCACCTCCGCCCTCGCGCGGCCAATTCACGGCGCAGCCGCGCGATGTTGGATTGGATGCGGTCGATGTATTCGTTGGGGCCGTCGGGATAAGGATCGTTGAGAAAGCGATGGAGGCCCAGGAAGTCGCGGTTCAGTTTGTTCAATACGTAATTCTCCCAGAACAGCGGCGTTTTTTGCATCAGGTCCTCCGCGCTGCTGAAGAATCCGCCCGCCTTCATGCGGCCGTCCACGCTGGAGCGGGCGGCTTCGGCGAACTCGGCGTAGAGCGTCGGCAATTTGTCCACGTAGTCGGGAGCGGCCATTTGCCCCAGCAGATCGGAAGTGCCGAGGGCGAAGCCAACCGTGCGCTCCAATGGACTTTGAAATTGCACGTTCTCCAATTTTACGTTGACGCCAGTGCAGCAGATCATGTTTTGCACGGCTACGATTTCTTCGGCCGGAAAATTGTGGCCGCGCATGAGTTCGCCGGCGAATCCGATGCTGCGATCGACATGAATCAAGGTGTATTTGGCGCCGGTGCCCTCGTTATCGTCCCTTTTTTTGAGATAACCCGTGTCGTGGGTCAAGATGGCCAGCAGGCCCAATTCCATCATGCGTTGCGTCAAGCGCGGCTCGCTGGGGTGCTGATGCCGGCGACGCAGCAAGCGCCCCATGCAGAGGGTGCCCTGCATGGTGTGTTCCAAGTCGTGATAATGCGCGTCGATCGCCTGGTAATCGCGGTAATGCCCGGAGAACCATTCTGCCGCCCAGCCAAAAATCTTCGGAATGAACTGCTGGTCCCCTTGCGGGAACATCTCCGCATAAGCCGCCTGCACTTCGACCTGCACACATTGGGGGTCGCACGTGTTCACCGCTTCCAGCATCGCACCATCTTGGACTGGCCGTGGAAAAATTGCACGCTTTTTCTGCGATGAAAGTGGGTTGGAGGGGGTGGGGCTTGGTTTTTCCCAGGTTCTTCTCCTAATCCTAATCGTAATCTTAATCCTAATCTCCGCTGATTACTTCAAAACATTCGATTAGGATTAGGAACGGAAGAGAATCGCCTCTTATCAATGATGAGTCAGCAACAACACAATAGCCGCCGCCGCCAGCGCCGCCAACACTGCGAAAGTGATCTTCACCCAACTCTTCGGATACTTGCCTGCGATGGTGCCGGTGTAGCCATTGATGACGACCTGATAATGGTTCGTGCCGTAATCGTAAGTCAGCAGCCAAATCGGCGTCAGGATGTGCTTGAAGGTCTGCCCGGAA